>Ga0307488_10000047_pt1 | contig 90392 bp, 65 predicted proteins | sample SB02metaG_FD_202248 | JGI IMG/M metagenome (GOLD analysis project Ga0307488, IMG submission 202248) | Sea-ice brine microbial communities from Beaufort Sea near Barrow, Alaska, United States - SB 0.2 | ecosystem: Environmental > Aquatic > Marine > Coastal | place: USA: Alaska | collected...
CTACTTCCGCTGGTCTGAAACCTATAACGAATCTGATAACCTATCAGTAGCAGCAACAAATCTTTTCTTAAAATACGAAGTTTCTATTGACATTATCAAGAATCTTTGATATAATAGTATATTAAATAATGAGGAACCATTGAATGTCAGATCATTTACCACCTTGGACAGATAATCCAAAAGAAGTACCAGAAGTAAGTACGCAGCCAAACCCAGTGTCGGTTGATGACCCAGTGTCGGTTGATGTACTACAAGAATGTCTTAGCTTACAATTGAAGAAGGCTAACGATTACCAAAATCCGAACTCAACAGTTCAGCAAGCAGATTATTATCCGAACGGTATTATAACTATCCATGACATTATGCATGCTAAAATGCTACGTATGAAGTCAGTGATGGATGCAATGCAGTCGGATGATTATACCCCGAACTTTGAATCCCTTGAAGATTCAGCAAAAGATTTGATTAACTACTCAAGTTTCTTTGTTGCATATTGTCGTCAAGGTATTAAAGGTCAAGACAAAACTAAAAACGCATTTAACCAATAGGAAATATATAATGAGCAATATAATTTTACCATCAAGTGACGCAGACAAGCAACGTATCCGTGGTTGTATGGAAGAAATGAGTAATTCATATACACGTATGGCAGCAGAACGCGATTTCCAAAAAGAAGCAATTGACGCTTTGGCTGAAGAAGTTGAAATCCCTAAGAGTGTGTTACGTAAAACTGCACGTGCTTTTCATAATCAAGACATCTCAGATCTTATCGGCGAAGTCTCTGATATTGAAGCATTGATGGAATGCATCTAATGAAATGTACGAATGATATCCGAGCAGACTTAATTGAGAAATATCTTGAACAAGATTTTGTCATTGATAAGTCAGGTGCTAAGACTATTGAAGTTCTTGGTGAATCATTTGTTGCTACTGAAGATTGGTTAATCCGTACACCAGCATATAAGTACATCGAACGTGAACTAGAATGGTACAAGTCGCAGTCCTTATATGTTGATGATATTCCTGGAGAGACACCACAGATTTGGAAAGATATATCTTCTGACGAAGGCATGATCAATTCTAATTATGGTTGGTGTGTTTTCTCTGAGGAGAACGGTAATCAATATAAACATGTTCTTCGTGAGTTAAGAAACAATCCTAATAGTAGACGTGCAGTTATGTTATATAACAGACCATCTATGCACTTGGATTACAATCGTGATGGTATGAGTGATTTCATGTGTACCTATTCTAATACATTTATGATTAGAGATGGTTGTTTGATTTCCCATTACCTAATGCGTTCTAACGATGCAGTGTTTGGTTATAACAATGATGTAGCTTGGGCTAAGTATGTTCAAGATAAGTTGGCAGCTGATCTTGGTATCCCTTCTGGTGATATCATTTGGACTGCAACTAATCTTCACGTATACGAAAGGCATTTTGGTTTTATTGAAGATCTTATTCGCGATCAACATAAGGTGGTCTGATAGTGTATTCTTACGTTCCAAAGTTTGAAGGTCAAAAGTTCAGTGAACTACGTAAAGACATTGATACTTGGGATAAACGATTCCTAGCCGTAGCAAAAGAAATCTCTACTTGGTCGAAAGATCCTAGTAAAAAGATTGGTGCAATTATTGTTAAAGATAGGCGTATCCTTGCTACCGGCTATAATGGTTTTCCTAAAGGTATTGATGACAGTCAAGAGCGTTATGACGACAGGGAAGTTAAGTACGAGTTAGTTGTACACGCTGAAATGAACGCAATCTATAATGCTACCTTCAATGGAGTATCTTGTAAAGGTGCAACGTTATATGTTTATGGATTGCCGGTTTGTTCTGAGTGTGCCAAGGGAATCGTTCAGACAGGCATAAATAGAATTGTAATGGACGCAACGGATGTTCCACAAAGATGGATAGATTCGTTTGACAAAACTAAAAGTATGTTTGACGAGGTTGGGTTATCTTGGAGTTTAACTGTTGATTAAGAAAGTTGTTATATTTACAAACTTTAGAACTGCTAGTACTTCCTTTACGTTATTGAAATCTGAAGAGTATGATTTACCATACGGAGCAGAACTGTTTAGTCACGAAAGGCAATCAGCAGTAGGCAGGATTCCTACTAGGCATTCTCTACAGAGAGATTACAGAATCCATCAGTACGAACTACTCGACTTGATTCAAAGTAAAGAGAATCTTATTTCTGAACTTTATAAAGATAACACTGAAATATGTTTTAAAGTAATGCCAACGCAAGTAGCAACTGTTCAAGATAGTATTAGAATTGCTGAGGCTTGTGATAAGGTTTACTTTTTATATAGTAGAGACTTTATTAGAACCGTTAAGAGTTGGATTACTGTTAGAGTACATGGTGGATTTGGCAAGACTGGTTTTCTTGCACCAGCTCGTAGTTTCTCTGATGAGAAAATCAAACAGCTCCACCTTGGACGCCACGGTCTTGATGAAACTTACAAAGTTGATATGAATCCTAACCACCCTGCACTTACAGGCGAACTAGGTCCAGTAACGATTCATAAGCTTCGTCAAAACATTATAGATAACTATGAACGAATGGCAGAATTGTATCATACTATCGGTGGCGAACTAATCTGTAAGGAAGAGTACTTTAGTGGTGATAGATTCAATCCTTACAATAAAGAAGTAAATTGGACTGAAGATCCTAATATTGAAGATTATGATGTTGAATCACTATTTACTATTGACAAGCACAGAGAAGTTTGATATAATAGATTTTTATTTGGAGTAATACCATGAGTAAAGCAAAACAAGAACTAATCGAATCATACGACCGGCTCGAGAAATCATTTAACAGAGTCATGCTTAAATTTGACGAAGTGGATCAATCGTTTCATAATACAGAAAGACTAATGATAGGTCTGTACGTGTTGATTCCAACCTCTTTCGCAATATTGAGTTGGTTCTTCTGATGTTTAATAAAAGAATAGTAATTGACTTTGACGATACTCTTGCGTTTACTACAGATAGGAATTGGGCTGATGCAGCTCCAAACGTTGAGCTAATCGAAAAGTGTAATAAGCTGCATGACTCAGGTTGGACGATAGATATCTTTACAGCTCGTGGTTCTATTTCGTGTACTACTCGAGCGCATGCTGAAGGCAAGTATGGTCCACAGATTCGCGAATGGCTTGTAAAGCATAACGTTAAGTACAACCTGCTAAGTTTTGATAAACCACTAGCAGCCTATTACATCGATGATAAAGGTATTTCACCAGAGTTATTTTTGGATACTGATATCCGCGATCTTGAAGGTGGTCTATCCGGTTCTGATATCTTTACTGATGGTCAACTTGTACACAAGACTGATACTAATTCGCATGAAGCTGCTGCTTGGTTAAAGTATGCTATGATTAACAATATTAATGTTCCTAAAGTAGAACGTGTTGTTGGTGATACGATTACAATGGAATACATTACTGCAGATCATCGTTACTTTGAGAACAATCCTTATAAGGCAATTGCATTAATTCAGGAAACGATTGAATCAATGGAAAAGGTTGAGGAACCAAACAAAGAGTTAACGTTTGATGATTACATAGGTCGAATCGTTGGTCATGTAAAAGCAGCTAATCTTTGCATGTTTGATGATATAGCAGAACGTCTTACAACTCTGCATCTTAAACCTAGCTTCAGCCATGGAGATTTTGGTATTAAGAATATGTTGTTCTACGAATACGCAGAAGGTCCTGAGCTTTGTCTTATTGATCCTATCCCAGCATGTTTTGGTAATAAAGAACTGGATATAGCAAAGTTTATCGCAAGTTTGATTATTAACAAGTATTCGTTTAAACATCAGGAACTAGCAATAAAGACTCTTTGTGTATATAATGAATTACGCATTAAGGAAATTTGGTTATTGGTAGCATCTGAGATTATCAGAGTATATAAGTACCATACAGATAAAGACTTCATTATTCAGTGTGTTAATGATATTCTGCCGGAGATTGATTAAGATGAATCGTGTTTTTGTCGTAAGTAATAATATAGAAAGAGTTGATTCTTTTCTTAAGTATTACAATATAGGTAGGTTAGATACTGACACGGATGTATCTTTTATACTAGATGACAGAAACACAAAATTTAATACATCGCACATAGATGAAAAGATCTATTATGTTTCGTCTATGATAGAATCGTGCAGAGACTTCTTTAATGATAAAGAATCTTTTGATTTAATTATAGACATATATGGTGTAGCTATTAAATGGTTAGTGTTCCCGTATGTTCATAAAGTACTTGGCGTTAAAAAAGCGATGATGATGGACGATGATACGTTCCTGCTCAAACCAATTGATACTTACTTTAATAATGATTACGTATTTAAATCAGAAGGACCTCTTGGTATTATTTCTACTGGGATAGGCAGAATGTTATCTCCACTATATGATGACTTAGTTAAAGTCCAATATTGGAATATGATAAACAGATACGAAGGTACTGACCCAAAGTTTAGTTTAAACTCAGGACAGCTTATCCACACCGAAAACGATATGTACATGGAGTTCCTTAACCGAGCTTTCTGTAAAAGCATATATATTACATTGGCAGAAGCAAAACTGAAATACGAAAAGAAGTGGTCTGGCGAATCTTTTAATCGAGGTTACATAGGTGGAAGAACATGGCACGTAGAACAGTTTGTATATGCAATTTATTATAAGTGGTTATTGAATAACGATTATGATGTGGCAGAGTTTGGAAAAGATGTTCGATTACAACCAGTAGCATTTAAAAAGAAACCAAACTTACGATTTGATACGTTACCAAAATTTATTCATTACCTGCCTAAAGATAAAAGTGGTTTATATGATGTATATGCAAAAAGTATTAACGAATTAATGGAAAATAGATAATGTTTTTAGATAGAAAAAAATTACCAAAAGATTACAAGATTGGCTTTACGTGTTCAACGTTTGATCTGTTTCATGCAGGTCATATCGTTATGTTACAGGAAGCTAAAGGTCTATGTGATTATTTGATTGTTGGATTACTTGTTGACCCAACCGTAGACCGTCCTGACAGTAAGAACGCGCCTGTACAGACACCTTTTGAAAGATACATACAGGTATCCTCTTGTAAATATGTAGACGAGGTAATGCCTTTCTCGACTGAGCAAGAATTGGTTGATATGATCTTAACTATCAATCCTGACATTAGAATCGTTGGCGAAGAATATAAAGACGTCGAGCATACAGGTAAAGGTTTATGTCCAACTCATTACAATCGCAGAAGACATTCTTTCAGTTCAACTGAGCTCAGACAGCGTGTAGTAAATGCGGTCAAATTACATAAATAACATTACAGAACGGATTAAATTTATATTATGAAAAACATTGGTTTCGCAAAGATCGGTAAGTCGGTCAAATTCAAACGCAATCGCTTCTCTCCTATTGGTGGAGACAACGAACCGTCTACAGTATTAATCTCATTAGCAAACAACAACCCAGACAAGACCTTCTATATTGTTGGTCGTTCGGATTTCAGTACTCTAAATGAAGCTGAAGCATTGGATCTATTCCCATACGATAACGTGATTGATATTTGGAAAGGTATTAAGAACACCGGTCCAGACTTCTATCGTCATGTTATTAATTACTTTGGTCAGAAAGGATTTCAATTAGACTATACTGTTATGATGGTAGGTCAGGTTGGAACAGTTACTATTCCTGATAAGATTCTCAAAGTACGTGATGCAGATGGTAAGTGCGCAGCTGTTATTGATATGACTCGTAATTATACTTCTCCAATTGCTATTTGGTTGAACGAAGTAAAACCTCCTTACGTTGAAATCGTTAATGATCCACGATATGTAATGAATCAGTCGAGAGATATATTCCATCTGCCTGCTACTTCTATTGGTCAATATGATTACGAATACACTAATAATGTTATTAAGAGTTACGAAGATCAAACACGAGCTATAAGAACTGTTCCTTCAACGTATCAAGGTATGGAAACTTGTTTCTGTATTAACTATGAATATAAGGAAGAGTTCAATTTAGATCGCAAGATACCTTTTATGGTTATATTGAATGAAGCTAAACCTTCAAGATATAAGCTATTAAAGGAATGGGTACTTGACGATATTCAAGACGTTGAGATCTATGGTAAATGGGAACACGAAGCAACTGAAACAGATACACGCTTCAAAGGTTCTGTCCACCTAGATGACGTTATGGATAAAATGAACAATGTTAAATTTACTTTTATTATTCCAATCGCAAAAGGTTGGGTAACTTCTAAGTATATTGAAATGATCCATGCTGGTGTAATTCCATTCTTACATCCAACATACGATGAGCAAGGTCACTTGCCAATTCCTGAATTCTTACGACCTAAGACTCCACAGGAATTAAGAGCAAGAATGGAACGGCTACTAAATAATGAAGAAGAATATCAAACTGTTATTAAAGGATTGCGTAAGTTAATTTGTACTCCTGAAGTATATGATGGAACTTTTTTAAACAATAAAATAATGACAGCTATGGATGCTGATTACGTCGCACCAGATGTATCAGGCTATGAAGTTAAAGTAGCTGCAACACTTGAGGATTTTTTCGGATGAGTAAAAGAGAAATAACGTGGGCTCCACTGATACCATTAATTGGTGGTCAGATGTTAGGAGCAGAAAAAGCATTTGGTAAACCACCAGCTGCAATCTATTCTTATGATGGATTTCAAGACAATGATAGCCACTATGTTAACTATCAGCAAAACACTTTAGGTAGAAAGGATATACCTTATATTCTATTAGGCGATGATAATAGTCAAGTCACTCAAGTAGATGTAGTATCAGGTACTCCACCTTGTGCCGCACTGTCTCAATTAAATACTGGCAAATCTGTTGAATCAAAAGGCGCAGGATGTGCTAAGAACGAATGGATGTATAAAGTATTTGAAGATGGCATTGATATTCTTGGAGCTAAGGTTGTTATCGTTGAGAATGCTCCTGCGTTGTTTACAAATAAAGGTCGTCCAGTTGCGAATAACCTTTATAAAATATGCGCTGAGAGAGGTTACTCTCTGACCCTGTACAAAACATCAACTAGGTTTCATGGTGTACCACAGGGACGCGACAGGTCTTTTGCGATCGGTTGGAAGTCAGAGTCTGCACCTGTAATGAATTGGTATAATAGACCACGAAAGAATTTTGCAGAGTACCTTCGGGAAATTCCAGTTGACGCTTTACATCAAGATATTATCATTAACAAGAACGTTCCTGATGAACCTTACTACAATTTTATTAAAACTAAAATAGCAGCTGATACTACTATTCGTGAGTTAATGATTGAAGAAGGCGTTAAGACTACTCTGAACTACGTAAACAAAAAAGGTTGGATGAAAGAAGCTAACGAATGGTTCCATAAAACTGGTAATGAGAAAGGCGTTAAATACTCAGATCATGCTATGATGAAGTACGCAGACGGTAAAGGCGTATGGGATGGTTCAGTACATGTGTTTGGTGAATATATGAATGCTGTTATTGGTCGTAACATGGTTGATACAATTCATCCTGAAGAAGAACGATCCTTGACTATTCGAGAAGCTATGCATATGATGGGATTCCCTGAAGATTTTGAATTACTTCATGGTTTAAAGAAGATGAACCATATTGCTCAGAATTGTCCAGTTCCTACGTCGAGAGACATGCATCTTGAGATTCAGAAGTTCCTTAACGAAGAGTTAGATCTATCTGATACTACTTATATGCGACAGAACAATTTTAAACAATTATTAGAGCTGGATCCTAATGGTAAAGATACTACACCAAATCTTGAAGATTTCTTTCAATAAACCATTGACATATGCGACAAACTGTTGTATAATAGTATTTAATAATTAGGAACAATAGAATGCGAACAGATTTAATCTTTGATTTTGAAACGATGGGACAGGACGTAAATGATTGCGCTGTCATTGATGTATCAGTAATGGTATTTAATTGGGAGAAGATGGTCTCTGACGATCCTTACACCTTAGCTGATATATCTCGATGTAAAAAGTTTAAGCTTAGTGTTAAAGAACAGGTTCAAGATTATGGTTGGAAAATCAATGAATCTACTTTAAAGTTCTGGTCTGAGCAGAGTAAAGAAGTAAGGGCAAATATTGCTCCTAAGACTTCTGATCTGTCTGTTGCTGATTTTGTTAAACAGTTCACTGACTTTTTGATTGAAGGTCCTAAGATCAAGTATTGGTGGTCAAGGTCTAATACCTTTGATCCTATTATTCTTGATAGGCTATTTCAGTCTCAAGGTAAGTTAGCGCACATGCAGCAACACCTTAAGTTTTGGTCAGTACGAGATACAAGAACTTATATTGATGCTAAGTTTGATTTTAATATAAAGAAGAACGGATTCGCTCCTTGTGCAAATGATGAGAAGTGGGATTCAGTATTTAAAGCTCATGATAGCTCATGGGATATATTAGCTGATGTTCTTAGACTACAATCAATTCAACGAGCAGAAAACGATTTGGAGCAAATTACAGTATGAAGCTTGAAGTAAAAACTGAAGAACTACAAAAGCAAAAGTTGTTCATCGGCACACCTATGTATGGTGGTCAGTGTGCAGGCATATATACTAAGTCAACTAATGATTTAAGTATGTTATGTTCTGCGCATAAAATCCCGATGAAGTATTACTTTCTATTTAATGAGAGTTTAGTTCAAAGAGCAAGAAACTATATCGTAGATGAATTCATGCGATCTGATTGTACTCATCTGTTGTTTATTGATGCTGACATTGGTTTTGATCCTAGAGACGCGTTAGCGTTGATGGCATTACAAATATCAGACCCAGAGAAATACGATATTGTATGTGGTCCTTATCCTAAGAAGACAATTGCTTGGGAAAAAGTAGCACGTGCAGCTCAGGCAGGAATTGGAGTAGATAATCCTTTTGATCTTGAGCAGTATACGTCAGATTTTGTTTTTAATCCAGTTGCTGGAATAAAACAATTTAAACTCTCAGAGCCAGTTGAGGTTGCCGAAGGTGGTACAGGTTTCATGCTGATAACTAAGGATGCGCTATTAAAATATAAAGAAGCTTATCCAGAGTTGTCGTATAAACCAGACCACGTTCGTACAGATAACTTTGACGGATCTCGAGAAATACATGCCTACTTTGATTGTGTCATTGACCCTGAATCGAAAAGGTATCTATCTGAAGACTACTTCTTCTGCAAGATGGCTCGTAAAGCTGATCTTAAAGTATGGATGTGTCCTTGGATGAAACTGAATCATGTTGGATCTTATATTTTTAAAGGCAACATGGGAACCTTAGGTCAAATTGGTGCATCTGCTACGGCTGATAAAGAATCTAGTAAAAAGTCTTATAAAACCATTGACAAGTCTTAACAACTGTTGTATAATAGTACCACTAATTACAAAACAAACCGGAGAACATCTACACTATGAAATTTTCTAACGAAACCTTGACGGTCCTAAAATCGTTTACTTCTATTAACAAGTCTATCTTGCTAAAAGCTGGTAATCAAATTAAGACTATAACTCCAGAAAAGACTCTGATCGCAATGGCAGATATCACTGATACAATTCCATCAGATGCATGTATCTACGATCTATCAAGATTCTTATCAATTTTATCTCTATATAATGATCCCGACGTGGAATTTATGGATAAATATTTTATTATCTCAGAAGGCAAGCGACGTACCAAGTATGTCTATGCCGACCTTTCGATGATTCATACACCACCAGAAAAGGAAATCACAATCCCAACTGCTGATGTAACTGTTACGGTTACTGGTGAAGAATTATCGACTGTGCAGAAAGCTGCAGGAGTATTACAATTCTCTGAAATTGCATTTGTAGGCGAAGGCGGCAAATGTTATCTAAGAGCTATCGACAGTGCCAACAGCAACGCAGATGACTTTGGCGTTGAAATTGGAGAAACTGCCGATACGTTTAACATTATCATTAAAACTGATAATCTTAAACTAATGCCAATGGATTACGAAGTTACTCTTTGTTCAAAAGGTATCTCGCAATTCAAAGGAAAAGGTGTCACGTACTTCGTGGCAATTGATTCAAAGTCGACTTATAAGAAAGGTGAATAGTATGATGGACCAAGCACAACAGCAGGGACAGCAAGAAGAAGAAGTAGTAATTAACATTGGCGATTTGTCAACATTGCTACAGGTAATTGATGTAGTCTCTACCCGTGGTGGATTCCAAGGTCAAGAACTAGCAGGTATTGGTATGTTACGTAATAAACTCGAAGCATATCTAAAACAAAATACTCCTCAACAAGGACAGGGCGATAGCTCTGTCGGCGAGCAGGCAGTAGGCGTTGATACCGCAGGTGCTGGTGAATTGGCTGGCAAGCTTGTTGACTAATTAGTTAACACAAATGCTTCTCGAGAAGCGGGGTTCAGTCGTTCTGATTGTTTCCCCGCGTTTTCGAACTTTTTTTATTATTATTATATTATGGTGTTAAATTATGACTGTGCAAGCTAAAATGAATGAAGCTCTTTGGGTAGAAAAGTATCGCCCACAACTTATTGAAGACACAATCCTCCCAGATCAAATGAAAGAATCGTTTCGCAAGTTTGTTAAAGACGGTTCAGTTCCAAATCTATTATTAACTGGTGGCCCAGGTGTAGGTAAGACAACCGTTGCTAAGGCAATGCTCGAAGAATTAGGTTGTGACTACATTGTAAAGAACGGTTCTCTTAACGTTAATATTGATACCCTCCGATATGACATCTCTACTTTTGCATCTGCAGTATCTCTAACAGGTACTGGTCGTAAGTATGTTATATTCGATGAAGCAGATTATCTTAACGCTGCTAATGTTCAACCAGCTCTACGTAACTTTATTGAAGAATACTCTTCTAACTGTGGATTTATCTTTACTTGTAATTTCAAGAATCGTATTATTGGTCCATTACGTTCAAGGTTATCTGAAGTAGACTTCTCAATTGATACTAAAGAAAAGCCACAGATGGCGATGCAGTTCTATAAACGCGTCATTGCTATTCTCGATAACGAAGGTGTTGAATACTCTAAGCCAGTTGTTGGCAAAGTAATTGAGAAACACTTTCCTGATTTCCGTAGAGTATTAACTGAATTACAAACGTATGCTGCATCTGGTAAAATCGATGAAGGTATCTTTGTTAATCTCAAAGAAGAATCTATTGATGAAGTATTCCAATTGTGTAAAGCTAAAAAGTTTACTGATATGCGCAAATGGGTTGCCAAAAATTCTGACCAAGACATGAATGAAATGTTCCGAAGAATCTATGACGCAATGAATGGCAAAGTAGAACTCAGAAGTCAAGCTGGCTTTATCGTTACTCTTGCTGATTACATGTACAAGTCTTCCTTAGTTGCTGACCAAGAAATTAATATGGTTGCCTTTCTAACTGAAGTTATGATTGAATCAGAGTTCGTCTAATGGCGATCAAATGTTTTTCTTGTAGTGTAAAGACAACCAAAAAGACAGCTTGGACCGTTGAAATGATTACTGCTGAAGGTAAACACAAAATTACTTTATGCGAACCATGTGGTATTGATTTCGATAAATTGGCAGAAGAACTTAAAGAGGTACTTGATGAAAGACCTGAACCCATTTGATTTTATGAACGCAGCTTCTTTTAGTAAGGAAGATGTTATTCGAGATAGTGATCAACCTGAGCATACTGAAAAATCGTACAACGCTTATATTATTAATCGTGGCTTTGTAAACTTTGACGACTGTGTTCTCCATGCTAACGAAATGAATATGCGGCATGGTTTGTTCTATGCTGCTCAATTCGATTATTACAAATCTGTTCTAAGGAAACGTAAACGATTTTCCAAATGGCCTAAAGCTGATAAGGATAAAGATCTCGACGTAATCCAACATGTATATCAATGTAACAGAACAGTCGCAAAACAATATCTTAAATGTCTATCCGTAGAAGATATGAAAACGGTTCACTCTAAAATGAACGTTGGTGGTTAAAGTTATGAAAACAATAAATAACTTTAGATGGTATATTACTTGTCATCCACACTACTAATAATATTAATAAAGGTGAATATGTATAATGGACAGTTTAGATATTTTCAAAGGAGTTGGCGCGGAAGTTGAGTTACCTACGCAAGATAGCTTCTTAAAGGTGAAAGAGACTTTAACACGAATCGGTATTTCAAGTCGGAAAGAAAAGAAATTATATCAGTCATGTCATATCCTTCACAAGAAGGGCAGATATGCAATTTTACATTTTAAAGAATTGTTTATCCTAGATGGTAAACATAACACGCTAACAGAAGAAGATATCGCACGTCGTAATACGATTGTGAACCTATTAGAAGAATGGGAACTTGTAAAGATTGTAGATCCTACAAAAACTGCTGAACCCGTTGCTTCTCTAAATCAAATCAAAATCATTTCTTTTAAAGAAAAAAGCGAATGGGAATTGACTGTTAAGTACAACATCGGTAAAAAATAATTATTGAATTGAAAGGAAGAATATATAATGAATGTATTTAAATGTAGACCCAACGCAGAACTCCCCACTTATGGAACCACAGGCTCAGCTTGCTTTGATGTAAAAGCGTGTTTAACGACAGGCGAAAGAATCAGTGGTTACGATGCATGGAACAAAAAAGTTCCACTCGCAGTTAAGAACGGCAAAATAACAATCCAACCAATGCAAAGAGTACTTATTCCAACAGGTCTAATCTTTGATATACCAGATGGTCATTGTATGGAAATGTTTATTCGTTCAAGTGTAGCAACAAAGAAAGGATTAACATTAGTTAACAGTGTTGGAATCATTGATAGCGATTATGTGGAGGAGACTCATATTATCGTACACAATGTATCAGACAGTCTATGTGTTGTAGAACACGGTGAACGATTAGCTCAGTGTAGATTAGCAGAAGTAGTTACATCTGATTTTAACGAAATTAAAGATGCTCCTGTACAAAAAACCGACCGTGATGGTGGTATTGGTAGTACTGGAGTATAAATAGATTTGTAAGGTGCCGAGAGGGCTTTACATCTAACCGATGGGTATTACCATCAAACAATAATTAATCAGCCTATTTAGGAGATAAACATGACTGGATTAAACATAAATCAACTAACTCCCTTTACTATCGGATTCGAGACTCTTTTCGACCGACTTATGGAGTTTCCACCAAATCAACAAAATCAAGGGTTCCCACCTTACAATATTCGTAAACTAGACGAAGAGAATTTCACTATTGAACTTGCTCTTGCTGGTCTAGACGAAGATGATGTTGAAATCGAAGTAAAAGAAGGTGTACTAACTGTTCGTTCTGTGTGGGACGAAAAGAAAGACGCTGACGAACAACATCAACTACTACATAGAGGTATTTCTTTTAAGAAATTTACTCGCAGCTTTACGTTGGCTGACGATCTCAATGTTGATGGCGCAAGCTTTAAGAATGGTCTTTTAACAATAGGTTTGGAAAGAATCATTCCTGAGCACAAAAAGGCTAAAAAGATTAAGATTGGCAAAAAGGAATATCTTAAAGGCTAATCTTTGTTTAATGAGAGTGGTCGCAAGGCCACTCAACTATTGATAGGAAAGTAAATTATGAGACAAGTACCAGACGTAACATTTAAATTACGAACACGCAATTCAGAATCTGGCGAGTTCGATTGGTCGTACCCAACTACAGACGATTACTTTAAAAATAAAAGAGTCGTTGTATTTTCACTCCCCGGTGCGTTCACCCCAACATGTTCAAACAACCAAGTACCAGGGTTTGATGTATTACACGATCAGATCGTTGCAGAAGGAGTTGACGAAGTATATTGCGTTTCGTGTAACGATGCTTTTGTAATGAATGCTTGGGCAGAAGATCTAAGAATCAAGAACGTTAAACTAATTCCTGATGGTAGTTGTGAATTCACTAACGGTATGGGAATGTTAGTACGAAAGGATAACGTTGGCTTTGGAGCAAGATCTTGGAGATATGCTATGGTCGTAGACGATGGTACTGTTGAAAGAATGTTTGTTGAACCAGGGCAAGAAGATGATCATGGAGCAGATCCTTATGGAGAATCAGCCCCTGAGAAGGTTCTTGAATATCTAAAGAGTTAATTTATGGGATCCTTCGGGGTCCCTTTTTTATTAACCGGTTGGCAAGGCTGCTCTGCCAAGATCGCCACCAACATCACCAGCAGTTATGTTAGTTAAGGATTTTCTACTAGCATCTACAGTAGATCCACCAACATTAGTAGATCCATCTACATTATTAACGACAACAACAGCTCCGCCTCCGTTAGCAGCGATCGTTAGTCTTTCTAGCTCGGCCTTTTCTTGATCTGTTCGAGTAAAGCGATCAAAAAGACCTTCGTTATCTTCAAACTTCCGAAGATCCGCTGCCGCCCTAGACGCCCTTAAGTTTTCCGCAGACACTGTGTTCTGCAGTTCTGCCAATTGACTCTCAAGTAATGATCTTTCAGCTTTTAGGTCGGACTCCCTTTTGTTTCTAGCAGCAATCTGCGCCTGCAGTTCCTCGCCAGACAATTTGACTTGTGTGGTCTGCCCGTACGGCCCAGTACTTATCGTCTTAGTAGTTTTCAGAACACCAGCTTCCGATTTCTCGAGTCTTCTAGTAGCCTCTGCTATTGCTTCTTCTGTACGAACAAGTGAGTCTGATTGAGCTCTACCTAGTTCAGCTTCTAACTCTGCTCTAGTTTTGTAGGTGGAGTTTACGACTGCATCAACTTCTGCTTGCGTCATACCTACCGTGCTGCCATCGCCTAATTTTTCAATCAACGCCTCGCGAGCAGCTATTGTTTCTTGAATTTTTGCTACTTTGCCTGTTGCCTTTCTTGCCATGGTTTTTTCTGCGTCTATAAACTCTCGCTGAATATAACCAAGTCCTGAGTATAATAAGGAACCTACTCCGCCCATTATCGCGCCGATCATCAGACCGCCTGGGCCAAACATCATTCCGATCGTTGCTCCTGCCAAAGCGCCTTGACCAACTCCACCTAACATTTGCCAGAAGCCTGGGTCTGTCTTAGCATTAGCAAAATCCGCTTCCGTATAACCACCCATCTCTTTCATGATAGTTTTACCGAGCATTGGCAATAATAAACCAGTAGCTGCTAATAATATACCACCAAGACCAAAACCAATTTTGCCTTTACCAAAGAACCCTTTACCACTTGGTACTTTCATATCGCCAGCATTCATGGCCATTTTACCAACGCCAAGACCAATACCCGTTGTAATATAATCGGGCATTAATGCGGATAAACCAGCAAAGCCAAGAAGACCTGCTCCAAGAGTTGATAGCCATGGATTATCTACTACAAACGAAGATACCGAAGAAAGACCTGCTCCAATACCTTCCCAGTTTATAGAGGTAAGAGTATCGCCAACTTTTGAAAGACCTTTACTGAATCCCCCATCAAACATCTGATCTAGTGCACCACGAATTATTTGAAATCCTGCGTATCCAAGTAAACCGTATTTAACAATATTCATCTTATTGTCTTTTACGATATTGAATAATCCGCCTACCTTCCCAGGCTTATTCCTTTCGGCGTCTTCATCTGATTTAGCTTTAGCAATTTTGTCCTGTGCAAGTTTTTCTTTAAGAACTCTTGCTTCTTCATCCATGTTATCAATTTGCATTTCAGCAGCTTTAGTTTGTAGATCAACATACTCACTAGATAATCCAAAGCTTCCAGCGATATCAGCAATACGGCTTGCATCTGTTTTTGATTCTACAATAGCACGACCAACCATTTCAGTCACAGACTTGTTTAGTTGTCCAACACCATCGTTTATGCTTTTAAACACGTCACCGAATTTTGCGATATCTATTTTGACTGATTTTATAGAGTTAGTTCCACCCTGCCGTAAGAGCTTGCCCTCATTTACGAGCTTATCTATAATAGCCTGTGTTTCTTCGCTGACCTGCTTCTTCTTTGCCATTTATCCTACTCTTTATGCGTTGTCTTTTTGTGATTCTATAAACTCAAGTAACATGTTAAAATACAAATCTCTTTCATACGGCATAAGGTTTTCAATTTCAGAAATTGACCACTTATGATGTTGTACTAACGCAAATATCATTTTATAGAAATGGCTGAGACTAATATGACTCAGCCCTAGATAAAAAAACTGCGTACGCCTTCAATAACGAATGTTTGTTCTTTACCTTTACTATTTGTATATTTTAGTTCGTGTCTTAACTTCGGTAATGTTTCAAAGAATCTCTGAATTTTTTTGATTGAACCACCATCTAGGTTGTCCATGAATTCGTCAATCTCTTCTCTACTGTATTCTGTAAAATCGTGTACTTCATCATCTGATGCTAACTTATCTAAACATGAACACATGATATAGTAATTTGTTAATGGATCTTTTTCATCCATTGTTAATACCTGAGCAAATTCTTCAATCGTTGGATGCTTTAGAAATAGAACGTATTCTTCGTTGATTCTTACATCCATTGAATGAGTCTCATCTCTTATACATTCAACGTCATCAAGATTTAGTTCTAAATCTACCGATTCATCCGTATCAGGATCTCTAATTGTAAACTTAGTTAAATTGTCAACTGAATTAGAACGCAGCTTTAAAAATACGTATTCTAAATCAATCATTGCTAAATCTTCTACTCTACCTTCAACCATACAATTGTTAAGAATCTGTTTAATTGCCATCAGCTCTACAACTACATCGTTTTGTTCTCCAGCTATTAAAAGAATCTTTTCTTCTTTAACTGTGAACGCTCTTACTTTTATTTTTTCTCCACTCGATGGCAAGATAATCTGCTGCATCGGTAAATCAATTTTTGGTAAAGCCATTATATACTCCGTTAATTATATTATATGTTATCGCTCAAGGATCCGAATGAATCGCCTACTCTGTTTAGTTTATTTATCGCGTCTTGAATATTTTGTGGTCGGCCATCTTTTAGAACACCTCTTACAGTATCAGCAAACCCAGCTACATCTCCAAGGATATCTAAAAGACCTGCACCTCTGCCTGACCCAGGGCTTGCGCGTTTATCACCAGAGAAGTAGATATCTTCAATCGAGAAAGATACATCAACTGTCATAAACGAATCGTTATCATCCCAACCTAAACTAATAGGACTTACTTGAGTTGGAAAGGCTTTAATACATGTTGCTTCGTAAAAATCAAAGAACTTACCATTTGTTGAATAGTGTTTAATACCAAGGTCGCATGAATAGTTACTTTTAAATCCGACTTCGTGTGGAAGCTTGCTACCGTATTCAGCGAATGCACCATTCTTTTTACTAAAGTTAGCAACTTCACGTATCCAATTATGAAAGAAGGTTAGCGCGTGATGCTCGCTATCAACCATGAACGTACATACAATAGGACCAGGGTTAGTAACGTTTTGTGGAAACGATTTCGCCATCTGACCAACATAGTCTGCTGTTACTTCGTTAATGATTACACCAGGGATTGAAACGTTAGTACAAAACATACTAAATTCTCGAGTACCAAAGTAACCATTCGAATGACTTCTTTTAGGATTGGTCATTGTAACCTCAAAAAGATTTGGCCTTGCTGCGCCTCCTAGTCTTTCAAAAGTTGATTTAAACTTACTTATATTAAATGCCATTGGTTTAACCTTTTATAATTCTTCTCGAGTCAGACCAAACTTTCGCTGACCCAGCTTTCTGGAAACTTTGTACTGGTAGGAATAATGCAGTGTCCCACTCAGATGCTTCGATTTTAATAAATCTAGACCTAACGTGCGAACTTAAATAATGTTTAACACAAGGAGCAAATAATCGAAACTTCGAAGATGCTGCTAACAATTTGTAATTCATTGCTAGTTTTGTCTTTTCATTATAATTGCTATCGGTAGTTAAAGTATATAACGCATCCATCAGTTGTGCTCTAAGTTGAGGTGGCAAGTAATGCATGTTTAATCCAAGTATACCACCCTTTGCTTTATTTATTGGAAAAATGAGTGGAAACCTATCGTAATACGGTAATGTTTCTTTATGTTTAGGATCGTATTCAAAAAAGTACATTGAACCAATAAAAGCAGAACCAGTTAGTCTTGCCTTTGCTCTACCCTTATCTTTAGTATTCAATAAGGTCTCAGCGGTAATCTCTTTACCTGCCACTGTCTTAGCTTGCTTACGATACCATTCTATCGACTGCTTTGAGCGACCAGGGAGTTCCCCACGTCTAACGCCCTTTGCCAATATGTCTGAAAAAAGTGTTGCCATATTATTTTCCGTAGATCTCTTTTTCTGTCATGAGTGTAAATAGCCAGCCTCGGTCTGCACAATATGCCCTTGCTGCTTTCCATTTGGCATCGTTTACACCCCAAGTTTTAACTTCGTTTAAGTATTTTCTCGATACTCTACCAGTTTTCGTTTTATTCTTATTAGACGGATTAGGTGGTCGACACTGTCCACTTGGTTTAATCTCAATCATAATAGTTTGTGTCTTGTTTAACCCATCCTTTTTATGTACAATGACATCTGGAAAGTATCTATGAATTCTACCGTCAACTGGTGAACGATAAGGAACAATAACTTCTTCAGATTGCCACCAAATAACATCTGGGTGTCTATCTACCCATCTAAAAACCTTCGCTTCCCACAATGATCTGTAAATGATCTTGGTTGGATCACCTTTATACTTGTGTGGATTTGCCGGTCTGAATTTACCGCTATATGCCATAATGAATTTCCGTTCTAATTGTATAAATAACTAAATAAATATCCGTATACCATATTTATCAAAACAAGCGGACTAGGAAAGGAAAAAACAATAATGGCAAGACCAGAAAACTTTATGAAAGAAAGGCGAGGATTAGATTTCTCACGCCTTTCATTTCCAGCCGCACCATACCCACACTCTATACAATTTATATTTAAAAAGTATGATTATAACGAGTTTGTTCGTAGTAGCAAAACTGGTAATTTAAATACCGGTAATGGTGACGACGCATCAGAATCAACTCAGTGGGCAAACGCTAACGCAAGAGCAATGCGACCACAGGAAAAATCATCAAAGGTTATTGAATTGCCAATGCCGGCAGATTTAGTTGATAACACAGGTCTTTCTATTGATGGCTTTGAACGTAGCATGTTGGAAACCGCAGCAAGTGATATGGTTGGTGGCAAGGGCGCAGGTATTGGCGAAATGCTACAGGGTCTTGGGGCGATTGGAATACAGGCATTCAACGATGATGGTGGACTTGACGCAAATGGGAAACAGAAGGTAAGCGATGGTAGCAGAGCAAAGTTAACGAAAATGCTAGGTTTGGTCGCAGGAAGTCTCGGTACTGCATTTACAGAATTAGGTAAACAAAAAGTTGCAGAATTAGCAGGGTTTGGTAATAGTGTTAATACTGTTAGAGGTTCAGCAACCAATCCACAAAAGACATTATTTTTTAATGGTGTTGATCTTAGATCGTTTGATTTTAGTTTTTCATTATTCCCAGAGAGTCCTGAAGAAGCTGACACCATAAAACAGATTATCAGAGAAATTAAATATCATACATTACCTAAAATACAATCGCTTGCGGCTGATCCAACTGGTGATGCAGGCGCTGCTCTAGGTACTGCGTTCTCTAAAGCATTCTTAGAATATCCAGCAGTTGTGTTTATTAATCTATTAGGTGTTGACGAATCACACTTTACAAAATTCAAACCGTGCATGGTTAAAGGATTTAATGTTTCGTACGGTGGCGCAGGTAATGCAACAATTGCAGAAGGCGGAGTACCTGCTCAGGTCGATTTTGCATTGTCATTACAAGAAATAGAAATACAAACCGCTGAAGATTACGCACCAGTAAGCACGGAAGGATAAGAACATGGGCATGAAATATTTCGAGAATTTTCCGATCATAAATTACGAAGGTAGACGTGTAAGAGATATTACTCGAAGAGCGTCGTTCGTTGGGGCAGTTAAGAACAACCCTTACGTGTATTATCCTTATACCGTTAAAGAAAACGAAAGAGCTGAAGATATCGCATTATCATATTATGGTTCTGTAGATTATATTTGGTTAGTGTATATGGCAAACAATATTATAGATCCTTATTACGAATGGACTATGAGTGCACAAACCTTTAACGATTACTTGGTATCAAAATATACAGAAGAATCAGGCAGGATTGGCGAAGATGTCATTGATTGGACAAAAGACACCACAATTGATGAAAACATTTTGTATTATATAAAAACAGTTTAGGAATTAGCAAATGGCAGTTGATAGTATTATCTTAGCACCGGAATCTTTCCGAACAATTTATCTTCGTCGTGAGGATCGCGTGATTATGCGAACTGAACGTGGACAGAAGATTATTATTAAAAGAATCGTTCCTGACGATTGGGTTGCTTATCGCGTATTTGAACACGAAACATTAATTAACGAAAATAAGAAAGAGATATTCTTGTTTGATAACACGTACACAAATCAATTAACTAGTCAGTTCAAAGCAAGCGTAAGTAATCAATAATGGAAACATTTAACCCTGGGTATTGTACAATTGAAGGAGCTTCGCTTGTATCACACGCAGGTGAATCAGTTGACATCTCTACAATGATAAATGCTCTTATAATACAACAGAGTATGGGTCAACTGTCTTACACAGTTAATATTGGTGTACTTGATGCTGTTGGTTTATTACATAACTTTCCAATTAGAGGAGAGGAGATAGTATACTTAAGTTTAAGATCACATGACTTACAAACTAAGATATCATTAAAGCTCAGATTAACTGCGGTTGAGAATCTTGTGCAGCAAGGTGAAAAGACTGCGTATACAATTATATGCGTTTCCACAAGTTCCTACGATGCAAGTCTTAAAAATGTTATAACCGCGTTTAGAAATAAAAGTGCTGGGTATTGTGCAACGCAACTATTTAAAAAGAACTATGGTAAGATAACCAAAAGCAATGTTGCTGGTACCGCCACCGTGTATAAATTTGATAAAGATAAGGAAAGATTATTCGTTGCCGAAGAAACTGAAGGCGCTATGCGAGTAACAATTCCAGATTACGCACCTGGGGCTGCAATGAACTTTCTTGCTACTAAAGCATACAGTAGGAAATCATTATCTTCGATGTTTAGATTCTTTGAAACAATTAAAGGATACTTTTGGGTAACCGACGAATGGTTATTACAAGAAGGTAAAAAGGCTGGTGCAAAAGCTTTACACTACGCGCCAGGGACTGCGGTTCCTTTAGATCCAAGAGAACAAATATCAATTACACAAAGTGTAGAAAAGTTAGATTCAAGTTCTCATATTAATACAATGTTAGATATAGATGGGGGTGGTTATAAAAACACTGTCATTGAAATTGATTTAACTCAACATACGAAAACTGTTTATAGTTACGACTATCTTAAAAGTAAAAGAAAATATAAAGGTATGGGTGGGCAAGCTCCTACTAAAGATGGTCAGAAACATAGTGATGATTTTATTAAGAAAACATTCACGGCTGATAATGGTGTAAATCATTTTGTGATTAGAGATTGGGCTGCCCCTGGGTTTGAAGCAAAAGCTGGTATGGTTCCCAGAGAAGATCAGTTTATGCCTGAAATTATTTCTAATAGAATAGCATACAATTATCATTTAACGAATTCGTCAGTTACTGTTAATATGAAAGGCAGGTTAGATATTCAACCCGGAGATATTATTAATCTTACAGTGCAAGAACCTGATGTTTCGTTAAGTGGCAAAATGAATACAAGAAAAAGCGGTTTGTACTTAGTGTTCAACACGGTACATGCAATAGACAATGAACAACTAAATTCGTCTTTTAGTTTAGTTAAATATGATTGGGATAAAGGTTATGCTGGGTAATAGCGGAGTCTCAACTCCACAATTCTTTATTGGCGTTGTAGAAAACAATGTTGATAAAACAATGGAAGGCAAAGTTCAAATTAGAGCTTTCGGTCTCCACGGTACACACGAAGATATAGAGACACAAGATTTACCTTGGGCAGTTTGTGCTGCTGGCAATTACGATCCAAATAATCCACCACCCCCATTAAATTCATTTGTTTATGGGATGTTCTTAGATGGACGAATGGCACAGCACCCAATGGTACTTGGTTTAATCCCAGGGACATATAATAAAGAAGCTGATCCTGCGGTTGATGGCTTTGGTGTTATCGCAGATAAAGATGGTGATTTGTTAGGAAGAGGATATGGTCCTAGAGACTTCAACTCCGGTGGTGGTCCTGATAAGTTAGCTCGTGGCGAAAATCTATTAGAAACATATCTATTAAGTATGGCAGCTAATAGAGTCCACGATCAAAAGATTGCTGAATCAGATGAAACGTGGGCAGAGCCACCCCCATCGTACGCAACAAAGTATCCATATAATAAAGTAATTAAAACGGCGAATCATAGTATTGAATTAGATGATTCTCCTGGCGCTGAACGTATTACGATTCATCATAGAGCAGGTTCTTATATTGAAATAGATTCCAAAGGTACTGTTTCGGAAAGAGCTCAAGGTGATCGTTACGAAGTTAATATTGGTACAAAGCACGAATCGTCAGGTCATAGTGTTGTTACAATTAATGGTAACGCTCATGTCTATGTTAAAGGTAATAAGACTGAGGAAATTGAAGGCGATTATAAAATGCTTGTTCACGGTCAAGCCGAGTTTGGTGTTGGTGGACAATTTACAATAAACAGTGGAGATCAAGTTCAGGTTCGTGGTGCAAACGTTAAGCTTGAAGCAAACGTCGGTATTATGACACTGATGGGCAAAAAGGAAATACAGTTTGAAGCAACGAATCAATTAAACTTTGTTTCTCAAAATATAAAGAACACTGCGTTATTAAGTTATGATGTATATTCTAATAAGAGTATTAAATTTACTTCTGTAATGGATATACATAATGTTGCTTCTAATATTATTAACCTAGCTCATGGTTTAATTCCACCAAATAACTTATCAGGATCTGTTGGTGCACCGGGATGGAGTCTAACAACACCTGCCGTTAATATCACTGCAGCAACTGGTAGCTTTATTGGCGTTTGGAATGCAACTGCGATTAACTCTGGTATAATTACTTCAAGTAGTGTTGTTAATTCTCCATCGGTTGTCGCAACTTCGGTGGCAGCAACTACCGGTGACTTTAGTACTTTGGGTGCACCACTGATGACGGCAACAGGAGCTGCATATAATGGCGGTTATCGACCACCGGTTGTAAGTGTATCAATACCAAGTGTACCTGCATTAATCCCAGGCGCAATAAGTACACCACTCGCTGCACCTGTTCCGGGGTTTAGTTCAGGTTGGGCATATCCTACAGGTAATAGTCCGGTGTTCTTTGCTAAAGTATTAACAAGTCCATTCTCATTACTTGCGAACTTGCCTCCGTTAGGAACAGGTGCATGGGGTATGATTGAAGTTAAAGCTCCGGAACCTCCGAGCAAGTCAATGGCTATTATGCCTAGGGGTTACTTCTCTTTAGGTTGGTCTGCCGGATTTATGTCCGCAGTTGATGATAGCGCAAAAGGAGAGATATTCTAATGGTTGATGCATGTATTGATAGAGATGACCAAACAACTCAAAACAGATTAGCACTAACACCCAGCGCAATAGTAACTGATTCTGAAGGTAGATTTACTTCTGCTCAAATTGATGCTATTACTAGAGAACTTGCGAATAACATTCTTGCTGAAGCTGAAACAAATCCTTTGCTCGTAGCCAAGAACAAATATGGTAATGGAATATATACTTCTACCGATTATTTAAATGGATTACTTAGACAACAGATTGGCGATCTTACAGAATATCCTGATTTAGATGCAAGATGGACACGCGGTAATATATCAAGTTTAGAAACTGCTGATTTCCTTAAGGCGTATAATTATACTCCAAGTGGTTTTGAAAGCCAAACAGATACTCAAAAGTTAGCAAGAAACTTAGACTCGTATTACAAAAACGATTTCAGTTCAAGCATACTTGGTGGATTCTGCGATAGGTTTGATTCTGTCTTTGCTTCAATAGATGCGTTCTTTGATTTAATTGGAACAGTTGAGAATCTAATTACTGATGTATTAGATTTTGTTAATAAAGTAAGAACATACGATGGTTTAAAAGATCTAACCGTTAAAGGTGTTATCGAAAAACTAATTAAAGAAATTAAGAAAAAGATTAAAGCTGTAATAAAGAAAATCTTTGATGAAGTAACAGACATGGTCGATAACTTTGATCCATCCAAGATCACTGAAGACATGGAAACGTTTATTGATAAATCTGTTGTGAAAGGGATAATGACAACACGCGAACAAATGTGTGCATTCTTTACTGACGCAAATAAGAAAAGTATTACAGATAAACTAATGGGTTTAATTGATTACGCGATTAGTTTATTCGAAAGCCCAGGAATTGAAGAAATACAATTTATAATATCAAGAGTATGCTCGTTGGCAGCAAACGTTGAAGCGTTAATACGAGATATTAAATCACCACTTGATAATTATGCAACTAGATATTCGCAAATAGTAAATAGATTAAGGAATATCTCAAATGTTGCGTCTAGTAGTGCTATATCAGCTGGAGCTATACGTTTCTCTCCGACGACTAGGAAAGAGGTAATAAATAGATTAGAAGGCAGATGGGTTCAGCCTGATGGCAAAACTATTACAAATACAGGTAAAGAACCAGTTAACATCGCGCCTATTACTGCTAAAGATTATAAAGAACTGCCAAGATGCGGTAATGTATTTAAAGGAACTGATAATGTATTTAAAGTCGAAGGAGATAGCTTCGATGAAAAAGATGGTGTTGGAATTACAGCCTATACTCGCGTTGATCTTGATGTTAAGGTTTATCTAAAGCGTGTTCAGGTACTTACTGGTCAGCCACTTACAATTGTATCAGGTTGGGTAAGTAAGGCTTACAACAAGAAAATAAAGGGCAACGAAGAGAATAGCCATTTAAGTGGTCTTGTTGTCGATATTAAAAAGGATATGATAGATCCTGCCCAATTTATAAAGGACGCGTTGAATAACGGGTTCAAATATGTTAAAGAATACGATGATTTCATTCATTTAGATATAAGAGAAATAATTTAATGTCAATAGCAACATACTTATCGCCGACAAAGAAAAAGATCAGTTTAAACTCTGATTTTAGAAAAGACTTACTTGTTAGTCCAGTCTCGAAAGATCTTGCGTTGCTTAAAGATGAAGATGCAGTAAAGGAATCAATTAAAAATTTGATTCTAACAGATCGCGGCGAACGTTTAATGCAACCTTACATAGGTGGCAATATAAGAGCTATGCTTTTTGAAAACATGACACCAGGGACTCTCAAATTAATTAAAGACAGAGTAACAACTACAGTTGAAACCTACGAACCTCGAGCGGAACTAATAGATGTATTTGTGTCAGGTGATTTAGATACGGCAAACGTTTCCGTAAGAATTACATTCTACATTCGTAATGCAGAGCAACCAATTCAGTTAGATGTTATTTTACAAAGGAACAGATAGAGATGGCAAATCCAAAGACTCCAATTACAGAACTTGACTTTGATAGTATCAAGGAACAGTTAAAACTGTATTTACAAACGCAAACACAATTCAAGGATTATAACTTTGAAGGGTCGAACATGAGTGTTCTTCTCGACGTGTTATCGTTTAATAGTTATCAAAATAACTTCTACACAAACATGGCCATTAACGAAATGTTTCTTGACTCTGCCGTCCTTAAGAACTCAATCGTTTCCCATGCAAAAGAATTAAACTATTTGCCAAAGTCACGCAAATCAGCTAAGGCAACTCTGAATGTTACAATAGTAGATAACAGTTCAACTGCCTCAACTATTACGATTCCACAGTATGCACCTTTTACTTCAACGTATCAAGGTGAAAGCTTTAACTTTGTAACAGACGAAGCATACACAGCAAGAAGAGTATCCCCTAATACATACATCGCTGAGAATGTTGATGTATATGAAGGTGAAATGCTAGTCAGTTTCCAAAAAGAAGGATTCATTGTAGATGCGGACGGTGTACTGAGAGTTAACCTAACAAACAACGAAGTAGATACCGATTCACTTGTCGTGTTTGTTGATGCTGAAGCAACTGATGATCAGAATATATTTACAAAGGCAACTACAATCTTTGGTGTTAGTCCATTAGATAAAGTATTCTATGTTGAACCGTTTCTTGATGATAAGTATGCAGTATACTTTGGTAAGAATCAATTTGGTTTACAACCTGAAGAATTCGAAGATGTAAGAGTACGATATAGAATTACATCTGGTGTTGAAGCTAATGGCGCATCAGTGTTCTCTGCAAGCTTTATCGAAGGCGCGACAATTTCTCCAGTAATTATTGCTGGTGGTCAAGCTGCAGGTGGTTCAGAAAGAGAATCAATGGAAAGTATTCGATACTTTGCTCCTAAGGCATTGCAGATTCAAGAAAGAGCAGTTACTACGTCTGATTACGAAGTACTATTACAACAAGCATTTCCTGAGATTACTGCGGTGTCTGCTTACGGTGGCGAACAGTTAGATCCACCTCAATACGGAAGAGTAGCAATATCGGTATACTTAAATGATAATACAGAAATTATTTCTAGTACATTATCTAATTCATATATAAGATATCTAAACGAAAGAAGCCCGTTAGGAATTGAGCCCATCTTTGTACAAACTGAATTTGTATACGCTGATGTGATAGTTTCAGTTAAATATAGCAAGAAGACAACTGAAAAGACAGCAGCTGATCTCGAAGCATTAGTTAGAACAGCAATTACCGCTTATTCAGATAATAATTTAGAAGACTTTAATAAAACATTAAGATCATCAAAACTTGCTGGAATTATTGATGCGCTAGATACGGGTATCGAAAGTACAGAGTTAAAAGTATCACCTATTATTGAATACTCGCCACCAGTTAATTATAATACGAATCCTACGTTTAAGTTTGAAGCTGAATTGGTTAAACCTTATCCTTATAAAAGTGCGAATGGTTTTACGAATTTTAAACCTGCGGTTAAATCTTCTGTGTTCGATGTTAAAGGTACTTGTGTATTCTTACAAGATGATGGCGCAGGAAACATTATGTTTGTTACTGACGAAGTAACAAATCCACAGATCACTAATCCTACAGCAGGTACGATAGATTATACAACAGGTTTAGTTAAGCTAACAAACTTTGAAGTAGAATCATATACTGGTGCAGCAATTAAGATTACTGCAACGACCAAGGAGAACGATGTTAAGGCTCCAAAAGGTCGCGTGTTTATTGTAAGAGATACTGATGTTAAAATAGGAATGTATTTAGAAGAGTTCCAATCTCCGGTAGCAACACAATCGGCAACGAACCCACCTAACACTACTATCAATACAGTATACTAATTAGAGAGAACAGATATGCCGCAAGGTGATATAGAAAAGAATCTATCGCTTTTTATTAAGCAACAATTTCCTGCGATATATCGTGAGAACGGACCTGAGCTCGTACAATTAGCCGAAGACTATTATAAGTTCTGTGAAACTCAAACGAATCAGTCTGTGTATCACCAGAGAAGGTTGTTTGAACATAAGGACATTGATACTACACTTGAGAGTATGCTTATATTCTTTAAGAAAAAGTATCTTGATAATCTACCGCTCAAAACTGATAACGTAAAGTTTATTGTTAAAAACATTCTAGACTTGTATAGATCAAAAGGTACTAAAAGAGGTATAGAATTATTCTTTGCTATATTCTATCAGGAGTTTGATATTGAAATACTTTATCCTTCTGATAGAATGGCAAAGGTGTCTGATAGTGAATGGAAACAAGGTGTATACCTACAGATGTTTCCAAACGATGGTGCCTTTCTATCAAAAACTGGCGCAGAATATACTTACTACAATTTATTATCTCGTAACGTTACAGGATCTTCCTCTAAAGCAAAGGCTGCCGTAAGATCGGTTAACTTCTTTATTCTAAATAACATTAGAACAGCTATTGTATATCTCGATGATATAAAGGGTAACTTTGCTAAATACGACAGCATACATACTATTATTAACGGAGAGTTAGTTAACTTTGGTAGAATTAATGGTTCTCTTTCAAGCTTTGATATTGATAAAAATGGCGAGGGTCAAACTGGAATCGAAGTTGGATCTGTATACGAAGTTAAACAAAAAGACGGTCGTGCAGGTAAAGCAATAGTAACAGAAGTATCTGATGAAACCACGGGTAAGATAACTTATACGTTAGAAGACGGCGGTTACGGTTATCAGCTAAACAATACAAGGCTATTAGTATCTAATCAATCCATTATCACAAATAATAGTTTTACTGGTTATAATCAAGGTTTTGTAAAATACGAAACTTTATCAGATCAGAATAATAATTCTGGTTATGTTATTGGTCAAAACGACAGTTCTATCGGTTTACTTATGGATGCTGGTGATGCATTCAATGCTAGCAGTGTCATAACTACAGTCAGGCCAAATATTATCGTTAACGGTGTATCTACTCCTGTACCGCAGTTAACTATTACTGTTGCATCAGGAGGCAACGAAGTTACATCAAAGAACGAATCTTCACCGGGACCATTGTTTCCTGATACCGCAGATGCAGACGATGTTAAAGTTAGTGCATTAAGGAATGTATCAATCGCTTCTGTTATAACGGATGTAGTAGCTCCGCATCTTCCAACAGTAATTAATCAGGCTGACTATTCAACAACTGCTGCGTTCTCAGGTACTGCTTCGCCAGTTACTTTTACAACGCCTTTAGATGAAGCCTTTGATATTCAAGATCTTACAATAGGTGAGATCGTTGGGTTTGAAAATATTAACCCCGGTTCAAATTATAGAAACGATGTATTCGTTGCTGTACAAGATAACATATTCAACAAGTTTGACCGAAGAAGTCAACTTATAACATTTGCAGATGCTGGTGATGCAGGTAGTTTCTCAATTGGCGATATCGTTACAGAACCAAGCACTAACATATCTGGTCGAGTTATAGACGTTATACAGAATGGCGGATATATTTCAGTAATGCCATTTAGTTATTATGGATTTAACGGAAGCAGTATAAGACTATCCGGATCCATAGGTGATAATAAAGTGGTGTCTAGTGTGACAGCAGATTATTCTGATTCGTCTCAAGTGATGGGCGATAGTGCTATCGTTGATGCCGAAACAAAATTTGCGTTTGGTAGAGTATCTAAAGTTAATATATTATCATCAGGATTTGGATATGTTGATTACGGAAAGCCTGAAACGTTTGGTACAGGATACGGACAATTAATAGATACCGATGGCGAGGTTGTTGCTTCAGGTTGGGTTGGTGCAGATAGGCAAGGTACTACTGAAGGTTATTGGGCTGGTGAAAATTCTCACTTAAGCGGATACATTCAGAACAGTGTAACTAATGTCACAACGATATTACCAAATAGTAATTTTGCGTTAGCAGTCACGGCAGTCGCCGCAGGATCAGATCCTGTTAGTTCAGTTGTTGGTTTAGCACCAGAATTCGAAAACTGGGCAAACAGTGTAGGCTCAGACGGATATGCTTATGGTGATATTACTGGTGATGGAAGTATAACGTCAGCTGACGGATTACAATTTGCCAAGATCTCTGTCGGTTCATCAGTACCAGCTGCCCAAACCGCAAGATGGAATGATATCATTGTACCAAGCTTGAAAACAAAGAGCTGGTACTTGGAAATGGAAAATGTAATATGGACAACAGATTCAATTGTTAGTACCTACGATCAATCGTATTATGATTCTGGTGTTAGAGTACAAGATAGCAATTACTTCCAAGAGTATTCATATCAAATTAAATCATCGTTACCACTTCAGGAATATGAAGAACTATTAAAACAAAATGTTCACCTAGCAGGTAGCAAATTGTTTGGAGACTTTATATTTAAATCTTATCAGGCTTCAACGATTAAGCCAAGGTTTATGAGATTGTTTAATGATGATGGGGGTGGATCGCCATTTGATCTTGCGAATACCTCATTACTTGAAGCATCGGTAACAAACTTCACGGTTGATAGCTCTTTTATATCTGTAGACCACGAACCAGTATAATAAATATTTAAAATAAAGATTCACTAGGAAATAAGCCATGACAAAGCAAGTAATTAATATCGGAACAACGGCAAACGACGGGACGGGTGATCCGTTACGAATTGCATTCGATAGAGTAAACGATAACTTTAACGAAGTTTACAATGCGCTGGGTAATTCGCAAAACCCAATTGATCTATTCGATAATAACGGCGCGCTTGATCTATTAGGTAAACCGCATAAAGTATCTTTCTTATATGATACTAAAGCATTAGTTGATGCAGTGTCGCCTTCGACTTATCATGGTGCTATTGCACACGCACACGATACTGGAACTGTGTATTATGCACACGGTTCATGGAGAGGATTACTAACTGATAACTCAGCAGGAGACGTATTAAATTATGTTGACCCGCTAAATCTAATATCGTATAAAGCTAATGTTATTAACGAAGATAACTCTGCAAATACTGCAAATCTTATTCTTAAGTCAACTGGCACCGGTTCTTATGAATGGGTGGCGCAAGCGCAGTTTGACACAAGCCTAACTCAACTTACTGATGTTGTGATTTCAAGTCCTCAGGCAGACCAAGTATTAGCTTACAACGGTTCTGAGTGGACTAATCTATCGCCAACAGGTGGAAGCGGTGGAGCTAATCTGTTTAATACTGTCGCAGTTGGTAGTGATAGCATTACTGCTGATAGTGAGACAGATACTTTAACACTAGTCGCAGGATCTAATGTTACTCTTACAGCAAATACATCAACTGATACGATTACAATTGCTTCAACTGGCGGTTCTGGTGCAACGAGCTTACTTGCTCTAACTGACGTTGGTTCTGATGGAACTAATGGTCAAGTATTAACCACAGACGGTAGTGGTGCATTTACGTTTACAACAATAGGTGGTGGAAGTGGTGGAGATTATGCTGATTCCGATGTTAGTGCTCATTTAAATACAAGTGCAGCAACTACGAATCAGATATTAAGTTGGACAGGTTCTGACTTTGCTTGGGTTGCAGATCAAACGGGTGGCAGTTCATACACTAACTCAAATGTTGATACTCATCTAAATTCCGGTACTGCAGCATCAAGCCAAGTATTAAGTTGGGATGGTTCTGATTATGCTTGGGTTGCTCAATCAGGAGGTGGCGCGGCAAGAGTTACTGAAACTGAAACAACAGCTTCTATTACAGATGGCGCAACTGGAAATGTTGAGTTTGCCACGTTAGGTAAATCATTCGCAATACAAAAAGTAACTGCACAAAAAGAATCGTGGATACGAATCTATTCTGATACGGCTTCAAGAACGGCTGATGCAAGTAGAACTCAAGGAACAGATCCTGCTGATGGTTCTGGTGTTATTGCTGAGTTTATTGCTACGTCTCCAAACACTGAATTTAAAGTTACTCCTGCCATTTACGGTTGGCTTGATGATGGCGAAGCAACGGTTCCAGTAGCAATACAAAATAATACTGGCGGAACAACCACATCTTCAGTTACAATTCAAGTATTAAAGATAGAGTCATAATATATGGATAAGCAACTTTATAACGTATTACTAGAACAGGGTTCTGACGAAGCAGCTTTCTTAGCTACCGAAGCAGCAGGCATGACGTGCTACGATAATCTTAACCTTTTTGATATGTTATTGGTTATGCAATTAACTGAAGAAGAAGCAAATACTTTATCAGAGAGTCCAAAAGTAAAAGCTGTTGAGAAAGAATTAGTAGCCGAACCTAGTTCATATCCAACAACTACCCCCAGATACGAATCTAGTGGTGCTACTTTTAGAACAAGAACAACACCGCCAACGAATGGTAATGGTAAAAATTATACTGGAATGAATATGTTTTTCACCAGTGAATTTGATCCTGCCTCGGGGTTCACTGGTGATTCGGCTGGTTACTTTGGTGATTTTAATTTTGACGATACAGTTAAATCAAACTTCCTTGGTGACTATGTTGATATAGTTGCAGTAGAAGCAGGCGACGAATCAAACGCTGTTGGTAATGGGCATCAAAACCATGTTGATTTTCAAGAGTTTGATAGCACAACTAGTAGATTCGTTCCAATGGATTGGTCGAGCATAAACTCATCCCTTGATACTACTTTAAATAATCAAATTACTAACCCAAATGGAACTAGTAATAATGGGTACTTTACTTCTCATGCTGCTGGAGTATTAAGCGCAGCAGGTGGTAAGTATTGTGGTTGGGGCAAAAATTCTTCTCTTAGAGTAATATATCTTGGCGGTGAATCAATTTCTTCTGTTTATTATGCTATTCTTCAATTTCATATTGATAAAGCAGTTAATCCTGCTACTGGTGTAAAGAACGCAACGGTTATTACAGGAGCATACGGTTATTCAGGACTCGAACATTCGAAGTTTTTTGATATTGAAGATTGTTCATATATAGAAGCAAGAGATCCAGTTACTAATGCCACTACTACGTATAACAGAGGCGGTTACTTAGAAGGTGAAGAATTTAATATCACAATGACTGCTAGTGGTTCTGCAGAATACATAGTGACTGGTGGCGATCGAGTATTTACCGGAGCTACAGCATCAACACCTCTAGGCAATAGAGGCATTACTGTAAAACCGGGCGATAGAATTACAATAACTAATAATGCGTCAGGAGGCCATCCTCTCTATATTAAAACTTCACAATCTGGTGGATCTACTAGTGATCTATATGCTGGAGTAACAGGACAAGGTACATCAGAAGTATCTTTTATCTTACCTGACGCAAATATAGTATTGTATTATATTTGTGGATTTCATTCAGCAATGACTAGTACTATTGCATGCAATAAGGATACTACAACTTGGAGTCAAGATCTTAGACCATTTGTTAGATCTGGCATTATTCCAAGAGTAATTCAAGACCCTGCAGATAATATTGATAAGTGGATGATTTCAGTACCAAGCTCAAGTCGTTATAGTGCTTACGACACCATCATGCAAACAGTTGCTGGTTATAGTGGAATTTATCATTTTAAAAGTGCAGGTAATAACTCTCACGTTGGAGTAGATCCAGACGATAACAGATGGAACACACGCGTTAGACAAGACGGCAATAGTGCTTATGTTATTAATGCTGTTGCTGGTCAAGTAAATAGTTTTACTTCAACTGCAAATCCTGGGGCAACTGATAATTATCCATTAAGATGTTTTGTTGATGGTGGAGATAATCAATTTACTGTTGCTGCTTGCCAACAAGATGACACAAATAGATTGTTAGACGATTATAGTAATAGAGGTCCAATGATTGACATAGCTGCTTTTGGAGCACAAACTTGGACGTCATACCCAACAAGTTCTTATGCGGATGGCAGATGGGGATACTTTAGTGGAACAAGTTGTGCAGCACCAGTTGCTGCAGGTTGTGCAGCAGTATTTTTAGATTGGTATGTTACTCAGAGAGGTGTATGGCCAACTACTACACAGCTAAAAGAATTAATACAAAAACATGCTAAAGAAAACTTAATAGAAGAAATAATGGATAATATTGACTTTGAAAACCAAGAAGGCACAATAATCTCCGCTGGCGCGAGTGGCAGATTATCGCCTAAAGATATATCTTCAACTAAATTATACTCTTCAACAGAAGTTAATAGAATTAAAGATGGTGATAGCAGTAATGGTGGAGCAGACTTAACTGTTCTAGCTGGGACACAACCATTAAGAATTCATATTCCTTGGGGAATTAGAATGGGATCTGGTAAATACATAGCAGGTGGTTCTGAACAAACTGCAAACGGAAGACGTCCATTATCAGGTCGAGCATGGCCGAGAAGTAAGACGTCTTTTTCTTCTTGAGTTTTTTGAATAAATAAACTAAAATACAAAAGAGTTAAAGCTGAAACATGGAAATTTTAACAAATAATTTTAATAGTGACATCAACAGGATGTTCGTGACAGACACAGTAGATAACCAAGACTACTATATGTTTGTGTCTAAGATCGGGACTTTCAATCCTGTAGATTCTGCCGTCTCTCAAAATGAATTCCTAGAGAATACATTATTTGGTAAAAAGATACACAATGATGATATAAATTATATGATTAAATACTATCCTTGGCAAAGAGGATCAGTATATGCCCAGTACGATGATACAATTGATTTGGACGGATTAAAGTTCTACTCAGTAGTAGGTCCAAACGATAACGATACTGGTGATTATAGAATTTATAAATGTTTGTCCAATAAAGAAGGTGCTGCTGCTGAATCGCCACCTACATACGACGCAGCTAACGCAAATCAAATTTACGAAACTGCTGATGGTTATGTATGGAAATACATGTACAAATTGTCTACCCTACAGTTTGAAGGATATAATGCGTTAGGTTATATTCCAATAGATCCTACAGCAAATACAACACCTGATGCAGTGTACGGTGGTGGTGTTTCAGAAATACTTGTTGAAAACCTTCTTGATAACAATGGTTACGAGGAAAAGATTGCTACTTTATTTCAAATATTTAGTAGAGTACAAGGCTCGGTTCAAGGCGATGTTACCATGAGTCTCGATCCTACTACATTGGATTGGGATGCAACCTCTAATTACTTTGTAGGACAGTATTGCTATATAACAAATCCTAGCTCAAGTGTAACTAATTTGTTTAAAGTATTAGATTATACATTTAACGATACTACTGGTAATGCAGAGATTAGAGTTGGTGCTGAAATTAGTAATCCTTCAAGAGGAAACGTTGAAGCCGCAACCACCGCCAATCCTGTAGTTATTACTTCAACAGGTCACGGTCTCGTTGATGGTCAGCCAATACGATTTAGTAACGTAGGTGGAATGACTCAAATTAATTACGAAGGTGCTGCTAACGGTGCAGATGTATTTTATGTTAAAACAGTTGACTCTGATAGTTTTCAGCTTTATACAACCGGTGTAATGAATCAGAATGGCGTAACATTTGCTGGGACTAACACTCCATTGGATGGGTCAGCGTTTACAGCTTGGACTTCTAAAGGAACATACAACGCTGATAAAGATTTGTATGTAGCTGGGGTTCAAACAAACGCATTAGTAAAAATATTCCCAAGGATTGATATTCAAGGGGATGGTGTTGGAGCAGTCGCAATTCCTACTGTATTAAATGGTAGAATTAATAAAGCTATTATATTAAATAGAGGCAGCGGTTATAATAATGTAATCGCATCTGTCGCAGATCCACAATCGTTTGATCCAACAAATGACGGGGATGTTGATGTTAGAGCATTATTAAGACCAATACTTGAACCAAACGGTGGACATGCTTATAATATTCTCGAAGAATTTAAATGCAAACATTTTTCCTTCTATGGTTATGTTACAGCTTCTGATAATACACATATTGGTGGTGTAAATACTTATGGATCTATTGGTATTGTAAGAGCGCCGCAATTTAGAGACGGTCCTAACGCAAGCATACCTGGGACTGATTGGAGAAGTACTTCAACGTTAGGTTTAGTTCCTGAAGTGTTCGATAACAGAATCGCAATTGTTACAGATAATTATAATGATCTAACTTCAAATAGTACTATCACCCAAATCGATGTAGATAACAACATTACGTTTAAAGCACAGGTACACGAGATTGACGCAACATCCAATACCGTTTACCTCGCTGAATACATGGGTCCTTATCCAAATAGATCCAATGTTGGCAATGGAGATACTTCCTTTAATCCTAATTCTGATATTACTTCAGATACGGGTCAGAAGATCGCAATAAATAATCCAGTAGCCTCCAATGTTACATACTCAGATTACATACAACGAACGGGTGAAGTATACTTCATGGAAGACTTTTTCCCATTAGCACGAACTGAACTCTCGAGAGAAGAATTCAAGTTCGTATTAGAATTTTAAGGAACGTAGACAAAGATGCCTATTAATAAAAATCTCAACCAAGCGCCGTACTTCGATGACTACGATATTGAGAAGCAATTCTACAAGGTTATGTTCAAGCCAGGGTTTGCAGTTCAAGCCCGAGAGCTTACACAACTTCAAACGATGCTTCAGAACCAAGTCGAACAATTTGGTGATAACGTATTCAAAGAAGGTTCTATTGTAAAGGGTTGTAACTTTACAGAGCTTGATGATCTTGAGTTTGTTAAAGTAAATGACGGTCCAGCAGGATTTAACCCAACTGCATATATTAGTAAGACAGTTATAGAACCAATCCTAGGACAAGATGTTGAGCTTGATTATGTATACGAAGTTGTTGGAGCGAGTACAGGACTAAGAGCTTCAATTATACAGGCATCTATTGGTTTTCAAACAAGACCGCCAGATTTACATACCTTTTATATTAACTATCTTAACACTGCTGCATCTGGTGCAACTCAGTTCCAAGCCGGTGAAAGTCTAACAGTTAATCTTTATAAGTTTAAAGTAGGAACAACTACTAACGCGCTTGCTTCGGTTCCTGATGTACTAGCAGCTGACGGATATGCAACGGGTATTAATGTTTCTGCTGGAATATCAACTCCACATGTTGGTAGATCATTCGGTATTGAAGCTTCTCCTGGAATCGTATTTCAGAAAGGACACTTTATCTTCGCTGCTGCACAGAGATTGATTGTTGAAAAATACAGCCAATCTCCTGATGCAAAATCTGTCGGTTACACAGTATCTGAAACACTAGTTAATTCGTTACAAGATGCAACGTTATTTGATAACGCAAACGGATCTAAAAACGAAAACGCTCCAGGTGCTGATAGATTAAAATTAATTCCAACACTAAGTGTATTCGAGACATCTGCTGCGCGAGCTAACTCAGACTTCTTTACATTAGTTAGATACCAATTAGGTAACTCAATTGCTGTAAGGGATGTTTCTCAATACAACGTATTGGGCGAGGAAATGGCAAGAAGAACGTACGAAGAGTCTGGCAACTACATCTTAGACAAGTTCCCATTACAAACTACTGATCGTGGTAGTAATGTTGATCTGTTAGTAGGAACAGGCGTCGCTTACGTTAAAGGTTACAGAGTTGAAAATTCTGGCGAGCGTTCTTTTACTATTGACCAAATAGCAACTACTGAAAATATACAGAATCAAAGCGTATCTTTTGACTACGGCAATTGGTTAAAAATTAATTCTTTCTCAGGAAGAGTAGATACTGATTGGACTGATGTTACTCTACAAAATTCAAGTAGTGGTAACTTAGGTACAGCGATCGCAACTAACATCACACCTGATAGAATTTACTTAACTGCTATTCGTATGAATGGCTCGTCTGATATTAATGATCTTGATAGAATAACAGACGGTAATGGATTCGTTAGTGTTGGTGGATCTTTACAGGAAGCATCAAAAAGAGCATTGGTATTTGACACAGGCCTATCAAGTTTATATGCAACTACTGATACGCTTGTACCTACGAGAGTACAGATTGCTGCGACCCACTCTAGTGGCGTAATTACTATTGATGCAAATTCAAATAACGAAGACTTTAACTGTAATAATAATGACATACTTATTGTAGATGATTCATCTGTTCAGTGGCCTATTCTTTCAGTAAATACAACTTTGAATAATTCACGCCTTAATATAACGATCTCTGCATCAGCCGCTGCTAACGTAACAGTTTATTACAACAAGCGGCTTATAAGTTCCACAGGAGGTGTTGAGCCTTATAGCAAGGTGGCGTTGCTACCATTTGTAAAAGCTAACTACACGTCTGCTGTTTCAACTTATAGTTTAGGTTTGCCAGATTGTTATAAGATAGTATCTATCGTTGATAGTGCAGGTACCGACTATTCTAATAGCTTTAGATTAAAAACAAATCAGAAAGATACTTATTATGATCTATCTTATATTGAATATATTGAAGGTCGACCAAAACCCGATAATGGTGTAATTACAATTGGGTTTGGTGTATTTGAAACTAATACATCTGCAGGTAAGCCATTCTATACAATTAACAGTTATCCTAATTCACTTGATGCGTGGGAAATTCCATCCTACGTAGCGAGTTCAGGTCAAGTCTTTAATCTTAGAGATTCATTTGACTTTAGACCTATGGTTGATAAAGATACCAACGGAAACTACAATGCACCGACTGCTGGCTCAGCTCCAACTGTAACGACTCTTGTTGGTTCAAACGGTATTACCTTTAATAATATATACGACGCAAATGCTGGTTTACCTAGACCGCTGATTCCTGCGGTAGGAAATGCTGCAACTACGGATCTTGAATATTACATGGCAAGAATTGATACTGTCGTATGTGATTCGTATGGTGAGATAACATTAATTAAAGGCGAGGAGCATAGAAATCCAGCGCCACCTAAAATATCGACTGACCAAGTTGCTATTGCTAATGTAAAAATTCCAGGGTATCCTGCTTTGTCTAAACGACAAGCTGATGTACTTCGCAAACGTTCATACGCAATTAAGCCTATGCCAACTGGTATTAAAAACTTCACAATGAAAGATCTTCACAGTTTAGAAAAGAAGATTGATAACATGGCGTATTACATCTCGTTAAATCAATTAGAGTCAGAGACTTCTAATCTAACTATTAGAGATGAGAATGGTTTAAGCAGATTTAAAAATGGTTTTGTAGTAGATCCGTTTACTGACTTATCGCTAGGTGATATTACTCATCCGCAATTTAGCGCGTCGGTACCGTTTGAACAAAAGATTCTTCAGCCCGCGTTAAAAACGTTCGCATTGGATCTGATCTATGATGATTCAGCCGGTTCTTCTATCTTCCCATCTACTTCTTTGCCTAAGGTGGCAACAATTGGAAGAAACTCAAATATTGAATTACTTTCTCAGCCGTATGCGTCAGGTTATAGAAATGCCGTAAGTAACTTCTACAAGTATGTAGGTGATGGAATTGTATCGCCTCCTTACGATGCTGCCTATGATACAACAGTTAATCCAGCTTCTATTGATATAGATCTAACTTCACCGTTCGAAGAATTCATTGATTCAATTCAAGAATTCTTACCTATGACAGACGTATCTTCTGAAGTGACTTTTGTTAGAGCTGAAGGTCGAGAAGGTAGACGTGGTATCCCCGGAGGAATAGAAACAACAACTACAACGACAAGAGCTAGTGAAATAGTTGTCGATAATAGTACAACAACTACTGAGTTCGTTGGCGAGTTTGTTTCTAACCTATCGTTTGAGCCTTACATGGCAGGACGTGATCTTAAGATCTATATGTCAGGATTAAGACCTAATCAAAGACATTACTTTTACTTCGATGGTGTTACTGTTGATGCTAATGTTATGCCTGGGTCACCAACAGCAAATAGTGTTGACGCAGTTCATAGATATGGCGATAAAGCGGCAATTGTTAAAACAGATGCTAATGGTGTATTGAGAGCAGTGTTTGCCTTGCCACCAGAAACATTCTTTGTTGGAGATAGAATACTAGAAATTGCAGATGTTAATACATATACAAGTATTGATAGTGCTTCTACTTCAAAAGGATTCGTTACTTATCGTGCATATAACTTTAATATCGAAAAGACATCATTAACGACTGCCACAAGATCGCCTAACTTTGATGTTAATACTACAACGACAACAAGAAACGTTGCTCGACGTCGTAGAGGTAGAGATCCATTAGCTCAAACATTCTTTATTAAGAAAGGTATGGGTGCAGGATCTAATTCCATTTACTTGTCTGATATTGATATTTACTTTAAGCGTAAGCCTACAGCTGTCGCAGAAACAGGTGCGAATACTGATGCTGCTCTAAACGGCGTATCAGTACAGATCAGAGAAGTACAGAATGGTTATCCTTCAAATCAAATCGTGCCTTTCTCAGTTGTTCATAAAATACCTTCTGAAGTTAGTGTATCAGAAACAGCTGCTGTAGCAACTACATTTACCTTTGATGCTCCAATTCGTTTGGATGTTGAAAAAGAATACGCAGTTGTTATACAGCCTGATGCATCAGATCCTAACTACCTTGTATATACTTCTAAGGTTGGTGGTATTGATATTACTCCAGGAGATACTTTAGGTGCAGCGATTGTTCAAGATTGGGGTGACGGCGTTCTGTTTACTTCAACTAACAACTCTGCTTGGAAATCGTATCAAGATGAAGATATTAAATTTACTTTAAGAAGACATAACTTTAATTCTACAACTGGTACTGTTGGTTTAACAAATAACAATCACGAATTCCTTACTGTTAGTAATTTGACTGGAAGATTTAACTCTGGTGAATTATGTTATCAGCCAACTACGACTGTAACTACGACTGTTCAAACGTCTATAGGTATAAACGCTAACATTATAACGGGTTCAGGCATTGAATCTTTATACTCTGATGGCGATTATATTAAGGTAGTTAATACGGCCGGTACTGATGTATTCAAAGTAACTTCCTCAAGTACTGTAGATCAGATAACTGTAAACAAACCTGCTTGGTTTGAAGGCACAGGATCTGGGCAGTCAGTCATTGTTGGCGATCTATCGTTCTACGATTTAAGAAATCCTTTTGAGATGCATCTTGAAGCAAGTAGTGTAACTGCTACTAAATTGTTTACGGTTAGTGCAACATTGTTATTAACTGGACTTGATAGTGGTTCAACTGCTCAAATTGCTTCGATTGATAATATTAATCTAAGTTATGTTCAACCGATGATTATGAAGGCTGCTGATTCAACGTCTAAGCTTACACTAAATGGGCAATTTGTACCACCTGCCGATGTTAATACTACTTATACAACTGCGATGGCGTTTAACAATAATAACTTGTTTACTCAAGACGGTGTTATAATATACAGTAGATCTAATAATCCTACAGGCGCAAAGGTATTTAAACTTAACGTTGGATTAACGAATGGCAATAATGTAACATCAACGCCGTTCATTGATATTGAATCATCTAAACTTATTGCATATCAATATAAGATTACGAATGACCCAGTAACTACTTCTAAGTATATATCAAAGACGATTGAATTGTCTGAGAGTTTAGATGCTGAAGACTTTAACTTGATTGCTACAGCTTATCGTCCAACAGGAACTGATTTTAAAGTTTACATCAAACCACAGAATGGTTTTGATAACGATGACTTCGATTCTTTACCATGGATTGAGATGGAAATATTTGAAGGTGTAGGTTTATTCTCTACGGTTTCTAATACAAACGATTATAGAGAGTTCAAGCTTAGAATACCAAAAGGAAATAAAGTTGGTGGAGTTGAGGGTGGTGCGGTAACGTATACTAGCAATTCTGGTATCTTTACAGGATTCAAGAGATTCGCGGTTCGTATTGATATGCTTTCTCCAAATATACATAACGCACCGACGTTAAAGGACTATCGCGGTATTGCATTAACATAACAGGTCTTAGGTCTAAACTGATGAGTAATATACATAGAGATGAGCAAACCGGTGCTATTTTAAATACAGATGCGGACGCTCTTAATAAATATAAAATACAACGGAACTACTACCGTCAAACTGATAAGATAACATCAGACCTGTTAGATATTAAAGCAAGCATCATTAACATCTATGAACGAATAGAGAAATTGGAAAAAAATTAAATGGCCAGAGATATAGGAAGTATTACAACCGCGCAGACGTTCGAGAATTGGTTTACTAAAACTAATGATCTCGTTGGCGCTTTAAGGACAGCCACTATGACGGCGTCTCCTGGAGCTGGCGATACGGTGGAAGGTAATTCAACTTTAGTTGGTATCCTTACTGCTAGTAATTTGGTTGCGAGTACATTACTTTCAACAAATGATATTGGCGCGCGCTCAGGTGCTGTAATTAATTTTCAAGATCCTATCGCAGTTGCATCAGGTGTAGAAATTGCAGCCACCTTCAACTACGCAGGGACAGGTGCTCAGGTAAGATTCACTGACGGTTCTATTAGTTGGGATGCAGGAATGGATTCCGATGGCAATAACAACTTCGTTATTGATACGGGTGTAGCCCCAGTTAAGTTTCTTTTAACACCAGCAGGAACTATGACGGTTCCAAACGCAGTTGTTACCGAAAACCTTACAGTAGGTAGTTTAACAATTGGCGCGGGCGGTGCAGGATTTAATTCAGACGATATTGATGAAGGTGTAGTTAACCTATATCATTCGCCTGCTAAAGTAGTGGCAGCATTAAGTGGTGGAGATGGTATTAACATTTCAGCTGCCGGCGAAATATCCTTTGATGGCGAAGGTGAACTAAGTACTTATCAAGGTAACGAGTTTATTAATACAGGTTCTGTAGGAACTGGTATCAAAGCTTATATGACAGGTTCACAATCTACTGGCGTACCTGTTGGCAGATTAAGTTCTTTATGGTCAGGAACAACTTATAATGTTTTAAATTGGACTCCTGGTGGTGTTGATGTCCAAGGTGCCATAACTAATACTGGCGACGTTGAAGTAAAAAGTGGTGTATTTAGAGTTGGAACTCAATCAGCATTAAAAGCGTCTATTGACCAATCAGGTAACGGATTCTTTACTGGAAACGTAACGACATTTGGTTCAACGTCAGATAGAAGATTAAAGGAAAATATTGTTCCATTAACTGGATGTTTGGAAAAGACAAATAAGTTAAATGGAGTTATGTTTAACTATATAGATAGGCCTGAAGATACTATCCCAGGTGTTATCGCTCAGGAAGTCGAAGCAGTTTTACCTGAAGCAGTTTACAACATTGAAATGGAAGATGATACTTATAAAGCAGTAAGATATCAACAACTAGTGCCATTGCTTATAGAAGCAATAAAAGAATTAACAGAAAAAGTAAATACTTTAGAAAACCGCCTGAATAACGACGGTTAATTAGAATTGGTCTTATAAATAATAAGTAATACCAAAAAGGAAAAATAGCAGCATGGCGAAGATTTCAGAACTAGGTTCCATTACCGGCGCAAATACAAGGTCAGAAGACCTTCTTGTCATTGTTAACCTCGTCCAGGGTGATGATGGTACTAAAAATATCACAAGAAAAGAATTAGTTGAAGCAATTCAATATGAAACCTTTTCACGCATCAAAATCACTGGAGGAACTATCTCCGGTGTCGTCATGTCTGACTCAAATATTGATAACGTTAATATTGATAACTCTGATATTGAAGATACTAACTGGTTACGCGGCACGATTGCTGATACGGCAATTACTGATTCAACCGGCGATAACATTACACTTATTAACTCTTCGTTTACTGATGGCACAATAGCTGATAGTACTGCAAATAACGTTGCTATATCAAGTTCTTCTTTTGTAAGTGGTACGGTTAATACTTCGGTTATTGAAACTTCAGAGTTCAACGACGGTACTGTTAATAATTCAATCATTACAGATTCTTCGCTATTCAATAGTGTTGCTAATAATGTTGTCATTACAGATTCGCAGTTCAATAACGGAACTGGAAATAATGTTGTACTAACTAATTCTACAATCGACGATTCAGTCATTACAGATTCAACCGCGAACAATGTTGCTATAACAAGTTCAACGTTTACTGCTGGCTCTATTGTTAATTCAACTGCAAATAACATTACGATTGAATCATCTGAGTTTAATAACGGAACGATGAATACAGTTGAAGGTACTAATGTTACTTTGGTAAGTTCAGCACTAAATGATAGTACTGCTGCTAATACAATTATTACTTCTTCTGAGTTTAACAACGGAACTGCCAATGCTGTCGTAATAACAAGCTCAGAGTTTAATGATGGTACAGGCAACAACGTAACTTTAACTAGTTCTACGATTGATGATTCGCTTATTACTAACAGCGTAATATCTGATAGTACCTTTACTGGTTCTATGGATAATGTCGTATCAACAAATATGACAATCAGAAGTGCTTCTGCTGATGGTCTTGGCGCAAATAATTCAACGTTCGCTAACGGTGGAATCTCTGGTTCCGTATTCGATGGCGGAACAATTAATAAGTCTACGCTTGCTGATTTTGATATGAATCTCACCAAGGAGTTTGAAGCTCCGATGGAAGAAGAATCGTATTTTGCACTTCGCAACGAAAAGACTGGTGAAACAGAACAAATATCATACAAGCAATTGTTTGATGAAGTATCTAAATCAACTGCTAACGCGCTTAAGGTTACTGTTGATGCTTCAAGCGGTAACGATGATTGGCCTGGGACTACCTTACAACCCGTACAGACTTTGGAACGAGCCTTTGAGCTTTGTTTGGAAAAAGCTGGTGGTGAATTAAATCGTAACGCAATTAATAACGCGGTTCATATATCTGTTGGCCCAGGAACATATTATACGAAAGGTAACTTGATGTTGCCTGATGACTGTGTATGTATCTCAACCGCAGGTCAGTATGCAACTGTAATCGAGGCACTGCCTGGGTACGAAAACAATAACTGTATTCTTGTTGGATCTGGTTGTTACGTTCAAGGTTTTGCATATCAGAATTGGAAAGTTGATAACTTTGACTTCCCTGAAGGTGGTTTCGCAATCGCTTATCGTCCTGGTGCTAAATTACTTCGTTCGCCATATTTGAGAGATAGTACTCAATTATCTAACTTCTTACGACAAGACGTTGAGCCACCTTTAAATCCATACAACACTAAAGGTACACTTGCCGATCTTGGTCGTGAGTTTACAGTATCTAATCTTGTTGGTTCATTCGCAATTGATGATGAAGTCGAGTTCTCAAGTGGAGCTATTGGTTTTGTTACTTACGTCGATGAACTTAACTTGGCAGGCGGATATAAATTCAACGTAAGAAACCTTAAAAATAATCAAGGTTTTGCTGTTGGCGATTCAATTAAAGCTGAGTCAGGTGGTACTGGTACAGTCGCCGCAATCGGTATTGACGATTTCCCTAACAGAGAAGTTGGTCGTGGTGGTGGTTGTGTACTTGCAGACAGAAGAGTACTTGATCCCGATTCATTATATACTTATGTATTATGTTTTGGTTTTACACCTCGTACTCAAAACGGTTTAGGATATGTTGCCAGAGACGGTGCAGGTATTAACGGTATCGGTTCTTTGTCAATCTTTGTACGTTGTGCATTCTATGCATTGAACGGTGGACAGGTTACACTAAACAACAGTGGTACTCAGTTCGGCGATATATCAATGCGAGCAAAAGGAACAACTCAGTTCTTTGCTCCAAAATCAACAACTGCAAACATGATTGGTAATACTGTATTCGCTGAAAGTATTGATACTGCGTCTGACGATATTATTCAAGACATGGTTGAATACCTTACAGATCCTATCGCTGCTGGCGGTTTAGGTTATAAAGGTTACGATGCAGATAAATGCGAAAGAGATGCAGGTATTGTACTTGACGGTACAGGATATGACATTGCACTCGATACTAACTATTGGGGAAGATTAGGTGGTATTACTTATAGATCACCAATCAGTTATATTGTCCCAGGAGATCAGCTTGCCGAAACAACTGGAGCATTAGAATATCTACAAGGTAGAGTTCAAGGTGTATTCGTTGACGGTAATGCAACTATAGTTGCTCGGGCTAATGAGTCCTTTAACGAGCTTCTAAATGTCCTTAAATACGGTGAAGAGAACATCAACCCGATTATATGGCAAGACACAACAGTTGCACGTACGGCAGCAAGGGAACTGCTACAAGACAATAGAACATTGATTGCTGACGAGCTAATGAATTGGATTGATAACAACGAAGAGTTCTATGCTTATGATAGTGTAGCTTGTCGTCGAGATGTTTCCGATTACATATTACCTGCTGTTAAGAACGACATGTTATTCGATACTAACTTTAACTCAGTTTCTGCAGGCCGTGCATATTACATGGCAACTGCTAAAACAGTTATGGAAAATCAGAATAACGAAACTGTCGGAGCTTACAAAAGATTAAAAGATCAGACTAACGAATTAATAGATGGTGATTCGTACCTTGCTTCAGAAAGACTTGACTCAGGTTATGATGAGATTCTAAATATCCTTGAAAACAAAGGAACTCAATATACACCATCCGCTGCAACTTATGATCCTTCTACAGGTTATTCAGTTATCACACTTGAAACTGCTAAAGGTCTTACAGTAACAGACGCAACCTACGATCCTGTTACGGGAATCATGGAAGCAACTATTGGTAAGCATACGTTGAAAGTTAACGATTCTGTATGGTTCAAGCCTGGTGGAATTACATTTAGTTGTAACACCGGTTCAGGAACTCAGAATCATGCGGTTCCTGAAGCTCATCACCCTTACTACAACGTACCATGTCCTGTTACTGCAGTTTCTGCAACTAAGATTACAATGGATGTTGGTAAAGGTGGACCTACTGGTGAACAAGCTCATACGTTTGTATCAGCAGTCACAGGTGCAATTACTAAAGGACACGGTTTAGGTGTAGGTCGTAAGGTACTTCTTAAAACAGGTAGCCTTGTATTTACTTGCACTAGAGATAACAATATCGCAAAAACTGGTTATCCTCGAGCAACTGATCCAGCAGCAGGAACTCCAATTGAAGTAATAGGTGCTAATGCATCTAAGATTACAGTTAATGTTGGTAAATCAGCAATCATCGATGATCATACGTTTGTTGAAGCATTACCGAACGCTGTCGCAATCTTAGGTTCTGCCTTTAAGTTTAGCAATAACGTTGCCATTCCTGTCGATAATAAAAACGCAAGAAAGCAACTACAAGCTAACAGAGCATTTATTCAAGATATCATTGAAGGCTACATTGATAACAACTACTTCAGATATGATTCTAAGAAATGCGAAAGAGATATTCAATCTTATATCTTACCTGCGGTTGAAAGAGATGTTCTAACAGGAACTAACTATAACGCAATCCAAACAGGTATTGCTTATCGTTCAGGTACTACTCTTGCTGATAACGTTATTAATGAGCAGTTGGTTCAAACAACCGGTGCCTTAAGGGAATTGGATCGAAGAGTTGCTCCTAGCGGTCAATATGGAGCAGGATTTACAGTTACAGATGCTACATACGATCCTGCTACTGGAATTATGGTTGCCACGATTGGCTCAGGTCATTCAATGGCACCCGGTGATTATGTCGACTTTGCGAGTGAAGGTATTACGTTTAGTTGTGATACAGGTAGTGGAGCTGCTAGTCATGCTTCGCCACAGTCGCATCATCCGTACTATAACACTCCATGTCCTATCACAAGTGTAACTTCTACTACAATTACAATGGATGTAGGTCAAGGTGGTGCAGGACAATATCCACATACTTTCGTATCGGCTGTTGCTAATGCAATAACGCCTGCTGGTGCAATCGCTGCAAACTTTACTCCAACAGGTGCTACTTACGATCCTGTAACTGGAAGGTTTGAAGTAACAATTGGTACTCACTCTATGGGTCCTGGGGATTATGTTAAATTCCTAGAAGATGGTATTACGTTTAGTTGTGATACAGGAAGTGGTCCTACTAACGATGCAGTTCCAAATCCTGGGCATCCATACTTTAATCATCCTTGCCCAGTACACGCGGTAACAGCAACTACGGTTATTTGTTATGTAGGAACTGGTGGTACTAATGTTCATACTTTTGTATCAGCTTTAACTAACTCAGTATCGCACGTAATTGGTACATCCGATCTTGCTTCTGAACATAGAGCTTACGAATCGTTAAATAAGATTGTTGGAATCGTAAACAGTTCAAATAAAACATATAGTACTTCAGGTGCTACATACGATCCTGCGTTAGGTACAACTGTTATTACAATTGGTGCTCACGATTTCCAAATTGGCGATAAGGTTCTTATTGCTCCGGATAGTTTGACATTTACTTGTGCACTTGATGCGAACGCAACTCAGCATACTTATCCTACAACTACAATTACAAACTTTACTCCAACGAATGCAACTTACGTTCCTGAGACTGGTGTATTTACGGCAACTATTGGAAGTCATAAACTACAGGTTGGTGATGAAATAGAAATTGCTCCTTCAAGTATCGTATTTACTTGTACACTTGATGGCAACGTAGTTCAACATCCAACGCCTGAAGCTCATCATCCTTTCTACAAGAAAAAGATTAAGCTAACTGCGGTTGATGCAACTACAATTACAATGCAAGTTGGAGCAACGGCGAACGGTGGTGGAACTCATACTTTCGTAAGCGCAATAACAAATGCAATTCAAGGTGAAAGAAAGCATCCTGCATACAAGAAGCCAGTAACTATTGCTGCTAAAGATGCAACTACAATTACAGTTAATGTTGGAACAAGTTCTGATACGTCGGTTCATACATGGATCAGTTCAACTGCTAACAATATTAAATCTGCAGTATATGTTTCAACTTATACTCCGTACAATGCTACTTACGATCCTGCTACAGGCGTATTTGTAACATCTATCGGTAAGCACAATGTTGCTGCTGGTGATTACGTTTCAATTGCACCAGAAAGTGTAACGTTTACCTGTGCACAAGATAGTAATGTAACTGAACATTCATATCCTGCTGCCCACCACCCTGCATATAAAGTCCCTGTAATGGTTACTTCTGTAACCACTGATACAATTACAATGAACGTGGGAACAGGCGCTGGTGGCGCTCATACGTTTGTTAGATCGGCTGTTGCGGCAATTGATACTGATGCATTGGTATTTACAGATCCTGCGTCTAAGCTGAAGCATCTAACTCCAATATCCGCTACTTACGTTCCTGTTACTGGTAATAGTGTTATCACTATGCCTACTAATCACGGTATCGTACTTGGTGATTATATTGAGTTTGCTCCATACAGCTTTACATATACTTGCGCATTGGATAGTGATGCTACTGAACATTCATACCCGAGAAAAGGCGATGGCAATTACAAAAAGCCAATGCTTGTTACTGCGGTTAGTGGAAACGATGTTACAGTTAACGTTGGTATCTCTGCTGATCATGTACATACTTTTGTATCGGTAAGCAAAGATGCAGTAACTAAGGTTACTCATAATTCTCAAGGTCAGTTTGCTAGAGAAACATTACAGAAGAACAGAGTATTCTTACAGAAAGAAGTATCCTCGTATCTTGATTCACAATACTTTGTATTTAACGGAGTAAAATGTTCAAGAGATACTGGATTTATTCTTGATGCAGTTAGAAGAGATATTGCTACAGATTCATATTGGAACTCGCAGTATATGGGTCTCGGTTACAGAATCGGTACAGTTGGCGCTAACACGGTAGTTAATGATCAGTTAGTTGAAACTACTGCTGCTATCAATTATCTTAAAGCTCAAGTTGCTGCTGATCCTAATGTAACAGGAGATGCACTAACAAGATCTAACGCTTCATTCGCTAGAATCATTGATATTCTAACTAATGGTGCAGCTAACATTGGTACTTATCGTTACGGTAGTAATGGTAAAACTGAAAATCATGTGATTGGTGCTAACGCATTGTTATTAAACAAAGCATTCATTGTCGCTGAAACAACTGCTTACATTGCTGTTCAATTCCCATCGTTAACTTATAATGTTGCATCTTGTGAAAGAGATACAGGTTACTTGGTTGATGGTTTAATTCAAGATGTTAAGTTCGGTGGTAATACTGCTGCTATTAACTTCGCAAGATTATACTTCGAGAACGCAATTGCTGTATTGCCTGAAGATCAGAAATTACCTACTGCTAAGACTTGGGAACATATTGCTAAAGTTGCTTACAATATCGTTAGAGATATTGCTGTTATTAAATCAACAGGTAACTCTGCAACTCAAGATCAGTCATTAACTGATGCAGGTATTGAAATTGGTAACCTCGCAGAAAACAGAGTTAATATTACAACTCAGGTTATTAGAGATAATAACATTGATTGGTTGCCTGAATATATTGAGCCTGTCGTTGAAACAGCAATGGTTGCTGCAGTTAACGCAATGGATGGAATGACAGAAAATCTTCAAGGTGGAGTTATTGACTTCCTTAGAGATGAACATAACGGATTACCTTACGCAAAAGATGTTTGTGAAAGAGACGTTGGTTTGATTGTTGATGCAATATCTAAAGATGCTGAGTACGGCGGAAACCAAAATATTCTTGAAGTATTAAATGATTACTACTTCAAACGTTCTGATACTGAGTCTGCTGATTATGAACAGTTAAGATCAACTAACGTATTGCCTCTTGAAGTTAAAGGTCAGTTTAAGATCTTATCTGATTACGAAGATACTGCTAACGTTTCAGGACTACGTGAAAAAATCAACGTATTGCCTTACGAACAACGTGAGCCTACTCAAAAGGCGTTTGCTTGGTTGGCTGATAAAGCTAAGTTGGTTGTTGAAGAAACTCAAATCAATCCAACATTTGGTGCTCAGTTTACTCCATCAGGTGCTACTTACGATCCTGCTACTGGAATATTCAACGCAACGGTCGGTACTCATACAATGAAAGTAGGCGATCATATTTGGATGGCTGACGAATCAGTTGTAATGAGTTGTGATACTGGGTCTGGTACTGCTAACCATTCTTCGCCACAAGCGCACCATCCTTATTACAGAAAGCCTTGCCCAATTACTGCTGTAGATGCAACATCTATTACAATGAATGTAGGTACAGGCGGAACAGGTCAATATCCACATACTTTTGTATCTGCATCAGCAAATGCATTAAGTTTAGTAACGGGTAATGAAGCTGGTCAAGATCTAACAGGAACTGCGGTTACTTCTGCTACAGGAACAATTATACACGACTTGGTAGATCAAGTTGCTATCTTAATTGATGATGTTAATATCGAGACTGCTCAATTACCTGCATTGGTTAAACCTACCTTTGATCCTAACAGAACATTGGCAAGAAAGCAATTACAACGTAACAGAGACTTTATCATTGAAGAAGTTCAAGGATACTTGAAAGATCGTTACTACACGTTTGATGGTGATAAATGTAAGAGAGATGTTGGATTCCTAGTTGACGCAGTTAAGGCTGACGTATTAACAGGATCTAACTTTAACTCAATATTTAACGGTCTTGCGTATAGAACTGGTTCTGTAGGGGCTGACATTACTATCAATGAGCAATTAACAGAAACTGTCGCGGCAATCAGATTTGCTAAAGATGCTGCTGTACTTGCTGTTACTGACCCAACTGATAAAACAAATACTGCTGCTCGATTCGATGAAATCATTGATATAATGACTAATGGTTCTGCAGCTGCTGATGTAATTGATTTTACTACTAACGGCTTAGGTATTGGTCGAATCAACGGAAGATCTCAGTTACAAAATAACAGATCATTCTTGATCGCTGAAACTACTGCATGGCTTGCTGTCAACAGAAGTTCTTTGAGTTACGATGTTGCTTCTTGTGAAAGAGATCTTGGTTACTTAGTTGATGCGGTAACATTTGATGCTCAACACGAAGGTAACTTTGCTACTCTGAACGACGCAAAACTTTACTTTGAAAATGCAGTTAGCGTATTACCTGAGAATCAACGTGAAGCAACTGCCGCTGTATTTAAACACATCGGTGATTGTGCTAACCTTATTGTTCGAGATATTAATATCGCTGGATTGAAATCAGCAGGTAACGCCGAGACCCAGAACTTTACATCTGGTTCAGGTGGAGCTGGTATGGGAGCTGAAGTAGAAGGGTTGTTTGATATTGTTGCTAATTCAATTCTTAATAACACAATGTTAATGGCTCCATTACAACGCTTCCCACCGTTAGCAACTTATGATGCTACTAGTCAAGCTTCGTTTGCTGAACTTGAAGGTGTTAAGTCAACTATACAAAATACTATATTGGCTTATCTTGCTACTAAGTTCGAAGTACTTCCATATAGTGAAGTTAAATGTAGAAGAGATACTGGTTTTATTGTTGATGCAATATCGCATGATATTCAATACGGTGGTAATACTGCTACGGTTCAAACTGCAGGAATGTATTTTGAGAACGCGGTTAATACAGGTCTACAAATTGAACAAAGAATGGGATCAAGAGATGCGTTCTTACATATGGGACAGATCGTTGAAAGAGTTGTTGGTGGAATTGGTTTAACATCTAAACTATATCCTAAGACTTCAGGTTATACTTATTGGACTCCAATGGTATCATATCAAACTGGTGAAACCCAAGATATGAAAACCATCGGTGCAAATCCTGCTATCTCAATTGCAGCAAGAAAACTTGTTGAAATTGTTGCTGAAGCTGTTGATGATAAGAACCAACTTGCTAATACAATTCCCGAAAGAATTGATGTAGATCAAACTTGGATGGGTGCTAACTATATTACTTCTAAAGAGTTGATTGAAAGCCAGAAGGCAGTGTACTCAAAAGGTGTAATTAATTACTTATCATTTACTCAGAACGGTTTAAGTTTCGCTGATGCAAAATGTAGAAGAGATATAGGATTCTTGGTTGATGCAATCAGTCACGATGTTCAATATCAAACTAACTTTGCTATCAGACAAGCTGCAGGCATTTACTTCGAGAATGGAGTATCAGTACTTCCTGTAGATACAAGAGCTCAGACTGTTGCCATATACAACTTCCTTGGTGGTGTTGTAGAGCAGGTAGTACAAGAGATTGCAGTAACTGATGCAACAAATTATACACTAACTCCTCAGAATACTTTGGGTACAGCTGCTACGGCAACTGAAGGTGCTAAGGTAAATGAGTTAATTGGTTATATCGAAAATGTTATAACTGCTAATGATACTGACGCTATGCCAGGAGCTTACTCAAATGCTGCTTGGATGGATGCTGCTTTGGTAACTGCTGCTGTAACCATTGATGATGGAACTGAAGAACTTGCATCTGATGTAACTGAATTTATTAATCGTGAGTTTGATGTTCTTGATTACAGCAAAGCAAAATGTCGCAGAGATACTGGTTACTTGCTTGACGCATTCAGCTTCGACTTGAACTTTGGTGGTAATACTGCTTCGAGATGGAACGCAGATTTCTACTTCTGGAATCAAGTTAACAGAATCCCTGAGAATCAACGTGAAGCAACTGCTAAATCATATCGTCAACTTGGTAGGATTTGTAAGGACATCGTAATTGGTGAATATGCAGGTCAAACTATATTGGGTGAGATTGGTACAACGGTTGAAAGTTTGAAGGTAGAGCAACTTGCGAACATCTTCTACAAAACTCAGATAAATAATGATACTAAGTACTTACCAGTTAAGATGGAACCAGATTATACTTATACTCCTGCCGCGTTTACAGATGCCCAGGCAATTATTGAACAGAGAAGAACAGGTCTTCAGTTTGATACTGTTAAGTACGTAGGACGTACGTATAACTACATCGATCTTAACTTAACGCGCAGAGATGCTAGTAACTTGTTAACCGCAGTTCAGAATGACTTCAAGTTCGAAGATGTTCAGGCAGTTGGTCCAAGCTATCAAACAAACGGTAGTCAGAACGCGGTTAGAACATATACTGCTTCGTTCTTTGATTGGGAAGGCAGACACGTATTCCCGGTGTTCAATTCTACTAACGAAGCATTGCGTTATAAAGGTTCGGTTGTTGACTTGGCTGCATTAGGCGCGATTACTGGTCAGAAACCAAATCAAGCATATATTGTTGCCACTAATTATGCAACTAACTTCTACACTGGCGATATATATTATTGGAATGCTAATATTAATGATTGGTCATTAGATGGTCCAAACAATACTGATCTGTTGGATGCGTTTGTTGGAGCTTGGGATAGAATGAAAACAAATCTTGTGAATAACTATTCGCCTGATTCTGAGCATTCATTGATGATCGAAGGATTGTTTAACGACTGTCTGAAAGATAACATATTAACACCTAACACGTTAATATTTGGATCGTTGGTTGAATCAATTGCTCACCAGTTTAACGGTGCATCGGCAGGTGTTAACAGAAACGCATTGCCACTCAACTTTAGAAACCTTGGTTCTGCTATATCAGCAATTGCCTCGGTACTTAATGAAGATGGCGGTAGAATCCGATGGTCAGGTGCTGATGAATTGAATAACCAGTACTTCGCAAGAGGACTAAAAATTAACGGTAGAACAGGTCGAATCGAAGGTCGACCGTTTACTTCTTCGGTTCGTAAACTCGCAAGACGTGCTTCGAACTCGAGAGCAGTAGTTTAAAATAGGAAAATAGAAAATGCCAATTACAACAATTACAACGTCGCAGGCACCTGATGCGAAACCAGTCGCAAAGAACTTAGTTCTATCGACAGAATCAGCGGAAATTATTAATGTTCCCAACTATAGGGTTCCTGAATTAGTATTCGGTGGATCTACCACAGTTGAGCCGGGAGTTGGTGAGATTATATCTCCATTGGTATTATGTAATACTACTAATGCTACGGTAAACGTTGGTGTTCGTGTATTCAGATATTACGAAGGCGGAGCAGGTACTTACTTTAATATTATCAAGCAATTGCCAGTCCCAGCATATGATACAATCGCAATTCCATTAAACGGACAGTTTTTAAATACTGGCGATATATTAGAAGCAGAGGCATCGGCAAACCTTGCTATTCACGCAACGCTATCATTTACTCTGGGTCAGGCAGAAGAAGATGATGTTGTTTAAGAACACAATAAATAGAATGGTAACTAACGTGAATTTGTTTAAAGGATAAGTAGAATGTCAAGTAGGTTCAGTACACTATCAGGGAAAAGTCTAACGTTAGGTCGCGGTATTCCGCAGGCCTTTCCGATAACGCTTGACCCAGCAGCTTTTGAAGGCGCATTGGTTTATGCTGATAACGGAGAGTTAAGATACTCCGACGGCACGAACTGGGTCACAACTGGAACTGGTCCTCAAGGATTACAGGGAACAACTGGTATTCAAGGACTCCAAGGTCTTCAAGGAGAATACGGTCCAGGGTTTACTATCATTGGTTCTATCGCAGGACCTGGAGATCAGTCTTCATTAAATGCTGCCTTTGCTTCAGCTGTTGTTGGCGATGGTGTTATTGACCAATCAGACGATACACTTTGGATATATGATGGAGCCACTTGGGTTAATATTGGTGGTTTCCGCGGAGTTCAAGGTTTAACTGGTATTCAAGGTACTCAAGGACTTCAAGGACCGTTAGGTAACAAAGGTATTCAAGGATTAAGAGGACATCGTGGAGCTCAAGGTGAAGCTGGCATACAAGGTGTTCAGGGTGTTCAAGGTCTATTAGGTTTTCAAGGTTTACAAGGAAGGCGTGGTCCACAAGGAGTTCAAGGTACAACCGGTATTCAAGGTGATCTTGGTTTCCAAGGAACACAAGGACGTGCAGGACCACAGGGAGTTCAAGGTACTACAGGTATTCAAGGCGATACTGGTATTCAAGGATCTGTTGGTCAATATGGTGGCGTAACATTTGAATATGATTTTAGTACTGTTCTTACTGCTCAAGATCCAACTGCAGGCAAGTTTGCTATTAACTCATCTTCTTCCGCAAGCGCTACTGCATTATTCATTGATGATATTGCCAAAAACGGATCTGATCTATCAGGTTTATTAAATAGCATTGATACAGTCCCAGGGCCAGTTAAAGGTTACGTACAACTTACAAGAGTTAGTGATGTAGATCAATTCATTACGTTTGAAATTACTGATGTAATTGATAATACAGGTTGGCTTACTTTAACCGTTAATCACGTAGCAAGTTCTCTTGGCGCAATCACTGGCGGCAATGGTCAAGCATTCGTACTTTCTTTTGTTAGAGCTGGTGCTCAAGGTGTTCAAGGTACAGACGGTTCTCAAGGAGCTCAAGGCCTAACTGGTATTCAAGGTACTCAAGGACTTCAAGGAGTTCAAGGTCCACAAGGTACTACGGGTATTCAAGGCGATACTGGTACTCAAGGCGCCCAAGGACTTCAAGGTACTCAAGGTACTCAAGGACTTCAAGGACCTCAAGGTTTACAAGGCTTACAAGGTTCAACCGGTGACTTCGGTGGTATTTCTTATAATTATAATTACAATAATAATACAACGGACGCAGATCCTGGGCAAGGTTATGTTCGGTTCAGTAATACTAACGTATCCACTACCGGTCTTAAGATATGGGTTGACGATGAAGATTGGGGTGGCACCAACGTTATGGATGGCCTTGCTGCAGAACTCAACGCAATTGTTGGTTCTCCTAAAGGTTATTTAAGAATAATCAATGCAGCAGATACTTACGACCAAGCATTATTTAAACTTGATGTTATTACAGACAAAACAGGTTATTGGGAATTTGAAGTTGTTCAAGTTAGCGGTGTAACTACTTTTGCTAACGGAACAGATTTTAGATTAACGTTCTCAAGAAACGGTGACCGTGGTATTCAGGGCGTTCAGGGTATTCAAGGTGTTCAGGGTGGACAAGGCGTTCAAGGTGGACAAGGCGTTCAAGGCCAACAAGGTACGACCGGTATTCAAGGTTCGCAAGGACTTCAAGGTATTCAAGGCGAATCCATTCAGGGTACTCAAGGTACTCAAGGAACAACTGGTTCGCAAGGAGTTCAAGGTTTACAAGGCGTTCAAGGTGGAACGGGTGGTCAAGGTACTCAAGGTGCTCAGGGTACAACTGGAATCCAAGGTTTACAAGGACTTCAAGGTGAACAAGGGCAATATGGTGGATTAACATTCCCATGGAACTTTGTTAATAACACAATTGGTGGTACTGACCCAGGCACAAACAATTACAAGTTTAATAATACTAACCCAACGCTTGCTACATTAATTACGATTGACGATATTCCAGTTGATCAGTACAGCGAACAAGTAGACGATTTCTTTGATTTTATTGCTGCTGCTCCTGGCGCAGTTAAAGGTTATCTAAAAATACAAGAAGGTAATTATGACGAAGGTACAGGCACTGCTGGACACCATTGGTTAATTTATGAAATTACTGGTTGGACATGGGATGGCGCAGGAAAGAACTACGGTTACTGGGATGTTAATTATGTTGATGGTAACGTTACTAACTGGCAGACTTCTGTTAACGCGGTACACGGACCAACTACTCTAATTACATTCGTTCCTCGTGGCCCAGCAGGTATTCAAGGCGCGCAAGGTACATTAGGTCTACAGGGTTTACAAGGTTCAATCGGTGCAGGTACTCAAGGCGTTCAAGGCGTTCAAGGTAATCTTGGTCTTCAAGGTGCTGAAGGTTCGTTTGGTGGTGTAACATTTGATTATACTTTTAAGTCGGATACTAACGCAACAGATCCTGACCCAGGTGGTCTAAAATTAAATAACGCCACTCAATCATCAGCTACTGTTATGTTCATTGATGATAGAGACGATGGCTTTATTGATATTCAACCGTTCTTAAGAACAATTGATGATTCTACAAGTCCTATTAAAGGCCACTTTAAAATCACCAAGAAAGATACACCTAGTAACTTTATATTGTTTACGATTGCTTCTTTATCTGAAACCAGTTCTTTCTTTGCTATAACGTGTGCTCATGTTAGTAATGGTGGTTATACATTCCTAGAAGGCGATGATGTAACAATTACTTTCGCAAGAACAGGCGATGCAGGATCAACTGGTTCAACCGGTGCTCAAGGTATTCAGGGGGTTCAAGGACCACAAGGATTCCAAGGTTTACAGGGACAAACTGGTGCTGGCGTACAAGGTTCAACTGGTGGTGCTGGTGGACAAGGTATTCAAGGTGTCCAAGGTATTCAAGGTGACAATGGTGGTTTAGGAGTTCAAGGAGTTCAAGGTACAGACGGTTTACAAGGTGATGTCGGTATTCAAGGTTCTGGCGGTAATGGTTCACAGGGTGTTCAAGGTATTCAAGGACTACTTGGTAATCAAGGTATTGCTGGAGCTGGCGGTATTGGTGGACAAGGCGTTCAGGGTATTCAAGGACTTCAGGGACTTCAAGGTGAAGCTGGTTTACAAGGTGGCGACGGTGAAGGTGGCCAGCCCGGTGGACCAGGTGCTCAAGGTGCTCAAGGTACTGATGGAGCTGGTTCGCAAGGTGTTCAAGGTTTTATTGGTTCTCAAGGATTAGGTGGATCTGGCCCGCAAGGAGTTCAAGGTTTACAAGGTGTCGCAGGCGATGCTTCTGCTCAAGGTGTTCAAGGACCATTTGGTTTCCAAGGCATACAGGGTGGACAAGGTGTTTCAGGATCTGGTTTCCAAGGGGCAAGCGGAGTACAAGGAGACTTTGGTTTCCAAGGTGTCCAAGGTTTCCAAGGAGTTACCGGTGGAGCTTCTGCTCAGGGTTTCCAAGGAATGCAAGGTAACCAAGGACTACAAGGACAAGATGGTACAGGTGCTCCAGGGATTCAGGGTTATTCAGGTTGGCAGGGAATACAAGGTGGGCCAGGAGAAGTAGGTGGCTACGGTATTCAAGGACCGTTGGGTATTCAAGGTTACCAAGGGGTTCAAGGTGGATTCGGCGAAGGCTTACAAGGTATTCAAGGTACAACTGGTATTCAGGGTGATCTTGGTCCAGTTGGTGGCGGTGGTACTCAAGGTACTCAAGGTTATGCTGGTGCTCAAGGTGATACCGGTGAACAAGGTATTCAAGGTGGTGGCGGAATTGGTTCTCCTGGTCTTCAGGGTCCTGCTGGTGAGCCAGGGTCTCAGGGTCTTAGTGGTGATGGAGGATTCCAAGGTTCAACTGGTGGTTTAGGCCCTCAGGGTGTTCAAGGTACTCAAGGTATAAGAGGTGATCTTGGTCTTCAAGGTTCTGATGGCGCAGGTGCCCAAGGTGATGCTGGTAACCCAGGAGCTCAAGGTTCAGCCGGCTTCCAAGGTTCAAATGGCGATATTGGTCCACAGGGATTATCAGGAACTGGTGCGGATTCAACAGTCCCAGGCCCACAAGGAGTTCAAGGTACAACTGGTGGTCTAGGTTCTCAAGGTACTTCAGGTTCGTCTGCTGCAATTGATGTAGCAAGCTTACATACATCAGGACTTCAAGGTACAGCAATGTTCCTTACTTTGGTTCAGGGTGGTTCAGGAGCAAGACCTTTATATGGAACAACTACTCCTAACCCAGGCGGCCAGCAAAACTTATTCTATACTGCTAACGATGATGAATTAACTGTAGAGAATATAACTGTAGATGGTGGACTAACATTAGGTGGCGTTACTCAAACATCGTGGACTGGTGGTTCTGGATCTTTTGACGGTACTGCGACTAACACTGTAACAACTGGTAAGATTGTCTTTAATGATAATGCTAGGCTAGAATTTGGAACCGGTGGCCTTGATGGCGACTTTTACAGTAATGGTTCTGATGTTTATATGGATATTGCCCATGATAGAGATCTTCTTATTAGACATGCGTATACATCGACATTAACAAGGTTTACTTTTGATGTAAATACTGGTGACTTCACTGCTGGCGGTAATGTTACTACTAACTCTGATGCAAGACTGAAAGAAAATGTTCAAACAATAACTGGTGCTTTGGATAAGGTTGATTCATTACGCGGAGTAACATATAACAAGATTGGTGAAGAACGAGCAGAGCTTGGTCTAATTGCGCAAGAAGTTGAATCAATAATTCCTGAAGTTGTTATTACATCGCAAAAGGATGAACTCGGTACTAAGTCTATCTCATACGGAAACATTGTTGGTTTATTAGTTGAAGCAATCAAAGAACTTAAATCCGAAGTTGAAGACCTCAAGAAATAACTATATTATGTAAACAACACATGCTCTAATCATTAGTGGACGACAAAGGGCATTATCATAATGTCCTTTTCCATTTGTTGGACCGGATATTATAAATAAAGTAGATAATACAAGAATATTTAAAAAGGTTTCAACCTCATGGCATCAAGAGCTAACATATACATAGATAAGGGTTTGGATTTCAGACAATCACTCGAACTGTTTAACGAAGCAGGCGTAGAGTATACTGATGCAGAAATCCAAGTCTATAACTTCTATAGTGGGATACGTAAAGTATACTCATCCACAGCGGCCGTCAGTTTTACAGTTGAAAAAGCAAATAATGACATTACTTTAATATTGACAGATCAACAAACAGATACGTTAACTCCAGGGAAATATCAGTACGACGTAGTAATGGAAAAACAAACAGGAGAACTGACCAAAATAGTTGAAGGCTTAGCAATTGTAGTTGACACTATTACGGAGGTTTCGTGAGTATAAAGGTCAAGGTCGGCGGTGGCCGTTCTATAAAGGCCGTCCCAAAACAAGGATCGTCTACTTCAATTGTTGCTCCTGGGCAGTTTAAACCGCAAATCGTTCCAGATTCGGTTGTTCTTGGTATTGACACAATTGGCAATTACGTTCAGCAGATAGAATCTGGTGACGGTATAATTGTCACGCAAACTGTTTACGATCAAGCCGCAAACGTTGTAATAGGTCACGCTAACACATCCTCTGCAGTTAGTACAGTAAATGGTAATCTATCCTTTCCGCGAAATATTGGCATTGACGAATTTGGTCATGTAACATTATTTCAAAACACTCAGTTTAATCCCTTAAACTTTAGCGGTACTTCTGAAACTATTTCATCTGCCGATATTACAATCGGTACAACGTCTCTTACGCTAGGCGAAACAACAACAGAGATCGAAGGTCTTACCGCATTAACAATAAACGGATTATTCACTGCTGCCAACGGAGCATTCTTACAAGGTATAGATGTTACAGGTCAGGCAGAAGTTGGTTCATTAAATGTTGAAGATTTAACTCCTACAAGAATTGTATATGCAGGAACTGATGGCGAATTAATTGATTCTGCTAATCTATATTTTGATGGCACTTCTTTAGTAGCAGCTGGTGCAGTATTCCTTGATGGGTTACAAGTCGATGGCCAAGCTGATGTAGATAGTTTAAATGTTTCCGATCTTACGCCTACTCGTATTGTATATGCAGGTACTGGTGGAGAATTAGTTGATTCTGCTAATCTATATTTCGATGGTGTATCGTTAACAGCCGCAGGTGGCGTATTTTTAGATATACTTCGTGTCCCTGGGCAAACAGAATTAGGTTCAGTTAATGTTACTGATTTAACGTCAGGTAGAATAACATATGCAGGAACTGATGGTGAATTGGTTGATAGCAATAAATTAACCTTTGATGGAACAACATTAACAATAGATGCTGATGCCGATATTACAGGTAATCTCACTATTGGTGGTAACCTTACTTTAGGTGACAACGAAGTTGATACAGTAACGGTGGTTGCTGACTTTACTTCCGATCTTGTACCTGATGCTTCCGAAACATATAGTTTAGGTACTCCTACCAAAAATTGGCGTAGAATATTTACACCATCGTTAAAGAGTTCTACAGGTGTTGTTTCAGTTGATGAAACCGGAGCATTTGTATTACCTGTAGGTGGAACTGCAGATCGTCCTGCTAATAACGAAGTTGGTATGATTCGTTATAACAATTCTGACGAAAGATTTGAAGGTTATGATGGTATAGGTTGGTCAGAACTAGCAGGCTCTGTTAAAGACGTCGATAAAGATACTTTAATTACTGCTGAAGATACTCCTGGCTCAGATAACGATCAATTAAAATTCAAGACGGCAGGCGTTCAAAGAATGTCGCTCGAAGCCGATGGCGCGTTTAAGTACGGTGCAAGTCTAAACAAAGTTACAATGGACTATGCGACTGGTGATACCGACATCGCAGGTCAAACAAATTTAGCAACGCTTGCTGTTAACGATATTCCATCTGGATCCGTAGTATTTACTGGAGCTAATGGACAAACACGAGGTGAAGCTAACCTAGCTTGGGATGGAGCTTCACTTACTATCGTTGGTGGTATTACAGTCGATGGAGACTTTGCTACTTCAGGTGGTTTAAGTGGTGATAGTTTATCGGTAGGTAACTTGTCTGCAAACACAATGATGTTTGTATCTGACACTGGTGCTCTATCATCTAATAACTCGTTTGCCTTTGATGGCGCAACGATGGTTATTAATGCTCACTCAACGTTTAATACATCTCCATTAATAACTACTCTCGCCGATACACAAATAGTGTTTGCCGGTACAGGTGGTCAGCTTGAATCTGATGCAGGTCTAACATACAACAAAACAACTGATACTTTATCATTAGGTAATTTAACTCAGAATGGTGTTGTATTCGCAGGACCTTCTGGGGCATTAACTGACAGTACTGGTTTTACATGGGATGGTACATTACTTAGAGTTGACGGTTCCGCAGAGATTACAGGTAATGTTGTCATTGGCGGTAACCTACAGCTTGGTGATAATAATACAGTCGATTCGATTAATGTTGTCGCTGACTTTACAAGTGATCTGTTACCTCAAGCAGACGCAACGTTTAATCTTGGTGGAACAGGATCAAATTGGAATTCTTTATATACCGGTAATATAATTAGTGATACTGGTATAGTTACGATTGCTACGACTGGTGCAATTGTATTACCCACTGGAGCAACTGCTGATAGGCCTGCTTCATTATCTGCAGGTATGGTAAGATTCAATACTTCTGATGGAGTATTCGAAGGTTACATCGGAACTGCTTGGGCAAGCCTAGGCGGTGTTAAAGACGTTGACCAAGATACCTTTATTGAAGCAGAATCTAGTCCTGGTGCAGATAACGATCAGTTATCATTTGTTACTGGTGGAGTTGAAGCATTCAAGGTTGATAGTAACCAAGCAATTACAACAACAGCTGCACAAAACCTTGTATTCGATATTGGTGGTCATATTGATGTTAGTAATACGGTTATCACCGGTGTTGCTGAACCGATCGCTAATTCAGATGTAGTTACTAGGAATTATGTAGAGAATACATTTGCTAGAACATTGGGTGTTACGAAAGGCGCTAATACATATTCGTTAGATCTATTCACTAATAGTCCAAAGATCGACTTTGGTACAGCTCTTACAATTGAAACCTATGATGCTGCTAATAACTTTGTTCAAATTGGATTAGATCCTGTATGGCAATCGTTTACTGGATTAAGAGAAGCTGGTATTGAAGGAACGGTACCTAACTTTGAGTTTGACGTTTATGGACGTGTTCGCTCGATAGTTAACATTCCTCTATCTGTATCATCTAATGCGGTTGTTGATTTTGTACCTTCTATTTACGGCGTTCTTGAAGATTCTATAAGAAACGGTAATACTGAAGAAGGTATAACGGTTACTTCTGATAATGCTGCTCAGAAAATAAACTTTAGTGTTCATAACTTCGATGTTAATCTAACTGGTGCTGTAACAGGCAGCGGTACAGTAGTTCATAACTCTAATACAACAGTTGCCACAACATTCGACTTTATCACTCTTGACGAAAGGTATATGAATGTTCAAGATGGTGATACTGCTAACGGTAATATTGGCGCAACAAAATTTGTTGATAGAGCTGATACTGAATTCTTTACTCAGCCTTCGTTAACATCTCGACTTAACGGTTTGATTGTTGGTTATGCTCAACCAGAATCGCAAATTCAGATGTCAACTGGTGACGGTCAGTATCAATACATATATGCCGATGAAACTAAAATTGGTTTCTTAAGTGCATCATTTAACTTTGGTACATATTTCGATACAACAAACAGTAGTTGGAATGTTACTGAGGGTTCCGTATATTCAAGGAACTTTATTGATAGTCAGAATGTCGATTACTTGCTGAACCCTGCGGGTCAGAATTCTCGATTCGGTGGTTTGAAATTAGATACTAATCTGCAGATTGGAGACAATGGATTATTAGTTGCTAACAATACAATCAGTAACTCAGTAGGAAACATCGTAATAAGTTCTACTGGTAATTTAAATGTCGATAACAATATTATAACAGGTTTATCCAACCCTGTCAATAGCAATGATGCAGTAAATAAGATTTATTTAGAGACTGAGCTTGCTGCGATCACGTTAATAGGTATTTCGATACAAGCAGAGAATGCAACTGACGTAGTTCAATTAGGGGAAACCATTACCTTCACCGCAGGTGAGGCGATTAATACAGAAGTAAGCAATAATGAAATACTAATTGCTGCAGAACTGGCGACTAATTCCAATATTGGTGTTGCGTCGTTTAATCTTGATAACTTTACAGTAACAGCCGGCGATGTTGCGGTAACAACTCTCGATGGAGGAACCTTTTAATTTTGCCTAAATAGGTATATGAAATAAAAGGACATAGATATGTCAACGACAATTAAATTAAGAAGAAGTGCCGTACAAGGTAGAATACCGACTACCGCTCAGTTAGCTCTGGGTGAAGTTGGAATTAACACTCGTGACGGCAAGATTTACATAAAACAACACGACTCAGTTGCTAATACTTCAAGCATCGTAGCTTTTAGTGCTGACCCCGCAGACCTCCTCACTTTAATCAAAACGGTTGATGGTGCAGGCTCAGGATTAGACGCTGACCTATTAGACGGTTTAAACTCATTACAGTTCTTAAGATCAGATCAAAGTGGTGAGTTAGACGGTAACTTAACTGTTACTGGTGACTTTACTGTATCAGGAAATACGACCTACGTTAATACAGAAACCATTCAGCTTTCTGATAATATCATTACTCTTAATGCAAACCATACAGGTGCTCCTACTCAACACGCAGGTATTGAAATTGAAAGAGGCGACGAATCAAACGTAACTCTTCAATGGAATGAAACTGGTGACTATTGGGAAATTGCTTCGGGCGGTGTGGTCGGTCGTATCCTTACAACTGGTGATGAAGGTACAGGAAACGGAATTGACTCAGATACGTTGGATGGAGAAGAAGGTACTTATTATCTTGACTTTACTAATACAACAAATAAGCCAGACCCTGTAATTGATGTTACTCTAACAGGAAAGGTTACAGGTACAGGTCAAACTACTTTAACAGATCTACAGAGTGGTTCAATTAGTATAGCAGCTGAACTTGCTAACACTGCAGTTACCGCGGGTTCATATGGTAATGCTACTACGATTCCTGTCATAACAGTTGATGAAGATGGTCGCTTAACGAATGTCTCTACAACGGCCGTAGCTGGTGTTGATTCAACCCAATGGTATAACGCAAACAATACATATCAGATCGTTACGGGCGATGGTAGTTCTTTTGATACTCTTATAGATACATTCTCTGGCATTACTATTAATGGAAACGTTGCTGTAACTGGGACTGTTGATGGCAGAGATATATTAGCAGACGGTACTAAACTTGACGGCATAGAAGCTGGTGCAAGTGGCGATATGACTGCGGCAGAAATACTAGCAGAGCTACTTACAGTTGATGGAACTGGTACTTTGCTTGATTCAGATAAGCTTGATGGACAAGAAGGTTCTTACTATTTAGATTACGATAATTTTACTGGTGTCCCAGCAGCAAGAAGCAATACTGAGATCTTTAATGTTGTATTAGACCAAGACGGTATAGGTTCGTTACTTGATGCAGATAAGCTTGATGGACAAGAAGGTACGCATTATCTCGATTATACTAACTTCACAAATACACCAAATATATTTGATGTTGTACTAGCAGCTGATGGCTCAGGTTCGTTACTTGATGCAGATAAGCTTGATGGGCAAGAAGGTACTCATTATCTTAACTTTACTAACTTTACTAATTTACCAGATCCAAGTGTAGCGGTCGCGTTAACTGGTAAGGTCACTGGTAGCGGTACTACAACACTAACTGACTTAGGCAATGGGTCTGTAAGTATAGCAACAGAACTTGCTAATACGGCGGTGACAGCAGGCTCTTATGGATCTTCTTCGGCAATTCCAGTTATAACAGTTGATGAAGATGGTAGATTAACTGCAGCCAATACAGTAGCATTTGCTGGTATTGCATCTATCAATTGGCATGCGGCAAATACAACATTAGTTCTTGAAGGTAGTGACGGAACAAACTTCTTACAAGATATTCATCAGTTTGGCGAACTTGATATAACTGGCAATATTGCCGTATCTGGCACAGTTGATGGTCGTGATGTTTCAGTCGATGGTGCTAAACTTGATCTCATAGAAGCTAGTGCAACCGCAGATCAAACTGCTGCTGAAATACTCGCTGCACTTCTTACTGTTGATGGTACAGGTACTTTACTTGATGCTGATCTACTTGACGGTCAACATGCACAAGATATTATTGATGCCGCAACTGCATCAGCTGGTGGCTCAGTAGGTAACGCAACGATTACAATTACTGCTGGAAATGCAATGGGCGGGGGTGGTACATTTACTGCCAACCAATTTGCCAATTCAACAATTACAGTAGATCACGCTGATACTTCAACACAAGCAAGTGTATTAGGTAGTGGTGGTCAAGTAATACAAGACGTTATTTTAGATACTTATGGACACGTTACAGGACTTGACCAAGTAGATTTTGATTCTCGTTATTATACCAAAACATTACTTGATGCGGGTCAACTTGATAACCAGTATTATACAGAAACAGAATTAGACGCAGGACAATTAGACAATCGTTATTATACTGAAACAGAATTAAATGCAGGTCAGTTAGATAACCAGTATTATACAGAAACAGAATTAGATGCAGGTCAACTTGATAATAGATACTTTACTGAAACTGAAGTTACTACTGCACTAGGACTTAAAGTTGATAAAACACAAAGTGTATTAAGTGGAACAGGATTAGCAGGCGGTGGAGCACTAAGTGGTGATGTTACACTAACCCACGGCAACACAAGTGACGTAGCGAATACAGGTACGTTAGACCTAGATAATGCTGAAGTTATCTCAAGCATGTCTTTTGATGAATTTGGACATGTAATTGAAGTACTAACTGATAACCTCGCTGTACTTACACAGGCATCTGCTGATCTGCGTTATGTAAACGTTGATGGCGATACAATGACCGGTGACTTAACAGTTCCAACATTGCTTGCGGATACTGTTTCCTTTGGGTCAACTGATCTTACGTCAGCAACAGCAACCACTTCATCTATATTCCCAACAGAGTTATATTTCTTTAATAAATCAACATATAACAGTGGCGAGTTTATAATAACAGCAACTTCAGGTTCTAACAGGCATATCTCAAAAATATTAATTGTTCATGATGGGACAACCGCTATGGCTACTGAATTCGCAACAATACACACAAACACGTTGTTAGCAACGTATGCGGTGACTATTCAATCAACTAATGTTGTTATTAATGCAACTGCTGCAGGTTCAGGAACAACTACCTACAAAATCTCAGCTACACTAATGAAAGATTGATAAATAAACGTATACGAAATAATTAATTTAAATCGCCTATCTGGGGAGAGTGAACCGAATGGCAAATGATAAAAAGTTTATAGTTAAGAATGGTCTCTTAACGCCCGAAAACGCTGTTATAGGTAGTACTACTGATACTGGTGAAACACTTCAGGTTACGGGTGATTCGGTCTTAACGCAGGCTACCGCAGGTACAGCGACTCTTAAAGTCAAAAATACCGGTGGCCATTCAGCAGCTACAATTATTGCCGCATTCGAAGGCGATAGTGATTCACTCCAGATTCGCAACACGTCTGCCGGTGATTATAAAATAACAAATCCTCAGCAAGATAACTCCATTAGTTTTTATGATGGTACTGCTGGTATTGTTATTAATTATGCAGGAACTGAAATAGCAGCCTTTACATCTACAGGCGTTGATTTCACAGGTCTTGCTACAACGACAATTAATAATAATCGTATACTTACAACCGCTGACGAAGGTTCAGGTAATAATCTTGATGCTGATACGGTTGATGGTTTAGAAGGAAGTCAATTCCTAAGATCTGATGTTGCTGATACTGCTGCTGGTAAAATTACTTTCTCTGACGATATTGAAGTAACAGGTTCTGCACAAATTGATACCAACATTACGATTGATGGTCAAGCAGTTATTAAAGCCTTACTTGATGCGCAAGCAAACGCTCAGGTAGCAGGTAATCTAACAGTAGGTGGTGACTTTACCGTTTCAGGTAATACTACTTATGTAAATACTGAAGAGATTCTACTTTCCGATAATATCATTACTCTCAACGCAAACTATACAGGCTCTGCTCCTTCAGAGAATGCCGGTATTGAGATTGAGCGTGGTACATTAAATAATCCAAAATTAGTTTGGAATGAAACGTCTGACTATTGGCAATTAGAAGTTAATAACGCAGTCGTTGGTCGAATCATTACAACGGCAGATGAAGGTTCAGGAAATCTGTTTGATGCTGATACTGTAGATGGTTTAGAAGCTGCTCAGTTCCTTCGTAGCGATGTTGACGATACCGCCACAGGTAATATAACAATAGAAGGCGATCTTACCATTGGAGACAATGGAGGACCCGTTCAAATTATCATGGACGGTGCTGGCGTTAATAGAACAATATATTCAACGTCTGGAGAAATTGGATTTTTAAATGCCTCTGCTAACTGGGCAATGAAATCAGATGCTCAAGGTGATCTTGAAGTTGAAAGAGATGTAGAAGCAGGTCGTAACGTTATCGCTGATGATGATGTAACGGCAACATCTGGTAATATATCAGCAACAGCTGGATCAGTTTCAGCAGGAACAACCGTAACAGCAGGAACAACCGTAACAGGTGGAACTGGCGTTATCGCAACGACAGGAAATGTATCAGCGACAGTCGGTGATGTAACTGCAGGCAATGATGTAACTGCTGCCCAAGACATAACGGCAACTGCAGGCGATATAACAGCAACTGCCGGCGATGTAATTGCTGGTGACAGTATAACTGCTGAAAACGATATCACGGCAACTGCAGGCAATATATCGGCAACCGCAGGTTCGGTAGCAGCAGGAACAACCGTAACTGCAGGCACTGATGTAATTGGCCAACGATTTTTAGATGCAGATAATAATTCATACCTTGTAAATCCTGCCGGCGATTCAGTAATGCACGCTATTGGAATCGACGATGATCTTTATCATAACGGCGATACAAATACAAAGATTGCTTTTGCTGCTGACGACATTAGTTTACAAACTGGCGGTAACGAAATTGTTGGCATTGGTAACGCAAGAGTTGACATCGCTCAAGACCTATATGCTCCAAGACTAATTGATGCGGGTAATAATTCTTACTTCATAGATCCTGCCGGTTCTTCTGTATTAAATGATATTGGTATTGACGATGATATTGTTCATAACGGTGATACTGATACAAAAATTAATTTCGGTACAGCAACTGTTAATATTGCTACCGATGGTACAACAAGACTTACAGCAAATAATAGTGGTGTAACTGTATTTGGTGATCTTGATGTAAATGGAAATATTACAGCAGTAGACGGTACGTTCAGTGGTGATCTATCGGCCTCAAGATTCCTTGATTCAGACGATCCTACTTATTACGCTGACCCTGCAGGTACTTCGATATTTAATCAATTAAGTATTGACGATTATGTTATTCATAACGGAGACCCGAATACGTACTTTGGTTTTGATGCTAATGATAATATTATCTTTACCACAGCAGGAGTTGAACGATTAGAAATCAACGCAACTAATATTACAAGTACCGTTGATGCAATCTTCCCAGATGTATACGCAGGAAGATTCTATGATGCAGGCAATGCAACATATTACGCTGACCCAGCAAGTACATCACGTTTAAATAGTATAGCTCTTGCTGGAACGATTTCTCATGATGGCGATACAAATACTTTAATACACTTCAGCGCAGCTGATACCTTTGAAATTCAAACGGGTGGAGCACAAAGGTTATTAGTTAATAATACTTATGTATTAGCAACGAATCAAATGCGTTCACCTATCTATTACGATAGCAACGATACTACCTATTACACAAATCCTGCCGGTAACTCGGTAATGAATCTAATCAGAATTAATGATTATATTCAACATAATGGAGATGTAAACAATTACTTTGGCTTCGATGGCGCAGATAGTCAAACATTTGTAACAAACGCAGTTGAAAGATTAAATATTACGAATGGCAACTCAACGTTTACTCATGATGTTATTGTTCAAGGTGATGTACAAGCGAACAGATTTGTTGATAGAAACTCTACAGGATATTTCGTAAATCCTGCCGATCCAAGTGTATCAGCAACATTTGACGGTGCTGTACGAATTGGTGTAATTACAGATGACAGCAGATGGTCTGATGCTTCAGGCAATGGCGGTATTGTATTATTATCACCTGATACTCAGGGTAGTGCTGTTTCAGGTCCAACAATTGCCATAAGTGGTTCTTACGCTAGTGGATACCCATTACATTACATGAATCGTATTGATCCTAATGGAAATCCTCTTCAGGACGGTAATAGATATATCGAATTTAGAGCTGATGGTGTTGCTGGCATTTCACTTAATGGCGATACTTCAAATAATTTATATTGGGTTCTTCCAACAGGAAAATCAATTGCTTCAATAGATTCATCTGCCAACTTTATATTAACACAAAATGAAAATGGCGATGTAGTTGTTGGAGATCAATCAGCAACATATACCGTATCTGATGCTACTCCGTTAGTCGGTAGTATGACCAATAATAAATTACATGTAAATGGTTCTATTGCGCTGAATGGTGCTAACGACGCGATTGTATTCGGTAACGGTACTAGCTCGTTTATGAAAGATGAGGAACTAGGATTTGGTTGGGGTAGTGGTCTGTATATGGCAGATGCTACTTACCTACGAATTAGAAATAACAACACACTCTATTCAACTGGTAATGCCGACTTTAACAGATTCCGTTCATATCAGAATACAGCATACTATGTTGACGCAGATGGTGATTCACAACTTAACACAGTTGATATTGATGATTACGTTAGACATCGTGGCGATACAACAACTTGGATGGGATTCCCTGCTGCTGATACGATTAGACTTACTACGAATAACGCAAACAGAGTAAATGTTACTAACAGCGCAATTCAATTAAACAACCCAACAACGATTAGCGCAGGAACTACTGCCCTTACACTTAGAAAGACAAGTGCTAATGCCGGTGGTATCTTTATTGAGTTTACTGACCAATTAACTTCTGCTACACAGTTTGGTAAAATTGGTTACTATCATTCCGATAGCCAATCCTTTGGTGCCGGTTCTGCATTCCTGTTTTCATCAACAGAAGCAACTGCTAATTACGTCTTTGGTCAAAACGATGGCGCAAGTGGTGGTAATCTAATACCTCAAGTAACTAATACAGGTACATTAGGTAATGCAACTTATCGTTGGAATACTGCACATATTGGTACAGGTAGTTTCTCAGGTAATGTAACTGCTGCTAATATGTACGCATCACGTTTCTACGACGCCGACAATAATACTTACTATGCTGACCCAGCAGGTACTTCATATCAACAGTATATGAATATTAATATTGGTAACGAAGGCCCGGGTGGTGCTAACGCAAGTACTGCCGGTCTTATGATGCGAGGTAATTACAACAGTAATACTTGGGCTCATAAATTCCATAAGATGGATCATGGTGGCGGTGTTCCAATTTACCTATCAGAAACAGTAGGTACAGGCGTTTGGAACGCAGTACAAAGATGGGGTACTTATACAGGAAATAGTTATAAGTCGCAAATATTTGGTAGCTTAGCAGTAGATACTAGCATCTATACACCTATTGTATACGATAAGGATAACAGTGCTTATTACAGCAATCCAGCCGGCGATTCTAAATTCAACGAAATCATTCTTGATACTTCAAGTGTAAGATTAAGAAGACCTACTGGTAATTACGGTTCGTTTGAAGTTGACGGTGGTGCTGTTGGCGCTTGGGAAGGTTACTCAATTGGTGGTCGTGCTGTATTAATGCATGATAATTCAAATACTTTCGGTATGTATAACGATGTAAATAATGAATGGCTGTTAAGAGGTGTATTTAACAGTTCGTTATACTTATACTACAATGGCGGCATTCAAGCCGAGACAAGAGATGGTCACTTCCTAGCAAATAATCAGATTCGTTCGCCTATCTTTTATGATAGCAATAATCCTGCATATTGGGTAAATCCAGCAAGTGATACAAGAATCAATACTATACAAGCATTGCGTTATTACTTTAACCATGCAACTACATATTATGCCGATGCTGCTTCTGGTGATTACGGTTCAATGGAAGTTGGTGGTAATAAAGGTGGCTGGGCAGGATATTCCATTAACGGTCAATGGAACTTCATGTCAGATGGCGTCAACACCGCTGGCATCTATAATGACACAGATAACGAATGGTCACTAATAACAAGAAGAAATGCAGAAGTAGAACTGTATTATAATGGGGTCGTACAAGCTGAAACTGGTAATGGTTACTTCATTGCGAATAACCAAATGCGCGCTCCGATCTATTATGATACGCCTGATACAGCTTACTACGGTCGTTTTGGTTCAGGTAACACAAGCACAGCAATAAGAACAAATGGTATATACGATAGACTAGGTTTTGATACTACTGGCAATGGTAATACCAACATATTAATGAGAGCTCAAGATTACACTCATTGGATATGGCAAACTGCTAGCAACTGGGGTATGATGTGGGCAGGTAATAATAACCCTGCTTATTCACACTTTAGTACTTCCAATCCAAATGAACTCGTGTTTGTTGGTTCAGGTAATGTAAGAGCAAGTATTGATCTCGATAATGGTAATGCATACTTCCAAGGTGAAGTATCTGCTGGTAACTTTGCACTAAACGCAGGTAACGAAAACATATCATTGAACCCAGCTTATGGTTCGGGTGGAGCAGATCTTGTTCTATTCGATATGACTGGGTATATGGAAGCGCGAGCTACTCAGGTAGTTCAAGGTTCTGAGAACAACTTAACTGGAACAACTGCTGAATACGTTAAATCTGATGGCCCATTCGCAGGTTCGTATGTATTAAGAACTGCTGCTTATAGAAACTTCTACTCAGATTATATTCCTGTTTCTCCTGGTGAAGAAATATATGGTGAAATTTCAACTCGACGTATTTCAGGCTCGGGTGGTTTATTATACTACGGTGTTGAGAGATTCGATAAAGATAAGAAAGCGATCGCAGGTAATACAGGTACAACATATTTTGTTAGTGGCGGTGGAAACAGAACAAGTACTGCTTGGGAAACATTAAGAAATCATACAACACTTCCAAGCACTCATACACCTTATAGTGGTTCAGATGGCGGTGGTGTACATTACGTAAGAATACGAATTCTACTTAACTATAATAGCGGTGGTGCTCTTAGAGAGTACGGCGGTATTATGTTGAAACGACGTAATGCAGAATCTAATTTATTGGTTGATGATTTACAAGTATTAGACGATGTAACTATTGGCGGTGATTTAGATGCGGTAGGACACGGTAGATTTGGTAGTGATGTTCGTGGTACTATATTCGAAGATGTAGATAACACCGCTTACTATATGAATCCAGCAACTACGTCAAGAATTTATAATCAGGAAATGACTGCGGCCAATTCTTATCTTAAAGTTGGTGGAAGCGGTGCACCTGTAACAACAAGAGATACGAACAGACCTATTATTGAATTAGGTGCTGGGCGAGCTTATCCACATCTTACTATTCACTCTGATGGAACTAACACTACTCACGGTGGCGTAATTAGTTTCAGGTCAAGACAAGGCGGTGGATTTAGACGTTGGAATATGGGTACTCCTAATAATAATCCAGATTTCTTCTCAATTGGTGGTTACGATAACAACGAAAACCCGCATTACGGTGTTGGTGTTGGCTGGTCATACCCTGCTAAATTTTATATTGATTACGCAGGTAACTCGTATTCAACTGTTTCTAAACGAGCACCAATATTCTACGATCTGAATAATCCTGCTTATTACGGGCAATTTTCCGGTCAGTCTAGACTTAATACGTTAAGAACTGCAGGAAAAGTTGTAATTGGCGGTACATTTGAACTTAATGCATACAGTCAAGTTGCCTCAACAAGATTGCACTTCGGTGGCGGTAACAGTGATGCTAACGGTAACTATTACATAGGTACAAACCTTGAAAACTATGGTGGTAATTATACTAAGTTAGATCTAAGATGGCACACTGGTATTCGTATGGGTGCTCAGGCAGCCTACGGTGGTACTCGTATATACAATAACGAAGATCTAAGTACTTTATTATTCTCGGTAGGTAAAGGCGATACAAACACAAGAGTTGAAAGTGGTAGCCATTATGTAATGGGCGGAAACTCTCACGCTAAAATATTCTACGATATTGATAATCCTGCCTATTACATAGATCCTGCCTCTAACGGTCGCTTATGGCAACTTGGTATTGGTTATAGAGCCGCAGGTAAGAGATTAGATGTTACTGGTGATCATGGTAATACAGCAATAAGATTAGAATTACCCGCTGCTAATAACGGCGCAGGCCAAGGCTCTATTCCATTACAAATGTGGGTATCAGAACCAGGGCGTACTTGGTCTGATGCAGGTTTTGGTTATAACGTTGATAATAATCTTAATAGCGGTACGAATCAATATTACTTAGGTCGACCAAATACTTCTCATGGTCAGGCTTACATGAGATTCCAAACTAACGGCTATACTATATTCTATAACACGAATACTGCTGGTACTCGTTATCAGATAATGGAGTTAAGATCAAATAATACTGCATACGTTAATAATTACTTAGAAGCAGCTAACTCGTTAAGAGCTCCGTTATTCTACGATGTACCTAATACTTCTTACTACGGTGACTTTGCCGGTAATTCAAGATTCAATGTTATAACGCCAAATAAAATTAACATGGCAACTCGTGGAGACTGGATAAACTTTTACGGTGGTGATAGTGGTGGATATCACAGTATCTCATCAAGAAATAATGCTGGTACTGCTACTGACGATCTTCGTATTAACACGTATGGTTCAGTGTTTATTAACTTAGATTCAAATAATAATAACAGTTCATCTGCTGACTTCCGTGTTGGTCGACATGGCGCGGCAACTGGTTCAATTGCTAACCTTGGGTTGTTTGATGTTTACGGCGATGCAATGTATGTTTACTCTAACACAAGTTTCCGTTCTCCAATCTTCTACGATTCAAATAATCCTGCATATTATGGCAACTTCGCAAGTACTTCGAACTTTAACGCGTTAACCCTTGCTGGCGCATTAACTTCAAATTCGATCTATTATGTTGATAACCCACAGAAATACGATTCAGCAAGTTTAAGTGGATTAACCAATGCTCCGATCTCAACAAGAAACAGAGATTACAATGTTGGCGGAACATCTACATACTTACCATTAACGCACCAGACTGCTTTGTATTCTTCTGGTTATAGAACGCATCTTTCAACCGGTTTATATAAGTATGCTTCAGGTTGGGGTAGTGGTCAGACAGGTTGGTATGCTGCATTAGGTGGTAACGATAGTTTCCCAACACAAGCATGGAAACTAACATACGATGCATATATTCAAAATACGCTAAACTTAGTAAGAACATCAGGTTCGTTTAGAGCCCCGAAATACTACAGCTTGAATACTACTGCTTACTATATGGATCCATCAAGTACTTCATATTGGAATACTTCACAACAAAGCGGATATCATACATTCCTTAACTATGGTGTTGGTGTAACTGGTACTTATACATCTACTCGTTTACAACAAGTATTCGCGATGGGTGCAGCTTATCGTTTACCTTCTAATGGTAATTCTACAGCAAACATGTACGGTCTGGCATGGTCGCATCCAAACGCTGGTAGTAAAGGTGGTGCAAATAATCTAAACGATCACGGTTTGTTGATTATTAATAACGGATCATTCAGAGCTGCTATTTCAAGTAGAGCGGTATTTAGTAACGAAGTTAGAGGAACATTATTTAGAGATTATAATAACGGAGCTTATTATGTAGATCCTGCGTCAAGTTCTCAGATGTCTTCTGTATACGCGAACAACTGGTTCAGACCTCAAGGCTCAACTGGTTTGCTCTTCGACACTGGGTACGGAATATATTCTGCTGGAGCAGGAGGCAATCCATACGGTAACATGACAACCTACGGTTCAGGCGCGGGCGGTTGGTCAGGTATTGGTATCAGCAGAAAATGGACAATGATGAGTTCTGGTACTGGTAACAGTAACAACTTTGGTGTTCATAATTCTGATTCAAGCTGGTTATGGTATTGGAATGGGTCATACACAAATACTCGATTAGGTTATCTTGTTAACGAAACAAGCATGCGTGCTCCTTTATTCTATGATCAGAATTCTACTGGTTATTACGCTGACCTTGCCTCTACGAGTGATTCGTCAATCAGACAGCGTGGTGGAACATTACACGGGCCTAATGTAAGTTGGGGTGAATATCTTGCTGTTGGTGGTAACGGTCGATATAATAACCGTGCTTCTGTTGCGACTACAAACGGTAACTTACACCTTGACTCTAAGTCAGGTAATAACTTATATCTTCAGTGGTATGTAGGTGGAACAACTTACATTAACGGATCAGTACAAGCTAACATTTACTACGATAGAGATAGTACTTCCTATTATGGTAACTTTGCTTCTACTTCGTACATGAATGATTTGCGAGTTAACATATTATACGATCGTGAAAATACTGCTTACTACTTTGGTTCAGGTCAAGGTGACTTTAGAGGTAGAACAGGTCGAGCAACTGAGATGTATACTGACGGTTGGTTCCGTAACTATAACTCAGGAAGAGGTATATATAACCAAGCAACAGGCCGTCACTTCTACAGCCCAGGGTCAAGCTATTGGCACCTAGATGGCGGTGGTAGTTCTGGTGGTTTGATTATATACGATCGTTATCAAGCATCACAAGGTTCCGGTACAGGTCGTCGTGGTTATCTCTACTATGATAGTAGTGGCTTTGGATTATTGCATTCAGGCGGTGGTTGGGCATTCCGTTCTACATCTTCACAAACAGAGATGTACGGCACTAACTACGCGAATGATGTAAGAGCTAATATATTCTACGATCGTACTAATACTGCCTATTACTTTGGTTCAAGTTCTGGTGACTCAAGATTCAGAAATACAAGAATAAACAGTTTACAGATTGAAAACGGTGCTGCTATAACTTCAGTTAATGGTAGCGGTAGAATCTATATGGGCGGTAACTTCCATATAGATGCATACAACGGAAACGATATCTATGTTAACTATTATTCCAACAGAAGGTTCAGAGTATGGAATGGCTCAGGCGCAGAAAGATTTAGAGTAGATACTAATGGTATCGTTTACGCATTCTCTCAAACACGTACACCAATTGTATATGATTATAATAATACTGGTTATTATAGTAATCAGGCAAGTACTTCGAACTTTAATCAAACAAATCATAATTTGATTGAAGCAACGAGAGTATCGTTCAGACATGCAGGTGGTAACTCAGGTCAGAGTATCGGCAATGCCTACTCAATATTCCAGACATCAGGCGGTTGGGGTTATCCATATCCTGCGTTAAGAATCAACTATCACGTTGGTATTGACATGGCGGCGAATCCAAGTTATCAGGGTATTCGCTTTATGAATGATTATAACTCTAATACTGTTAGATTCCAAATTAACGGTGGTTCGAGTTATACATATGCTAATACTTGGTTACAGGTTGGCGGTGGTGGTGTTGGTATCTATGATGGATATAACGGCGCTCACTTCTTCCCTAACAATCAGACTTCGTATACTTCATGGAATATATACGGAAGCAGAGGTGGTTACTACGGTATAGCACTTAGCCAAGCTGGTTACGATCCACACTTTATGTGGGATGGTAGTGGTAACGGTGGTACGTATTTACAAGGTCTTGGGCGTTGGGTAAATTATCATAACCGCAGTAATAACTGTACAGGATTTGGTTCTTCTGCAACGCGGGCAGGCTACAGAGTTCAGATTAACGGTTCTTTGTGGGCAACAGGTAACGTAGTTGCTTATTCTGATAGACGTAAGAAAGAAAATATTGAAACAATTGAAAACGCGTTGTTGAAAGTATTACAATTACGTGGTGTAACTTATACAAGAATACTTGAAGATCATAATGATGAACGTGATGATTCATTCCAAGGTCTTCAGATGGGTATGATTGCTCAGGAAGTTGAAGAAGTTATTCCTGAGGTTGTAAGTTATGACGCAGAATCTGATGAATACGGTTTGGATTATCCTAAAATGGTCGGTTTGCTTGTTGAAAGTATTAAAGATCAAAACGTAATCGTTGAGTCGCAAAAAGAAATAATAAATAATCAGCAGAAAGATATTGACATTCTTAAAGAAATGGTTTATAATATACAACAATTAATGGAGAACAAATAGCATGGCACTAATTAAAGATTATGAAATGCAAGGAACTGGCGTGACAGTGCCGAATGCCTATCACGTAATTACAGACCTTAAGGTAAAGAAAAGAATAGCAGATATTCCTTTACCGCCAGATAATGGAACTGCATCAGGTTTAACTAACGATGGTGTTAGAGAAGCTGGTACCGAAGTACACTGGGAGACAGGTTATATTTGTCAAATTTGGGTAACTATTTGGAAAGATGCAGCTGCTAGACAAGCTGATATGAAGGCCATTGGTTATGCAGGTTTAAACGCTACTGAGGTTGATGCTGAAATATCAATTGGAACACGCGGCTTAGACCAAAAGTGTGTATTCAAACTTAATATGGATCCAACGGCACCTACTGATTTGGTGCAAGCGTACACTCATCTGAAATCTTTGGATTTCTACGATGGATGTACAGAAGATTAATTAAATATATATAAATAGAATTACAATATATAAACAAGTTATTAAAACGGAGAAAACAAAATGGCACTAAGTACAGATTTAACTTATACTTGGGAAGTATCAAGTCTAAAGAAAAGGAACGAAGTCAATGTTGAGGGTGTAACCTTAGAAGGTGCAGTCGTACAGACTTTTTGGAAACTAACAGGAACTGATGGAAATGGCAACGAAGCTTTCTTTTCAGGCGCGACTCCATTCTCGGCAGTCAATGTGCCAGCTGGATCCTTTACAGCCTTTGAAACTTTAACAGAAGCAACTGTGATTGGTTGGATTCAAGCTGTTGTTGACGCTGACCAAGGATATGCAGACCATATCTGCGAGCAGATTAAGAAAGATATTGATGCAGTAAATACTACTGATGCAGCTATGCCTTGGGCCCCAGTTGAAGAGTCTGAGACTCCAGAACCACCTGCGCCATAATAAGGAGTAACTTATGTCTTGGACTTTTCAGGTCGTAAATTTTGAAACAAGGGACCAAACCAACTCTGAAGGGGTGGTCCTTTCGGACGCTGTTGTAAAAGTTAAATGGCGCCGAGTTGGGATTGATTTAGATGGAAGGACTGCTAGCTGTGTTGGATATACAGTACTGTCTGCTGCAAATTGCCCAGCTGATCAATTTTCTGCGTTCGCTGATTTGACAGAAGAAGAAGTTACAGGTTGGTTAGAAAGTAATATGTCAGAAGACCTAATACGTAGTTACGACAATAGTATAATAGAAAAAATTAATAAAACAATTACAACCAAAAGAGCCAAACCTTGGTCGTAAGATAGTATTTGATTTACATTATGGAGTTAATATGCATGATTTGCGGCATCACGGGTTGGTGCACTACGCTTTAAAAAGAGGCGGTAGTATACACCCAATCACGTTACCAAAAGAATTAACCGGCGAAACCGGCATTATGAATCCTTCTATCTTTATACATGATGGAAAGATTCTGATGAACGTTCGCCACGTTAATTATACCTTATACCATTCGGAAGGTAAAAAGTTTCCTCATACTTGGGGACCGCTTCAGTACCTACACCCAGAAAACGATATCACGTTAACTACTCATAATATTATGACAGAGTTAGACGCTGACCTCAATGTCCTCAATGCAGGACGAATCAAAATGAATCTAGATACAGGTGAACCAACTTGGAACTTTATTGGTCTTGAGGATGGTCGACTGTTTAGTTGGGATGATCGTTTATTCCTTTGTGGTGTAAGACGTGATTGTTACGATAGTGATGGCACAGGTCGCATGGAGATGGCTGAAATTGAATTCATCGATGGAGAATGGCAAGAAATATCTAGAAATCCTATTCCTGCTCCAGGAGATGACGGTACCTTTTGTGAAAAGAATTGGATGCCTATTATTGATAAGCCATGGCATTTTGTTAAATGGTGTAATCCAGTAGAGGTTGTTAAGTACGATCCTGAAAATAGAACAACAACTACAGTAGTACATGATTCTGAAAAGACATACAAATTGCCACGCGATTTGAGAGGTGGAACTCAGGTATATCCAATAGGTGATAATCGAATGACGATTACCCATGAAGTTGATTTATCAAGAGATACCTTTGGCCGCAAAGATGGACATTATAACCATAGAATTATAGTATGGGATGCAGAATGGAATATGGTTCACAATACGCAAGATTTCCATTTTCTAGGTACTCAGATTGATCCTACTACAGGTAATGAATATAACATCGAGTTTGCTACAGGAATGGCTTTCTTAGATGGCAATGTTTTAATTGCTTTTGGTTATCAAGATAATGGAACGTTTATTTTGAAAATGCCTGAGCAGTTATTTTTTGATTTTGTGGCGAGGGGTTAATCATGTTACAAGAGTTATTAGAAAGTCATGTTATGGATCCAAAGAATGCATATAAATGCTATGACTTGGCAACAGAGTACGATCGTTTAGAACAAGGCGCAATGGGTGTTTCATTATATCTAAAAGCTGCTGATCTAAGTAACGATAAATTATTACAATATAAATCTATGATTGGCCTTGCACTTATATACTATAGACAAGGTCGACGCGATTTTACGGTTGAAGGTGGATTACTTGATGCGGTTGCTTTATGTCCTGAACGACCCGAAGCCCATTATCATCTATGCGCTTATTACGAACATAAAGCTAATTGGAAACATTGTTTAGCTCATGCAAATACTGCGTTAGCTTTCTCAGGGCAAAATGCGTGGGGTCTTCCAACTTTAGATGATACTGTTTATGAGTTAGGTTATAAAGGTGGAGACTGGTTATATTATTTCCGCGCGTTATCTACTTGGTACGTTGCTGGTCAACAAACCGGTAAACATTTATTCTTTAATTTAAAATATAAATTTATACTAGATGATGAATTAAAAGCAAAAGTAAATAAGATGGTTGAACATATATGGTACCCAGATACAATACCTTATAGTAGATCAGACATGGATAGATATAAGTTTCCATTTACCGACATACAAAATGTTAAAGAAAACAATTCTAAACACTTTCAAGATATGTTTGTGCTTTCATGCTTTGACGGTAAACTTAATGGATCCTATTTAGAGATTGGATCTGGCGATCCTCTAATCCATAACAACACTGCTCTGTTAGAAAAAGAGTTTGGTTGGCAGGGTATTTCTATTGATAGCAATGCCGCGCTATGTTATAAGTTTAAAGAGGAAAGATCCAATACTGTAATCTGTGCTGATGCAACTGAAATTAATTATCAAGATCTATTTGATAAGCACTGCATGGACCACGTGATTGATTACCTACAAATTGATTGCGATGAAGTTTCAACAGCGATCTTAAAGAACATTCCTTTTGATAGAACAAAATTTGGAGTGATTACTTTTGAACATGACTGCTATCGTTTAGGTACAGAGAATCGTGAAGAAGTAAGAAGATACTTGGGTGGCCTTGGTTATGTTCTTGTAGTACCTAATGTTGCGTTTAGTGAACAGTGTGCTTACGAGGATTGGTACGTACATCCTGATGTTATTGACTCTGATACTATTCTTAGACTAAAAGGCAAAAAAGACATTAACTTTATATGGGATTATATGATGGAGCCATTAGTATGATTACTGTAGTTGCTACGGGTGGATTTGATCCAATACATACTGGTCATATTAATTATTTAGAGGACGCGGCGACTGCTGGTGCAAGATTGGTCGTAGGTGTTAACTCTGATGCGTGGCTGATTCGCAAAAAAGACAGAGCGTTTATGCCGTTCGAAGAAAGGGCAGCAATAGTTCAAGCGATGGGTTGTGTTGACGAGGTTATTGCCTTTGATGATAGTGATGGTACGGCTATTGACTGTCTAGAACAAGTAAAGAAACTCTATCCGTTAGATACTATTGTATTCGCAAACGGTGGCGACAGGACGTCTGAGAACATCCCTGAGATGGCAGTTGAAGGAGTAGAGTTTGATTTTGGCGTCGGTGGAACTAATAAAAAGAATAGCTCAAGTTGGATATTAAAAGAATGGTCAAATCCAACAACGCAGCGCAAGTGGGGTACTTATACTATACTTGCTCAGAATGGACAGTGGGCAGTTAAAGAATTAAGTTTTGATGTTGGACAATCACTAAGTAATCAAAGACACTTCCATAGATCTGAACATTGGCATGTTGTAAGCGGTTCAATAATGATGCAACTTGATAGAGCTGATGGAGTTCCTGCTGCGAAGCAAACAAAGCTAATCCACGCAGGCGGTAGTGTTGATATTGGAGTTGGTACTTGGCATAAAGCAACAAACATCGGTGACACTGAGGCAAAGGTAATTGAAGTATGGCTTGGAGACAATTTGTCAGAATCCGATATTGAACGCCGCGACTAATGTATAAATAACAATATAACTTAAAACGCTAATAGTCTGGAGACGAAGATGGCAATTAAAGTTGGCGGTATAACCGTCATAAATGACTTCCGTGCGCTTACAAATGTGACAGATTTTACTGGGGTCTATACGGACTTTCATCCTTACATGTCAACGCTAGGAACCGTGTTGGATTTTAATTATCCAATGTACAAAAAAGTATTGTCAGCTGCTACGACATTTTCTATTACAAACCCTGCTATAGGCAAATCATCTATAGTAATGCTAGACACGTCTGCTAGCCTCTTTGTCCCAACATTACCTGCTAACATCGCTTTCCCAGTTACTCCAACATGGGCCGATCATAGATATTGGCTTATCAGCTTTATGTGTTATTCAAATACGGTTGTAAGAGCAACTGCAATAGGATATGATACAATTCCAAATCCTGCAGATTTGGCCCCATCGTTTACTCTACCATATTGGGATATCACACAAGATTATACTGCCCCTAGTGGTGGATCAGTATCAGCATCGGTCGAATTCATTAACGATCCTACTAATAACAGGATTATTGCCAGAGCGGTAAAGGGTGGCGGATCTGGCCTCACAACCGACGACACGTATATTGACACAACCAACCTAACAAACATAACATCAGTTCAGGCTCAGTACAATGTTCAATCACAAAGCTGTACTGGTAACTGTTCAGCTGGTGGTTACACCTATGGTCCATTGCCTACCAGTGATGGTTATAACTCAGGTGTTTATTATAATGCACCAGTTAAATTTGGGTGGCAAGCTAAGGTACTAAGTGGCGCGACTAGTGACACCATAGTTCAGTTTGCGTTAAACAGCGCTGACCCTGATTTTAGAATTAAGGTTGTTAGCGATGAAGGTACATCCTATTCGACGTGCGAATTTTCTTCAGGCGTAGGAACACTAGCGGCAAGGGCGTCAAATCGTGAACCAGCTACTGGATATTATGACAACACCACGTCTATTACTGCTGAGTGGTTGTGTTATGTTTCGCCTTCGTCGAACACGTATTCTGCATTAAGAATAATGTGGAACGGCACTGAGGTTTATTACGAACAGTTCCCAATCAGTGGCTCAGGTTATGCTGAAACTCTTAATAACAGAGTTGTTGGTAGTGATATTTACTACAAAGGTCCAGCTGCAGGCGGATACTCATACACTAACAGATATGGCGCTTGGCGCAACGGCTAATAGGAATAATTAAATGGCAATTAAAGTATCAGGCACAACTGTAATCGACAATAACTTAGCGGTTATTGACGTCACGGACGTAAAAGGTGAATATACTAGTTTACACCCAGTCGCAATGAACATTGGCACAGTTATAGACCTGAGCTCTCCATTGATGGTTTCTGTATTAACCGCGAATAGAACGTTTTCAGTATCTAATTTATCAACTGGTCATATTGCTATACTTTTATTAGATGTAGGCGCAGATGGTAATACTCCAACGTTCCCATCATCTATTAAATGGCCTGGGGATACAACGCCAAGCTTCTCCGGTACAAGAGAATGGTTAATTGGTTTAACTTGTTGGGATGATAGTACTATTAGAGCAACAGCAACAGGATGGGGCAGTCAAGGAGTCGCATCGCCTACTGCTGATCTAACAATGGCTGTTAATCCTAACCAACCAGCAGGCAGTGAAGTTTTGGCTCTTTGGGGTTATTCTGCCGGAAATTGGTCATACCCTGGGACAACGCCAAACAGTCCTGCTACTACGCCACCATACGCAACTCTCGGCGCTATTGATAATACAGCGGTACCGACTGATATGTATTCATCACCAGCTGGTACAATTGAAGCAATTATATTTAGAGACGGTACTTATTATATTAGTCAGAGCGAAGATATAGCTTATTTTGAAATTAGTAGTGCCTCGGCATATTATCCAAACCAATCCCGACAGGGTGGTGTTCTAGGAACTGGTTGGTCTGTTATTGTTCACGATGCAGGTAATGTGTCGAATGGTGGAGCCAAATCGTTCAGCCGATCTTCAGGAACGTATTCAACATTTATAAGAGATGGCGATTATGTTACTCGGTGGATATGGAATACTGGGCTTTTCACAGGTTCTGCTAATAACGATTCTTCAAAGAATGGCTGGGTAGGCGCGCCTGGCGCTGTTGACGTAACAATATACTAAGAGGAAAACCAATGGCATACGAATTAGATACACGAACTGAAACGGGCGAGGACGGTGTAAATACTACTTACGTTACTTGTAGAATAGTAGATCATCCAAGCGATATTTATGTTGAAGTACCTGCGGTATATAACGAAGCAGGCGAATTAGATACCGTAACGAGTCAAACAAACGCTAAAGCAGCTGCAGACGATATAGCAGCAGAATTAAGCGAAGAATAATATAGGAAACTAAAATGGCTGTAAAAGTTAGCGGGACTGAGGTGATTACGGATAATATGGGACTTGATAATATCGTTGGTGCATCTGGCATTCATGGTAGTTTACATCCTTCTCCTTCTGTAATTACATCAAATGTTACATTCTCTAATGCTATGCAAACGTGTATAATGACTGGAAATCAGAGCTTTACGATAAGCGGAGCGTCAGAAGGTAGAACGACTTGTGTTTTACTAGATACAACTTCAAACGCGTACACTCCAACTTTCCCATCAACGATTGCTTGGTCGTTGGACGGATCTGTTGCAGAACCAACTTGGGCAACCTATCGCCATTGGCAGATTACCTTATTATCTGGTGTAGGCGGTGGTTATCAGATTGGATCCGCGGTTGGTTATACTGCGCAATCAGCTACTCCGCCAACTGAAGCAGTTACTCTTCACGGCACCACCTCGACCCCAGAGGAAGTCTGGGATGGTATTGGTACTGGACCCCTCGAGATTGGCTGGAGATTTAAAGCAGACGGCAACGTTTATAAATGGCAGCATCCAAATAATACTCAAGGTAATGGCGAAACACTATATTCCACAACCAAATGGAATAACATTACTCCAACGTTTAATACTGGAGTTAACCCGTCCAATACGTGGTATATAAGATTCTCAAATTTTAGCGGAGCTAGCATATCAACCACATACAGCTCAAACTTAAATGTTTGGATACCACTCAACACAACTCGTGAGATAACTTGGTACAATAACCAGCAAAGCAACACCGTTGGTACAGTAGAAGGAGTAGGAAAAGTAGAAATAGGGTATGTATCTGGTGGCGGCTCGCCATCGAGTGTAACAGCAACTGGCTATTATAAAGTCACATATTCAGGAACAGCGTAATGTCATTATCACACATGTTAAATATTATTAATGGGGCTCAAGTAACGCCTGCCACCGGTGGCACAGGCGGTGGCGAATACCCAGCAGAAACTGGCGTTGTTAGACAATCACCTTCGGTTGGTGACTATGCAGTCGCCACAGCATACGGCACTGGCAACTACACCATTACCGCCTACCCGAAAGTTAAATTGAATCTTGTTAGTGTGAGTGGCGGGGTTGTAATTAACATTGAAGATTTTGGCGCGGCAAATGGTAGTGGTGGTGGAAGTATCAGCAAGAGCAACTTTCTTTACAACTATGATGGTACTTCCACTACTGATATTGATGGGATAACCACCCCTACCACGGTGATGACAAATAATGGCGGCGCTATTACTCATGTTAAGTTTGTCGTTAGCTATTCAGATACTTCTTATGGACCATCAGGGCAACAAAACAGTTCCCAGTATATTAATAAGTACGCGTACGGCGGAACTAACGATACAACTGGAACGTCTTTAGGCGCAGAGACTTGGAACAATTGCCCGTTCGTTGCTGTGAACACCAGTCAAGGTCTTCAGCTTGAGATGCTGGCCCAAGTAGCTTTGCCTTCTTACGTCTCCGACGAATCAAGGATGATAGCAGATTGGACGATAGAGTGTTGGGTAAAGGGGTCTAGCTTTACTGATACCAAATTAGCTACTTATTTAGTGAGACTAGTTGGGGTTTGCGAGTCAGACTACTAGAATAAATATAATAATAAACAAATAGAGATATAGAAATGGCACAACCTACAAGCAGGGCAACATTCAAAGATTGGGTTATGAGAAAGCTCGGTGCGCCAGTAATTGACATTAACGTTTCTGACGAACAGATCGAAGATCGTATTGATGAAGCTGTTGATTTCTGGAGAGACTATCATTATAACGGTAGTCAATTAGTATATCTAAAACACCAAATTACTCAAGCAGACAAAGATAACGGCTATGTTCAGTTACCTGAGCAACTACTTGGCATTTCTGGTATATTCAATTTACAGTCAAGTTTATCTGCCGGCTCTGGAATGTTTAATGTTCAATACCAATTTGTATTAAACAATCTTGAAGATATCACTGGATATAATATTACTAACTATTTCATGGCAATGTCTCATATGGAGTTCATGCAAGAAATGCTTGTTGGTAAACCTATGATAAGATATAACAAGCACGTAAATAGATTGCATCTTGATGTTGATAAAGGATCATTAGGCGTTGGCGAATATATTATCGTTGAGGCTTACGACGTAATTGACCCAGCCAGTTACTCTGACGTATGGACAGATCGTTGGTTACAGAATTACGCAGCTGCGTTAATTAAAGAGCAGTGGGGTTCAAACCTAACCAAGTTTACTGGAATGTCACTGGTTGGTGGAGTTCAGTTCAACGGTGAACAAATACTTTCCGACGGCAGGGAAGAAAGAAAGGCAATGGAAGAAGACGCAGTGAATAACCTTCAACCACTTTCTTATAACTATATTGGATAAAGCATGGCTACTAATGTATTCTTTAATAACTACTCGAGTGTTACCGAGCAAACACTGATTGATGATTTAGTAATAGAATCAATTAGGCAGTATGGTGTGGATGTCATTTATATTAGTAAGGCTATTAAAGGTCGAGATGATATATTTAATGAAGACGACTTTCCTGAGTATAATGAAACATTTGAGTTTGAAACCTATGTTAAGAACATGGAAGGTTTTGAAGGAGATGGCGACTTCCTTTCTAAGTTTGGTTTAGAAGTAAGAGATCAATTAACACTAACCGTTGCTAATAGAACATTTGAGAGATACGTAACTCGTGAAGATACCAATATTATTCGTCCAAGAGAAGGCGATTTAATATACTTCCCAATAAACGAAAAGATGTTTGAAATAACATATGTTGAACACGAAAGTGTATTCTATCAAATGGGTAAGACTCAAGTATTCGATTTAACTTGTGAACTATTAGAATATAGTAATCAGCGATTTAATACAGGTAGAGATACTGTTGATAATTACTTTGCTGCTAATAACACTGACATATATGTTTCAAACACTGCAACACTAAATGCAATATCTACTACTGACGATCTTGCTCGCAACTATGACTTTGAGATTGAAGGGGATAGTATTCTTGACTTCTCGGAAGTAGATCCATTCAGCGAAAATATACAGATAAGTGACTCATAATGGCCATCGCAAATTATTTTTACAATTCATCTATTCGCAAGTATGTAGCTTTATTTGGTACATACTTTAATCAGTTAGAGGTGAGAAGAACTTCAACCGATGGTACATTAGAACAAAGACAGATCGTACCTATAGCGTATGCTCCTTATCAAAAAGTATTAGCTCGACTTGACCAAGATCCGGGGTTACAAGGTGGAGCAGCTCAAGATGCTGTTGGTAATACAATAGGCGGAAGACCTTTCGCAATTGCTTTACCTCGCATGTCTTTTGAACTAACAAGTTTTACATATGATGCCGAAAGAAAGGTTTCGCCAACAAGAAGAGTAAGAAAAACTACTGCTGACGAAGATGGTGGCAATAGAAGATTCGTATATTCAGGAACTCCATATAACATGGGATTCTCATTATACATTATGGCAAAATATAACGAAGACGCAGTTAAAATATTAGAACAAGTTTTGCCATTCTTTAATCCAGATTTTACAAGTACAGTACGAATGATTCCTGAATTGGAACCGCTCGATATACCGTTAATATTAAACAGCGTGAACTCAGAAGATATATACGATGGAGATTTTGAAACAAGAAGATCTATATTATATACGTTAGACTTCACGATGAAAGGTTGGTTCTTTGGTCCTGAGAAGGATAAGAAAGTTATTAAATTTACAGATATGCGTTATGCAACTGATACACCAACTGATACAGAGTTTGAAGAATTCCAAACATTACAGCCTGGTGTAACCGCAAATGGTACTCCAACATCAGACGCGTCTATATCAATTGACTATAGTTTAGTTGATTTTGACGATAACTGGGCACCAGCAGAAACACGAAGTGATACAGAACCTAGTTAAGAACTGATACAGTAGGAATATATTATGAGAATAGGATTTACATGTAGTACTTTCGATTTACTACACGCAGGCCATGTTCAGATGTTAAGAGAAGCAAAAGAACAGTGTGAATATTTAATTGTTGGATTACAAATGGATCCTTCGTTTGATAGAGACACTAAGAACCCACCTATACAAACAATCGTTGAGCGATATAGTCAACTAAAAGCAGTACGCTATGTTGATGAAATCATTCCGTATTCAACAGAACAAGACCTCGAAGATATTCTTGAATTATATACAATTCATGTTAGGATCTTGGGTGATGAATACAGAGATAAAGATTTTACGGGAAAAGATATCTGTCGTAGACGTGATATTGATTTATTTTTTAATAATAGAGACCATAGATTTAGTAGTACTTCGCTGAGGCAAGCTTGCGCGATAAATAATACTATATGAATTGGAGTGAATAACAATGAGTGATGAAAGCATTGCCCGCGCGCTGAATATGACACCGCTAGAAGAAACCGGTTTTGAAACTGGAAATAAGACGACAACTAAAATTCCAGGGAGAACTACACCAGTTGAGATAATTGAGCATGAAGTAATTATTTCAGAAAGCGAGATGGTAGACGATATTAAAAATCTACCGCAAGAAACTGTTATTCAACCACCAGTTCCAATGGAAAAATTAGCTGACGAAAATTTAAAAGATATTGAATTAGCGAAAAAGAATATCGAAAACATTATTAATCTTGGAGATGATGCAGTTAGAGAAATGACTGAAATCGCAAAACAGTCTGAATCTCCTCGAGCGTTTGAAGTTGTATCAACCTTAATGAAAACATTACTTGACGCAAACAAAGATTACGTTGAGATGTCAACAAAGCGTAGATATGCTAAAGAAGAAGATACTTCACAACAAGCACAAGTTACTAATAACAATCTAATAGTTTCTACATCTGATTTGCTTAAAATGATTAAAGGCGAATCAACAGATGGATAAAGGTTACTTAGGTAACTCCTATCTCAAAAAGATAGGTGAGCAAATTGAATTTACTCCTGAGATGCTTAAAGAGTATATGAAGTGTGCGGAAGATCCAATTTACTTTGCTGAAAACTATATTAAAATTGTACACGTAGATCATGGCTTAATACCTATGAACATGTACGAGTATCAAAAAGATATTGTGCGAAAGATTACAGATGAAAGGCGTTGTGCTGTATTAACATCAAGGCAGGCAGGTAAAACAACAACTGCAGTAGCTGTTATATTACACTACATCCTATTTAATGAATTTAAAACTGTTGCCGTATTGGCAAACAAGGGAGATGCTGCTAGAGAGGTTCTGGGTCGTGTTCAGTTAGCCTATGAAGCATTACCTAAGTGGATGCAGCAAGGTATTGAAGAATGGAATAAAGGTAACATCACGTTAGAGAATGGTTGTAAGATCTATGCAGGTACTACAACATCTTCTGCTATTCGTGGTAAATCTATATCCTTTCTATATCTCGATGAGGTTGCGTTTATTGAAGGGTTTGATGAATTCTTTGCTTCTGTATATCCAACGATATCATCTGGTAAAACAACAAAATTATTAATGACCTCCACCCCCAACGGATTGAATCATTTTTGGAAAACCTGTAAAGGTGCTAAAGAAGGTACAAACGGTTATGAATACGTTGAGGTTATGTGGT
>Ga0307488_10000048_pt1 | contig 90016 bp, 123 predicted proteins | sample SB02metaG_FD_202248 | JGI IMG/M metagenome (GOLD analysis project Ga0307488, IMG submission 202248) | Sea-ice brine microbial communities from Beaufort Sea near Barrow, Alaska, United States - SB 0.2 | ecosystem: Environmental > Aquatic > Marine > Coastal | place: USA: Alaska | collected...
TAAGAGTTAAAGGTATCGTCAATAAGGGCGAAGCAATTTATGCAGACATGGACGGCATTGGTCAAACGATTAGACCAGAAGGCCATTTCTTAGTAGGTATTAGCTTAGAAACATGGGAACCAGAAGACGACGAAGAAGGCTTAGTAGAAGCCGTATTAAAGGTATAAAATTATGGCAGTCGGCGATATAATCACAGCGGCAAGGTACAATAACTTACAATCAAGAGTAGCAACGGTGATGGGAGTAGGGTCAGGAGATGACGGCTACGGACAGAACTTAAATAGTGCCCAAGTTGGAGTTGCTGATACAGTACAAGCAATTGATATTAATCAGTTGTATCAAGATATGAGTGCTGGTCGTATTCACCAAACAGGTGCAGTACCGTCAGAAATTAACCTTGTTACGCAAAACGTTGACGTTGTGCTTGACAGTGATACAATTAACAAAAAAGGTATTGTACAATTTGAAAATCTTGCTACAACACTTGAAAATGATAAATTTGTAGCACATGGAACTCAAATAACAACAGAAGCGGCTATTGCCGGTACTAGAACAACTGCTTGGAACGGAACGTTATCACATATTATTGATGTTACGTTTACTGATGCAGACCATCAAAGACACTTTTTTAATGCAGGTGGAGAAGTCCGCTTTGCTTCCAACATTACATATGTTGGCTCTGACTCAAAAACAATTGACTGGATGACTATGTTAGTTAACATGGGCACAGTTACTATGAATTATACTAACACAGTTGCGTCAGGCTCAGGTTCAGGCTCAGCAATTGGTTATCACGACCTAACTGCTAGTTACCAACAACTTTTTGAAAAAACAGGCTCAGGCTTATATGCCGCAAACGACTACAAAGTTGAAGCATCAAAAGTAAGTAGTACAATTTTACGTTTCAAAGTTACGTTTAATGACGATAACACAGGTAATCCAAATACTGATGAAAACGTACAAGGTATCCTTAACAGTACAATTACCCAAACAAGACCAACTGGAGCGGCAGTTTCATTGTTATCCCCCACATACTCCACTAACGGCAGTTCAAATCTAACTTAAAACTTGACTTTCTCCTTTAAATAGTGTATAATACACTTAAAGGAGATCCTTATGGACGAACGTCTTGAAAAAGCATTAGATTTTGCTAATTACATGACTACTCTTAATAACCAAAAAAGAGTAATAAAAGAGAAGTTTTACGAAAGTGCAATTCATTATCATAACGGTGGACAATTCTCCGTAAGCAAAGACCTAATGAACTTCTGTAATATGTTAGTACAAACAGGTCAAGAGTCTGTAGTGTTAATTGACGACAATGACATACCTGTAAAGGTTGAAAACGTAGAAGACTTTCTTAGCGATGTATTAGATATCTACTTTACAGCATCAAACGAATACCTAACTGCATACGAAAAAATTAGAAGTCAGCGTAAGGTATCTGGACTTGTAGAATATGAGGAGTAAAGGCGCATTAATCTTTGCTAGGAACAATGCCCAAGTTGATTATATTAAACAAGCTCATTATCTAGCAAAACGTATTACTAAATATCTTGGCATTCCAACAACTATTGTTACAGATAGTATTGAGTATATGAAAGAAACGTATACTGACTATGATACTGTATTTGATCAAGTAATTGAAGTTCCATTTGCTAGAGCTCTTAGCGAAAAGAGATACTTTGATGGATCAGGTGTGTACAAACAACTTGAATTTAAAAACGACCTCCGAACACAAGCATACGAACTAAGCCCATATGATGAAACTATCTTATTAGACAGTGATTACATTATTGCAAATGATGTGTTAACACATTGTTTTGATCAAGACAGTAATTTTTTAATTTATAAAGATGCAAGTGACTTAACAGGGTTTAGAGATAATACAGAATTCCTTAAAATTAGTGAAACTAGTGTAGACTTCTATTGGGCTACTGTTGTATTTTTTAGAAAAACAAAAGACAATAAAGTGTTCTTTGATCTAACTAAACATATACAAGAAAACTGGCAACACTACAACAGTATTTTTCAAATTAACAAACCAACGTTTCGTAATGACTGGGTGTTTAGTATTGCCATACATATTATGAATGGTTATCAAGATGGTGATTTTGCAAATAAGTTACCAGGTAAAAAATACTACACAGCAGACAGAGATATACTATGGAAATTAGAAGATGATAATTTTCTATTCTTAGTTGAGAAAGAACAACACCTTGGAGAATATACCCCATTGCGTATTAAAGGCAGTAGTGTACATGTAATGAATAAATTTAGTTTGAATAGGGTCATTGATAATGCTTAATGGCTCTAAAGGCATCGTTTTACTGGCACAAAACAGCACACACGACTACGTAAAGCAGGCCTGTGTGCTGGCTATGAGTATCAGGGCTACTAATGACACTAACGTCTGCTTGTTAACCGACGATAAAGTACCATCTAGGTATTTACACCTGTTTGATTGCATCAAACCTATACCATGGAACGATGATGCAACTGATACAGAGTGGAAAGTAAACAACCGTTGGAAGTTATACCATGCAAGTCCGTATGATGAAACTATTGTAATGGACACTGATATGCTTGTATTACAAAATATTGATACATGGTGGGACTTTTTAGGCAACTACGAAATGTTCTATGTTAGTAAAGTCTACACATACCGAGGTAGTGTAGTAAATGATACTTACTATCGCAAGACATTTAAAGCAAATGACCTACCCAACTTGTATGCTGGCCTTCATTACTTTAAAAAGTGTGATTTTGCAAAGGAGTTTTATACATGGTTAGAACTAGTTATGAACAACTGGCAACTATTTTATGGAAAGTATGCACCTAAGCAATACCAAAACTGGTTAAGTGTTGATACTAGTACTGCAATCGTAGCAAAGATACTAGACTGCGAAGATAAGATAACAAACAAGAAAGTTTCCTTTCCAAGTTTTACACATATGAAGCCTAAGATACAAGGTTGGTATAATCCTAGCGAAACATGGCGTAGTAGAGTAGGCAGTTACCTAACAGATGACCTTGCATTGAAAATAGGCAATCATCAACAACAAGGCATTTTTCACTATACTGAAAAAGAGTTCTTAACAGATGACAAAATTGCAAAATATGAAAAGGGTATTGGGATATGAAACTAAGTTACGCACACCCAATACACCAACGTTATGTAATATTTGATCCGTCAAATGGTGACGTTCTTTCTTTGCCGAACTACAAACCAGAAGAAGGTAGTTATATTCCTGTAGAAGAAACGCAAGTTACAGGGTTACTTTCAGGTGCCGAGCCATTAAGCTATTACTATGTACACTACATTAAAAAAACTAAGACATATGAACTTAGACTACGAACTAATACTAGTATAGACAGCTATTTTGTTGACGACTTAATATATGAAGTTCCAATGACTTTAATAGATAGTCCTGATATACATATTATACAAAACATTAACGATACTTGTTGGAAGATTACAATAGGTGGAGATCTAAAAGCAAATATATTAGCACAACGGGTTAGCTTTAAAAATACTTTGCATTTTAGTATAACTGAAAAGTCAGACCCAAACATATTACTAAAAACAATTTCATTTAATTTCTCAGAACTACATGATACCAAATACGTTATTGTTCCGTTTGACAGTAAATTTGAATTTGACGCAAAACCAGTTAGTGTGTATACCATTAAAAACTTTGATAGATACATGTATGAGGTACAACAATGAAAATTAACATAGCTGAACAAGACATTATCTTCTTATCGTACGATGAACCAAATTGCGAAAAGAACTATGTTGATTTAATCAATAAAGTTCCTTGGGCCAAACGTGTACATGGTGTAGATGGCAGTGATGCCGCACACAAGGCGTGTGCAGAACTTAGTGAAACTAAACACTTTGTTACAGTTGATGGCGATACAGTTATTGATCCAGCATTTTTAAATGTAGTATTAGACTTAGATGCACTAGGAGTTGATGATGACTACCAATTTAGTTGGTGTGGTAATATCAACGTCAACGGATTAAAGTACGGTAACGGCAGTTTGAAAATGTGGACTAAAGATTTTGTAAAAAATATGAAAACACATGAAAACACAGATGGTGGCGCAGACACTAGTATTGAATTTTGTTACTTTGATAATTATTATCAACTAAATGACAATTACAGTACTAGTATTATTAGTGCTACTCCACATCAAGCATGGAGAGCAGGGTTCCGTGAAGGTGTTAAGATGAGTTTGAATAGAGGAGCCAAAGTTAAAGACATTACAAGTGAAACTTGGTGGCAAAACTATCAACGTTTGTTAATATGGATGCAAGTTGGTGCTGATGTAGACAACGGTATATGGAGTGTAGCAGGAGCCAGACAGGGGTGTTACATGACAACGTGTACTGATTGGGATCACGTACAAACAAGAGACTTTAAATACTTAAACGAGTTATGGCTTTCTACAAAAGACAAAGAGCCAATGGAACTTGCTCAGCACTATGGTAAGACACTTAACAGCGAACAAGGCTTACCAATCTCAACTAATCCATTTGACGAAGAACAAAGTCATTTTTTTAAAGAAGTGTATGTTAACACAGACAGGGTATTACGCAAATGAGTAAATTAGAAGAAACTTGCGAAAATTGTCGTATAGAAATAAGCACAGACAGTATTGCAGTAGACAGTAGTACAGGAAACTTATACTTAGAGGCAGGAATATTAGTAGCAGTGATAGCAGTATTATACATTGGCAAGAAATTAGTGGACAAGTATATTAAATGAGCGAACTAGAAAAAATTAAAACAGTAATGCCTATTGTTGAGGCTGAAACTTCGCCAACATTTTGTTTAGCAAAGTGGCATCACACAACTATCTATCTTGCAACAGGTGAAACACATAGTTGTTATCATCCTGCTCCTCATAAAATTCCTTTAGAAGAATTAAAAGATAATCCTAGTGCATTACACAACACAAAGCAAAAGAAAGCTGAACGTAGTGCAATGATGTGCGGAGATAAACCAGACGGTTGTAGTTACTGTTGGAAAATTGAAGCAATGGGCAAAGATTTTGTTAGTGATAGACATATTAAAACTACTAGTATCTATACTGAGGAAAGAGTAGCGGAAATAAAACAAAAAGGGGCGGATTTTAACGTAAATCCTGAGTACATTGAAATTAGTTTTAGTAACGAGTGTAATTTTAAGTGCGGATATTGTCACCCTAAAGCTTCTAGTAGGTACTATAACGAAATAAAACAGCACGGACCATACAACATGTCAAGCACACACAGGCAAGACATTGATTGGTTTGAAATACAGAAGGACGAGGATACTAATCCATATGTAAAAGCGTTCTGGGAATGGTGGCCAGAGCTTAGTAAGACATTAAATATTTTACGTATCACAGGCGGTGAGCCATTAATGCATAAAAGTTTTTGGAACTTGTTAGAAAAATTAGACAACGATCCTAAACCTCATATCCAAATTGAAGTTAACAGTAACATGGGCGTTAAGCCTAAGCTAGTTGAAAGATTAACTACAACTGTGAAGCGTCTTAAAGCAGAAGGCAAAATTAAAAGTTTTAAACTATACACTAGTATTGATACTTGGGGACCAAGAGCTGAATATGCACGTACAGGGTTAGACATTAAGTTATGGGAACAAAACTTAGATTACTATCTAACTGAAACAAATTGGCCTGTGACATTTATGATTACATTTAATATATTTGGAGTAACTAGTTTTAATCAGTTACTAGAAAAAATATTAGAATGGCGTGAAAAATATAATAGCGATGATAATGCTACACAATGGCAACGTATTAGGTTTGACACACCTCACCTAAAAGAGCCTAGCATATATGATATGAACATATTGCCCAAGGACGAATTTATACCATACATGGAAAAACATTTACAGTACATGCATGATAATCAAGACGACCAAAGCAGATCTAAATTTACAGAACTAGAAGTAGAAAAGTTTAAACGTGTTGTTGAGTACATGCGTACAACACATTACGAGCCACGTAAGTTAGAACAAGCACGTAAAGATTTCCATAACTGGTTTAAAGAATTTGATCGTAGGCGTGATTGTAGCCTAGTAGAAACATTTCCTGAACTAGAGGAGTTTTACAATGACTGCGGAAAGTAGCACTTTTTGTATTCTTCCGTGGATACATTTCTACGCAAATCCAGACGGCAATGTACTCCCTTGTTGCATTGGAGATTGGCGTCAACCTCTTGGAAATACTCGTAACAACACTATTCAAGAAATTTGGAATAGTGAAGAATATAAAAAGTTACGACTAGCATTATTAAATAACGAAAAGCCTAGTACATGTACACAATGTTGGAAGCATGAAGAAGCAGGTTTAGAAAGTAATAGGATTGCACAAAACAATCGCTTCATAAAGCATATTAATATAAAAGACGAAACCAAAATTGACGGTTCGTTGGACTTAATGAAGTTGTTATACTTTGATGTGCGTTGGAGTAACATTTGTAACTTTAAATGTAGAACGTGTAGTAGCACATACAGTTCAAGTTGGGCATTAGAAGATAATAAGAACGGCGAAAAGAAACCTGTATATATTTTTGCAGGCGGAGACAGTAACGAAGATTTATTTAATCAGTTCAAACCTTATCTTAAAGATATACAAGATTATTATTTTGCAGGAGGCGAGCCTCTAATTACAGATAAGCATTATGATATTTTAGATTACTTAATTGAAAATAAGAAGACTGATGCTATACTACAATACAACAGTAATTTAAGTAACTTATTCTTTAAAAAGAAAAGCATTACAGATTATTGGAATAATTTTAAGCATGTTGAAGTACGTGCAAGTATTGACGGCTATGGAAATAGAGGCGAATACATTAGAGAAGGTACTGACTGGCCTACAATTGAACAAAACTTAAAAATTATTAAAGAAGAAAGCCCACATGTAATTATTAGTTTTAATTGTGTAGTAAGTGCATTTAATGTATTAACACTTGTAGACTTTTTAGAATACATGACAAACAAAGGCTTTGATGTAAACAACAGTACACTTTATAATATAGTTGAACCTAATTATTATAGCTTTAATGTATTAACAGACAATCAACGACAAACAGCTATAGACAAGCTACAAGCATATATAAACACAATAACACATACTGAGCATAAAAGACACGTACAAGGTGTTATTGATTATTTGCATAAGTCAACATTTGATCAAAGTGCAAGTGACTTGTTTAAGTCTAAGAATATGCACTTTGATAAAATACGAAATCGATCGTTTGACGAAACGTTTCCAGAACTTAGTGATGTATTAACGGATTAATTTGGTCGCTTTGTCGCATAACAGTTTCATATGTTAGCATATCCAACCAACGCTTTTTCATTTCATAAAGACTAAAGCCATCAGTTTGACTGTTTACAGCAGACTTCATTAACTTAACCCATTTAGTTTGAGCTTCCCCAACTATTCTGTCAGTTTCATCTTTCCACTCATGTTTAAATATTTGCTTTAGATAATCGTAATGTTCAATTGGTGTTGGATGCCCGTCTTGGAATCTTTTATCAACAATTTTTCTATCTTTTACAAACTTAGCTTCTAGATTGTTAGCCCATAGTGTTTGATAAATGCTAGGAAGTATTGGATCTATACTTTCGTTGTATAACTCAATAAGAGTTTTTAATTTTAATTCTACGTTAGGTTCAAGATTCCATTGATTAGGAAATTGAAAATCTAACATTTGTATCATGTGATGTTGTGTACGATGTTTAAGTAACTGATGAGCACTTTTAATTAGTGCAAAGTCTCTAACGTATGCACCGTACTCACTAAAAAAGTTTTGAATAAAGTCTTGAGAATACTCACTCTGTGAATATATGTTACCTGGAACTAGCCACCCGTCTTTCTCTGGCAGATATCTATCTTCTCTACATACATTAGTCCATTGCACAATAACTAAATCGTTGTGATCAAAGTTATAAACATTATCGGCCTGCATAATCATATTATGAATATACTGATTACCTGCTCCACTACGGCCAAAGTTTCTAAACTCAGCATCGGGGAACTCAGTACCTAGTATGTTTGCCCATGTACCCCATAGATACCCAGTAAAGCTACAGCCAAATGTAAAAATCCTTTTAGGATGATTATGTATTAGTTTTTTCATTCTTTTTCTCTTTTAAATATTTAACCAAATCAAACATAACGTTTTTAGTATGCTTTTCTTGTATCATAGTTTTAAGGTTGTGTACAGATATATCTGCAAATCTAAACTTCCACTTGATTGCTTTTTTAGGATCTAACTGTTGTAAGTGGTTTACTTGTTTAACTATTTGTGCTTTAAGTTTAACCCAACGCTTGTATGTATCTCTTTCATCATCAAAGCTATAATCAAATATTCCATCATATAGTTTATAGCCGTAGTCTTGTAATTTTTGATTACACTGATGCTGACCAAATATAACAAATGGTTGTAAATGGTATATGCTTCTAAATGTTTTTTCGCTCCAGAACAAACTAGTACCGTTCCAGTTTTCTGCAAATGTCTCGTTTACAACTTGAAATAATGTTTGCTGATGCAAGTAGCTGTTTAGACTCAAAGCATGATTAGTTATAAAATCCTCTGTATCAACTGTAAGAGGTAGAATAGTTTTGTTCCAAGTTTTTAAATCAGACCGACTAATAGGTGAACCTACCGGTAACTGATAACTTTCCATATGCTTGATAGTTTTTTTATTAAATCTGTTATGACTTACTAATCCGTGATCGTATAAGTTACTATGAAAAATTTCAAATGCACTTAACGTCCGATGCGGTCTGTTAACACGACTTAGGCTTAAAAATAATTTACCTGTGTAACGTTTTTTTGTTTGTGCTATTTCATGTTCTAGTCGTTCTTGCAAAATAACTTCAACAGGTTTCTTTTCAATTTGTTGTCCAATAGCATCACCAGGCTTCGTAGCACCTGCTATTCCAAATATCATACTTTCAAAATTATTAAATGTAACAACTTTAATTGAGTGTTCAATCTTGTGTTCCATATTATAACGTATGATGTTATCGTTGTCGTACATGTTTGAACTAAAGAAAATAATCTTTTCAGGATCTATTCTTGCTTGTTTACAACTAAAATATAGTACATCAAAAAACGGAGCATCGTGTATTGTACTAAAGCCTTCGGTACTAGCATCAAAAAAGAAAAAACATTTTGGATCTTTTCTTAATTGCGACTGAGCTCGATGTTTAACAAACTGAAAAAGATTAACATCTTTTTGCCATTTAGGATAACTGATTAACGCATGTACAATAGACACATCATCAAAACCTTCTTGACTTAGTACTAATTGATCTTTTAACTTTTCAATCGACAGCGTAGTTTTTGGCTGTTGAATAAATTCGTTAAAAATGATAGAGTCTTTAATTAACTTCATAAGGTATACTTTCCATAAATACTACTATATTTATGTACGCATATAATGATTGGAGAACAGAGTGAAGATTGGATTTATTGGATTAGGAAAATTAGGATTACCTTGTGCAGAAGTTGTTGCAATTAAAGGACATGACGTAACAGGTTATGATATTGTTGAAACAGTTAATGATAATGTAACAGTTTGTCCTACTATACAAGAAGCAGTCCAAAACAGAGATATTGTGTTTATTGCAGTACCCACTCCGCATCACCCTGACTATGATGGTAAAGCACCCACAGCTCATTTAGAACCTAAAGACTTTGGGTACGACATTGTAATTGATTGCATACGTGAAGCAAATGCGTGGATGAATACAGGTCAATTACTTGTATTAATTAGTACAGTATTACCAGGAACAGTACGTAGAGAATTTGCACCACTAGTAACTAATACTAGATTTGTTTACAATCCGTATTTAATTGCAATGGGTACAGTTGCATGGGATATGGTCAATCCTGAAATGATTATGATTGGCACAGACGATGGTAGCGAAACAGGTGATGCAAAACAGCTTGTTGAATTTTATAAAACTATAATGGAAAACAATCCACGTTATGAAATTGGTACATGGGACGAGTGTGAATGTATCAAAGTATTTTACAACACATTTATTAGTGCAAAAATTGGATTAGTTAACATGATTCAAGATGTAGCAGAGAAGCAAGGACATATTAATGTTGATGTAGTAACTACTGCACTTGCTAAAAGCGATCAACGTATAATGGGTCCTAGTTATATGAAAGCAGGAATGGGAGATGGCGGTGCATGTCACCCACGTGATAATATTGCGTTACGATACATGGCTCAAAATTTAGGCTTGCAATATGACATATTTGATGCTATAATGAATGCAAGAGAAGTGCAGGCTAAAAATATGGCAAACTATTTGGTTAAGATTGCAGAGAAGCGAAACTTACCAATTTTGTTAAACGGCATTGCATATAAACCAGGAGTACCTTATACTGACGGAAGTTATAGTTTGTTAGTAGGACATTATTGTAAAGAAGCAGGATATCATTGTATCGAAGTTGATCCAATGGCTAGTCCACAAAAAGGTCCGTTTACGGCTGTAGCACTATTAGCACACCCGGAACTTTATTGTTATCTCTCAGAAGGAAGTGTTGTAGTTGATCCTTGGAGAGACTTTAAGTCAGATAAATTTGAAGTATTCCATTATGGAAACACACGATGAAAAAAATATTAATTGTAGGTGATAGTAATGCACTAGGTGAATGGGGTACTATTATTCCAGGGCCTGCTTGTGCTAACCCTAAACACCCAGAACTGTTTGAGCCGTGGAACAAAGACAAATACTTAGAAGGGTCTGCACCTAAGCCTTTTCAAGTTGTATGGCCAGGCTTTGGTTATAACTTAGATCTAATGGGCCACGCTACTGCTAACTATGCATTTGGTGGATCAGGTAACTTTGAAGCAATTTTTAAAGTAGAAGAAGCACTAGGACTTGCACCTTGTTTTACTAGTCCTGTATTTTATAAACCTAATTTAATTATATGGATGCTTACTGAACCTTGCAGAGATTTAAAAAGAAGTTTATGGCCAGACGAAGCAGGACTGTATGACTTACAAAAGTATTATGATGCAAGTGACGCTAAAGTTAAAAATGCTACAAGCATCAAAGAGATAAGTGACGAACTACTTACAATAGCATTAGATGGCGCTCAAGCAATTTACGAGCAAACAGGTATACCTTGGTTAGTAATTGAAGGTTGGGGCAAACTGCCTAAAGATATTAGCAAGTATACTTTTATAAAATATGTACACCGTGATTGGATGGATAAGATACTTGGAAGACCTGTACCATTAATTAGTAGTTGGGGTACAGCAGAAAATGTACGTAGACGCAGACCAGACCTAACAGAAAATGCCGCAGAAAGTTTGCGTATGTTTGCTAGGCAAAGACCAGAACTTGGTATTCCTGCCCTACCGGAAGGAAGTGAAGAAACAGAATTTAAACGTATAGTAGATGAATACGAAGACGTGATTAATATTATGACAAAAAGCGACAGGTTCCCGGATAACTGTCATGCAGATAGAACAATACAAGAGGAACTAGCTAACGAGATAGCACCGCATGTATGATATTGTTTTTATAAGTTACGGAGAAGCAAACGCTGATAGTAATTGGGATAAACTTAAACAACAGTATCCAATGGCAAAGCGTGTTAAAGATGTTAAAGGAATACATCAAGCACACATTGCAGGAGCAAAGAAATGCTTTACAAAAATGTTTTGGGTAGTTGATGGCGATGCACAAATAGTTGACGAGTTTAAATTTGATCACGAAGTTAGTAGCTACGACCTAGAGTGTGTGCATGTATGGAGAGCTAAGAACCCTGTTAACGGATTAGAATACGGATATGGCGGAGTTAAACTGTTACCACGTATGCTTACACTAAAGATGGATACAAATGTAACAGATATGACAACTAGTATTAGTGATAAATTTAAAGCAATGACAGAAGTTAGTAATGTTACGGCATTTAATACAGATCCACTTAGTACGTGGCGCGGTGCGTTTAGAGAATGTGCTAAGTTGGCAAGTAAAACAATACAAGGACAACTGGAGGAAGAAACAAATGATAGACTTAAAACTTGGACTACTTATGCTGAAGGAGTACATAGCGGAGATGCGTTACGAGGTGCTATGGCTGGCATGCGTTTTGGTAATAGCAGTAGCAGTGATCTTAACTTAATAAATAATTTTGATTGGCTCAAGGAACAATTCGATAATGATACCATTTAAAGAAATAGCATCATTTGGGCAACAAACAATGTTAGACAAACCGTTGTTTAATGTTAGTTGGATTCTTGGTCGCTTCTGTAATTACAGTTGTAGTTACTGCTGGCCGTATGCTAATTCTAATAAACCTGATCATCAAGCATTTGAACTTTATACAAATACTATTGACGAAATAAAACGTCAAGCAAGAGCAAACGGATTTACAGAATTCCATTTTAGTTTTAGCGGCGGTGAACCAACTGCCTACAAATTGTTTAGTGAGCTAGTAGCATACTATGCTGATGATGCAGATGCTAAGTATCAAAGCGTACACATGACAACTAATCTAAGTCCAGGAAGCAAATGGTGGAACAAATGGTTAGAAACTACAAGTAGTCTACAACGTAGAAGTATTACAGCAAGTTACCATGCAGAGTTTGCTAAAGAGCAAGAGTTTGGTGACAAGTGTTTACAATTAATGAAAGGTGGAGTATATGTTACGATCAATCAAGTTATGGTTCCTGAAATGTTTGAAGAACTTTACGAACGCTTACAACGATTTGCCGCCAGAGGCATTAATGTTACTCTCAAACCCCAATCTGATCCTACCGCCTCGTTTATCATCAATGGATATACTACCGACCAAATCGAAAAAATGCAAAAAGGGTTCCCGCAAGAATGGAACGGAGAAGAAGTCTATCAAATTAGACTAACTGATGTTAGTGGCTCTACGCATTTTATAGATCAAGCAGAGCGATTAAATGCATACGGGTTTAATAAATTTGAAGGGTGGAACTGCAATGCAGGCTATCAGAGTTGTATCATACGTGGCAATGAAGTTAAGAGAGCATATAGTTGTAGCGATGAACCACTAGGTACGCTACAAGACGGTTTTACGCTGTTTAAGACACCATCTAAATGTGTAACTGCTACATGTGTAAGTAGTGCAGATAGTAAAATACCAAAGGTAGTAGCATGACTAATTTAAGCATCAAAGACCTAGCAACACTAGCAATGGAGTCTGAAAGTATTGACCCTATAGATTGGGGCGAACTTAATATTAATGAAGAACAAGCGTTTTTATTAATGGCTAGTCACGTATTGGAAATGCATCAAAGAACACCAGAGCCTGAGATAATGATGGCAACTGTGACTAAATTATTAGTAGAAAATTTTACACTTAATTTAAAATTACAAGGAAAACGATGAAGATTGATATTCAAGACATAAAGTTTTGGGCAGATGCTATTCGCAATAGTGCAGACAGAGATCGTACCTTAGAAAGTTTATGGGGAGGCCAACTCCAATCAAAGACTTGGCTAATTGAAATACTTGAAAAGAGAGCTCATATTGCTAACGCTGATATAGTTATTTTTGGAGGGTGGAATGGTGTACTTGCTAGTATGATGTTTAATAGCGACCTAGGAACTAAACATATCACTAGTATTGATATTGACCCCGCCTGTGAAAAAATTGCATCAACAGTTAACAAGCGTCAAGAAATGGAAGGACGTTTTAACGCAGTAACAGCAGATATGTGCAAGTACGAGTACACAACTGATCCGTACTTTGTTATTAATACAAGTTGCGAACACATTACGCCTATGCAATATAAAACTTGGTTAGAGAGAGTTCCTAAAGGAACAAAAGTTATATTGCAAAGTAATAACTATTATGAGTTAGACGAACATGTTAATTGTGTAAGCTCGTTAGAAGAATTTAAAAAAACATGTAATGTAGATATTGATGCGGCACATGAATTAGAGTTACCAAAGTATAAAAGATTTATGATTATAGGAAATGTATAATGTATAACTACGAAGACATAACGTCAATACATTTAGAAGTTACAACTAGGTGTCAAGCACGTTGTCCTATGTGTCCAAGAAGAGTCAACGGAGGCCCAGAACTTGACGGATTAGATCTTACAGAAATTAGTTACGCTACTTTTATAGAGTGGTTTCCTATAAGTTTTGTACAGCAACTAAAGTTTTTAAATATGTGTGGCAACTTAGGCGATCCTATTATGGCCAAAGATACTCTAGGCATAATGCAATACTTACGTAAGCATAATCCTGAAATGACTTTACAAATGCACACTAACGGAAGTGCTAGAACTTCAAGTTGGTTCAAAGGACTTGCAGAAGCAGGAGTAAAGATTGTATTTGGTATTGATGGCTTAGGAGATACTCATTCACTATACAGAATTAGTACAGACTTTAATAAGATTCTAAAAAATGCACAAACATTTATTGATGCAGGCGGAGATGCAAGATGGGATATGCTAGTATTTGCACACAACGAACATCAAGTAGATGCATGTGAGCAACTAAGTAAAGACATGGGCTTTAAAGGATTTAGTATTAAGCACACTACTAGATTTAAAGACGGACAGTTTGAAGTTATTGATGACAATTATAATGTAACACACATATTATTACCATCGCAAAAAAGTTTAGAAATGATAGCACCAGCAGAAAAAGCTAGGAAAGAAACATTACCAACTATTAATTGTAAGGCAGTTGAAGATAAACAAATGTATATTGCCGCTAATGGAAATGTTAGTCCATGTTGTTGGCTAGATTTAGAATGGTTACCACAACACTCCCATTCAAGAATAGATTATATGATAAAAATTAAAGAATACCCTAATTTACATAAGTATTCATTTGCAGAGATCTTTAACAACGGCTTCTTTAACAAGATTAGTAGTTGTTGGAATTCCACTGGACTTAAAGAATGTTCGAAACAATGTGGAAGTTTTGATAAACTAAATGCACAATTTGAAAGGCACGAACATGAGTAAGACATTTTGCCCTTTACCGTGGATACACTTAGCAACTCGACCTAATGGTGACGTTAGAGTTTGTTGTACGGCTAATGCATCAGGTGCAGGACTTGAAGACGATAAAACAGTAGGCCTTGTTAAAAAGGACGGCATTGCTATGAACATGCGTAACCATACTATTGAAGAAGTATGGAACAGTGAACATATGCGTACTACACGATTACAAATGCTTAATGAAGAAGTTCCGGCAAGTTGTCGTAAATGCTTTGCAGAAGAAGAACGTGGCATTGTGAGTAAGCGTCAGTGGGAAACTAAAGTATGGAATAAACGGTTAGACATTGAAAGTATTGTAGCAAAAACAGATGATCAAGGTAACATACCTGTTAACATTCCTTACTTTGACCTACGACTTGGAAATCTATGTCAACTAAAGTGCGTTATGTGTAGTCCACATGATTCAAGCAGTTGGATTAAAGAATGGAAACTGCAAAAGCCCAAATACAGAGACAAGAATTTAATTGCAGACACAAGTTGGGACGAAGACTTTGATTATACTTGGTATAAGAAAGGTTCTTTTATAGAATCAATGAAAGGCCAATCACAGCATATCAAAGAATTATACTTTGCTGGTGGCGAACCATTGCTAATACCAGAGCATTATGCTATACTACAGTTTATGGTTGATAATAATTATGCTAAAGATATTTGTATACGTTATAACAGTAACGGATTAGAGTTGCCTGACAAATTATTTGTACTATGGCAACACTTTAAAGAAATTACATTTAATTTTAGTATAGATGCATATGGTGACAGGAATGATTATATACGTTATCCAAGTAAGTGGGCTGATATTCAAAAAAACTTGCATAAACTTGACTCAAGTCTAAATAATATTATAATAAACGTTGCGGCCGCAGTACAATTATTAAATGTTGCATACATACATGAACTAGCTGAGTGGAAAATGGATCAAGGCTTTAGTAAAGTTAATGTATTACCGTTTGGTGGCGGACTAATTAATACGCATTTAGTTTATTTTCCTAGTTACTTAAATGTTAGAACATTACCTAGAGAGCTTAAAGAGTTTGCTAAGGGTAATATTGAAAGTTTTATTCAAAGACAGAAGTTTAATACAGATTGGAACAATCATGCAATGGGTAAACCACGCTGGGACGGAATTGTTAACTATATGATGTCAGAAGATTGGTCTGATAAGTTACCACAGCTACAAGACTACCTACGAGTATTAGACGAACGCCGCGGAACGGACTTTAGAAAAACGTTTCCGGAATTAGGAAAACATATATAATGGACGTAGGATATAAGGTTGTTTGCCATGATGTAGATCCTATAGAACTACATGAACAAACTGTTATTGGTACAGAAGAAAAGAATGCAAATCTTATTGTGCGTTCTACTGCTAACGAACAGTTGTTATATATTGACGGAGCCACAGGTGGCAATGAACCTATTTTTCTTGGAATAACTAAATCAAGAGGAACACAGCAGAATAAGTTACCAGTTGAACCAGGAGATAACTTAGGTGGTGTTCAAATTTATGGAAGAACTAAGCCAGGCAGTAGTTTAGGGTATTGTCATGATGAAACACCGTTGAATGGTGCTATACAATTTTTTGTATCTAAGGATTATAATAAACAAGGTGCAGTTGCTAATGAGATGGTTATAGCATTGTCTAATAATACAGACATGTCTATTAAATTAAAACTTGATAGTAATGGTAACTTAATTACACAAGGTAATATAACTAGTGGTAATTTAAAAATAACAGACACAGTAGTTAACGAAGTAGGACCAATAGAGAAATATGTTCAAGTTGAATTAGATGGCAACAAATATGCTATGCCATTGTACAGGATATCAACATGAACAAAATAGTTTGGAAACATATTGACTATAACAACGACAGTCTTAATAGTATAGCAAGAAATATTGCTGAGTATCATACTGCTCATGCACTAAAAGTTAAGTACTCTACAACTAAAGGTGTACCGATTGGAACTATCTTCTTAGATGTTCCAAGAACAAAACAAAATACAGTTGAAAATATTAGTGCGTTAAATAGTATTTTAAATTATAATGTATATTTTAAAGAGAATACTGAAGTACCGTTAAAAACAATAATTGATCCTGATTGTGTTGTTGCGTTAGCAAGTGGTGACACTCCAAGTCAGTTACTAGCCAAACATACATATGTTATTGATATTAGTCCAATGGCATTAGAAAAAACAAGAGAAAAATATAATATAGATGTAACTAAGAGCTACAATTACAACCAAGTTGATTTATTTGATATACGAGCTGTAGAACAGTTTTTAACAAAATGCCAAGGTAATGTAGGATTATTTTGTTTAAGTAATGTATTTTTATACTTTCCTAATTGCATAATGTTTGATGCAAAGGCAAGACTTAAAAAACAAAACGAATTAATTAGTTTATTAGCACAAGATAAAATTAAATGGTATGTTGATATGATAACAGTCAATGGAACATATATTCAAACACTAGCAAGTGAATTAGTAGACATGACGTTAGACGATAAATTTAAAGAATTGCCATGGATCTAGTAGAAAAGTTTAACTGGATTAGACACAACAGCGGCCTTGCTACACTTCTGTTAGATATTCCAAAGCCTTCAAATGATATTAGAGATGAAATATTAAAAAGTGTTGACATTGCTGTTCCCCATAGGGATACTGATGGCAAAGGTTGGCGCAGTTTAACACTTCACGGACACAGTTCTATAATGACTGACAGTGATGATGCTTACAAAGAAAAAGGATTCACATTAGGTACTAAAGAATGGACTGATATAGCAAAGCACTTTCCGTTAACTAAACAATGGATTACTAAAAATATACCTTTTGAAAAGTATGGAAGAATTAGAATAATGATAGTTGACCCAGGCGGGTATGTTAGTCCACACAAAGACTTTTTACATGGACAATTATTAGGCGGAATCAATATTGCTATTACACACCCCAAAGAAGTAGTGTTTAACATTGAAAATTATGGTAATGTAGAATGGCAAGAAGGTGAATCGAGACTAATTGATCTAGGAAGTATACATCAAATTACAAACAACAGTAGCAAATCTAGGATACATATAATTGTACACAGTGAACCAATTGATCAGTGGAATGAAACAATTATGCAATTAGTCTGCAACAGTTACAACAAGGAATATAATGGAACAAAATAATATTGAAAGAGCCTTACTATGGAATAGCCTGTGTAACATGGGAGACATGGTTAAACTAAAGTTAAAAGTTGACGGACACAACCTTGTACAGGAACTAGAGCAATTTAAAGATAACTGGTGTCCTTATAACCAAAAGAAAGATGCCCATAACAATCGTTGGGGATTACCTGTTACAAGTCACACAGGTGATGTAATGGACAACTATCATTTAAACAGCTTTGGTCACATGCAACGTTATCACGATGTTGAAATGAAAGAAGAAAACTTTACAACACCAACAGAAGTGTATAAGAATATTCCACAACTTGCTAGTTTAGTAGATACGTTTGCACCTGACATTGGTCGAGTGCATTTACTTAGAGTAGATGAAGGTGGGTTCTTTCCGCCACACAGAGACTTTCCAGGAGTAGGTCCAGAGTACTTTAGACTGTTATGCACGTTTGGCAAAGCACAACCAGAGAACTATGCACACATACTTGACAAGCAATTAATCTACCCTGATCCAGAGTATGTACACTTTATTAACTTTCAAAAAGAGCATAGTGTGTTTAGTTACACTAACGGATTACATTCATTAATACTCACAGTTAAATTAAATCAACGCACACATGATTTAATTATTAAGCACAGCATGAGCGAATGAAATTAACCTACGAAGATAAAGCAAAAAATGATTGGTTCCTAGTAAGTTGGACTTTAAGTAATAAGTGTAACTACCGATGTTCGTACTGCCCAGACATATTACATAACGGAAGTACAGGACAACCTAAATGGGAAACTGTTAAAAATTTTGTTGAGAACTTTAAAGTTCCTAAGGAAATCTGCTATCGACTAAGCGGAGGAGAACCTACGTATTGGAAACACTTTATTGATCTTGCAAAGTTAGTTAAGCAACAAGGCCACACATTTAGTTTTGTTACTAACGGTAGTCAAAAGGTTGAATACTTTAAAGAAATTGATCAGTACACAGATGGAATGATGATAAGTTATCATCCTGAATATTCTGATGCTAAACACTTTGTTAATATTGCAAATGAAACAAACTGTGAAATCATTGTTAACTTAATGTTACCAGAGGGCGAGGAAGCATTTAAAGAACAATACGAAATAGCAAAGTTCTTATTTGAAAATACTGATAGAATGACAATATGGCCCAAAGTTATTTTAGATAAAACTAGTGGAGACTATATTACTAATACAGTGGCCCCTTATACTAAAGAACAAAAAGAAATTATTGGGTTATGGCCATTTGCTAGACCTGTTAATGACAAGCATCTTCATAGAGGAGACTTATTACTAGACTCTGAATACGTTACAGCAAACGATTTAATTGTGTCTGATATGAATAAGTTTAGCGGTTGGAAATGTTGGGCCGGACTTGACGGAATTAATGTAGACATGTGGGGTAACATGTACAGAGCAGATTGTCAGTTTGGAGGACCAATTGGAAACCTAGAACGATATAGCTTGCCTACTGAACCTATCATGTGCGGTAAAAGTGTATGCGGGTGTTTAAGCGATATATACATTAGGAAAGAACAATAACATTTATTTAAACAATGGACTAAGTTCTGGACAATAGTCTAGTACGTTTTCGTTTCTAATTTTATCTAAATCTTTTGTATACTTAACAAACAAGTCTAACAAGTTACTATCGTCTTTGCTATTATAATTTATATTAGGAAATCTAAAATCAATTTTGTCTAATACGCTGTTAGGTAAGACTTGCGGATTTAAGTAGGCAGGTGTTGCCACAACATTTGTAAAATATATTTCCCAGTTGTCTTGTTTATTTTCTTCAAACCACTGATGTAGTTTATCTAAGTGTGCAATATTATATGCCATAACAGTTGTGGTAATAATTACTCTATCAAAATTAAATTGTTTTAAATTTTCATTTAGTTGTGCAAACGTAAAGTTTTTACCACCTCTAATATATTCGTATAGTCCTTCAGTACCTTCAACACTTATATTCCATTTAGTTTTTCCAAACTGTTTTGCAAGTACATGTACTTCTTCATCTACGATAGTGCCATTAGTAGTCCAGTCAAGTGTAATGTTTTTAGCAATACCTAAGTCTATAAATTTTTGTAGTATAATTTTATTAGCAGGCTCCATATAAGGTTCACCACCTAGTATACTTAGATATTGTAAGTTCATAAATGGCCTAGGATCTTCAAACAACCGTTCTATAATTTGTTCGCTTTTATTTGTATAACCAAACTCTGGATGTTTAACAGGGCGTTGATAATTGCTGTCTAAATTATGTAATTTAATATCATCTTTAACCCAAGCACTAGAAGCAAGACCGCTACACATACGACATTTCAAATTGCAAATATTACTCATATTAAACTCCAAAAAGTAAATATCTGTAAAGTTTTTTGAGTAGTCGTAATTGGTGTTATCCAACATTGGATTAAGTGTATCACGGAAGAATATACGCCTGCTATGACCTACAGATTCTTCTTTTAAAGTACATTGTTGACAAGCTGGCGGTAACACTCCATTACGGAAGCTATCCTTTGTGTGTGACGCTGTAAGACTGTCTAAGACGGTGTTTAACGGTGTTGTAAGCACGTTACCATAGCGTTCTTTATACACACAACAAGGTACAATGTCACCATTAAAGCGTACAGTAATACTATGCCAAGGAGCAAAACATTTCATAACTTAGATCCTCCTTAAACTTGTAAATGGCTTCTTTATTGGTTGTCATATTATGCCCAATAGCATACATTTGATTGTTGTATATAATTGGTCTTCCTAGCATTGTATTTTCAAATTGTTCGTAATGTAATATAGTTCCTTTGCTATCAATTTTAAAAATTGGACATCCAGGGGTGCCACTTGGAAAGAAGTACGCATTGCCGTTATATTCAATTCCGCTACGAAAACGATACTTGCCACCAAACTCTAATCCAATATCAAATTGGTAACTTTGTTTAGTTACAGTATCAAACACTAACCCCCAACGACTATCACTTGCAAATTCATCACCATACGGTAATGCTATTATTCTATCGCCAAGCATTACACCGCAATTATATTTCTTAGCAAAGTCAACTCCGTTAATTTCATGATAGGTTACTGTATTTGTTTCTGTATCAAACTCTACAATAGTATTAAGTCCGCTAGTTTCGCCAAACGGTAAACTGTAAAGTGTATTACCTTTCACAATAATATCTGAATATTTTCTTGTAATGTTAGCATCAACATCTAATTCGTAACTTTGATATGCGTTGCCATCAAAACTTAAAAGTGTATTATATCCTGGCTCATCACCGCGAGGCATACTCCAATATCTTCCATTGCAGTATACAGTTCCCATGTGTAACTTTTTACCTTTGGTAGGTAACTCGTGTGCTTTAATTATTCCATCAATGTACAATCCAAAGTTTGTATCTTCGTACCCTAGTGGAAAACTAAATGCAGTCTTTCCATCAGTTGCTACGCTATAAAATTGTCCTTTACCTTTGAATGGTAATGTATGATAGTAGGGTGTTGTGTCACGTAGTTCTACTACAGTATTAAACTCGTCCCAAATACCGTAAGGAATAAACCAACTGCTATTATCAATTTGTGCAACAGCATTAGTCTTACTAGTTGCCGGTAGTAATTCTAGATCAATGTAACTACCTTTGTAAAATACTTTACTATACTCTTTACATTTTTCTGTAGCAAAAGGAGGGCTTAGTAATTCATTGTTATGCTCAACTAACAATAAGTGTTTAATAGATTGTTCTTTATAAAAATCTTGGAATGCTTTATACATTTTTTAAGTCCATAGTGTGGATTACTGTTTCTGTCTTAGTATCAAATACTAGTACAGTTTGAAACGTTTCACTTTCTCCATATGGCATTGCAAAAATTACATCATTATATATTATACAGTTGTTATACTTTTCAATAGTAGTTGAGTCTTTAAAGTACTCTCCTACGTCTATAGTATAATGCGTATCGTCAACTGTGTCAACCACTAATATTTCAGCAAGGTCTCCTTGACTCTTCCAAGTGTCTGCAGGCTCGCAAACACACCCGCCTCTAGGAATATAATATATTTTACCTGCACTATTTTCAACACCTGCAAAGTACTTCTTACTTTCTTTGCCTATGCCCAGTTCCTTAGTGTACCATTCGTCTGTAGCACTATTAATAATAAGCATCTTACTCCAATCCTCATCATGCCCGGCTGGCGGAAAGTATACTTTGCCGTTACGTGCAACAGTATGACTGAAATACATTCTGCTAGTTGCAGTTAATCCTGTGTGTTCACTATGCCATTCTTGGCCATCAAATCTTAGCAATACATCAAAGTTAGGATTTTCACTATAAGGAGGAGCATATAGTTTACGCCCTACTTTAGCCATTGTAGTATATTTTTTATTAGTCCAATACTCTTTATCTAAATCAAACCAATGGTAACTCATATTAATAAGTTCATATGTCATGTTAACACAATCATACTCAATACAATATGGAAAATATTCTTTTAAGTTTTCACCACGTGGCACTCCGTAAATTATACCATCAATGATTTGTGTAGTATGCCATTTTTTACAATCGTCAGTTGTTATATCTATTTGCACATATTGTAGTGTATGGTCGTCTAAGTTAATATGCATAACCCAGCTAAATGGTTCATGTTCCCCATAAGGTAGTGCTACAATTTCATTACCATGTATGTGACCTTGTATATACTTGCCCTTGCCTTTAGGAGATACTTCAATGTATTCTATTTCATCTGTTTCAGTATTAACAACTAATATTCTACTTTCGTTGTAAGGTAAAAAATATATAAAGTGTCTATACACAATACCATGTTGCCACTTCTCAACGCTATCGTCTACATCAAGTTTAATTTTTGTAACATCATATGTAGTCGGATCTATTTTAAGCATATGATCGAGAGATTCGTTTAGACCATATGGCGGAACATAAATCATTCCATTGTTGCTTAGTGTAGCATAGCTATAGGATTGCGGGGTCAAACTTGTCTCCAAATGCACTAGTTAGGTCTGCATGTAATTTATCTATAATTTGTTTCTCGTTATATAGACCAACGTTGTCCCAGTCGATCATATACATGTTCTCACCGTCAATTAGTATGTTACTTAGCACCCAGTCATAATGGGCGTATGGTGATGTTTCTTTAATAGTGTATAAGCAGAAGTCATATATCTTTTTAATAAATTGAGGAGTGTGTGCAAACTTACTTGCAGGAGTTCCAGGTACTTTATGATATTCAATAAACATACTAGTGTCGTTACTGCCCCAATCAATAACCCAGCCTTCCATAACTTCATTTAAAATAATTATATGTTCTTCTAATCGTGCTTCTTCTACAGTAGACCATTCTTTACGGAATCGGTCTTCAAGTTCAAAAACTTTTCTACCTATTTCTTTATTTTCTTTAATTAATTCCATATGCTTGTGCAACCTCCGGCAAGTAATCTTTAATGTATAACCCACGCCACTTATCTTGTTTTGTAATTTGATTTACAAAGTGTTCAATAATTTTAGGATCTGATGGATGATTAGCCCAACCGTCAACGTCAGGATGAATACCACGGAACTGTTCCTTTAAACTATCAGGAGCATTTTTAACATGTAACCACTCTGGAAGAATCAATAAGTTATCGTAAATTTTAAAATTATTCTTAGTAGCATATTCTTTAAGCTCGTCATAGTATAACGCATTAAGAATACTAAGTGTTGGAGTTACATCAACTTTACAAAAGTCTGCATATTTTTGTGCGTTAACTTCTATCTCATTCCATTTACTTCCGCTTCTAATATAATCAATTTTATCACTTGCGGCATCTAAGCTAAGACTCATAATTACCATATTAAATCTTCTTAGTAATTTTTCAATCTTAGGGTTCCATAATGTTCCGTTAGTATTAAATCTAACTAACACGCTTGAGTCAAGTCTTTCTAGAAACTTATCTAAGTGTCTAACCATCATAGGTTCACCACCTGTTAGATAAACTTCTCTAATAGGCAAGTCGTCAAACTTTTTCATTGTTTCTTCAGACGCCCAATTAAAGTTTGGAACTTCTAATATTCCGTGTAATGGAATAATGCCAGCCTTCTTCATTTCAATAGCTTCTTCAGCAATACTACTACTGCTCATTTCCCAACAGCTAACACATTTAAGATTACAGCTATTGCCGAATCTAATATCAAGATGACTTAGCCCAGGGCCATAAAAGTTTCTAACGTATCTAGAACCGTCTGGTTTTACCCTAGTACGCATACTATCAATACCTTGTTCTTCTTGTTGTTCGCAACGTGTACATGCGTCTGGCCAAATGTCATTGTCCATTTGTTCAGTTACTTTTTTATGAAATTCACTGTCATGCCATTCTTGCGGAGTATGTGTTTTAATATTTTCTTTATTAGTTTGTTCAAGGCTAACACAGCATAGTCTAAACTGACCATCTGATCTTACACATGTTTGATGATCTAAATATTTACATTTCACCGCAGGTTACCTCGCATATTTTAAATCTGTTTTCACTTGGGTACATAAGTTCTTCACCTTTAAGTATATCTTCTAATGACCTATCGTTTATATTAGGCCATGTTATTTTGTCTTGTGAATAAGGGTTGTCAGGATTCTTAGGCCATCTCTCACTTAGTAAGTAACAACAAGATAGTACTTCGCCTGTATGACTTATTTGTACTTTTCTTTTATTTTTCCATTTGCATGATATAGTTGTTTTACTAAAATCTTTAATGATCTTAATCCGTTCAACATTGTCGAGGTACTTGCTATCGTATTTAATCTCTCGTGCTTTGTCTTTTTTATTTGCTTTAAATTTTTCTATAGCATTATCAGCAATACTATTAATAGCACTAAACGTATATCCGCCATTAATATCAAACTTTTGAAATCCCATATCATAAGCTAGTTGTTTACATTCTTCTAATTGGTGTGCATTGTGTTCAAACACTAGCATACGCCAACGTGCTAATCCGCCTGCACCAATAAATGTTTTAGCATTAGTCATAATCTTATCCCAGATAACTCCTCTACGATATAGATGGTTAGTATCTTCTAATCCGTCAATGCTAAAAACTACATGACTTGGATACGGAAACTTAGACAATGTTTTTGCTAATCGTAGCCATTCTGTTCCTAGTCCAGCATTGGTATGAATAGTTACTACCGGAGGTGCAGTACTTGTAATTGCTAATAAATGTTCAAGTGCTGGAATTAAGTTTGGATTAAATAATGGATCACCATAGCTACCATTAAATATTACTTCTCTAACATTGTCAACTACTGACGTAGTAAACAAGTTTTTCCAAGTTTTTAAATCCATATGTCCTAAAGGCATATGTGGATTAACTTCAACTCCCCCAATATTTCTACTGCAATTTCCGCACATAGAATTGCAATGACTAGTGAAGTCTACTACAATCGTATCTAGTGCTGATGGCGTTATATATGGCATAAGTATATTTAACAGATAGTTTAATGATAAAGAAGAAATATGACACCTGAATTACAGAAATATATACAGGATCACGACAGAGATATTACAATACAGTATCCTGAGCAGTTTGATCCTAAATGGATTGTAACAGAAAGTGGCTGGCCTTGTTTTAGGCTAAGTGCATTAGATAACCAACCTTGGCAAGAAATGCACAAAGAAGCAGAAGCACTTGCTGACAAGTTTTATTCACATAGAGAAACTACATACGGCAACGGGTGGAAAAGTTTAACACTACATGGAGTAAACGAAGACAGCCAATCACTAAACACATACGGAGAACGATCAGAAACTCTTAAACAGTTAGATTGGACTTGGGTAGCAGACGAATGTCCTGTCACTAAGAAGTTTTTAACTGATGTTTGGCCAGCAGAGTTTTTAAATCGTGTAAGATTTATGTTACTTGAACCAGGTGGATACATACTTCCGCATCAAGATCGCAAAGACGAAGAGAAGCGGTTAAGTGTTTGTAATATTAGTTTGAATAATCCAGAAGGTTGTAACTTTATTTTTAAGGATCACGGCAGAGTTCCGTTTGAAGACACCGGTAGTGCTTTCTTAATGGATATATCAAACGTACATGCAGTATATAATAACAGTGACAAGCCACGTATTCATATGATTATACATTATGAACTAGGTAGACGTGTTAGAGATTTCTTTTACGTTCTACGTCAGAGCTATTTTACGAACCAAGGATAATATGAAAGACTGGAATAGCATAACTGTTGATAGGTACTATGAAAACCTAAGCATTGAAAACAACGTAGGTGTTGGTATACTAGACATCTCAAGAGATATTACAAATTCAACAGTACAGAAACGCACATTTGATATGACATACTTTTATATTAATCGTATGATTAAAATGGGCATGTGTAGTTACGTTGGATTTCACAATCGTGTAGAAACAATACTTGAAGAAGCATTAAGTGCAGACAAAGAGTTTGCAATGGTAGCATGTCAAGGGTTGTTATTACATAGAGGCCCAAGTTTACTACAACAAAGTGTAGAATATGCTGAAAACAATCCGCAGTTCTTTGTAGTTGGCCATATCATGGACAAAACAAAACAACATTACATGACCAAAGGTGCTTATCCTGGATTACACAGGCAATATCTTTTTGTAAATTTAGCCAAGTGGGTTGAACTTGGTAAACCACCGTTTGATGAAATAGGAGTCTTTTGGGATAGAAAGCCTGAACTACAAAATTATCAAATGAGTAAAGATTCTATTCACAGTACTTACACACCCAAGTGGGTTATTAATAACAAAGGAACAACAAAGTATGATACGACCAGTGATGGCAGTAATTGGATTGACATCGCTATGCGTAATAACATACGTATTGACAATTTAGATAATGATATGCGAGCTTGTAAGGTATTTTTATATCCATACATTGACTCGGATCTACTTGGAAAGATTTGGTACAACAAACAATCACCTTTAGTAGACGATTTAACTAACCAAAGCCAACGTGCTTGGATTAGAAAACAAGCATATCAAGAAGAAATAGAAAAGAACCGTGTGTATGCGTTTAACACAGAAACGTTAAGTAGTGAAGGTGTTAGAACTAATGGAAACCAAATTGACCATTTGTTTTCAGCATCAGCAGGATTTAAACCCCTTGCAATATTAAATGCAAACGGATTTCACAGTGGTACAACGGTACATTACTTTGATTGGTGTGAAGCAAGTTTAAACTATAAGAAACATTTACTTGAAACGTGGGACGGCTATGACTTAGACAAGTGGTTGCTTGAACATGATTTAGATTATAACTTTAGTTCTACGTATAGGGGAACTTATAAAAAGTTCTGGGAACAAGAATTAAGAGAGTTTGGTGGATCGTTAGCATTTCAAAGGTTGTGGGATAGATACAGAAACCTAAAACATGAGTTTCATGTAATTGACCTTGTGTATGACAACACTAAACTGTTTGACATTATTAATAGCGTATATGGTACTAAAGTATTATGGACTACTAATATTTGGTCAAGTGAAATGCTTCATTGGAATGTAGAGCCTGAAGAGTTAGAACAGCAATGGTTAAAATTTGAACAGCAAATACCTGACGATCTTGTACTATACGGACACGACTATGTTGCAGTTGACATGAATTCTAGAGTACGCAATGGCGTACAGTTGACTCACCCGAGGTACGCCTAATGGAAATGAAGCGTTATATAGAAAAGCATGACGAAGCTAACTTAGGTTGGGCAGTTAAAAAACTATTCAAAGTTGACATTGATAAATTACGTACTTGGTATGATAATTTAGAAAACAACTATAGTGATTGGAAGTTTGTTATAGGCGAACAACACCACATATGGCAATTTCCTATTAGCGATCCTGAAGCAAAGACAGGACATCGTCTAATGGACGACACAGCATACTATACACTATGTTGGAACAGCGATGAAACAGGACCTAAGCCATTTGAACAAGGGTGTGCAAAGCCAGAGTATCGAGATGATGACAACGATCAACTTAACCCTAGACAATGTTTTAGTGGCTATGCACTAGACGTTGTAAACAGTTTACCTATGCGTAGTAAAAAATGGTTAGTAACAATTCATACACCAGGCACTAAACTAATTACACACCAAGACGCTCCAGATAAACTTCGTGTACATATTCCTATACACACTAATGCAGATAGTAATTGGATTATTGCAGGAGAAGAATATCATATGGAACCAGGCTGGGCATATGTTGTTAACACAACTATTCCACACAGCGTAGAAAACAAAGGTACAACAGACAGGATACATTTATATGGAAAGATTTGGACAGATGATTGCCGTAAGTTATAGTAAAAAAGACTTTGTATCTAAAATGCAAAGCGAAAACATCACCGATACAACAGTTGAAGATACTAATGACTATTACATATGTATTGATTCAACTGGCGGCCCAGACAGCGAACCATACTTTACTCAATTTCATCCTAACGTATTAAGTTTATGTTTTGATGATGTTAGTGAAGATCAAACTAACTGGGGTGAAGATATAAAAGCATACTACACAGCCGTTGCACCAACACTAACACAAATTCGACATATTTCATATTTCCTTAAAGAAGCAGTTGGGACAATACATGTACATTGTATGAAAGGCGAGTCACGTAGTAAAGCCGTTGCAGATTATGTAAATAACACTAGAATTAAACACGATGGAAAGTTTGCGTACAACATCATAAGGGATATACTAGATGAGCTTTAATGTAAAAGAAATAACAATCCCTATAGAGTATACTGACTTTAGAAGTTATTATATAAATGTATGCACTAACTATCCCCACCTTAAGTTTACTAATGTACAAGATACTGTTGACTCAGAAAAGCACATCATCGACGGCGTGTATGGTTGGGGAATACAAAGTAATTTAGAAGATCTCACTGTACCTTGTCCGCCTTGGAACGTACACAAAGCAAGAAGCGACAATTATAGAGATACTGAATTATCATTTGGAATTATTAAAAAGTTAAAAGCGTTATTTCCTGAAGCAAGGCAGTTTAGTTTAAGCGGACATCCACCAGGCACAATTATTCAACAACACACTGATACTGATAGATATCTTAAAGTACATATTCCAATCATAGCAAATGCAGAATCGTTCTTTGAGTTTGGTACTAAAAGGTATTGCTTAAAAGTAGGAAAAGCATATCTAATAAATACTACTAGGTTACACGGAACTAATAATAAAGGTTCTACAGATAGAGTACATTTATTTTTTAAAGTACCGGCAAAGAATTATATATGAGACACTTACAAGCTAAACATATAACAGATGTCGATACGTTGTTTGATAGTCTCGAATGGGATATAATCGAGCTAGACTTTTCTATTGATTCAGATAGTCTACAACACTACTATACACAACTCAAAGAACAACTATCTCATTTGCAGTTTAGCTTTACTTCTAAAGAATATCTTAGACCAGACATATACGAAACATTTAAAAAAGATAATCGTGTAGGTAATTATCTTGGAAACATTCAAGGATGGAGTGTTAGCTGGCCTATAGAACGAGATGTACCTTGTCCGAGTAAATCACAAGCTAATATTGACATGTATCCTGAGTTACAAGATTTAGATGAAGCAAAGTTCTATTACGATTGTGTACCAATGAAAGTTTATAAGTTTGGTATTTTAAACAGCATGATAGAAACGCTAACCTTACCAGCTCTAAGACAAATGCTAATAGCATTGCACCCACCAGGATTAAAAGTTGATACACATACTGACGGAAAGACGAGGAAACTACATGTACCATTTTATACTAATAAAGATGCAGTCTTTACATTTGGTGAAAACAGAGAACGCAAATACCATATGGAATTGGGCAAAGGATATATAATTAATACTCTAGTTCCGCATGGAACAGAAAATAACGGAAATACTGAAAGAGTACACTTATTGTCTAGAGTTGACGATTCGTTTATGCATTCACTATTATCCTTAAACTGCAATATAGCAGATAAATAACAGTAACAGGAGATAATAATGAGCAACACATATTTTACACAGGTATTAGACGAACCATATCACTTAGGAAATGGCGAATTTTTGTCAGTAATTACTAATGGTAAGGCACGTCACGAAGGCGAAGAAACAAGAGATTTTAACAAAGACGCAGGAGCAAGAGCAGGATTACTTAGAATAAACGCTGATAAAACTACGTTTGTAGACTTTTTTGATAAAAGCGATAACGGTGATAGATATCGTGGTGTTGCAGTAGTAGGTAATACAGCATATGTAATGCGTACACAAAAAGACAAAGTAGATAGCATCATTAGAGTTGCGGCAGTAGATTTAACAACTAATGAAGTTACAATGATTGAAGAAAAAGGTGTAAACGTACACGGCTCAGAAACTCCTAAAACATTCTGTGGACACTTTAACTTTGGTCGACCAATTACAGTTGGTACTAAAATTATTTACCCACCGGTTATGAGTGGAATGATTATTGTGTTTGATACTGTTGCTAATACATTTACTGTACATGAAACCGGAGAGAAGTTTGCTTCTATCCATAGTGTGTATGTGGAATCATTAAATGAAGTTGTGTTTTTTCCATATGGTAAAACAACTGATATGTTGATAACATTAGATCTTGAAACAAACAAAATTACACCACACACAGCACCAACTAAAGGTGCATTTTATCATGTCAACACTAACGGCAACAAAGCAGTTGGTGCTCCATTAATTATGGATGAAACTACAGAGTTTAACTTCTGGGTATACGATGGTGATACTGTTAAGTCAGTTGCTTATGATTCGTCTAGTACAGATGACATGGGCGGACAGATGGGTTTCAAATACGGAACTATGAATGGTAACACACTATTAACACATACTTGTTGGGAAGGCTGTAAAGAGTTTGTATCATTAAACTTAGATACACTTGCTATTGATAGCTTTGAAACTAATGAGTCACTAGGTAGTAAGCCAGTTATTAATGCTGGAGACGTTTACTTGTTTCCGTCAATACAAAACCCAAGCATGGTAAATCCAACAACTAAAGTTTTTAAAGTTGAAGGCAATGCAATTAATGAAGTTATGGACTTAGGTACTGCAAACATTACTTCAGGATCAATTAACGATACTGATAGTGTTACAATGTTAGCACCTTACAAGTTTGATCTTAGTGATGCTGGCCTTGCTGGTGATATGTCTATTGTAGACCTTGATGCTAAAACTTCCAAACTTGTTCCTGTTAGTCTAAGTTTAGAAACTTATAATTAATAGGGTTAGCCTATGAAAATTAATATTGTAGGTGGTGGAAGTGCAGGATGGCTAACTGCCGCATATCTTGCAACAAAAACTGATCACAACGTGACAGTAATAGAAAGTCCTAATATTCCTATTGTTGGAGTAGGGGAAAGCACTATTCCTAGTATTTCAACCTTCTTAGATGAAATCGGTGTTACTGAACAAGATCTATTTGAAGGATGCGGAGCAGTTCGTAAATATACAATCCAACACAATAACTGGAATGGTGAAAACGAATCATGGTATCACCATTTTTGTTTTGATGAAACAGAACACGACGAACAGTTAAAATGGATGAAGGATTATATTAAGCCTGATAAAGAATGGCGTTGGGCATACCACTTAGATGCAACTCGCTTAGGTAATGTTATTCGTGATAAATCTGCTATTCCTAACGGTGTTAAACATATAAGCGATACAGTTGTATCTGTTGACACTGATGATAACGGTATTACAGGTATAAAATGCGAAAACGGATATTATACGGCAGATCTATATATTGATTGTACAGGATTTAAAAGTTTACTTAGAGGTAAACTAGGTGTTGAATATAAAAAACATAAAGCATTAATCAATGATTATGCAGTATGTGGACCAGGAGCATATTTAGAAGGCGAACAACCATTACCATATACACAAACTTTTAGTATGGACTACGGTTGGCGTTGGCGTGTAAGCATACAAGAACGCACAGGTAACGGATATGCATTTAATTCTAAGATGATTAATGTTGAAGATGCTAAAAAAGAATTTATTGCAAAAACACCTGGTATTAAAAAAGATAAAGTTTTTGTAGTTCCTATTAAAAACAGTTATAATCCAGAACCTTGGAAAAAGAATGTATTAAGTTTAGGACTAAGTTGCGGATTTTTAGAACCTCTTGAAGCAACAGGTTTGTTTTTAGTACACGGTCCTGTAATGATGTTAGAAAAACTTTTAGATGATCCTAAAGGAAGCAAAAAGTTTAATCGAGTATGGACTGCACTATACGAACACTTAGCAGATTTCTTATCAATGCATTATAAGACTAGCAAATTAGATCATACAGAGTACTGGAAAAGTTTTGATAAAGTTAACAATGTTAAATTGCCTGCAACAAAACAGGTGTTATTTTGCAAATATAGTTTTAGAACTTTAGCGAATGCTCGCGAGCTTCCGTATACTTCATAACATCAATACGCCACAAATTCTGTGGAACATTATACAACATTATCTCTTTTTCAAGAGTCCATATACCACGTTTTGCTAATAGTGGCATCATAACATCGTTCATGCGTTTACTTTTGCCGCCATCGTCATTTATATTAGTACTAATGTAAAGTTCGGCATTAGGGTTTTGTTCTAACGCCCATTTAATTTGTAAATATAATAACTGGCTTAATTGTATTCCTGTTTTAAAAATATCTCTACCTGTGCCTAGTGTATACCCAGGAAGTTGAGCTCCGCGGAATAAACATCTATATGCATCTGGACTAACTTCAGGAAGTTCGTGTGTACCAGCAATACTAACAATTTTATTATCAACTAGAGCCGCAGTCCATAACGGACAGCTATTCCATTTCATTTTTTCAAGTGAGGTGTTATTACTGTACTGTTGTGAGTTGCAAAATTCTTGAACAAGAGGTGTGTCGTCTTTGGTTAGTAATCTAAAACGCATTTTTCCAAGTACGTCCTTTTGCTGTCTTTACTCTATGTGAAAATGTTTTAGTTTCCATATCAAATATATCACCTGTAGAGCGACCGTTAATAATACATTCGCCTAACTTAGAAGTAGCAGTTAACGGATTAAACATTACATGCGTATCCATTGTGTTAATAGTATTAAAGTCAAAATTAGGACTATCATACCCAATCATTACCGGCGGTGGAAATTCAGTCATGCCATACCAATTAGCTACAACTTGTACACCACGTTCTTTAAACGCATCAATAAAACTTTGTTCTACTTTATTTGAACCTGTAGCCATGTAACGTACACAACTCATATCTAAGTCTTTAAATCCCTTTGTGTGTTGTAGTAGTTCTAAGTGACGCGGTATTAACGCTATAAACGTCGGTTTAACGCTATTAAAAAGCTCAGGGTAGGTGTGAGCATTAAATGCTGTACAAACGTACTGTGCGCCGCTTATATAAGCTGGCAGAGCGGTTATAGTGTAGTGTGCTATAGTGTTTGCAGGAAACACATCAAGTACTATATCGTCTTTAGTTAGACCAATTTCGTCAACACTTTTTTGGGCACAACGATTAATGTACGACCATTTGTGCGATACAATCTTAGGTTCGTCTGTACTTCCAGATGTGAATAGCGTAAGCATATACTTACTTATTTGATAATTGTTGTTATGATTCTAGTTGTGAATTAAGCTATTAACTTGACCCAAGCCGCACCGTCATAGAACACAGGATAAGGGTTACCTGAGCCTACACTAACTGGATCCCATGTTGCTCTGTCAGCAACTGCAATCATACCTAGTGTTGGTGTGTTTGGTTCTGTGGCTAGTGATTTTAATTTTGCAAAACCATTAACGTCTAATGTAGCTAGAGGCACATATGAAATAGTATTAGCAATAGCCATACTACCATTTGCTGAAATACTTGTTGCAACTAAGTCTGGTGCTGATCCTGTACCGTTGTTATTGATAAGCATTATCTTACCTTTGGCAGTATCGTTTGCCGCTGTTGTATTTGGATCAATTTGGAAAGTAATAACACTTGCTGGAACCTGTGCATCTGTTGCCGCATCATAACTCTGAGCACTAAACGCACCTAAGTAGTCGCCTGCTGTACCCTGTACCGGAGTTTGTATATCACCATGTCTAGCAGTGAATGTAAATTTACTTACACCACCAAAGCTACTTTGTCCTAGAGTAACTAGATCAACTGGAGGACTACCGTCTACTGTAGTAATTTGTAAGCCTGTACTATTTGAATCAGTAACGTCACCTACTTTAATATTAAGTCCGTTTCTAATTCTTAATGTATCACCCGTGGCATAAATTGAACCGTTATCAAGTAATACAGTTCCGCCAACACCGTCAATTAGTGCAGTACTATCGTCAGCATATACTGAGCCTGTCATGTCACCGTCAAGTATACCTTGGAACATTGGAGCAATAACAGTACCTGTAAATGTACCTGTTCCTGCGTTAACTGATTTTAGTGCTGGGTTGTAAAAAGTTGTAGCATCGTTTGCTTTAACTGTACCTGTTAGCTCTCCTGACACTTGGACAGCGCCGGTAGCAACATTTAATAATACAGTAGAGTCATTACCAATAACGTTAGCATTAATACTAAGTGCATCAATTTGATCAGTTACAGTAAGTGTATTAAGGTGTGCGCCTGCAAACCTTTGTGTTGGAGCACCTAAACTTCTAGCACCATCAACATCTGGTATAATATCTGATTCAATTTTAGCTGATAAATTTATAGTATCAGCAGATGAATCACCAATAGTAATATTGCCGCCAATAGTTAAATTGCCGTCTGTAGTAATATTACCAGTAGCAGTAATGTTTCCTGCTATGTTTACATTACCTGTACCGTTTAAATTATAATTATTTAGATCTAAGTCAGCACCAAGAAACGTACCAGCTGTATCAACTGCTAATCCGCCTGCTGTGGTTCCATCACCTACATACAGCTTTTTAGTATCTGTTGTATAGATCAACTCACCATCTAAGGGAGTTATAAGGCCCCTCTGGGCGTTCGTTCCTCGTCTTAATCTTAAAGCCATTTATAGCACTCCTAGTATCTTATGTATGTATTTATGCCATTAAGCTAATTTACTTCCGCTTCTTCAAAAACTGTTTAGTACGCTTCTGCACGTCATTCTTAACACGTTCTGAATCTACTCGGAAATCAACGTTCTTGATAGCAGTACTGTATGTATCAAACAGTTCGTTAAGCGATCTTTCAACCTCTTTTAAAGGGTCTACTAAAGACTTATCTCGTATCTGAATCTCCCATTTTTTACCGTTATGGAAGTGTACAGTAATGCTTTCTACATATTCTAGCGGAATGGCATCGATATCAATATCTTTAAATACTTCAGGCCATTTAGCTATTACGTCTTGTGGAAGCCGCTTCTTACGACTTGCCACGGCCGGTCGCCTTTTTAACAGGTGCCAGTTCGTCCGCTTGTTTACGTAGATCTGTTGCTTCTTTAAATAGTCGATCAGCATCAGCTCTATATTGCTTTGCAAGATCATCGTCTGTCAACGGTGCATCTTTTGCCGCAACTGCTTCAGCTTGTGCCGCTGGAGTTGTTGGAGCACTTGCACTACCTACTTCTTTAACAGAGCTTCCGCCTACTGCTAAATCAGAGATAGTAACGCCTTTTTGATCAGCAATTACTTTATTAAGTTCACTTAATACAATAGTTGCAGTATTATCAGGTGTCATTGTAATATCAGTAGTTGGTATTTTTGTTAACTTTCCTTTTGAGTGAAAAGCTGGTAACATAGTACTACCATCTGATAATTGAGTCCTTTGCATTGCATCTGCTAGTTCTTCAGCAGTTTGTCCTGCGTTACTCTCGATTAGATTCATTAGTGTATCATGATCTTGATCTGATAAGTTTTCTGTTTGTACTACTAAACAATGTTCTGGATCGTCTGGTAGTGTTCTAAATGCGACAGCAACTTTACGTCCTGTCTTAGTTAGTCTTCCAATGTGCTTTAAAGCCATTTTATTTTCTCCTGTTAAGCGCCTAATACAGCTGATGCGTCTGCACTAGATACTTCACCTGGTGCTTTTGCCGGTTGTGCCGGTGCGTTAGCTGATTCGCCTACTTGTTGATTTTGTACCGTTGTTAGAAATGTGTCTAATTTATTAAACGTTTTTCCAACTGCTTCAAGTTCAGTAGCTTTAAATGCTCCACGACTCTGTGCAACTTCGATAATAGTTTTCAAAACACCTAGGTCTTGTACAGTTAGTTCTGCACCGGCCTGTGTTGCTGGAGCACCACCCGGCATAGGAGCCTGGCCTGCGCCATCTTTTCCTACTGCTGGTGTTGATGCAACCTTTGTTGTATCTTCTGACATTATATTCTCCTTGTTTTGATCATAACAAACATACTTCAGTTATATGCTAGTATTATTTACTCTTTGTATTTAATTGTATTTTAAATGTGGACAAGCTAACATGAAATAACTAAGCTCTCGATGTTGTTCAAATCCAATTCTAAGTGTTGGTGTATACGCAGTTGGCCCGTTTTCTACTATTGATAATGTTCTACCAATATAATACCTACCCTTCAAATTATGGGCAATCCATTTGCGTATAGAATCTTCCATGTTATAACGAGGTGCAATATTGCAGAACTCGTAGTGTTTGGGAGCAGTTTTTGACTCTCTTATATCAAAAAAATCAAATGCATTAGGCGTCTTATTTTTATTCAGCACTAATTTCCTTCTTCATAATGTGCAGTAACCCCAAAAGGTGCCTGCAAGTTTTTATCGTGGTGTCCGTGAATAACAAAAATTGTTTCACAATAATCTTCATCACCCCAGCTATCCCAAGGATAACCATCTGTAAACATAATAAACTTCTTAGGAAGAATATCATTTTCTTTCATGTACTCCCAGTTAGCAGTAAAATCTGTACCACCACCGCCCATAAGCTGGTAGTCGTTTATATCACTTGCTTGGTCTGCACTAAAGTCTTGTTCGTTATATACCTTAGTGTCAAAACACCAAATCTTAATATTGTAGTCTGCATATTCTGACATAATACCTTGTACTTCACTTAGGAAGTCTTTACCTTGTACAGAACCAATTGAACCCGACATGTCTATAGCAATACAAATATCAATAGTTTCTTGGAAGTTCATACCTGGTAATATTGCACCAATGTGCCAACCCTTACGTGAAGGACGACTAAATGTAAAATCATTACGTATAGTAGTTTGTATCTGCATACGTAGTAACTCACGCCAAGTCATCTTAGGCTCTGTAAGTTCTTTAATCATACGTTCAACTTCACCAGGAACATTACCTGCACCAGCCGCCTGTGCCGCTGACAACATGTTCTCTTTAATCTCGTCACGTATCTTTTTAAGTTCTTCTTTTGAATATGAAGGCTTAGGATTATTACCTTTACTGCCTCCGCTCTTTGGACTAGGTTGACCGGAATCACTATCTTTATCCCAATCAATATGTTCGTCTAGTAATTCACCAAGTTGTTTTAATTCTTCTTCGTCATACTTTTCAAAGATATCATCGTATACTGCTTCACTGGTCCATTTTTCGTATTTAAAGTCTTGGAATATTTTAATATCTTTAGGCTTTTCTCCAATACGATCACGTACTAGTGTATTGTTTACAATATAGTCTGCCGCAATATTATGTATCTGTGGATCTCTATCTTCACGTCTTGTCATATGATCAAATACACAATGTAAAATTTCATGTGCAATTACGAACTCAATCTCTTTGTTAGACATCTTAGCAAAGAAAGGAACACTATAAAACAAATGACGACCATCTGTTGCCGCAGTAGGACACCAATCACTTGCTTCTTTAATAATAAGACGTGTTGCCATATTACCAAAAAATGGATGACGTAGTAGTAACCCAACTCTTGCTACAATGATCCTATCCAATACTTCTTCACGAAGTTCTTGAGTAATTTCTATTTCTGTAGTTTGTGGTTCTAAAGTAATTGCTGATGTCATGTGCCTGTTCCCTTTCCCTTATTGTTCTTATAGTATACTACTATTTAAGACGTTTGTCAACCAAAGAATTATGGGTAGAGCACCGAAAATACTCTACCCATAAACCTAGTTAGCTTGCCTGTGCGGCAGTAATATACTTACCGTACTTTTCATGGAACTCATCAAAACATTCAACTTCGTCTGGATCGATTGGAAGTTGATATTGTGTAAGGCCTAGTTTGATACCCATTACTACTAATTCAGTATCAAAGTTATCCATTGAGAACCTTAAGAAGTTATTAACCATATCGTCAAACTTCTTATTGCCTTTATCGTTTGCTTCTTTAAGCTCGTAGCATAAAGACACAGTCAAGGAATACATGGCACTGATTTCTCGTGTGTCTAAAGTCTTAACCTTACCGTTCAAAATATCTGTTGGGTTAGGTAGCTTAGAAGCAATTTTACGATGGGCCATGAACTTTACAGCAAGTCCTTCGCCAACTGTACCACTAACTAAATCAGTAGTGGTATTCTCGTCATCATCATCCTCTAGTAGTTCGGATACAAATGACCAAGAACGCGGTGTAGCAAATGAACGACTTGGACTTTTTGGATCAAAGTCATATAAGTCTTTCTTTGCAAATGTTAAGTAACCAACAACATCGTTATGTATGTTGTTTAAAACAGCCCACTGGAACCAATCGTCAAAATCAACTTTAAGTTCTAAGTGAACAAATCTGTTTGCTAACGGAGCAGGCATTCTATAAGTAACACCTTTGTCTGCATCTCTGTTACCAGCCGCTACAATAAGAACGTTATCAGGTAATTCATAAGTACCAACCTTACGGTTAAGAATTAATTGATAAGCCGCCGCTTGTACTGCCGGTGCCGCAGAGTTCATTTCGTCTAAGAATAACACAATGAACTTATGTTTTTTAGCAAATGCTTTTGATGGAAGTTCAGCTGGTGCCGCCCACTCCATAGTATTTGATGTTGAATTATAAAACGGAATACCTTTAATATCTGTAGGATCCCATAATGATAAACGAATGTCAATCATGTAAGCATCAATTTCGGTTGATATTTGACTTACAATGTCTGACTTACCAATACCTGGTGCTCCCCAAATAAAGATAGGACGCTTCTTTTTAAAAGCCCGAACAATGCTCTTCTTTGCAGAGTTTGGACTTACTGTTCTAACTGCTATATTTTCCATGCTATATTCCTCTTCTGTTATCAGTGCCATACGTTGTTTTCTAATTATGTATATATTATAGCACCTCGTTTCCAAAAGGTCAACCAGAAAATGCAATTATTTTAAGAAAAAGAATGTAGTAATATCAAGGGTTTAGTTCTTCATCTGTCCGTTTTAGAGCTTTTGCTAGTCCATACTTGCGTACATCTCCGCTAAAAAGGTGCAATTCCATGCTCTTTTTTTCGCTTGTAACGGTAATATGCTTGTTAGTTATGTAGTAAGGACAGTCGATAAACTTATCTAAGAACAGTATAACTTGGGTAGTTATCTTAAAGTCAGGCGGAAATGGAATTTCGTATACTGCTAATTCCAATTTATCTGAAAGAAACATCATGCCTTCGTCAGTTAAGCGAAGACCGCCAGATGAACGTTCTCTTGTATTCTGCCACCAAAGAGGCATGTATTCTTTTAACGTGCTTTCACCAATGCTAATACCCGCCTGTTTTAAGAATACCTTAGTATAGGTTTCTTTCCAGTTCATCTTAGTCTTCTTTTACTATTGTGCCGGATATCAATTTTACGACTGTAAAATCTTCTGTGGTGAAGAGCTCATTAAGTTTACTTGCTAAATTGTGTGCATGTCCTGGATTTGAAAAACTAACTTTTTTATATTTAGGCCCTGGATAGTTAGTTAACACATTCGAGGATTTTAAATTAAAAGGTTTGTCTTTGTAAAATACAGCCCAAATAGCTTCTGCCTCTAGAACTTGTTCGCTCTTATAAGACTTTTTATTTACATGCTCTAGCAATACGTTAGGTTTAGGTCTACTCATATATATTCTCTCTCCATTAGTATTTATCTAATTGAGCGAGTTATATGCGTAGTTTATTTGATTACTTCCAGCCTTGTCCGCCGCCATCAACAGTTACGTTAATGACTTCTTCAGCGTTCTTTTCCTGGTGTACTAGAGCTTCTAATTCGCCGTGTAAGCGACTCATTACACTACCTAGGGTTAGTGCTAAGTTCTTTGCATCTCGTATATTAAGAGTGATTTGTTTCTCTTGTGTGTTGTCAGCAGTCTTAACTTTGTCAATAAACTGCTGTAACGGAATTGTATTTAAAGGGTTAACGGTTGGCACGTGATAACTCCTGTCGCATTTCTAATTCTGTTTTAAACGGACCTCTATATTCATATGACTCTAAGGTTACCATTTTAGGGCAAAAACTCTTGACCCAACCTTTGTCAAAGTGAATACAAAAATAACCTGCCGCATACAAGCTCTTTGATTTTTTACTCTTTGTAAATAATCCAAACTTTCTTTTAACATCAAACATTGAATTAAACGGACTAGCACTTGTAGGCAATCCGTAAATTAGTTTGTCGTCAGCTTTCTCAGAATTGCTAACAGTTGCTTTATTCCACACTAGTGTTCCAAGGTTCTTTTCTACAACACTTTTGTTGTCATACATGTATGTTCCTGTTTCACAACTATACATATATTTGTTATCAGCATCTTTTGATAAGGTGCCTTTCTTTTCATTTGAATCTGTATCTTCAATAATCCAAAATTTATTCTTTAATATTTCGTTTGCTTTAAGTCGTGTCATAGTACTGGATACCTCGCTTGTAATGGTTTAGCATAAGATTGTGCATTGTCGCTAATTCGTTGCATGTCATATAATGCACAGAACTTCATTAGTCGTAGCCCAACTTGTGATATATTCTTAGGTTGTGCATTTTCGATAATAGTGTTATCAATCTTTTCTCTAACGTTCTGCGGTTGTGCAGTTAAGTCACAAAGGATAACATTACGATTGTAATCATCTAGTACACGATGTTCTGTACCGTTATGATCTACCCAACGTTGTAGCATCATGTTGTTCCAATTGTAGCCTTTAGTATCTTTATCTGCATATGCTTCTTGTAGACCTACTTTGTTCTTAGTGCCTTTTTTACGTACACCTGGATAAGCACTAAACACATTGTCACTAGTGTCGCCTCGCATACACTTTTCAAATAGCATGTAGTCGGGATTAGGTGCAGGCTTTTCTAAACCTGTCTTTTTATCTATTACAGGCTTCTTCTTCTTATCGTCAAAGTAACCTTCGTTAGTAATGATAGTATTACTTACACCATTGTATTGTGTTACAGTAGGGCTAATAAGTTGTGCAAAGTCACCATCTGTACTAATAATAACATGTTCATCATTAGGATGATGTTGTACCCAACCTGCAATTAAGTCATCTGCTTCTAGCTCAGGATGTTGCATAACAGTACAGTTAGTTTTAGTAGTTACAAAGTCTTTAAATGCATCAAACGTTTCCCAGAAGATCTTTTCTTCTTGTGCTTGTGCAGGATTCATTGCATCTCTAGTTTCTTTACGATTTGCTTTGTAAGGAGCATAATGATCCTTACGCCAACTGCGTCCTTCTAAACAAAATACAATATGATCAGCACCAAAGTCTTCCCATGCTTTCTTAATACTGTTTAATGTAATGTGAAAAGCCATACCAACTTTAGTATCCAAGTCGCCACGTACAACGTGCCTTGCTCTAAAAAAAGTATTTGCTGTATCTACTAGTACGTATTTCATATTGTTGTCCACTCCGTTTTGCCTAATAAGTAAGTTGCCCATAGCATATGAAATTCTTCTTTAGGATGAAATCCATTAATGCTACTGTTGCCTAGTAGTGTATTACTACTTTCTAAATTATCTAGTTGCTTCATTATATAGTTACTATCACTCTCTACATTCTCATACTTGCGATAATGCTCTTGCCACCAACCTGCTTCGTTAATAACAGGCAATTCAAAAACACTACCATGCATCTGTGCAGTTAATCTAACCCACGGACATACTACTATTGTACACGAATCTGTAGCAAAGTCAACCATAAATGGATTGAAATTCTTCCAAACTAGACCTTCTACATTTGTATGTGATGTAATGATACGATTGAATTCTTTTAACATCATTGTGTCGTACAGTTTAAACCATTCAACATCAGACATTTTTTTATCTAGTGTTTGTGTTTCAGAGTATAATGTATTGTAATGTTCTAACGTTTGATACCAATCTTCAATTTTAGATTGATCTCTGCCCGGGCTAGTTAATTGTAATATTACTTTAATTTCTTCGTAGTGTATAGCATATTCTTCTAACAGTCTATCTAAGTCGTGTATCATGTTTTGGTTACAGTTACCAGGAACTGCTGATAACAATAAATCACTATCTAATGCTTTTGCACAATGTCCTGCAAACGAATTATTAATTCGATGTGCTAGACTGTCGTTACCAAGACCGCTTTCTACTCCGGTAAAGTTTTCACCGTACGACCAGCTTTCACCTACAACAATAAGAAGACTGTTCTTTTTGTTCTTAACAATGGTTTCTGTATTAATTGCACTAATCCAATCAGGCTTACTACTAGACTCTCGGGTATGCAACGTTGTCTTTTCAGTAATAACGTTTAACGATCGGGAGTCTAACCCTTGGATAGGATTAATATATTTCCATTTAAAATGCTTCACTTTTGCCGTCAGCCCTTTTCTCTATCTTAATATGGCCTGCTTCTCTTTTAGGATTATGACCTTCTTCTGTTAAAATAGTTCTAGCAACGTCTTTAAACCAACCATCTACAATTTCTTCGTTAGTTTCGCCTTTGTATCCAGCATCAAGTAGTTGCTCAATAAACTCGTTATTCCAATCAAGTTCAAAGAATCCGTTCTTAATATCTGTAGGGTTAACTTGTGTATCAAGTACACCAACCCAAGGCTTCTTAGCTTTAGTAGCCGCCGCCTTTTCTTTTTCTAGTACTGCTCTCGAATCAGGTTCACCTGTAACAGGTTCCGTTTTCTTAAACATATTTTTAAGTTTATCAATCATATTGTATCCTTTATATTAGTCCTTTTTCTCTTAACTCTTCATCAAGAGGTTTGTTAATTGTAGCCTTCATAGCTTTTTTATGTTGCTCACTTTTGTATGCATCAAGTTCCCCATGCATTTCCGAATAAGGATATGTGGAGTCTTGGGGTGAATCGCCATCCTTTTGCCATACACGCTTCTGCAACTTCTTTAACATTGAGGACATATTCTTCCGAACGTCCACCCAACGGCATAAGATACACAGGACATTGAACCCCTGCATTGCGATACTCTTCGACAGCTCTTTCAACTTCTTCAAAGTCAGCTTGAGTAGCGACAACAAACTTGAGATAAAGGTCACCACAGTCAAGCAAGTTATACTCAAAAGCAACATTAGGTTTAATAGCATCTTCCCAAGATTCTCCTGAAACGCTAAGTTTAGGGGAACAAGACCATGTAATAGAAATTCTCTCTTGATCGTTAAGATAGTTGAAGAAATCTTCGTGTAAGTGTTGTGTAGTATTTGTTTCAAATGTAACATTTTTTAAATCCGCCATACGTGGGTGTTCAAATAGTTCTACGTATAATCGTTGCCACGCTAACAACGGCTCGCCGCCGGTCATAATCAAATGTACATCTTGACCATTATCCTGTACCCACTTACCATTTGGTGTGAGCGAAAGCAAATGTTCAACTACTTCGTCAACATCTGCTTGTTTGTTAAAGTGCTTAAATTCTGGATAGATACTTGCATACGTATCACAACCTGTGTGTATAATAGGCAAGTCTGTAAACTTTTCAGTCTTTGCAATAATACCATCATTTAACAAATCTTTTACTTCTTGATTATGAATAACACCTTGCTTTTGCTTTTCAGCACGACTAGGTTCGTTATTCAGTCCAAAGTTCATACAACGAAAGTTACAACCAAAGGTACGTAAGAATACACTAGGTACTCCTACAAATTTGCCTTCTCCTTGTACACTATAAAATGCTTCTGAATATCTTAGCTTCATTATACCATCTCCTCAACAATGCCAAGCACTTCTGCACCAATAATTAATGCACCTGCAACTACAAAATTACCTGTAATTAAAAAGTAACCTGCTACAATTCGAATTGCACTTTTTACCAAGCTAACATAAAAGTGTCCTTTACCCGGGTCTTTTGCCGCAGGCATAATTACTCTTTCTGGAATTGGCATATTATACAACCTTCATTAATGGTTCAGTAGTTGAAGCGTCATGATAGTCATCACCAAAGTATCTACGTTTAACTGTTTCTTTAACTAGCATACCATCTCTAACACGGTATGTAATAAATTCTTGTTTAACAACCCCTTCAAGGTTACCAATGTTTAGTCCCGATTCTGTTGCGTGTTTTAAAGGTCCGTCCGTCATTTCGCATACTCCTGTTGTAATTTAATGTTGTCAAAGAACTCTTTCTTTGTACCCGAGTCATCTTTAAAACTACCTTTGAGTACTGTTGTTTGTGTAAGACTACTAGTTGCCATGATACCTCTGTTCTCACAACAGCCGTGTGTTGCTTGAATGTATACACCTAAGTGTTCTGCATCAGTTGCCTTTTGTATTTCACGAGTAATATCGTTTGCAAGTTCTTCTTGTAGTGTTCCACGTCTAGCACACCATTGAGCAATACGTGTATACTTAGATAGTCCAATAAGTTTATCCGCGGCAATGATGCCAATGTATGCTACACCTTGAACTGGCTGGTGATGATGCGAACATACACTTTTAAGTTCTGAACGTACAACTAGCATACCTTCATATCGATTATCGCTATCATTTGGAAATGCTGTTGCACTTGGAGGTACATCATAACGTCCTACCATTAGCTCATTGTAGTACATTTTAGCAAGGCGTCTTGCTGTGCCTTTACTATTAGGATCGTTATAACGATCAATTACAAGTGCATCTAGTACACTTTCAAATGCTACAGATGCTTCGTCAATAAGAGCTTCTTTATCGCCTTCATGCAATACTTTACTAATATTGTCACCCGCCCAGTAACGCATGTCTGCTTGTACTAGGCGAGCTTTAATTTCTTCTACTTTACTCATTTACTTCTCCGATGTTTAGGCAGTGGATTGCCTTCAATGTTATATATATTATAACAAGTATTTAGGTTTTTGTCAAGTATAAAATACACTTAAAAATACTTTTTGAGCATTTCAAGTCTATCGTCAGCACCAGCTAACAAATCCAATTCTTTTTGAATTGTTTCAACGATGTCACTATGTTCACCGATACCTGCAGGATTACTCAAATACACTTCAATGTTTGTTTTGTGTACTGCAATTTGTCCTTCTGCATGTTTCTTTGCCGCTTCTAATAGGTTTACTCTCATTTATCTTCCTTTCTAAATTGGGATGGTATATACTCTAGTGCAATCATCTTGTGTATTTCCTTATCAAAATGTTCACCGTCGAGTGTATGCGTACCCACGTTGATGTCTTTTTTCTGTAGAAACCAATCTTCTACAGTATCTTCTGCAACTTGAATATAGTTAAAATCAAAGTACTTGTTCATTTCTTTTAACTTAGGTATCCAAGTCCAACTGTTCAGACCAAACAGTTTTAGACTTGCGCCTTTCTGACGACACATCTCTTGTAAAATATATATCTCCTTAAACCATTCACGTTGTGCTTTCAGGCTCATAATTTCCATATGTGTCTTTACAGTCATGTAAGGTATTGATCTAAGGTCAGGTTCGTCTATTTTAAATTCAGGATCGTATCTAACTACAAACGGTAACTCTGTTTGAAAGTCTTCTTTAAAAGCCTGCATTGGAATATCCCATACACTATTATCTTCAGTTCCATTCTTTGGAAACCAACAATCAATTTTTCCTTTAGTAGTGTCTTTGGTATATAATATATCAAGAGGAATAAGATTTTCGTAGTGCATTGGATATTGTACTGCTAGTCTAAAACGATTCCAATATGTCATTTGTACAACAACTTCACTAATGTCATCATATGTTTGAAACAAATGGCTTAACCATTCTGAGTATGACCACCACCCGTGTTGAGGATTAGCAAAGATAACTCCGTCATTGCCTTTGTCGTTAATGTAGTATTCTGCCCAGTTGTTATCATGCCACTTGCCACTAAATGGCCAGTTCTCCATTGTTGGATGTTTTGGTATATCAGCAACGTGATATCCTGATGTATGACTACAACCTATTGCGGCAGTTCTCATTACACGCAATCTCCTTCTAGGTAAGCCATTGGACGAGTTGTATTATACTTTTGTTTATTTGGAATAACGCCACGTACTCCGCCTTTGGGATCTTCTGTGTCGCCATCACGTCTAAAAATAAGATGTACATGCGGATACATGCAAGTTTGTCCTGCACTCTCTCCCATATTAATTCCCATGTTATAACCTGTAATATTTGTTTTATCACTTGCTACGTTATCGTAACCCATAGTAATACCAAAGTTAAAACATTTCATAATACTTTCGCCATCAGCTATGCGAGGTACAATAAGAATATGTCCTTCAGTTACAGGGTAAGCATCTTTGTACACAATAAATTCACGAGTGCTAATTTCAACATTATCCCACGGTGCTCTGCCTTCTGACTGTGCTACTTCAAGTGTATCTGCTCTCATATCCTTGGTTCCTTTTTAATTAATTTTTTTGGACGCAACTTTAATGCTCTACTCATTAAGTTAATTATACCACCTTTTTTAAAGTTTGTCAAGAATCTTTTACGATCAAGTTCTCTTTTTAACTCATCAGTAAGTATACACTCGTCTAAACTGACCTTATTTGTCAAGTTAGGCGTAGTGAACTTAATGTAGCACAACGGGTCGCCACGCTTAATGCTTAGTTTAGTACGTGTACTGTTGAATACAAAGCCCCAACTAATAGTTCTTATCCAACTATGAATGTTAAAACTTCCACCAACAACTTCACCTGGAAACTTATCGTCATGCATAAATGGCGGAAGTATTTCCATTAAACACGGCTCGTCTGCAACAAACAAATAGTTTAAGTTAAGTTGAAACATTGGCTTTTTAGTGTCGTACATTTCTTCCGGACGGTGTACAACAAACAAACTATGTAGTTCTTGCTCATCAACTTCTTTAGAAGTAATGCGAACAGTTCCGTCTTGAGGTTCAACGTCAAATGCAATAGGCGACTTTAGTACAAACATGTTACTATAAAATCCTTGGTAAGAAGGACAATCAATAATTCCACGTTTGTTATATTCTTTATTAACTATTTTTGGTGTCTTAATGCGTTCAGGTTCTAATACCAATAGCTCAGGTAAACCACCTGCCCAACACCAACCTATATTAGTTGCCATACTCGCCTACATTTTCCCAAGGATAAACTAACCACACATCTTCTTCTGCTTTGTTAAGTTCGTGACATGTATAACTTACATCACTACAATCACTTGCTAAATTTTCAGTTAGTGTAGCAAAGCGAACGTTGTTACCAAATATATTATTCCACTTAGGATCCATTGGCATACAACCTGAAGCCCAGTCTTCTTTAATCCAATTAAATGTAGCACCAGTATCGTTGATATCATCTACAATAAGTATGTTCTTATGTAACGGACCACCGGTAATTACTGTACCGTCATTATGTCCAAATGCATCTTCTGCCATCCAACAGTTACTTTCACTGTCGCGGTTGTCGTCACGTAGACTAACTTTAAGTGCTTCGCAAGGTATACCAGTCATGTTACTAATAATAGTAGCAGGTACATTGCCACCTCTAGTAATACCTACAATGTAATCAGGTCGCCAGTTATCTTTGTACATTTGATTAACAATGCTTACACACATTTTTTCAACGTCTTGCCAACTATAATAATGTTTCTTAATCATAAGTTTCTCCAGGGATAGGTTTCTTTCATATTCAGTCTTATAGGACCTTCTTTATGTATTTCAGGATCATAAGGTACAAATTTAATTGTAGGTGTAAATCTAGGTAAATCTTTAAAAGGTGTAGCTGTATGTAGTATGTTACTTTTAAAGATAATCATACGTCCTGGAATTGGGGGTATGGCAATAATATGCGGAAACACTTCCTTGCCTTGTTTATTAAATTCTTCTTTAAGATTAGTAATAAACTTAGTTTCGCCACCTTGGTTGATCTCCCAATTATTGTTTGCATAAAACATAAATGTCCAAGCATTATCACCTTCATCATCAACATGATAGTTTGCTAGTTCACGGGGTGCAAAAAAGTTTGCATGTGTTCTTTTTACTACTGATCCACTTACGCATGGAACATGTTCTTCTAAGAACGCCCACAACGTATGAAATGTTTTTGTATTATCATATTCGCCAGTACTTAATCCTGTAGGCGGATGATCAATGTCGTCTACTTCACCATACAAGTACGACCACGATTGAACGTCACGTACAAGTTCATCTAGCATAGGTGGTGAAAAAACATTGTCGTAAACTTTAATGTCACCATTTAGATATTCTGAAATGTGAGGTTCATTAAGCATCTTTTAAATAATCCTTATTATCAATCCACTTGCCGTTTTTTAAAAAGCCCCAGCTTTGTGCTTTCTTGCCCATGTAAAAAAGACTCCAACATGCAATCTCATTGCCATCTTTATCTTTAGCAAGTTCTAACCAATGTAAATTTTTAGCAGTACGAAAACGAATACTTCCTGGACCACGCCAAAACTTACCTTCTGGTGTATGTTCGTAGTATCCACCTTTAACAATTAATGCACCCCAACTCCATGGATGGTCGTGTAGTACAGGATTGTCACTAACAAGTACTTTGTGTAGTGTAATATTAAAAGGAAAGTTTTTACGGTCTTTTAAGAAAAGGTAGTAACGAATAAGGTAAGGAACTTTTCCTGCCCTATCTGTAATTACACGTCTACGTCCTAATAGATCCATTAACTTACTAATCATTGTGGTTCGCTTTCCAATCGTCCTTAACTAAATCGAACAATTCTTTAAATCTTTCATACTGCAATTTAAGAGCCGGGTAGTGTTCAATCATACTTTTAATTTGATATTCACTAGGCCAGTTATTTTTATTATCGTAGATGTTATCGTATTCTATACCATTTATTGTATGAGTACTTGTAATAGTTCCTGTGTCTATTGTCTGCGATGTGTCATACGTAAAAGTTGGAGAAAGATGACTACTTGCAATAGTTCCTGTACTTCCACCTATAGTTACTGTCATAGGTCCAAGCTCTGTGTTCTCTCCACTATTAAGTGTAATTGTATCACTACTCACCTTTTACTCCTTTGTATAAAGCTGAACCATCAAAAAACTCTGTTTTTAATTTTTGTGTTTGCTTCATTAATGCCGGTAAGTATGTAGTATAGTTTTCCATGTAGTCAATTACTTTTGCAACAACCATGTCTTTATGAGCATTGTAAGATTCCATTGACTCAGTCCACACACCCGGATATTTAAATTCTGGTGTTGACATTTCACTGTAGCTTAGTCTATCTGGCACCATAGGCAATGCTCCTACAAGAGCACCTTCATACCAACTAATGCCAAGTGTTTCTTGCAGGTTAGCACTAAACACCATTTTAGCACGACCTAGTAAATTATGATATTCATTCTTTGTAAGTTCTTGTTCTTGACAAACAATAAACTCGTATTGCGGAAGTGCTTCTTTAAGATCTCTAAAAATCTCAACTTGCTTTTCAGGTGCAACACGATGCGGAAAGAGTATAATATCTTCCTTCGGCATACCTTTGTAACTGTCTAAACTGTTAGCAAGATACTCCATAGGCCAACCAACTCGTTTCATTGATCTACGATCAAGTACTCCGACATCTTTAGCAAACGCATCTGCAAACATATCTATATGAAACTTTGTTGCAAAGTAATTATCATTGTAACAGTTGTACATTGATAACTCTGCATGTCTTACCCACGGCTTATCGCCAATTAGCCTACCAAGGAAGTCATGAGGATCATAACTACCAGCATGCCAAAGACCACCGACTCGGATGTCAATCCCAAGTAACTCAGCCATGTAACGAAGCTGGATAACAGTTGGGTTCCACGCATCCGTATATAGGAAATAATCTCCATCTTTAATTTCTCCATTAGCAAACAGTCTACTAATCTCCAACATTTGTTGCGACTTGTAGTTGTTAGTGCCTGCAAAGTTTAAAAATGCCCCAGGCGTTGTAGCCTGAGGCACCTCTCCTCCACTAATGACAGTAACATTGGCACCAGTTGCACGTTGCATTTGCTTTGGAAGATACTCTTTCCACTGCTTTGTATAACGTGTATCTACTGCTTCAATGTCTACTATATATGCTGTCATTAGTTACTCTTCCGTCCTCGGGTAAACGTCTTACCCTTTTTATTATTTTTACGATCCTTCAACTTGGAAGGGTCTTGAAAGAACTGCCACGTACGACTGTTCTTGTTATATAAATCTTTTTCATCAAACTTAAAACCGTAGTTACGACAAAAAACACGATACTTGTCCAGATCCTCAAAAATATTAACGATCTCGGGTTTTGACTCCCAGTACGACATTGCTTACTCCTCTAGCTTTTCGCATACTCAATGTGGGCACCGTTCTCTCCATCTTCGGAGACATCGATGTGGACTTCACGTCCAGGGTATTTGGCATTAATTTGTGTGTACAAATCATCAGCCATCATTTCACAACTTTTGTAATCTACATTTAATTCGCCTTCATAAAGTTTTACAAGCCATCGTTTAAACTGAATAAATTCGATATCTCTGTCGTTGTGTGTTACAGTGATAGCGACCTTAAAATGAAATATGTGTCTATGGGGATATCCCAAAAAACTAACATCATATTCATCACCTGTTGCAAGACTAGGATCCTCTAGTGCCGCAGGATATTTATGGATACCTTCTTTTGTAAAGTTTACCCAAATCATTCTCTTTGCATTGTTCATAAGCGTTACCTTGCTTTCTTCTTTTAATCGTCGAGCCATATAATTATGATGTGACTCTCTTTGGTTAGTTGTACTTGTACTCATATTATAACATCTTTCTTACTCACTGTCAACCGGATTATCGTTACCGTAAGCTCTCCAATCCGTAAACTTATCTCTTTGTAGCAGTGGATGTATATTGTGTACCCACACACCCGGATTAGAATGATCAAAGTCTGCATCATCAATCTTAATACAAGCATTGTAGTTAAGTTGATTTACGTATGGCAGTTTAACACTAATCATACTAATAAAGTTATGATCCTCATTATACCCACTTTCAAGTATCCATTCATGATACTTTGCATCATAGTCTAATGTAACCAAAAATTTCTTATTAAGTAGTCCTTGTACAAGATCGTCCCAACTTTCTTTAGGAACAAAACTGTGGTTAGCACCTAAGTAAATGTGTTCAACTGAGTGTTCTTTTGCTTTTGCAAGAACATCTTCTAATGGCTGACATCCTGTTACGAATAATGTATGCTCGCCTTCAGCAGGTGTTTTTTCTACTTCATAACCTGTAAAGTATATAACATCATCTTTTACGCCGTCTGTATAATCTCTTTTCATATTACTATAATAGCACTAAAGTGACTTGTCGTCAAGTGCTTTTCCTCCTAAATTGCCATTAAATGCGATTGATATACGTGTTTGGTTGCTCAAATTCTCTGTAACACAATGATTGATCCAACCCGGAAACGATACTAAGTCTCCAGCACTTGGCATTACTGTATATCGTGTTCCATTAAACGGTGTAGGGTTTGTAACTAATTTATAAGGTAATGCATAGTCCATTAATCCGTGTGGACTAATTAGAACAAGGTTTCCTGAATCTTTTGGTGCTTGAACATAATATACTGCTGACATAATATGTCCGGGGTGCATATGTACTTCGTGTGTATTAGATCTATTACTAGATGTATTATTAACGTTAATCCAGGCTTGTGTTACGTCAATAGTACAGTTGTCAGCAATACCTAATAGGTTAGCTTGTTTGTTAAACATGTTCTGTACTTGTAACAAAAGGGGTTGTAGTATAACGTTGTTAAGATCAAGATGATCACTTTGCCAGTTCTTTTTATCAGAATCTGGCATATAGAGGCCATTGCAGAAAGCAGTTAACGTGACATTGTCAACTTTGTCCGCATGTTCATACAAGAATGGCGTTGCAAAAAGCGACTCTGTATGCATAGCTGTCTCCTTATAAAGTTTCTTCTAAAGCGTCTAGTTTATCTTCAGACATCTCTGGCTCTTCGTCAATTACATCAGAGTCACCAATGTCAAATAAGTTACCAAAGTGTGTACTTGCATTTACAGTTTTCTTACCTGTTGCACCACGTGTACCGATAATGGTCATAAACATCTTTGAATGATCTTCTATGATTTGTTCGGCTTTTTCTCTACTGTCAGTTGCGAATATTGCGTCCACAACATCTTTAAAAAATACCCTGTCAAAACGCTCTTCGACAAGCATCTTTGGTACAACTCCATTGTCGTATTGTCTATTTGCTTCTTGTACTGCATTAATGTGACTCCATACATTATGACCCATTTGGATCGCATAGGAAAAACTATCCCAACTAGTCTTGCCTTCTTTACCTATCTTATTTAAGTCACCTGGACCGTATATACAAACATCTTTGGTTTGCAGTTCAGTAGTAAGAGGACTGTCTTTAAAGCTCTTATGCTTGCCAGCACTAACAAAAGAAGTACTCCACGGTGTTGTATCTTGTGAAAGTCCTTTGTCATCTAAACTAGGAACCATTCGATACACCCACTTTGATCTATCACCTGTTTCTAATTCACAATACACTTGTCCGTTTGCTGTTGCTAAAAATGGAGAAGCACAGTCAAATGTAATCATAAAGTTTTTGTTGTGATACTTACGAACTGCTCTTTGTACATCAGTTAGTAGTGTAGCCCATTCTAGTTTACTTGTACCTAAGAAGTGCATTACATCATGTAATCCTTCTTCAAGTAATCCGTCAAACCTTAATGCAATAAGTCTTTTCAATACTAGATGAATATCACACATGTTCTGTCCACCCATTGACCACCCATTAAAATGATTGTCTGGATATACAGTTGGATCACAGTAATCTTTCATCTGTTGATACCAATCTTCTGCATCAGCATGATTCTCTCCTTGTAACACATTAAGGAACTTACATGCTCCTGAACGATGTTTCATAAAGTAATCATTATTAATACGTGTAGCATCAACTGCTTCTTGATATGAACTAACACCTGTAGCTTTAACTCCTGCTGGGCTACGTGCTACCCAAGCTGGAATATCAAGTATCATACCATAGTCCATGTATGCGTCCATCCATGCAAGAACTTGTGTACGTTTCTTCATTGCCTTAGGACAGTTAGGATCTTTCCAGTCACCTTCCCACACACCCTTACCAATTTGGAAACCACCTGAGTCACCAAGCATCCAACTTGTAGTACGATCTCTTTTTCGTACCATATCTTCTTTAGGTGCGTCTTTATTAATATCAAGTTCAGCATGACCTGCGGAGTATAAACTCCAATGATATTGAAACTGACCATCTTTACGATTTAACCAGTTAAGACTTTCTACACCGTTTTTAAAGTTTGACGGAACACGCTTGTAGTCTACGTATTCGCCTCGTTGTTGTTTACCTACAAATGTAGCATAGAAGCCACTAAGTGCTGGTAAAAACGTTGCAAAGTCTTTCTGTTCTGCGGTTAAATCGATGTTCATGTATATGTCCTATTTTGTTTGTGCTGGTAGAATATAATCGTATTGACCCATTCCACTATCAACACTCAATGCCATAGCACCTTGATCGCTGATCTTCATAGTTACTTTACCATCAAGATTTAAAATAGCTTGTACTTGTGCTACAGGCCAACTCCACGCATGTTTTAGTTCACTACCAACATCATGTTGGAATACAAATGAACCAGCATGTTGCGAAGCATCACCAAATGCAAATACTAAGTTACCGTCTTGTGTCTTAACTGTAAACGTAGTTTCCTCTGAATGTGCCGCACTCTGCAACTTCATTCTAGTAATACTTGCCATACTTGGATCAATAGTTACGTCCCAAGATGCACCTTTAAACTTTACAGTTTTAAGTTTCTCGTCGATAATTGCTTTGTTCATAAAGCGATAATCGTTTTCAAAGTCACCACTTGCATTTTCAAAGTGGATGTGTGTAGGAATAGTTTCACCATTACGTTCTGCTAGTTCAACACTAATCTTTGCTTCTTTCTGATATTCAGGATTCTTTAAGTGTAATGCTAACTTATCTAAGTTAGGCATACCAAAGGTTCCTTTAAATTCATTTACTGATGCTTTGGTTGTAGCAGTAAGAATAACACTTCTGTCTTCAGCCATTGATTCGATTGTAGTTGCCGCATCTTCGCCAGTGACTTTAACAAGGGTTAAGAACCCTAACGAATGTGTATGTGCAACAACGTCTTGTAAGATATCTTTCATTTTAACATTTCTCCATTGATTGTTATATACTATTATATTTAGGTTCTTCTGAAAAGTCAAGCTCTTTCTTGTCTTTTAAGAATTTCATTAGCTCAATTACAGGGCTCCAACCTAAATCTCTTAATACTGATATGTCAGCAACATTATCAGTCCGTTCATGTGGGGTATCCATTTTAACTTTGGGTGATACTCCAAATTCTTTAGTAATACTTTTGAGTGAGTTTGATTGACCAGTTCCGATGTCAATAATACCCTTTACATCTTCGTTTTTAATTAATGTAAGTATTGCACTTACAATATCGTCTACATGAATAAAGTCTCTTTTATGATTTGTTACGTGTGGGATGTCGTTTCGTATTAATCGAGGTATAAACATGTTCGGCCTAAGTTTGCTGTTGTTACTATATATAGTCGTAAAACGCATGCCTAGACTTAATTGTGGTGCAATCCTTTCCATTGTATGTTTGGTTAATGCATAAGGATTTCTGTGAGGTTCTTTTGCAGTACTTGAACTAGCATATAAAATTCTAGTATTCTTAAAATGAGTAAACAATCTTTTAGATGCTAACACATTATTTTGAAAATACAAATCTGGTTCCTCAATACTCTTTAGTATTCCGCTTTGACCTGCAAGATGAATTACTAAATCAACATCATAATCTAATGAACAGTCTAGCAAGTTATTACCATCTTTTAAGTCAATACCAATAACTCTGTGTTCACCTGATTTAGTTAATGCAGGATATAGTGATGTACCGACTAACCCTTTATGTCCTGTTAGTAATATCTTCATCGCGATTTTACTCCAAAATGTTTATAGGTTGATTGTACACACTTAGCTTGATAGTAACAGTCAGCTAATGCGTTGTGTAGTTCTTCTTGTATTGCTTTACGTGGATCACTTGGCATCATAGCAAACAATGTTCTACTGTCTCTAATCTGCCAAAAGTTCCATGGACACGGTTTACCAACGCCTTTGTATAAGTTTTGTAAGATAGCATAATCAAACAATGGTCCTTGACACCAAAGTTGATCTACTCCTACACAAAATTTATTAATGGCCTTTGTAAGTTGCTCCATGTTTACACGATCTTCGTGTTCACCAAATGCTTCATCTCGTATTTCCGGCTTTTGTTTACCCCACCATTCAAGTGTATTCTCATCAATAGTACGATGATACTTTTCACTTTGTTCTTCGATGTCGCAACGTAGATACAATCCTGAGTGTGGATCTTCATCTGTATACGGATCGAATTTAATAGCACCAAGTGTTATAATAACACTATCTGGCTCAACGCCAAGTGTTTCTAAATCTATCATTCCGTGTACAGCCATTACTATTCTCCTCCAAAGTCAAACAACGTATTAAATGTATTGTTTTGCAATGTACTTGCAAGATCGTAATTCAACACACCAATTAAGTTATCTAGTTTGTTATCAATAATAGTAGACTCCATTGTGTCACCATCGAACGGCAAGTCTTTAAACCATTGTGGTATATGCATTTCATCTACAGGGTATGCAACACTTGTGTATCCTAATGGATTACCTTTTAGTTTACAAACAATAACCTTCATACCATCAACAATCTCTTGTGAGTACTTGTCACCATTCATACGTTTAAGTGTATTCCAATTGATACTTGCTCGAACGTGTCCGGGCATTGTTGCTTTGCCTTGCTTTGCTTCTTTACGTTGATACTCGCCGATCTTGTTTGCACGTTTGGGCGAACCTTTTTCGTATCCAGGTCTAAGTTTAAATGCAGTTCTAAACTCTGTAATTGCATCAAGTATATCTTGCTGAACATTATCAGTAAGCACCATAAGTAATAGCTTACTTAAAAACTCTTGCATAAACACAGGTGTATCACTACGTTTAAGATCAAGACCCATTGCTTTTACTTTACCTTGTTTACCGTCTTTGTCCATACGTTCTCCTTCGAGATCGTAGATAAGTGCCGCATAACGTTTCTTAGTAATAAACAATCCGCTCTCTGCAACAATCTCTCTAGCCGCCGCAATAACGTCCGACCTGCTCTTTGGACAATGAAATGCTTCTTGCATAAACTTTGGAAAGGTAGTATTAGCCGCTTCACAAACTTGATCATAAAGTTTAATTACATTATCTTTATCCCACGGAATCTTACCTGCGTCAATATCTTTTTGTAAGATAGGCCAAGCACTAAAGTAACAAGAGTCAGTATCACCGTAAATCATTGCATCACCTGTGTGATCATATGTGCCTGTAATAGTCTTGTTAACTTCTGCACTCATATGCTTAACAATAGCTCTGCCACTTAGTGTTGTACTTTGTCCAATACGTTTGTCAAAGAATCTACAACCTGGATTAAGAATAGCACCATACAAACTGTTCAAGTTAATCTTTTTAACTAGCTGTCGTTTATCCCAGAATTCAATTTCAACTTTGTTACCAGCATCAAGAGCTTTGCCTTTCATTTTTTGTAATTCTTTACGTTCACTATACCAACGTTTAAGTAGTCCAGGAATAACTCCGTCAAACTCGTTAGTTATAATAGTACCGTTAGCAGTTAGCATCCAAGGCTTGTGTGAATCAAATATTAACTTGTGCATCTCAGCACCACTCATTATAACTGTTTCACCAGTTTCAAAGTCAACATTAAGACTAATGTCTTTACGCTTTTCCATAACTGCTTCATACTCTATTGTAGCAAAGCGGCCTTCCCATGCACCAGCAAATGATTTCTTTTGAAGTGTCATTGCATCTTCTACCATTGCATTAGTTAAATCAGGACGTAGTTGTCCTATAACTGTTGCTGGATCCATGTTCAATGCACGAATAACTGATGGATACAATGAGTTCAAATCCATTGAACCAATCCACTTGTGCAATCCTTTCTTAGGAAATGCTACATAAGCACCTGCCGCAGGTTCACTGCCTGGCTCACGTTTAATTCTATTAGGAACTTGTAATCCTCTATGATGTGCTTCGTTAATAATTGCTTGTTCTGTAACTGCAACGGCACCCATTGTAGTTTGTAGTAACACCGTGTTACTATGTGCAAGTTCGTTACTAAGATCAATAAACTTTAGTTTCTTATCTAGCTTGTCTAGTAGTGCAGTATCTTGTCTGTTGTACTCAATAAATGTTCGAAAGTCATTGTTGTAAAGTTGATCAAGTGTACCTTCGTAAACAGTCTTGTTCTCACCAATCTCTAGTTCACCAATAGCGTCAAGTCTATATGTGTGTCGTTCTTCATAGGTATATTTACGATACAATTCTAAACTATCTAAATGCACTCTGCCTATTAGGTCATAAGTAACAGCTTGTTTTCCATACTTTTCGTATTCACGTTTCTTAGGAAGTTGTTTCCACAAACAAAAACGTCTTGTGTCATCTTTGCTTAGTACACGAGCAACACGATTCACAGTATAAGGAATATCATATCCTTCACTATTCCAACCTGTTAGTATATCGCTATCTTGTATAATGTCAAGAAATGCTTCTAGCATATCAGACTCTTTTTCATACAAGTAAGTATTAGGAAATTCTTCGCACTCTTTTTCTGCGTCTGCCATGCTTAACCCCTTAGGAGGTATTGCAAATGTAACTAGAGTATCTAACCATTGTAGGTGTACACTAATAGCAGTAATAGGCATAAACGGATCACTAGGATCAGCAAATCCACGTTCAGGATCAAAGTCAGTCTCAATATCAAAGAACGCAACGTTTAGTTTAGGTGACTCTACATTTAAATAGTTTTCACTTAGGCATTGAAAGATTGGGTTGATATCACTTTCGAATAATTCTTTGTTTGCATTGATTGCAAGTTCCTTACGGAACTGTTTTGTATTTTTACAAATAATTCTACTTAGGGGATCGCTGTAGATACTGTTGTACTTGCCCTTAGGATCTTTATAATAAAAGGTGTACTTAATTGGATATTCTGTGTAAGATCGTTTGCCGTCTTTACGTTCCACAACTCTGATAACGTCTTGATCGCGATCGAATTGTGCGTCTACATAACTCATATATATTCTCCTTGCATGTCATTTGGGGCTGACAAATACCAATAGTGTCGCTTATGGCCGACGATTACCTTCTTCTTTAAAATATTCTTTTGCCTCTCGTGCCTTATCGTCAATCCAAATGTCATAATGCGGCTTTCTAAAACTTAATGTTGTGTACAATACACCCCATTCTGCAAATTGGTCTTTAGTAAGCTCGCTCCAATCTTTGCCTGTTGTACCGCCTCTAGCAGTCCAATAATGTATCTCATTGCCTTCATTATACAACCTATTAAAATGTTGTATACGTTGTACGTCAGGTTCACTTAATACATACTCACTGTTACTATTATAACAGATTGTTCCGTCTATGTCAACCATATATTTCATAATATAAACAACTGTACTAATGCCCATGCGTTCATTGCGGTGAACCAACTGCATAGGATAATTACAAATGCCGCTTGCCTAATAACTGCACTAACAATACCCAAAATACTTCCAATTAAGTATAATGGTACAAATATTGTTGTTGCAGGATCTAATATAGTAAAGCTCAAAATTGCACTCGCTGAGATTAAGAACAACGCCTCAACCATTTCGCAATAGAATGCAACCGGACTTAGTTTATAGCTATTTTTAAAGAATTTGATTACGTTATTCAAACCTATTTGTCCTTGCCGACTGTTGCGACAAGAGTCTCTAAATCATCAAATTCATCAGCAACTTTATGCCAATCACCTTTGAATGCTACTTTAATTGCTTTGTTAATAAGACTTGGCTTCATGTCAAGTTCTTCTGCTACTGCTTTAACAGTATCTTTAAGACCTGCACTTAAATCGTCAATCTCTTGCATAACGTTAGCACCTTCATTAACCAAACGCTCTAGTTTAGCTTTCTCTTCAACACCGTATGTTCTATCACTCACTTGTATTCTCCTTAATTGTTATATACATTATACACGAACTAAATCTGTTTGTCAACAACTTATTCGGCCTGTGGTCGCTCAATAGTTAAATTGCCCGCTACGACTATTCTTTCTCGATCGTTCTTTTGTTCTGGTACGCTATGTGTTACCCACCCTGGAAATACAACCATAAGTCCTGAATTTAGATATATTGCATTTCCGCTTGTTGGAAACACTAACGGACTATCTTCAGGTGTCGCATCTACATAATATGTAAAACTCCAAATTGCAGGGTGATGTGCATGGGCATTACAACTATCGCCCTTTTTATATAATGCACCCCAGCAATCAGTAACAACATACTTTCCTAAATTTGGTAAGTCGAGACCAGCTTCGACAACGTCAATTGCAAAATTAATTATCTTTTCAAAATCGGGATCTTTAAACATTGTCCATTTAGTCATGTCAGCTTGAACGTTTGTTTTTCTATATTGAAGGTCACCCTGGGCTCGAATCTTCTCTGCGAGTATTGGGTTAATTGTTTCAGCTTCGGGATACACCATTGTAAATACATCGGCTGTTTCGCTGAAGGTTAAGTTTTGCACGTTTGGTATCATGCAAATATTTATATAGGGGGGGTTTAAATAGTCTTAGAGCTGGTTAAGCAGTCCAAGGACGACCTGTTACAAGTCCGCCTGAGTTAGCATTATTGTCTAATGTATTGTCTGTTTTATATCTTGTGGGTAGTTGTGTAGCATCAAGTGTATTTCTTGCTCTGTAAGAAACAGCATCTGTATCTGTTGATCCACTAATAGTACCATTTGCGGCAACTGTTTTGCCTTCACGCTTTGCAAGTGCCTTAGCAAGTTTAGTATCTTGTCTTAGCTTTTTGTTTGCTAGTGTTGATATTCCGTTAGCGGCCATTACTTTTGCTCAGGTTCAGCTTGTTGCTGTCCAGCTTCAGCTTGTTTCATAAGTGCTTTGAACTTACCAAACAGTTGAGGATTTGACATCATGCTCTGTATAGCAGTTGCATATGGTGCAATAGCTTTAATAATATTTGGAGGTAATGTTTCGCCTGAGGATATTTTATCTAATCCTTTTGCAACTTGAGCACCACTTGCCTTACCACCAATAACACCTTTAAGTGCAGTTGCTTTCTGTGCAACCTGTTGTGCTAGTTTTGGATCAGGTGCTACGTCTGGTGCACCGGGTGCTTCAGGAACGCATTTGTTTACACGCTTACCTTTGTTCTTTCCAGTACCTTTTTGTGTACCGGCTTTTTTATAACCATCCCAGCACTTGTCTGGTCCTGCTACTTCTTTTACAAATTTGTTTTTAGCTTTTTTAAATTGTTTAAATCCTGTTTCAGGATCTAATTTAACTGCGCCGTCGGACCAATCTGTTCCGGTCCATGTCCAAGTTGCTGTGCCATCGTTATAAGCACTACCTGGTTTTAGGTCGCTTACTTTCTTTGGTTCTTTAGCTTTTGGTGCTGTATCTTTAGCTTTATCTTTAGGCTTATCGTCTTTTGTAGAAGTGTCACCTTTGTTAATCCAATCATCAGTTTCTTTATCGTCAATACCGCCTTTTGGATCTATAGGCTTTTTATTACCATGTGCGCCACCATACTTAGTTGACGCTTTAGTTGCAACAGCATCTAAGCCTCTAGCAATTCTAGTGTTCTGTACATAGTTGTCAATCTTGCCAAGTGATGCTTTAGTGTTTAACCAACCACCGGGTGGAGCTTCGTTGATGTTATCGAACTCATTTGATAAATCAGTTAACTTCATTACTTGTCAAGCCAAATCTTTGAAAGTTTATCACCCATTGCTCTAATCTTTTCTGCTTCAGATGCATTGCCATTCTGAGTAACATTTGTTTGTACTGCTGTTACTACAGGTGGTGGACCTTTTACAACTGGTGCTGTATTTTGTGCATTAACTCTATTAAAGACTGCGTCTGTGTCGACTGGTTTAAACATATTATTCTCCTAATGATGCTGATAATTTATTCATCAATGATGTTTTATAATCTGTTGATTCATTTTTCATTGCGGCAAATTTATCTGCTTGTTTTTTTCTAGCGGCTTTATCTTCAGCATCCATCTTTGCGACATTCTTATTTCTAAGAGCATCTAACTCTTTACCTTTAAGTTGATCTTTTGTAGGTGCTAAATCTTCTGCAACCGCATTACAGTTACAATGTTTACAAGTTGGAGCACATTTACAATCTTCTGCTTTAACGTCTGCACCACAACACTTGTCTGAACAATGTGTGTCTTTTGATTCTGCAACTTCGTCAAACTTAACTTGATAGTCCATGTGATGATAAACACTACCTAAGTAGTCTGCTGATTTAGTAATTTTTGATTGTACCCAACCCTCTAAGCCTTCTTGCTCAGATACGTTTTTTAGCATTTCGTGTAGTTTGATACTGTACTTTGCAATCTTGTATAGTTCAGCACGAGCCATTTGTACTTCATGGTCAGATTCAGCTCTGTAAGCCATATCTGCTAAACCTTCTTTTAATTGTTTCTTATTCATATTCATCACCTTTTGCTTACTACTATTTATCGTTTAGCTATCTTGGCCCCAAAGAAACTGTCTGATGCATCTAGTGCATTAACTACAGTTCCGTCTTTGTTCTTTTTAGCTTTCTTCTTAGGAACACCATTCTTGTCACGTGGAATTTGACCCTGTGCATGTACTGGATTAGCTACAGTTGCAATAGCACCTGCACTTGTACCGCCTGCTGTGGCAGTTTCACCGAGATCCTTTTGAAATAGTTCACGTATTAACATACTGTTATTTATCCTTCTTTAGCGGGCTTAGTAAAATAATCTTTCAATAGTCCAGCAGTACGTTCAAACTTGTGATCTTTATGTTTGAAACCTACGCCACCTTTTGATTCCCAATTTCTAATATTAGACCCAAAGTCGTCAATTAGTATGTTAGGTGTACCGTCTGCTTGTTTTGCCCACTTATACTTGTCAGCGGAAACAATAACTTCTTTAGGCGGAAAAAACGCTAAGTTCTTTTTAACCCATTCACGCTTGTGTGGTTCTGCTCTAGGATCGTTTGCTAATGGCGCACTTAGTATTGTATACTCGCCTTTAAGATCCTTAATAATGTTTAGTAAGTTTTGTGCATTTGCTGTTAACGGTAAGTTTAACCAAAAGTCATCTTTATCTCTAATCTTTTGTAATGCATCTTCAATATCTGTAATTTGTCGCCAATCTTTTCCTACAAGTTTCTTCCACGCTGGAAAGAAGTCTGCAAGTACACCGTCCATGTCTACATAGATTTCACTAACAGCTGATAGTTCTTTAGTTTGTAATTCTTTTATCTGCGACTCGGTCATCCCTAAATTATATAAAGTATTTGCTTTTGTATTCTTACTTGCTTTCTTATGCATAGTATACTTGGGTTTACCGGCTTTGTCAACCGAAAAACCAAGTTTCTTTGCTTCAATACTAGTTTGGTTAGGACCTACATCGGGAGTAGTGTTAACACCAGGTACAATAAGACCGACGCCTTCTGATAGCTTAGATATCTCATGCCACCTCATTTCTTTTTACGTCCTCTAAAGCCTTGTGGCATATTTTGGTTAGTCATGTAAGGTCTATTAAACCAAAGTTTAAACCAATCTTGATCACCAGGTTTTAAACCTAATTTTTTTTCTTTTTGTTTTAGAGCGGTTGCAGTGATACTAGGGTTTTCGTCAATCTTATATTCGGAGTAACCTTTATATTCGTTTACACCTGCAAGTTGAATTATACGTTCTAGTTCATCCATTACTTTGCTTTGGCCTTACCAGCTTTCATATTAGCCATCCAATGTGCCATACGTTGCTTTTCGCCACTGCTACCTTTTGCAGTTTTTCTTAAACTACTTACACTTGCTTTAGTATCAACTCCACTACGTTTGGCTAATCCTTTACGTCCGGGCTTCTTGCCGTCTGCAAAGTTTTCATCGTAGTGTGCATCTTTGTTTCCACCTGCGTCTTGTGTCTTATAGCCCATCTTCTTTAGAGCTACTTTAATAATTTCATCTTCTTCAGGACTAAACGGAACAATCATTACATCTGGCTCAGATGGATTAATATCGTCTGGGTCCATAGTATCTGTGTTTGCAAGGTGTGTACCTAGCTTAATAAAATCATATGCTGTGTCTGACTTTGCTAACGTACTACTTTTAGGATTAGGAATTAGATCACCTTCATTTTTCATAGAGGCAACATTACTAATCATTTTATAGATATCACCGCCTGCTTTTTTAAATGCTTGTGAAACTTCTTTCTCTGTAAACTTTAAATAATCAACCATGTACATTGCAAGGCCAGCTTCGCCATCGCCTTTGTACATATCAATTAAGTCTTGTTCTAAATTACTACTACTTTCGTTAGCATGTATTGCGGCTTGTTGTTTCTTACGCATAGGATGTCCTTTACCGTGGATACCTTTCTTACGTCCGTCACCTTCTTTCATAGCAGAAATAAGCATGTCTTCTAATTTGTTTAACTCGTCTCTATCAACTTCAAATTGTGTTAATACTTTTTCTAATTCTTTTTCGTCTTTTGTTTTAATTAACTCGTTATACAGTTTCGTTCCACCGTATAGTGCTACTGCAATACCAACAGCTGGTAATCCGTATCTACCTAGTGCTTGTGTAACAGGGTGATCTAAGAATCTGTTAGCCCATTTTACTGCATCTCTTACCCAAGGATAAACTTTCCAAGTAGCAGTTAAGAACCCTATGGCCCATTTATTGTTCCAAAAGAACTTACCAATTTTACCAACAGCCATTAAGCCTCTAAGAGCAGGTACTGCCCATTCGTCTAAACTTTCATCTTTTGTAGCAATGCCCATACCTTTTCTAACTTGGTCGTACATGCTCTGTGCCATCTGTGCATTAGCAACACCTTGTTTGAAACTATCAAAGTCACCTTCTTGTGCCGCGGCTCTCATTTTACTTGCACTCATGCCTTCAGCACCTTCTGCATCGGGATCACGTTCGCCTGCACTTACAATATTAATACTGTTAAACTTATAATCTTTGCCGTTGTAGTCATTTAATAGTTTAGTAAATGAATCAACTCTATCACTACCTGCTACATACACAATGTCTGTGTAACCTTTAGCTTCTAAATTCTGCATTGCTTGGATAATAGTTTTTACTTTAGGATCACCAATTACAACTCCAGGGAAACTCTTCGATGCAAAGTACATCTTCTCTGGAAAAGGTAGTGGATCTGTTTTAGGTTTTTGTGTTTGGCTTAAAAATAGAAAAGGATCACCTTGTTGTGACTTTACTACGTCAGCTAATTTAGCATGTCCAATAGTGGGAGGGTTCATTCTACCAAATGCAAACACCGCAGTTTTGGGTGCTTCAAATAACTCTCTTAGAAACATTAATACTCTCCGTCTCTAAGTGCGGTCATTTCCTCGCTAAAGATTATTTCAGCTAATGATTTAGCATCTTCTTTCGTTAATAGTTCTGATGGGCGTTTGTTAATACCAAACTGTTTACAGTAATGTTCAGCACCTGCTGTAATCATATCTGTTAAGTCAGTTGGCATAGGACTTTTGCCACCTTGTAATTTAGATTGCATATTACACATTGTTGGATAATACTTTTTACGATAGAACATTGGATCGTTCTTCATAAACACTTGCATGTCACTAACGACATCAAATCCTAAATCATTTTCTTTTTCTACTTCAAAATCCGTAAACTCATTAATTCTCATATTACCACTTCCTACATGACCAGTAACGTGCCTTTGTACGTGGTCCTGGATTGTCACAGTTATGTCTTGCTCTAAAGCTCTTACGTCTTTTTGGATTATTCTTTTTGATACTCATAGCTTTACCTTTAACACTACTTCCGCCGTGTCCAAAGTTAACTTTTTTAGTATTACCTGTCTTGGGATCTTTTACATATACTTTAAATTTCTTGACATCACCTTGCATAGGCTTGCCTAGTTTAACTTTACGTCCTTGATACTCTGCTTCGTCTATTGGATCATCATCTTCGTTCCAATGCATAACACCATACTGTTCAAAGAACTCGTCATCATCGTCATATGTTTCTTCTTCAAGCTCTTCGCCAACACCTGCACTAATTTCAATATCAAAGTCATCGTAACCTTGTTCGAACATATAGTTTGCTAGTTTGTTAGCATACTCGGTTGATTCTTCTTCTGAAAGTTGTCTTGGTAAAGCAATTTCCCATGCTGTTCCACCTTGCTCAGTTTCGTAAAGGTCTTGGTCAGGAAAAATACTTTCGTCTAACAACTTAGTTGTTTCCTGTTTTTCCATTACTATTCTTACAAAATGTTCCATCTTATCTCCTAATGATTTAACAGTACACTAGTTACTGTTCCTGATGTATAACTTACCACAGTTCTAACCCAAACAAAGTTTCCTGTAAAGTTTTTAAAATACCCACCATCGGATCCTGTAACGCTAGTACCATCAACATCGAACCAGTCGGTCTCAGTTGGTGTTACTGCAAGGGTTCCTTGCATCTTTATAGTTCCGTTGAAAGCTATTAGATTATATTGTACAGTATGAAAACCATCTGCACGACCGTAGTAGCCATCGCCTTTAAATGCTTCACCTGTGACGGCTTGTGTTGTGCTATCTGCTGGGTGAACGTTCTGTGTTAATATTGTTATACTATTGGACATATAGTTATTTATCTAGTTCTGTACTCGATACGATTTTATCGATACGCATGAAGTCTCGCTTTAAAAACAATCTTATTAGTGTTATAGTAGCATGATCTTTAACATACATGTACTTTCCTTTTAGATTGTACCCACCTTTAATGTCACTTAATACAACTCCGCCTATCTTAATTTTGTCTTTATGTTTTAAACAAAATCCAGCTAAGTTAGGATCTGCTGATCCGTTAAGTGTAACCTTATAAGCAAACTTAATAGTGTCGTTAATAATAACACCCTTAGGAAGATCAGCATTATCTCTGGGCATATGTATAGCACACACAGCATTTAATTTACTGTTTAGTTGCTTAACCCATTCAAAGTTATTAGTGTATATACCTAAGTGCCATGTTTCGCAACGTAGCTTATAGTCTTCTTCTTGATTAGTAAATTCATGTAATAGAGTTTGTAAGTCTTTTAGTTCTTCTTGACTTACTCGTACATCTCTCATTCCTATACGAAGGAACCCATTACCAGTTGCTTGGTCTAATGCACTATCAATTGACTTTCGTGCAAAAGACATGTTCTTATTTCTAAAAACATGCCCTAGTGCGTTTGACAAGTCTACTTTATATTTGTATTTGTCAAAGAATAGCTTAGTTGAGTCAATCTTGATCAACAGTTTCTGGCTCCTTAACCTTAGACTTAACTGATGTTAAATCAAATGCACCGTCTTTAACATCAATATGTAATGTACCACCGTTTTTCAATTCACCAAACAATAATACTTTAGATAACGGAGTCTTAATATCGTTATCAATAACACGTTGTAACGGTCTTGCACCCATTTTACTATCAAAGCCTTTGTCAATAAGGAAGTCAATAGCTTCATCTGAAATAGTAGTTTCAACATCTTTGTCAGTTAGCATAACTTTAAGATCAACTAAGAACTTACCTACAATTTTAATCATTGTATTTTTATCTAACTTACCAAATGTCATAATACCATCAAGTCTGTTACGAAACTCTGGAGCAAAGAACTTTTTAAGTTCACTATCATCGTGATCTTTTTCCATCTCACCAAAGCCAACTGTATTAGTTTCAGCTTCCGCGGAACCTAAGTTAGTTGTAAGAATCATTACAATGTTTCTACAATCAGCAGTCTTGCCGTTTGAACCTGTAACAAATCCGTTATCCATAATCTGTAATAATAGTTGACTAACATCTGGATGTGACTTCTCAATCTCATCAAGCAGTAGTACACAGTTAGGATTTTCTTGTACTTTAGTAATAAGTAATCCTGAATTTTCTTCAAAGCCAACGTAGCCTGGAGGTGAACCAATAAGTTTAGCAACACTATGCTTCTCTTGATATTCACTCATATCAAATCTAATTAGTTTTACACCTAGTTGACTAGCTAATTGTTTTGCAGTTTCAGTCTTACCAACACCAGTTGGACCCATAAACACAAATGAACCAATTGGTTTATTATCTGCTTTAAGTCCTGCTTGAGCAACATGAATCTTATCTACAATACTATCAATTGATTCGTCTTGTCCGTAGATCTCTGCTTTCATATTATGATTTAAGTTAGCAAGGTTACTTGTTTCAGTTTCCATAATCTGCTCAGGTGGCAAGTTAATCATCTTAGCAAGTTCAAATTGAATCTCTCTCATGCCAACTACTTTAGACGTATCTTCTTTAAGTTTAAATCTTGAACATGCAACGTCTAGTAAGTCAATAGCTTTATCTGGTAGCTTCTTATCTGTTTGAAATTTGATACTAAGTTTAATAGCAGTATCAATAGCGGCTTCAGTAATTTCTACTTTATGAAATTCTTCGTAATACTTTTTAATACCAGTAAGAATATCTTTAGTAACATCTTTACTAGGCTCGTCAACACTTACACGAGCAAATCTACGCATTAATGCACGATCCTTTTCAAAGAACTTACGATACTCTTCCCATGTAGTTGAAGCAACTACTTTAATATTACCTTTAGTAAGAATAGGCTTTAACATGTTTGCTAGATCATTTGACTGTCCAGCACCGCCAGCACCAGCACCACTTATCATGTGTGCTTCGTCAATGAACATAATAGTCTTGCCTTTCTTTTTAAGTCCAGCAATAACTAATTTAAAGCGTTCTTCAAAGTCTCCACGGTACTTACTACCAGCTAACATACTACCAATGTCTAGGTTATATACTGAATACTCTTTTAAGAATTCAGGCACTTTACCATTTACAATATTGTATGCAAGTCCTTCTGCAATAGCAGTTTTACCTACACCCGGCTCACCAACTAGCAGTACGTTGTTCTTCTGTCGACGACCAAGTGCTAGTGCAATGCTTTCGAGTTCTTCTGAACGTCCAATTACAGGATCAATCTTACCTGTCTCAGCGTCAATATTAAGGTTTGTAGTAAATGAACGCAATGCTCTAGTAGCCATGCCTTGCATTTCTTCATCTTCATAACTTGCTTCAAGCTCGTTGTTTAGATAGTCTGCAAACTTTTCTTTTTCAATTCCTGTTTCACTGATAAAGTATAATGCCCAACTTTTCTTTTCGTTGAACATACTCAAGAACACATCAGTAACTTCAATGTTGTTGCGTCCGCTGAATAACACTTGAGTAAATGCTCTGTTTAATACACGCTCTACTGCTTGTGTTTTCTTAGGCTTGTACTTTTTAGGTACTTCGTCCATTAACAAATCAGTGCATTTAGTTTTTAGATAATTTTCAACATTCTTTTTCATAAACTCAGGATCAGCTGTTCCGTATCCTGATACTATATTTGAAAAGTCTTCCTCGCATAGCATTGCAAATAGCAAATGCTCTAAGGTAAGATACTCATGGCTGAGTTGCTTAGTAACTTCTGTTGCTTTATCGAAGATCTTCTGTAAGTTTTCGCTAGGTTCAACCATTATGTTATATATGCTCCAAATCGTTTTAATAATTTTATTTGCTTTTTCTTAGCAATGTCTAGTTTAAGTTTACTTACCCGGTCTGTAAAGTTAATACCGTATAAGTGATCGTATTCATGTCCTGCAATTCTTGCATTCCATCCTACTAGTTCTATTGTACACTCTTTGTTAGTAGAGTCAAGATACTCTATTACCATTCCTGTTGGTCTTTTTACTTTAAAAAACAGTAACGGAAAACTTAAACACCCTTCTTCGCCAAGTACTGTGTCTTGACTAACTGCTGTAATCTTAGGATTAATTATAGCAAATGGTTTGTTGTCTTCGTGTCCTTTCAACTCGTCTGGTTTCATAACAAAAATCTGTGCATCAAGACCTACTTGGTTAGCAGATAGTCCAACACCCTTTTCTTCTTCCATAAGTCTAATCATTTCAGCTTCAATCTCAACAGCGTTGTACTTGTCAAAGTCAAACGGTGCTACTTCTTTTGCTAAAAATGGATCAGGATATCTAACTAGTTTTAGTTTCATCTTGTATTTCTCTTAACTTCTCTCTGGTTAATTCGTTGTCAATTTTTGGGGTAACCCCTTGTACTTTAATATACAAGTTTCCTGTTTTTCCTAACCGTTTGTTAGGCAAGCCTTGTCCACCAATACTAAAAGTTGTGCCTGGGTTAGATCCAGCTGGTACATTAACACTTAGAGTACGTCCGTGGATTGTTTTGACCTGTATATTTGTGCCTAAGATAAAATCAAATAGATTTAACTTTCTCTCTATATATAAATTTATGCCATCTACGGCGTAGTCGGGGTGTCTTCTGACTCGTATAACGACATGTAAATCTCCTCTTGGAGCATTTTGGACAATGTCGCCACCCATTCCATGATACCTAACTCTATCGTCATTTTGTATGCCTGGAGGTAAAGTAACGTTCACAGTTTCTTCTCGACCACTTGGCAGTCTATAAGTTGCTATAACATCTTTACCAGAAACAATATCCTCCAAACTAATATCAGCGGCAATAGTTATATCTTGGTTACGCATCTGTCGTTGTCTTTGTTGTTGTCCAAACATAGACCCAAATATATCTTCAAACTGAGCGCCACCAAATTGTTGTGAGAAGTGACTTTGTTGTTGTGACTGAGCCTGTTGAGGATCAGCAGTTCCAAACTGGTCATACATTTGTTTTTTTTGAGGATCTTTTAGTGCTGAGTATGCTTCGTTAACTTTTTTAAACTGAGTATCGTCTCCACCAGTTCTGTCAGGATGATGTTGCATACTTTGCTTCTTGTATGCTTTCTTAATCTCTGTTGTTGAAGCGTTGCGAGAAACGCCTAATATTTCATAATAATCCATATTACTATTATACGCTTATATTAGGCGATTGTCAAGCATTATTTTTTCATTTTGAAGTAGATGAATTCTTCGCCAGTCTCTTCATTCTTAATTGTAATAGCCGGTGCTCCATCTGGAACTTGCTTACCAACATAATGCCAAGTCATTCCGTCTTTTGAGTCTTGCTCAACTGCATTAAAGAACTCTGCATTAGTACCAACAAATAACCCTGCCATTAGTATAATTCCAAAAACCATTTTTATTCCTATTCTATTTTGATGTCTTATTACGTCGACATATTATACAACATAATCAGTCGGAAGTCAAGTATTATTTTTTACTAGACCCTGTGTACAGTCCGAACCAAGCCGCTCCAGCACCTACAACAACACTAACTAATCCTGATTGTTCCATAGTTGCTTCTCCGCCTAACCCCATGTACCAATGTACTACTTGATATAGTAACACAATGTAAACTGTAATAAAAATACGTGGAAAAATTCTCCATTGATCAAATGCACGAGCAAGGTGTATCCAACGAACATATGGATTTGGTCCTAGATCTTTTACAGTTGTATCAACTTCTAAGTCTAGTTTAACTTTGCGTGTTGTACTCTCTTGAGTTGCAACAACTACTGCATCATGTTTTGGTTCAACTGCTGGCCCAATGGGCTTATCTAAGTCTTCAAGTTTCTTTCTTGGCATTTTTCATTTCCTCTATATTCTCTTTGTTAGCTTTAATTGCATCAGTCTGTGCCTGATCAATCATATCTTGTATGCGTCTACCTTTCTCAGCATCGGTATCTAAGTGCAAATTTTTATTGATAACTTTTTCTAACTTGTGAAACTTAATACGGTCGTTCGGAATGTATCTCCAAGTATATCCTTTAGCAGTATATACTCCAAACACACTTTCACGTAACCCTACTTTAACTATAATAGCATCTTCATCGTCTAATATAATAGCATCACCTTCATTAAACGCAGGATTCATTTTAAACTTTAATCCTTGCATTAAATTTGTAGCAAAGTCTTTAAACCAAAAGGCCGCACTAATCGAAATTAGTATAGCGATCCACGGAGCCAGTACATCACCTAGGCTCATTCCAAATTGGTCAAATATATTCATCACTAGTATTTATCAGTCATAAGGAAAGGTTGTCCAAAATAAATTGAACAACCTTTGCTTAGTTTACTTAATGTATGCTTGGTAGCTTACTATAGTCTACTTGATAGTATCCTGACTCGTGCATTTCAACTGCATCAGCGTACTGTGTTTCAAGTAATTCTTGAGCCATTACACCGTGTTGTACTGCATTATCCCATACATAGTTATATGTATAAGTGTTTAAGCCATTAACTTTAGCTACAAACTTAACGTTTTCTTTCAAACGTGTATCTGAAAACCATTTCTTAACAGACTTCCAACTTTTTGTGGCTGTGTTTGCAACTGCATTAGCCGCATCAGTTGCCGCTTTATCAATAGCTCTTGTAGCACTATTAATAGCATTGCCTGCTTGGTTAATAGTGTTGTTACATGCACTAATAGCTGTGTTACAAGCGTCTACAGTAGCGTTAGCCGCCTTTATAGCGTTGTTTGCGTTAAACACACTAGTTGTCCACTTACCTACTTCATTACCCCAATGTGCAACGTCATTAGCCGCATCAGTCATTGCTTGACCAGTTTGGTTAATTGCATCTTCAGTAGCGTTAACTGCTGTATTTGCTACTGCTACACTTTGTTTTGCAACTTTTTCTGCATTTTTAGCAACAGCTTGTGCTTGATGAGCAACTTTAACTGCTTCTTGTTGTGCTTTATCAATACCGTCAGTTACATGATTCAACGCTTCGTCAATAGTTCCGCCTGCGTTCATAATAGCGTTAGCACCATCTACTAGTGGACCAATATCAAGGTTAACATTAATGTCAACATCTAGTCCTACAAGTAAAGCCGCTTGTCCGTCAATACCAAAGCTAATAGTTTCATCAGTATATGTAGCATGAGCTGAACCTTGAGCACCAATTTGTCCACCGATACTTGCACCAACTCCGCCTTCAACTTCTGCTCCGCCGAAATTTGCTGACCCACTTGCGTCAACTCCAACATTAGCACCAGCAATAGCGCCGCCACCTACGTCAACTCCGTCCTTACCAACACTTGCATGACCGCCTGCTTCGGCAAATGCTTCTGCATGAGCTCCGGCTGTACCTTCTGCACCAGCGTCAACATTAACACCAGCAATACCAACTTCGGCATCTACTGATCCTGTTGCTGTTACATCTGCACTAGCACTTGCACCAACTGTTGCCGCGGCTTCTACACCATCGCTATCAATTGATCCACTTGCTTTTGCATGTGCTTCTGCTTCTGCTTTAGCAACTGCTTCTGCACTTGCGTCTGCTTCTGCATGTGCTGTTACACCGCCGCCTAAATCTTGACTAGCATGTGCTTCTGTGTCTGCACTTGCGCCAGCTTCTGCACTTGCATGTGCTTCTGCACCAACTGCAACTGAATGATCAGTTACTTCGTACCCTGCACTTGCTCCAGCTTCTGCGTTAGCGTGTGCTTCTGCGTTATAACTTGCGCCTGCATGTTCGTCACCTACTACTTCACCTACTGATGTTTGAATACCAGCGGCAACTTGAATATGATACTGTGGTCTTTCAACATCTTGCACCATAGCATCTGCTTGTGCAACTTGTGATTGAGCCGCTTCAAAGTCATCATTGGCTTTTTCTTTTTGTTGAACAGCCGCTTCGTGATCGTGAATAGCTTTTTCATGTGCATCATCAGCCGCTTGTTGCTTTGCTTGTGCATTAGCTTGTTGGCTTTGAGCGTTAGCTTTTTGTGTTGTTGCGGCATCTTTTTCTGCTTGAGCACTTTTCTTATTGTTCTGTGCTTGGCTCTTTTCAGATGCCTTTTGATTCTTTTGTGCTTCGGCGTCACGTTTCTGTTGTTCCGCTCGTGCCTTATCCTGTTCTGCTGACATTATCTTTGCTTCCTCTCTAGTTTGTTAATACGTTGTTCTAGCTCGTCTATCTTTCGAGCAATATTTGGATTTACTTTCTTCCATGCATTAGGATCCTGGTTAAACCAAGTCCAGCCAAAACGATCTCTAATTGTATCTAAAAAAGTGTCCCACTTCCCAAACACCCATAATGATATGCGTGTGTCTTTCATGTATGCAATAAACAATGCTCCAAAGATAGAACCTGCAATAGCTGTGTATAACCATAGCATATCGTTAGTCATTTCTTTTAATATTTCAAGCATAGTTATTCCTTAAATTATACGTGTGTATTTATTCAAACTCATATTCTTCTGAAGTCCACACGCACTATTTACTTCTAACAGAATCTATAAAACTATATACTCTGCCAAATTGCTTATCAATACTGAATAGATCTTGCTGAATCATAGTTACTAGAAGTTGTAGTTCTATTAATGTTACTAAAGTCCATGTAGCTAAACCCATTAAGATTGTACCTAATAGGCCTATTAACAATGTATTAGTCTTTCTAGTCATTATTTCTTTTTAGGATCTTCGATTGTCTCGTAGTATTCTTTATATGATTTGATAATTTCGTCTTGTTGTAGCATGTATGCACGTATCTGTGCAAAGTTTTTACTTAGAGCTTCGTAACCGTCATCTGTTAATCCAAACAACACAGGATCTACTCCACCTGCTTTAAGTTTAGCAAACACTTCGTCTGCATTATCAGATGTAATAATAGTCCATTTAATTTCTTCTAGCTTTGGAGTTAACGGTAGAGGCAACGCAAGAGGTTCTCTAGGAACTTCTGTTTTAAAGATTTCTAGATGCTTAACAGAACTACATCCACTAATAAGGAATGTACTTAGGATTAGCAATACTAGGACACTCTGAGTTGATTTCAGACTTTTTAGTAGCATTTTTCTCTTTCTCCGTTAATGGTGACCCCATAGCAATTTCTACACATCTCATTGCTTTTGTAGTTGCACCGTTAATAACTCGTTCAACTGATTTAGGACGTTCATCTGCAAGTTTGCCTATGTCACGTACTTCACCTTGACCGTTAATTTTATTAAAGCGTTTATCCAACGCTGTAAATTCAGCTTTTAATGATTTGTTTTGTGCATCTAAGTTAGCTGTAATTTTTCTTTGTGATTCAAAGTCAGCTTTTGCTTGGGCAATCACTTCTTTTTGACTTTCAACACTTTGTTCTAACTTCAAATTGTTTGCTTCTGATGTTGCAAGATCTGACTTTAAAGTTTTAACGTAAACTACTCCGCCACCAGCACCGGCTAACATTATTAATACCATTGCAATCTTGATTGAACTAAACATAGTGTTTACCCTAGTAACTTTTTTATTGTATTTGGTCCTACTATTCCGTCAGCAGTTAGGCCGTTAGCACCTTGCCATTCTTTAACAATACGTGCAGTACCTGGACCAAAGATGCCATCAGCAGGTGAAATATCAAGTTTCTCTTGTACTTCTGCTACTAGTGGACCACGTGATCCTACTCGAATAGTTTGATTATAATCAACTGTTGGTTCTTCATAGTCGCCACCTAGTACATCTAAAGCATGTATGTAATGTTTCTTACGATCTTCTAAACCAATTGTACCACCGTTGATACGTTTCGTTGCTCCGACAATGTCTTGACCGTCACAATATTTGTTTAAGCCGTTTGTATCCCAGAACCAACATGCTGAGTCTAGTGCGCCTTTCTTTGTGCGTACATAATCAGTTGCTTCTTCTGGTGACATTTCAACTGCTTTACTAAATTCTGTATAGTTGTAACGTCCAGTTAGCTGTAGTATACCACCACCTCTAAATCTCCAACCGTCACCACTAGCAGTATCGCCGTTGTCCATGCGTGAAGCGTAAATAACGTTTGCAATTTTTTCTGGTTGTCTGTGATATGGTTGGGGGTCTCTTCCTGCTCGTACAAAGTACTTGCCGAATATTTTATTTAATGCACTTGCACTATAATTTAAGTTTTCGCTTAGTGTTCTAAAGCCACCACTTTCGTGTCCACACTGAGCAACAAACATAGCAACTCTTTCAATGGAATCTACTTCCCATAACGGAAGTATTTCAAGCATTGCTTCATACCAATCCTTCCAATCATCTCTATGGATAAGCTCTTCAGCCATCCAAGGTTCAAAGTCGAATTTAAAATGTTCTTTGGCCATTCTCTAGGTTTCCTATTTTTTAAGGACTACTGTATAACCATTATTTTCAATTAACAGTTTATCTCCATACTTGCCTATATTGTAGTCTCCAATATATTTAGTAAGGAAAATTACTTCTGGAAAAGAATTGACATCATATTTCTCAGTAATCGTCTCATTAATCTCTATAGTTTTGCCAAAATCTAACACGTTGTATGTAAGTGGTTCTGTCCATATTTTGGTAAATTTAATTCTGTTTTCAACTAGGTCAATACTATCAATGTAACTCTTATTAAAGAAGTTCTTATAGTTGTCCATGTTACTTTCGTTAACTTTAATCTCGTAGTCAGCTTTGTCTAACGGAATAGTTTCACCTAGTGCTTCCATTCCTGCATCTTGACTCTTAAAACTTTTATAATAACGGAATTTAAATTTATCAATACTAGCTAGTTTGCCTACACCGTCTAGCATCTCAATAATCTGAGTTGGAACATCTTTCATACGTTCAATTTCAACAAATACTTTATATGTACCGTCTGTTTGTTCGCCTGATGTAACATCAGCATCTAATACAAAAGGATAACCTTTCTCAAAGAAATTCATTAAGTCTTTTGCTGGTGCTTGTGACATGCAACTAAAACTGCATACTACAATATCCTTGTCATCACCCATTTTACTTTTGAAACTATCAATTTCAAAGATAGGTAATATTAAATCGTTAAGGTCGCCTGCTTGTAATCCCATTATACTGCTCCGCCTTCAACTGCGGCAGTTTCGCCTTCTTGTGCTATATCATCAATTGCTGGCTGTGTTGTTGCTACTGCTGGTTCTTTAACATAATCTAACTGTTCAGCATAACCACTATAGATATTTAATATAAGTTCTTTAGGCATTTTGATAGTAACTACCCAAACAGGTTCTCTATCTAGCTTGCCTTTTTTAGTACCAGGTCTAACATCATCTGGTTCTTTAATCTTTCTAGGTTTTAATACCGCAGTCTTTTCGTATGACACATAACAGTCATAGTCTAGCAATCTCTTGCCACCTGCAGGGTCTGGCATTTTATCCTTAGGCCACATAAACGAAGCACTTACCCAGTGCCTAGTAATCATTGGTCCTTCGACTAATTCACCATCTTCCCAATTAGCATAAACGTAGAGGTCTAGTTCGTCTAATACTCTTTCGAAATCTTTTAATACACTCAAAGCGGTGTCGCTTTCGTATATACTTTCGATGTTACTAATAATGTCTAATACGTCACGCATGTTGTTTCTCACCTATTCTTATACACTTATTTATCCGACTACGATCTATAAGTGTGCAGTTTTGTCTTGTCTACTCGATGGTAAATATTTATGTAGGACAGTTAAATGTGAATCTACAGTGACTGTCTTTATATTAACTCATGAAGGAGGAACTTAATGGGTGCTAAAAGACGAGCTATTAAGGCTCATAAACCCCAAGCTAATAACAATAACGTTGTTAGTTTTCAAAAACCACAATCAAAACCAATCAATATACTTCCTAGAAACAAAAACCAAGAAACATATATGCTAAAACTGTTGGACCCGATGAAATACATAGTATTCGGTGTTGGTCCTGCGGGAACCGGTAAGACCCTACTTGCGGTCCAGGTGGCTATTAAGTTATTCAAGGAAGGCGTTATTGATAAGATTGTTGTAACAAGACCCGCTGTGTCAGCTGACGAAGATCTAGGCTTTTTACCTGGAACTATGGAAGAGAAAATGGCACCGTGGACACGTCCGATCTTTGATGTTTTTAAAGAGTACTTTACTCAGAAAGAAATAGAAGGCATGATGTACGATGGTGTAATTGAAATTTCACCGTTATCATATATGCGAGGACGTACTTTCAAAAAGTCAATTATTGTTGCTGACGAAATGCAAAATGCAACGCGAAATCAAATGAAAATGCTACTTACTAGAATCGGCGAACACTCGCAAATGATAGTAACAGGTGATTTGGCACAAGCAGATAGAATGGATCAGAACGGTTTATTGGACTTTATTAAATCTTTAGAACAATATAGAGAAACTACACACATTGACATAGTCAGGTTCCAAACCCATGATATCGAAAGGCATGATGCAGTTAGAGAAGTTCTAGCTGTTTACGGCGACGAATAGTATTATTTTTCACCAGGAAGATCTGTATCGTTTTGATCGACGATATAGGTCTTCTTAACGTGTTGCCATTTAGACCAACCATTAAAGATTATTTTTTGTAATCCAATAATTGCATTGTGTCTATCAACACTTGTTTTGCTCAGGTCACCTGTGCGAGCAACAACTGTTTCTCTCTTAATAGGAATCAGTTGACACAAAGGTTCACCCATTTTAATGAATGTGGGCTTAATCTCTTTTAACATAATGTTAATAGGACTAATTAACGCACCTACATCATGATCAATAATACCTGGAATTGCTTCGTAGTTCCTATCCTCATGAAAGAACAAGGGTTGATACATTACACTCCAGTTAGCTTTACTCCATATTTTCCAAGGACAGTCTAACTTAACTGCGGCTCGTACTCCAAACTTCCGTAAAACTTGTGATATAGGATTGTCTACCTGATCCGGTGGATGCCAAGCACTATTATAACTGTCATCACTATAACGTGTTTCTACAAAGTTACCACAATCGCTAGGAACAATTTCCATATCACACCAAGCAGGAATAATAAACCCTGTTTTCATATAATCACCAATACCAGGACACGCTTTTACAGTTTGATCACTGTCAATTTTGTGCTGTTCTTTTTTAGTGAAGGTCGGCATCTTCTTCCAAGACGCTGGCATAAACTCACCAGCCGGTCTAATAGGTGCATGTTTACGTACAGCCCACCTTTCAGTTTCAAAAAATATTACTGGTTCTGGATTATTCATTAATTGTTTCCATTAAAGGAAATATCTCCGCAATTACTTTTGCACATGCATGAGCAATTTCCATATGTTCTTTTTGTGTACCGTTAGCACCACGTAGATCAATATAATGTACCCAACTACGAATACTACCTTGCATGTATAGTGTTGTCTTTGTAAGACCTTCGGGTAATACCTTACGTGCTTGTTCTTTAGCAATACCTTTTTTAATAGCCCAGTCGTATTCTTTCTTAGCTAGTACTGCAATACGTCTTTGTGCCCAATCCCATTCTTGTTGTAGCTTTGTATCATCTACTTCAACTGAGTTTTGTCTGTTCTTTGGGTCTTGTAAACGAGCTTCACTATACTCAAACATGTCGCCTTGTTCTTCAGGGTTAGCATAACGCTGACTAAACTCTTGAAAGGCAAAACTACGATGACGTACAATTTGATGTGCAATGTCACGTGTTGTTTTAATCTCAAGTGTAGCATTAACCATCTCTAATGGTGACCAATGTTGATGTTTGATTAGGTATTTAATTAATCGTTCGCTAGTTGCTGTGTTAATTTGTGCGGAAGGGTTACTTACTTTTGCACAAAATGCAATAAGCTCTTGCAGATCTGTTAAACCTTCTGCTTCAAACTCTGGTGTCGCTTTGCTGTGTGCTACTAATCTAGCTCTCATTTTTTAAATCCTTTATTCTTTGTTCTAACCAACTAATGGCTGTGTGTATATGTCCTGTGTCGTGTTCACGCAGACATGATTTAGCATATTGTACTTCCCTTTCCAATATACTTACTTGTATAAGGTTACCAGAAAAATCTTTTTGAGTCTGTTTCCTGCCACCCACTAACCAGTTCTCCAAATAACATGAACACCAAATTCAGTTATAAATGGGTGTGGTCCTAATTCTCCAATGGGAATTTGGTTACATGCTGTAGTAAATTCTAACACCATGTCAGCTGGTTCAAACCACCCTAGTTCACCACCTTTGTCCTTGCTTGGACACGCTGAATTTTCTCTTGCTAATTGATCAAACGAAACTCCACCGGCTTGTAATTCTTTAGTAATACGCTCGCCTTCTTTCATTGCTTCACCGACGCCTCTACTATGTGTAGAGTTTTTTGCACCTTTGTACGACAATAAAATATGACTTGCTCTCATTTTCTTAAATGATTTTAACACATTGCTCATTCTGTACTAATCTCCTTGTCCTGGTTCTTCCGATATGCCAGCGATGATCGGAATTCTATCTGCCAACACATCTTCCGGTCTTGCTTGTGTAATGTTGGGCCATATATTACTATATTTACTGTTAAGTGCTAGCCAGGTTCCATCATCTTGGCTATCTGTAATAATAGCATCTACGGGACACTCTGGTTGACAAACGCCACAGTCAATACATTCGTCTGGATTAATAACTAGCATATTTTCACCTTCGTAAAAGCAGTCAACTGGACAAACTTCTACACACGTCATATGTTTGCAGTTTGCACAATCGTCGTTTACTAAGTATGTCATTATAACCTCGCTAGTTTAATCAATGTAGCGGCTAAGTTAATTTCTGGATCAACAACTAATGTATGATCTACTAAGCCTTGTTTAATAACCATAATAGCCTTGTCTTGCTTATCGTCATCTCCAAACAACTCAATGTTGTCATACAACCAACGATAAACTTCTTCCATCTCTTCTGCTCTTGCACTTGCACAAACAAGTTTACGTGCTTCAGTAATCTTACCTGCTTTAAACAATGCAACCATATCAAGTTTCCAATCAGCTTCTGTTTTATCAGCTTCATTGGGCTTTACTAGTTCGCCATCTTGCGAGTTCATCTGTACCATGTTAATACATTTACGTAAGTCTGGGTAAGTTGCTTTTACATAGGTGTCTAGTGTGTCTAAGTCTGGTGTTACACCTTCTGTAATAAGAATCTGTGCAACACGAGCAGTAAACTCTGTTTGATCTACTTTTGCAATATGAAAGCCCTGACAACGTGAATGTAGTGCAGGAATAATTCTGTTAGGATAGTTACAAGTTAAAATAAATCTACTTGTAGTATGATACTCCTCCATCACTCCACGTAGTGCCGCTTGTGCGTTCGGCGACAAATAGTCAGCCTCGTCAAGTAGTACAACTTTAAAATCACCAAAAGGTATCATCTGCACAAAGTTAACAATCTTATTTCTAACTTCATCTACAGAGTTTGTTCGACTTGCGTTAATTTCTAGTATGTCTAAATCATTTAGCTCTAGTTCGTTAAACAATAGTTTAGCAAGTGTTGTCTTACCAATACCTGCGTTACCACTAAACAGCAAATGCGGAATAGTCTTGTCTTTAATCCAAGTTTGTATTTGTTTCTTCTGATGTTCATCTCTGAACACATAACCGTCTACTGTTTTAGGACGATACTTTTCTACCCATAGTTCTTTCATGTTTTCTGTGCCTCGCTTATTCGTTTTCTCAAATTAGATGTACTAAATGAGTGTTGTCTTTTATTATAATACAATTCTATCTCTTTGTCAACACAAATCTGCTTACCTGTAAAGTCTTTATCACGGTATTCTTCCCCAATAAATCTACGATCCAACGTATATGTTAGTAATATATCGTTTAGATCTTGTTCTGTAGCATAGGGAATAATTTCATCGATATACTTACAACCTTTTAATTGAACATATCGTTCGAACACACTTTGAATAGGTTTATTCTTTTCTGGTCGATCAATAGTTGGATCTGTTTGTAATCCTACAATCAAATAGTCGCAATTCTCACTTGCTTCTTTAAGCATAGCAACGTGTCCGCTATGAAATAAATCAAAACTACTAAATGTAATACCTGAGTTGTACTCTGTCATTGCATAAACCTCTGTTGTTCACTTTTAAATATTGGCATTATAATATTTCGTTGTTGTGAAAATTGACTACTTCTTCCACTAAACACAAACCCTGCGGTAACTCTAGGACTTACGTCTTGTATTGGTAATCCCCTATGTAAGTAATGACTAGGAAATACTACACATCGTCCTTCTTTGTATTCAACCTCGTCAAATACTTTACCACCTTCTTCAGGAGTGTTATCCCAAAAGTCCATTCCAGTATCTCCGGTAATAAAGTATACCATTGTGTATGCTGGTACGTCAGGTCCACTGTCTACATGTAAACCACCAACGTGTTCTCTTGTTGTAATATTAACTTGAATTTGATTAAGTTGAATATCACCAATATCGTCACTAATTAGACTTTTATGGTGTTCCAACGCATGCCAAACTGCTTTCAGTTGCCACGGAGCGTTTTCTAATTCTGAATTTGTCCATTGATCACTAAAGAATTGGTTGCCTTGATAAGCACCCAATCCTCTATGACCAAACTTAACTGGTATGTGTGGAATATTCAATACTGATTGATCATGTAACCATTTAGGTAAAATGTCATCAAGTATTATTATATTATTAGGGTCATAGTTCATATGTTAATTATAAGCTATAACTGTAGAAAAGTCAACCTCTAATTTAAAGATCGCCTTGTTTTCTATTTTCGCTGTAGTGTGCATCAAAGTCACCGCCTGGATATCTTGCTTTAAGTTTATCAATATTCATTTGGATAACTTCGTTTGGATCAATGTCAAGAGCCATACAGCCTTGCATCCAATACCACATGATATCACCTAGCTCACGTTGCATGTGCCAAACGTTATCTGCGTCCAACGGTTTACCTTGGAACATAATCTTTTTTACAACTTCGGTAAATTCACCCGACTCTGCACCTAATCCCATAGAAGCAGTTAACAGTCTAGGCATGTTAACATCTCTATTGGAGTTGTTTAGTTGAGCCCAGTGACGTGAAAAATCATCATTACTTGAGCTCTCTTTTGATGTAACTGCGTCAACAAACTCTTTATATTTGTTAAGGTCAATTTCAGCCATAAGATAATCCTCTTCTTTTTTAATTGTTGTGTTTACCAGGTATTAGTTCTAACGAATTCGGTAGGGTCAATAGTTGGTGCTGAATAGTCATTTTCCATTCCCATAGCATCATCGTTGCCTGGGTTAGTGTCGCTGTGAAGCATAATGCTATCAACGTCAATTAACCTAAGTTCGATTTCACCATGCTCTGGATCGTCAGTAATAAACCCTCTACTCCAACGACCGTGTTCTACATAGATCCAGTCGCCTACTTTGTACGGGTCTTTATTTTCATGACCAATAGCATAAATTTGACACCAACGTGGTCGAATGCCTCGTTCTTTGCCATCGTCACTTGAAATGATAATACCACCTTTAGTAGTACGATCACCAAACTCCATATTATAAGCAAGTACGCCGTCGTGTATCGGACGAACTACTCCTTTAACTTTAGTTTTTAGTTTTGGGCCTGCACCCATCATTGCCGTATTAAGTTCGTCCATTTGTCTTAATCACCTTTTTGTACAAAATTACCATCTGAGTCTTCTACCCACGCATCAGCTTCTTCGTCGATAGCTTTCATTTCTTCTTCTACTTTAGAAGTTGAAGTTTTTACTGCTTTCTTAGCTGGCGCTTTAACTGCCTCAACTTGTACTTCAGGTTCAACTGCTTGTACAGGTTTATTTGGAACTTCGTCTGCAACTGCTTGTGGATGATCTTTATAATACTCGTCTAAAATTTCATCACGTTTACGGATAATTTGACCACCTGGGCCTAATTGATCGCCACGTGCATTAACTCTAGCATTTCCTACTGCGGGCGTTAGTTCATTTCGTTGGCGTAGTAGATCCATATCTACGGATTTACCTTGCATACTCTTATGAAGTTTGCGTCCTGTTTGTTTCATAGCCATAATCTATTCTCCTAGTTATATACTTACTTATCTCATGAACTCGTGGTAGTCCAGGTCAAACTGGACGGAATCTACTTTATGTACCCCAATTAAGTATAATACATAACTTGCTACACTACTACCTCTGCCTACTCCCCAAACAATGTTATTCTCACGCATAAAGTCTACCAAATATACCATATACTTTAATAAGTCAAACATATTACGTCTATCGTACTCTGCTAGTTCTTCACATGTTCTAGCCATTTTAGCAGGATCGTCTGGACACTTATCTAATACGTAATTATAGAGGTCCATGGTTTTATACTTTTCAGGCATAAACCAATCTTCTTGGAGTGCTTCGTCGAATTCTTCTTTATTAACATCTAACGGTATATAGGTATTAAGTCCTGCTAGTCCGTTATCAGTTGCTAATGTATTGAACTTATCAATGTCGTCACTTGGATCACAAAGAACAACATGACACTTGTCGATATGTCCTGTATAGATCATATCAATTAAGTCTTTATTTGTAAATCGAGGGATACCTAAATTGTCAGTTTTCATTAGCATACATATATATTAACTTACATTTATGAGTTTGTCAAGATCTTTATCACCATTTCCGGTAGACTGTTTTGCCGATCTGTCAATCATTTCAAGTTTATATGTATCCAACATTGTTTGGATTTGTAATTTAGCTTCGGGGTTTCCTGTTTGAAACCATTTTTGTGTTAATTGGTTAATCTTTTCAACGATTTCTTCTTCTGTTTTAGATGCGAGATCGTGTAGTAATGGATGATCCATTAATTAATTACCTTATGAAAATTGTCCAACGTATTGTGCGTATACTGTAGTACCGCCATCATATGTCCAAACATCAACACAAACTGGGTTTGAGTTATCATTTACCACAAATGGTGATGGAAACGTATTATCGCCGTTAGTTCCGTATTTAATAGTGCCGTTTTCTGTAGCAAACGATACTGTACGTGCAGTACTATCGCCTAATGTATCTACTAACATAAGTCTCATTTTACCAACTTTGTTAGAAGCAGGCCAATCAGTGAATGTTAGTGTAAGTGTATTAGATCCAATAGTAAACGTTTGAAAGTTACCGTTTGTAAAACTTACGTTAGTAGGACCTGTAACAGTTCCACCTGGATAATGTTTTTCAGTATTAGCAATAAAGTTTGCACCACTGATATCGTTACCTAGAAAGTTATTAGTCGCGTTTAACTTTGCAGTATTTGTCTGCAAATCTTCAATTTCGTTCTTAGCGGCTGTGAAGTTATTCTTAATAGTATTGAAGTTATTTCTAAATCCTTGGCTGTCATTATCCTGACCAGCTACCGGGAATGTTGAATCAATACTTGTGTTGTCAATGTTACTTGCCATAGTTGTTCCTCTCTAGTGTATGTATTTATCCGGGTTAAACATTATATTGATAATTTCCGAATGCAATATACTGCTCATTACTGTTGCCCGTAGTAGCATCAACAATGTATCTATCAATTTCAAAGTCTAGATTTTTAAAATCGAACCCACTATTAGTTATATTTAACAAGATCTGTGCCGCAGTTCCTGGTTTACAGTAGCATAACGGTACTGCTGTAACGTATCCTAGTTCCTGTACTCCTGTGCCCTGTGCAGTTGACATCCAAATTGGTAAAAAACTACCTTCTGTAACGCCAGATTGTCTTACGTTTTCACGCATATTAGTTACGTTACTAATAAATCTGTTTGTATCGTTAGGGTTACTAATTTGGACAGCATCACTGTCAACTTTAAGTGTATTATAGTTTGGTCTAAATCTAAACGGATCACTGCTAGTAGTAGCAATTTGTCCAGCACTAACAACAGTACCATTTTTGGTAGTTATTTCAATAGTGCCATTTGCGTCATAGGTTACAGATCCTGATCTAGTAATAATTTCTAAATCATTACCAAATGCTCTAACATTAATAATTTGATTAATGCTATTTCTTATTTGGAATACAGCTTCGCCTGCACCTTCTTTGGTAACGTCATCACGAGTTTCAAATTCAACACTATCAACTGTAATTTTTTTCTTATTAGCAATTGATACATTCTTAGCTACTGTGCCTTTGGAAGCTTCTAGAGGATCATTTACATCAACATAAATTACTTCGTATAATACAGTATTAGATCCTGCTTCTTTTGCTTCGGCAGTTTTTAATGCACCAAAGTTAAATCGTTTACGCTTGTGATTTTTTCTTGATACTGCAACGTAGTCCTTAATCTCTTTAGTTTCAATTCCTGCGTATACTAACATCTTAACATTTTTCTGTAACCCAAACTGATCATCGTTGGGTCTGTAAATACTGTTTGGCGTAAAGATATTACTATCGCCTATAAAGTTTTTATATATTTGTCTTTGTGTTTCTTTAAACAAAGGCTTAACATATAAGTTACTGTATGTTAGGTTGTCAGGATCTCTTACAATAATATTAAATGTTCTAATTGTTGAACTAAATCCAAAACGGTCTCTAGCTTGTACAGTAAAGATAAACTTACGGTCAATAGTAGTAGTACCACCGTCTAGTGTAAACTTGTTATTATCAATAGTTGAAAGACCATCGTTAGTAGCTGTAGCAAACTGTACAACTTTACCAGTAATTTCACCATCAAAGTTTAATTTTAATCCTGGCGGTAATCTACCACTATTTAATGTGTATAGTAATGAGCTATCAGTAACACTTGTTAACGCTTTTACAAAAAACGTACTAACAAAGTTTGCTTTAATTGCTCCTAGGTCAGCAAGTGTTGTCCATTTAATTGTACTTTCAACTTCGCCTAAGATCTTAACTGTAAATGTTTTTTTCTTTTCAGCAATTAGTTCTTGACCAATGCTAGTAAATCTTTGTGCATTGATTGTAAATTGATATTCTTTTGTTACTGCTGGTTGATAAGGAACACGCCCAGCAATCTCTCCAGTAGTTGGATCTAGTACCATTCCTGGTGGTATAGTACTTGCAGAATTATCTGGGTTAGTTGCTAACAGTACGTAAGTTAACTCACCTAATGTAGCCTGTGGATCAAATACATCTAAAAATACAGTTACATAATTGTTTGCACGTTTGTATCCTAAGTCTGCAGGAGTTAACCAAACAGGAGTTCTTAGGTAAGTGTTATCTGCTTTAAACACTCCACTTGCAACTTGTAGTACTGTGTTATCCGCACGTAGGAAGTCATCGCCTACAAGAAATATTTCAAACGATCTTTTAACAATAGTGTCGCCGTCACTTACGCTAACATCAAATGCATATCTGCGATTTAATTTTTTTCTACTTTGTGTTTGGATAGCATCATCGTACCCTTTAGTATCGTAGTAATAACTTTCAAAGCCATTAGCACTACGTAATCCAAAGTCAAACGCATAACTGTCAAACTGTGCCGAATCATAAAATCCACTACCTGCATTTTTATCAATTGCTAGGATAGGATCAACGATACCAACTAATCTTCCATCTGTTGTTAGCTGTAGTCCAGGAGGTATTTCTCCATCGCCATCACCAATGTAATATTCTAGTGTTTGCCCTGTTGGCAAGTCAGCATCAATTGCTTCTAGTTGGAAGTCAACAATACTACTGTCTAAAATAAATGTAGCAGATCCACTTCCTAGTGGAAGTAGTCCAGCGTTAGTAGACCAAACAGGATCATCAGGACCTTGTACGGTTATTTTAAACGTTCTATCTCTTACACCGTCATCGTTTGATGCTCTTAGCACAAACTTAAATTCTGTATCTCTTGATACTTCAAAAGGCGTACCAACAATCTTGCCTTCGTTTAATCTCATTCCTGGCGGAAGTTCTCCGCTGATTAAAGTGATAACATCTGTGTTTAAACTGATACTAGTAGTAGAACCATTTGCTAGATAAACATCACTTAGTATTGATGCTGTATATGTAAAGTAACTTCTTACAATTTCTCTAAACCAAAGTTCAGTAGTTATATAGTCTGCTCCGCCACTTGTTTTGTAGTGTAATACTTGACCTGACAAGTATGAATAATAATATGTGTTATATTGTCCGTAAAATGTTCCACCAGCATCTGGTATAACACCGCCAATATATCCTTGTGACTTTGCCCACTGATATGCTGTTTCTTGTGCGCCAAGCCACGTAACAGGTGTTGTTGAATAGTTTGGTGCTATGTTGTTGTTAGGGTCTACATAACCTCCAACGTAGGGCATCATATCGTTCGTTGTAGCAACGTTCGTGTCACTATCAGTACTTTGTATTGTTAATATTCTTTTACCTTGTTTAACAGCACTATTTGTATTATAGTTTGTTGCATCATTGCCTGTTACTGCTTCTGATGATGGAAAATAGAAAGTTCCGTTTCTAAACATAGGTTCAAATAACGGAGCATTAATAGTAGCGTATTCTTTAATACCAACATCGTCAATTTCTACTATGGCCCTGTTAACCAGTAGTCCACCGTTGTTAATACCGAGAAACTTAATTCTTCTCGCATCAACATTTGAATAACCTTTAAGTCTTGTAATAAGTTGTCGCAACATTCCAATATCTGGAGATTTGTTAGTGTCTTCATCAATCACATTCCATTCATTTCCGGGCTTAGTTGGCGCAACAATAATATGATCGCCTAAATAGTTTTGCCAGTCGTTGACCATGTTAGCACCAGTACTACCCTGAGGGTGTATAATGATAACAACAGGAATTAGTTTATTTGCTAAACTAGGTATAGTTGGAACACGTATTGCTGGTGTAGAGTATACTGTAGTTTGTGGAGCCCCATAAGTATCAACATGATCAATACTAATATCAATCGTTGTAGCATTTCCTAATGCTGACTGTGCTGGATAACTTAGAGAACTATTACTTGGATTAAAACCACTGCCGCCTGCGACAGTAGGATCAAGTGGTAAAGATACAGAAGTAGTAACTCTTTCTTGGAGAGTTGCTAGATTATAGTCTGATTTTTGAGTCCAATTTGGTACTGCCATTGTGCATATCCTTTAACTTATTAGTATTTATCGGATACGCTACTATTAGAATGCACGTTGTTGTTTGGTGCTAGGACCTACAATGTAAGGATAAACAGGCTGTAAACTTGCATCTACGCTTAAATGATATGCGTATGTTCCAAGTGGATATTCTGGAGTTTTTGCAAATCTACCATTGTACTCATCTAGTGTACCTGTACCAACTTGGTATTCGTGATCGTTAATAAACTTCCCTGCTGTTTTTTCAGAATATAAAAACCCACGTCCTGGTCTTTCACTACTGTATAACTGATATGAACTAGTCATTCTAGTTACTACTGAAGCTGGATCATTAAAGTCTGAATATGCATAAGGTCCGTAAATAGGATAACCATCAAAAGCGTAACCTACAATTTTACTATGTCCATCTGCGTGTCTAAATAAATCGCCACCGAAGTTTGAACCATTATAGTATGCTGGAGTTGGACTAGCATCTACAGTAATCATGTTTGTGTTCCATGCCGCTGATGCTTCTGCTGTACCTGTTGGTAAAAACAAAAACAACGATGACATGTAATGATACTGTCCGTTACTTTCTGGCCAACCACCTGCGTCATCTCCACCGTAGTTTGATCTATACTGAACTGCGTTATATTCAAAGCCTGTACCTGGAGCATCTGCTACAGAATCAAGTGCTGGAGGAACAACGCCAACGCCACTTGACGGACTATAAAACACAACACCGTTAGTCATAATGCCTAATGGTGATAGTGGAGTCGTTAGCTGTGCGTTAGTTGTATTCTCTCCACCCCTAAAGGTAAATGAATAATTATATGATTGCGATGTAGCTGTATTTGCACTAGGTGCAAATGCATTGTTTCCAAATGCTTTACCAAATTGTGCTGGGTTTGGTAACCCATTTGATTCAATTGTTAATGTTGCCATATTAGCTTAATACCCCTGCGTCAAAGTTTCTAACATCTGGTGTTAGCGTTAGTCCAAAGTCAATGTCTGTTTCATAAAGTAGCCAGTCACTAAAACCTCTTACATCATTACTTAGCGTTCCAAAGTCAAATCCTGCTGTATTTGGCTCAATACTTCTAATATCAATACCGTATATTAGTCCGCTAATATTACCTGTAACAGGGCCACTAAATTCACTTGCTGTAATAGTTCCACCGTTAGTTACATTATACCCTGCCGCATCTAAGTTTCCACCTAAACTTGGTGATGTATCTGTAACAATTTCTGCGGTTGAATTAATAGTTAAAACGTTACCCGATGTTGAAGTAGTTACTCCGCTACCGCCGCTAATACTAATTGATTGACCGTCTGCAAGTACTATACTTCCAGAGTCTGAAACTACTGTTAGTTGTTGTAACCCGCCTGTAGCATTAACTGTAATCCCTTGTGGAGTACTTGTTAGTGTTACATTAGAACCTTGTACGAGTTTTTTAAGTTGAATCTCTGATCCAATTTTTTGTGAAAATATTCCTTCACCTACGTTACCCATGTTGGCAACAGTTGTGCTTTCAGGAGATCGTAAATCTAAGTCATCAAAGTTCTGATTTACCTTGATAAACGCTTCACGTAAATCGTCACCCGTTCCGTCGTTTGCTAATGCACCAATGTTTATATTTTGTAAAGCCATATTCTCTCTCTTCTGTAGTTGTATTTATCCTTGACCGCTACCGCTAGTACCTTTGTACTTGATAGGGTTAGGACTATTCC
>Ga0307488_10000049_pt1 | contig 89065 bp, 55 predicted proteins | sample SB02metaG_FD_202248 | JGI IMG/M metagenome (GOLD analysis project Ga0307488, IMG submission 202248) | Sea-ice brine microbial communities from Beaufort Sea near Barrow, Alaska, United States - SB 0.2 | ecosystem: Environmental > Aquatic > Marine > Coastal | place: USA: Alaska | collected...
ATGAATAAGTATAAATAAAAGGAATAATGAAAAATAGAGTACACGAGCAAGAGTAGAACAGGTATTTGAACCAATTTATAAGAACAGCAATTAAAAACCGCATATAACTTGGGAATACACTTAATAAACCGAACAGTTAAACGGATAAATCTTATAATTATGAAAGAAACAAGGAAAAAAAGAGTTCCTGTAAAGGTCAACATATCCGATACCGTCTGCAGTAACGGCTCGCTTAAAAGAGCTATAATTCCACAACGCTTTATTAATAACACTAAAGGATTCGTACTATTTATACTACTCACATTCTATGGGCAAGGAGCATTTGCTCAGTGGACTTGGAAAGATGCTGGTACGCATCGATCTGATTTCCCCGCTAGTTTTTGGGGTGGATATACTTCTTATGTGCGCGATACTTACTTGTCTGGCGAGTGGGAAATGAGAGGTTATGTAGGCATAGGAACGAATACACCAAAAGAAAAACTGCATATAAAAGGAATTAACGCGTATAACGGGGTCGAAAATAACGCGACTGAGGATCAGCGTAACCCAGTGTTATTTATAGAACCCGCTGAATGGGGTGGTAATCGTTTTGCAAAGATTAAAATGGGTGATGATTATCATTTTATAAAAGTTAAATATAATGGAGGAATGATATTTAATGATATTGATAAGTTTCAATTTTTGGGAGGAAATGTAGGTATCGGCATTGCATCACCTTTCGCCACTTTGGATGTGTCTAGAGGCACAGGCACTTATGGAACAGCTGCTTTTAGGGGAACAACACTAACTTCACATTTTAATTATGAGACTTCCGAGGATACCTATATTAGGGGAGGAAAAATGACTTCCAATGTATATATCAATGATGTTGGGGGTAACGTTGGCGTGGGCACTACCTCTCCTTCTGAAAAGCTGCATGTCAAGGGTAATATATTTGTTGATGGAAAATATGTGATTCAAAACAGGGAGAATGGTGGATCGAATAGAGGGATTTTCATGTGGGAGGCCGCCGACGCGAACTGGGGAATATACATGGGGGAATCTGGCGCACAGAGAGCCTTGGATGACGCAACGGCTGTGGCTGGAGCGGGGTTTGCGAGTTATGCTATAAGATTTAGGGTTTGGGACAATTCAGATGCTGGATTTATTTGGGAAAATAGTAGTAATAAATTGTTAATGTCATTAAGGGCTAACGATGGGTTTTTGGCAGTAGAAGGTAAAATAGGTGCCCGCGAGGTAGAAGTAAAAACAGGCAGTTGGTCTGATCTTGTTTTCGAAAAAAACTACAATCTTAAAAGCCTCGAAGAAGTAGAAAGTTATATCACTAGGAACAAACATTTACCAGGTGTGCCCTCGGAAGCAGAAGTACTAAAAAATGGCATCAACCTAGGTAATATGGATGCAGTATTATTACAAAAAATAGAAGAACTGACGCTGTATGTGATTCAGCAAAACAAAGAAATGATAGAGCAGAATAATCGGATTCTAGCATTAGAAAAGGAGAATATCCAGTTACAGAAGCAATAAATAGGTTCATATAAAACTCATAAAATCATGAAAAAAAGAGATATATATGAATATCTGTGCGCAGTTGCCCTGGTATTCTGGCAAATGCACGGTTATGCCCAGGCCCAGGACTGTGATAGGTATACCGATGATGTAAGGATTTTGGTGGCCTATACCACAGCGGTAGAAAACCAGTATCCCGGCGAGGTGCTGTCTAAATTGATACAGCCCAGTATAGACAATATGAACACAGCCTACGCCAATAGTGGTATAGGACACCGGGTGCGTCTAGTAAGAGCAGTGAAGTACGATTACGATGAGAATAATAAAGACATTTTATCGATTCGTAATACTTTTTCGAGCAATTTTGGGGTATTTGATAATATCCCAGATCAACGTTACTACTACCATGCAGATATTTGCATATTAATAGTCGGATCAGGTGCTATTGGTCCTACAGGAATCGCCACAGAGGTCGGCGCAGTACGTTCATATGCCTATGCGGTGGTAAAGTCAAGCCAGATGGTCTCAAAGTATAGTATGGTGCATGAAATTGGTCACTTGTATGGCTGTCGTCATGAGTTAGGACAGGCAGGCGATAAGCAGGGAGAAACCACACATGGTTACGTGCTTGACAACACTAATGCGCAAGGATTCAAGGATCATACCATTATGGCTTATGGGGCTATAGCGAACGGAGGTGTTCAAAACCCACCCATTCCCTACTTTTCTAGCCCTAACCGGACATACAATAGCAATGTTTTAGGGGATGCAAATTCTAATGCGGCACAACAAATGAACGCAGGATATGGTAATTTGAAGGGGATTAATTTGGCCGAAGTAATTAATATTGAGACTGACCAGACCATTATGAGTCATGAGATCGTGGATATAAACGCATACAGTTCTTTAAAGATTACCTCGAAATTCATAATAAAAGGGGATGCCACCACTTATTTGCGCGTGGGAATGGATAGCGGAGAGGATGGCACCATTAAGTTGTCTCCTGGCTTTCATGCCAAGGCAGGAAGTTATATGAGGGCATATACTTGCGCCTCCTCTAATAGTGTCAAAATAGCCAATACCAAAACCTTGGTAGAGATAGAAAAAACTGCACTTGAAGTAGAAAAAGAAGTGATTTTTGGTGGTCAACTTTCAGCGTACCCCAATCCATTCACCGATAAAGTGTCAATTAAATATATTTTAAACAAAGACCAGCCCGTAAATCTGATGTTCTATGATATTGCAGGAATTAAGATGAATCAGTCAATTATAGATGAACCTCAAACTGCGGGTGAGCATGAATTTATTTTTGACGGTTCTCTTATATCCTTAGGTATTTATATTTATAAACTTAGCATAGATGGGCTTGTTAATACAGGTAAAATAATTAAAGTAAAATAATATTCCCCCTATATTAATTTTAAAAAAGAGACCAGCCTTTATGGGCGGTCTCTTTTTTATACCCAAAAAAGTGTTAACTCCTTTTTGGTCATTGAGACTCTCGAAATGACTTTTATTCTATTATTATTAGATGGCTTCTAGAGTGTCTCAGTCACCTCCAATTGGTCATTGCGGCTCTCGAAATGAAAAGAGTTATTAATTAGGGCCGCACATAAAGACTAGGCAAAAGATTTCCTGTCCATTTCGCGCGTAAGATTGCATTGCTATCATAGTAGTTTACATCGCTATCCCAAAAACTAAAACCGAATTTTTCGCGATGAAACCAAGGCCCCACATGGCCACCCCAAAAACCTTCGGTTTGGAGAAAACTCCCAAAAGCGCGAACCCATTTGATAGACCAAGGAATGTTAGATTTAGGAGCACTAGAAATTCCTTCAGCTCCACCTTGAGAACTGCTACAAGGGGCATAATCTATAGGTAGATACGCTGCCTGATCCGCTGCATTAGGAACGAAAGATGCTCCACAGTGTGCGTTTGAAGAATTTTGACATGGTCCTTGTGCCGAGCCCTCGGTACCAGAATATTCCGAATCCCACATGTTGGTATGCATTCGTTGATCGCCCCAAAGCGCGCGGGAAAACATACAATGGTCTTTTTTTACTTGACGGTCTTCACTGGTGTAACCCACCAATGCCCGGACGTGATTAATCGCAATTCTGTGCCACTCATCCACTTCAGCCTTTGTGGGATTATTAACATCCTTAAAGGGGTTATGTTGATAGAATACTTCTCGAAGTCCTCTAATTACATCTGCGGAAGGAAAAATAGCTTTATAAAATGCCGCTGCGCTCATTTCCGAAGGGTTATAGATGGTGCCATCCCACTGGGCATTCGCCCATTGCTCTGATGTTATCCACTTTACACCATCGGGATCATGGGCAATATTGGCTCCGTTTTGAAAAGGCTTGGTGCCAAATGATTCCCAGTTCGCTTGGCCTGGGGTATACTGTACCAGATTGGTACTAGCTTCAGTGTTATTGTTTACAGGGTCATCCTTCTTACAGGAAAACAAGCCAATACTCATTAAAGTCATTAAAATAAAGTAAGTCAATTTTTTTGTATTCATAGCATTCCTTTTTTTTCGTTCTTAATCATTTTTTTTTAAAACTTTCTGGTTCTATTTATAAAGTTAATTCATTATTACATAGAAAAGTGGATTTTTTTAGTGTGAAGATAAAATATATATAAATTAAAATTAACAAAATGAGCATCGATAAAATGGATCTAATCTGGATGTTCTTTTTCTATGAAACCTATTTTTTGGCATTTCTTGCTGCTTTGAATTATTTTTCGTTTAATAATCGCATTTCTTGATGGGCTTTAGTGTATGCCACCTTTTTGACAAGGATGCCAAAGGACCGCCATATATTGATGAAAATTCGGGATAGTCACCAAAAGCATACTTTTAATGTCTACTTTTGCCAGGAACCAGAATAGGAAATTAATGTTAGATTATGTGGTAGTAGGTGGGGCACAAGCAGGACTGTCTATGGCTTTCCATTTGAAAATGATGGAAAAAAAGTTTATCGTGATTGATGGCGAGGAAGAAATTGGGGCTTCTTGGTTAAATAGATGGGATACGCTAAAATTATTTACTCCCACCGAATATAATCATTTACCTGGCTTACCATTTAAAGCACCCAAAAATCATTATCCTACTAAATTTGAAGTGGCGAACTATTTTAAACTGTACGTAGAGAAATTTAAGATTCCTGTGCAACTGAACACCTTGGTTACTGCTGTACGTAAAACAGAAAACGGATTTTATGTCTCGCATAAAGACGGTGAAATTCAAGCTAAAAATGTAATTATTGCCACGGGGCCATTCCACATTCCCTATACACCTCCGTGTCATACTAAGATTTCAACGCCTATCGTTCAAATGCATAGCAATTATTATAAAGGAATCTCTCAGTTACAGCAGGGTGATGCTTTGGTTGTGGGTGGAGGCGATTCTGGATATCAAATTTTAAACGAAATCTCCAAAGACCCCGCTAGAACCGTTTATTTTTCGGGCGATACTAAGGTGAAATCATTACCCCAGTTCTTTTTAGGGAAAACACTTTGGTGGTGGTTTACCTTGATTGGTTTTCTAAGCTATAATAAGTATAGTTGGATTGGTAAAAAAATTAGTTCGATTACCCAACCCATTATAGGAACCGATGTAAAGGAGATTCTTTCTAGAAAGAATGTGATATGCGCAGGGAGAACTAAAGATGCATTGAACCAGGAGATGGTTTTTGAAACTAGTAAGGTTTCTACCATTAAAAATATTATTTGGGCAACGGGTTATCGGCCAAATTTTAAATGGATAGAAGGATTAGAACTCGATTCAAATGGCTATCCTAAAAATTACAGAGGCATCAGTAATATAGAAGACTTATATTTTATTGGGTTGCCTTGGATGTATACACGGGGATCTGCAACCCTAGGTGGTGTATCTAAAGATGCTAGCTATCTAGCCAATATTATCGCAAATAAAAACTAAGTCGGCTTTTTAAACGGGATAAATTTTAGTTTACTTGTTTTTTAAAACTACAGAACAAGAAGTTCTGGGTGGTGTTAAACGGAGTTTTATGTTCTTCCGTAATGCATTTAATTTGATCAAATCCATCTTTTAATACTGCTGTTAGTTCCTTTTCAGTATATTGTTTTATTTCGAGGCCACTACATTTTTTAGGTCCATCTTGAGAAAAGGTTCCGATGGTTAGAAACCCGCTAACCGCTTTTTTTGCGGTGCTAATGTATTTTTTTATTTCTTCGGGCGTGGTAAGAAAATGAAAGGCTGCTCTGTCATGCCAAACATCAAAGGTAGTTGTTGGTTCAAAATGGGTAATATCGCTAACGATCCAAGTTACTTTTTTTGCGTTTTCTCCAAGTCTGATTTTTGCTTTTTCAAGCGATCTAGCTGAAATGTCAAGCACTGTAATATTTTCAAAGCCCTCTTCAATCAAGTAATCTACTAGTGTGCTATCGCCACCACCTATATCTATTATTTTGGCTGTTTTCTTTAGCTGGAAGGAATGAATAAAATCGAGCGAAGTTTTCGGCTTTTTTTGCGTCCAACTTACTTGATCTGGATTTTTAGTTTCGTAAACGGTTTCCCAATGTTTCTTTCTATCTAATTCCATGCGAGTAGTGCTTTTTTAACTTTTGGTTATGATTGTGTATGACTGTTCAAAAATAGGCTGTTTATTCTTTTTTTTACCAATATACACACAAATAGTAGTGAGTTTTTTTCTAAACCATCTGATGTAAAGGATAGATTTAGGCTTCGATGTTTCTAGTATTTTTGTGAAAGAGCGATTCTTGATAAGAAAAAAGCACTCCATTTTGGAGTGCTTAGGAAAAGTTTAGGGCCAAATTGTTTAGTAGATAATCATTTTCTGTATAAAAATTCCTTGTTTTCCTTTCGTTTTTAGCAGATATAATCCCGAGGAAATATCGTTGGTAGAGAACTTATGATTTGCCTTAAAGTCTCCTTCAAAGCGCATTAATTCTTTACCTTCTATGGTATAGATCGCTACGAAATCGGTACTCATCTTAAATTGAAAGGTACTTTTAACTGGATTTGGAAAGACTGCCATCTGTTGTCTATTTGTCACAACGTCGTCGGTAGTCAAAGCAGCAGGACTATTTCCATACATCTTGTATTCTCCTGGAGCTAAAGAGAGCGTGGCATTTGTATTGGTCACAGTAATACTTTGGTTTTTATGTAATAAATCGTACCACAGACCTGTTTGTTGGAAGGTTGGATTGATATTTTGTGTGGTAATTCCAAAATTCCCAATAATGGTCACATATTTTAAAGCGGGAGCAGTGGGATTGGAAAGTTGAATTTTCTTTAAACCGTTTGTATTTCCAACCGTTAAAGTGAAATTACTGGTTTTAAAAACATCATAATTCATTTTTAACTGAATCATTTTTGCCCAAGTATTATATAGGTCTTTTCGTTCTTGATTTTCAAAATAATCCCAACGAATGGGTTTATTCCCAATTCTACCATTGTAATTGATACTAAAATCGTAGCCAATTTCACCAAACTGCCAAATCATTTTTGGACCGGGAACAGAAAAATAAAAAGCACCGGCCATTTTAAGGCGGTCTAGGGTTATAGATAAATCTCTAATAGTGTATGAGCTTGTTGATTTTCCGTTCGTTAATCCTTCCACCATTAGACGCTCTTCATCGTGACTCTCTATATAGGCCACATTTGCGGGAACAGACCAACCTCTATTTTTGTAGGAAATCCATGAGAAATCTGAATTATTATTGTTTCCTGCAACCGCTTGACGATAATCGTAATTTTGATTTCCCCAAAGAAGAATTCCTTTTCCTTCATCTAATCGATAGTTTACCCATTCCGTTTCTTCTGTATTTCCTCCTAAATGTTCAAAAATCACGTAAGAATCGGCATCTCTTTCCCATTGGTAATCGGCGTATTCTTTTAAAACGGCTACCCGGTCTGCCTGATACGTTCCTGTGCAGCCTTCATCGTTGGAAGTGCAGTTTTGGGTAAACCCCTTGGTTAAATCCCAACGAAAGCCATCAACCTTATATTCATCAATCCAATATTGTGACGTTCTTTTTACATAGTCTTTGGTGGCTTGCTTGCTATGATTAAAATCATTAAATACGCTATAAGAATGGGTGGCTGTTTGATTAAAAAAGGGGCCATTTGCCACAGCTTGACCACCATACCCCCCCTGGTCTGTATTATACATTCTGTAGAAGGAATTTTGTCCTGCGGCATGGTTGTACACCACATCTAAGATCACCGCAATGCCCCTTCGATGACATTCATCAATTAATTGCTTAAAGGCATTTGGGGTTCCATAATATTTATCTAAAGCCATATGAAATGAAGGATTGTATCCCCAAGATTCATTGCCTTCAAATTCACTTACCGGCATAAATTCGATCGCATTAATGCCTAATGTTTGTAAATAATCTAAGCGAGATTTTACCGCATCAAAACTATGTAAAGCATCAAAATCTCTAATTAAAAGCTCATAAATAACTAAATCTGTCTTTGCTGGTTTTGTAAAGTTTGTTGTTTTCCAGTTATACGGGGTATCACCCGTTCTTAATACCGTAACCGCATGGGTTGTTTTTCCTGTTGGATAACTAGGTAAATTTGGATAGGTAGTTGCATTGATATACGAATCGTTGTTTTCTGATAAAATGGTCGTTGAATAGGGGTCTGCAACGCGTAAAACACCCTCAATTAAATATTGATAGCTGTGATTTGTTTGGGGTGTTAAGTTTGTAAGTTCTATCCAAAAACGATCGGTTGAAGGATCTTTTTTTAGCAGGTAATTATCGTCTACAGCCCAGTTGTTTACATCACCAATAAGGTGTATGAATTCTTTTTCTGGGGCATAAAAAACCAAGGTAGCTTTGGTGTAATCGCTGCTGTCGAGATTCATCCCATCCTTCATCCCTTCTGGAACAGCCGCTTCTGGAACGGTAGGTTTTATAATAGCGTTAAACGCAATGCTTTTAATATCGCCATTATTATTCGCCTCTAAAGTATAGGCCGTGTTTTCTGATGGAGTAGGAGAGAAGCTATAGGTTTTTATCCCTGCTTTTTGATCTATAGAAATACCATTTGCTTTTAAGGTAAACGAAGAAGTTAAGGTAGCTGTTGCCACTATTTGCAATGCTTGCTCACTCGTTAAAATGGTGGTGATATTACTTGGTGCGTTTAAGGTAAGTTGAAAAGCACCCACATTAAAAAAGAAATCGCTACAAGAAGAGGCTTTTAATTCTTGCGCCCCCGTTTGATTTCTAAAAACCATACCCATAGTTGAGATTGAGCTAGTTTGACTCGCACTAATACTATAATATGTTTCGGGAACCAAGGTAATGCTCCAAGTGCCATCATTGTTATTGGTCATTTCACCAACGCCATCATCTGAACCCCAGTTTCCAATGGTATTCATCCATGGGTTTGCATCGGTACCAACTCCAGAATGCATATATACTGTTGAAGGATTTGAAATGCTATTGCAATTTGTGGCATTACTATTTATATTAACGGTAATCGTGATGGATTGATCAACTTCTATAGTGCTGGGACTAATGCTTACTTGACTAAAAGCAGCCGTGGACATACATAAAAAAAGAAGAATAATTTTTTTCATTTGGATAATTTTTTTTTCAAAAAAAAGGCTACCAAAATGATAGCCTTTTAAAAGTTATACTAAAATTTAATTAATCGTATAGGTTGGATTATCAGGGTCGCTAAAATCTAATTCGAACGAATACGTGCCTGCTACGGCCACTAAATTGGCTCCATTTAATTCTAAAATACCATCACTTCCATTGTCTCCATAATTGGTTCCCCAATCATTATTGGCTCTAAATTTATACTCACCATCAATTAAAGGAACATCTTTTACAATCCAGATATCGTTAAATGGTCTTGACCAATCTCTTTTAAATTGTGCATCTGGGCTTGCTCCCCATTCATTATAGGCACCACCAACAACCCCCCAAACATTGGTTATGGGCTCTAAGGTATAGCTTAACTCATTAAGATTAACCGTCGCAATATAGATTCCAGCATTGACCGCCAAGTTTGCGCCACCATCTTCTAAGCTACCATCGGCACCATTATCTCCATAATTAAGACCCCAATCATTGTTCATACGGAATTTCATTTCTCCGTCAATAAGAGTTACGATGCCTCTAAAAACATTTGAATATTGGTCGTATTCTAGCTTAAAATCGGGTGTTGCTCCCCATTCATTATAGGCCCCACCAACAATTCCTATAGAAAAGCTTTCAATGGTATACGACATATTGTTTAGATCCATTACAATTTTGTAAGCACCTGCAGTAACGGAAAGATTTCCACCACCCTGAACTAAATTACCTCCTGTAGAAGAATCACTTCCAAGGTTGTTTGCCCAATCACTATTTTCTCTGAATTTTATTTCTCCATCAATTAAAGTTACATAAGCAGCTAAAACACCGTCTACATCGGTAGTAAAGAAAGGTAAATCTGGGGTTGCTCCCCAATCGTTCGCTGCAGAACCTACAATACCCCAATTGGTAGATAGATCTAACACCGTTAAATAGGTAGTAACGTTTATGGTTACAGGTTCGCTAATTCTTTCTAAAACACTTCCGGAAGGAACGTCTGTAATGGTTGATCGAACTCTAAATTGCATATCGCCAGCAGTATCAACAGGAATTCCCGATTGAAAGGCAATACCATTTAATTTTGCATTGGTAAAAGAAATGGCGCTTTGGTTGCTTATGGTTCCTGCTTCAATAGGCGAAGCAAAATCGGTTCCAGGAGCAGCAGCTTCTAAGATATAATCAATATTAATGCCTAAAGATGACTTTAATATGGGATCGTCCCAACCTATAGTCACGGCATTCTTATTATTATTTACAAGCGATAACACAAAGGCATCTCCCTCTGAGATCCCTGTAATAACGGGTGCATTTTCTGGATATGTGGTTACTAATAGTAATACCGTATTGCTCACTTGACTACCCGTATTTACACGAAGATAAATAGCAACATCTCTAAAGTTGTTAATTCCTGTACTGCTAATTGCTTCGTTAAAACTAGCAACCGTCATAGAAAAATTATCGGTTTCTGTTGCGCCTAATTGAACTGGGCTTGAAAAAGCATCGTCCATAGACATTTCTACATTGTATGAAGAAGCACCTGTAACCTCATCTTTCCACGTTACTGTAAACGCAGCATTGTCTGGTAAAGCAAAATTTAAAAACACACTACTTATTCCAGGTGTATTTAAAACAAAAGCGGCTTCTGGCGCAATAACTGTTAAGCTCTCTTCAGTATCACAAGCTCCTAAAAGAAACGTTAATGATAAGAAAAGGAGGCTTATTCTTTTTAAATATAATTTCATATTTTTTAAATTAAATTAATTACTATATAAATTATAGATTTAGTGGGATTAAAATATAACGCCCTGTTAAATCATTGAACCAAACATCATAGTCATCTTCTACAATTACCGGGATACTTCCTCCATTTTCTGTAGCTGTTCCAGAAAATGAGGTATCACTTCCCCAAATAGCACTTGTGTTGGTTACAAACTCAACGTTTCCGGGCACTAAGTGCACACCATTTAAATACCAAATGTGTTGGTCAAAACCTAATTGATTCACTGCAGTAAGACCTTCCGTTGCTGAACCCTGAATAGACATTCCTGTAAAAACAGCAGAACCTGCTTCTGTATAAGGCTCAAAGGTGAACGTTTTACTTGCGAAATCGATGCTAAATTCATAATAACCTGCTGTTTGCATAGGCAAATTGTTATTAGGAAAAGATCCTGGATCAGAGCCTCCACCTGGATTTACCTCAATTGTTGATGTATCATTAGTTCCCCATTGCGGTTGCCATAGGCCTTTTACCTCTAGCACTTTAAATTCTCCTGCACCAAAATATCCTGTATAATAAAATTTATTACTATCTGAAGCATCTCTAAATAACCCCGGGTTATTATCGTTGTTATTCCAATTTGATGAGACTGCATTTCCAACTAAATAATAGTCGTTAAACGTATAATTATAATATGGATAAACGCTTAGTGTAATTGTATTTGAATTGGCAGGTTCACTACCTTGAGTTCCTAAAGAAGAAACCACGCGTGCATGCAGAGTGCTCCATTCAAAAGGATTTAATCCAGCAACACCAGCTGCAGCATTCACTTCGCTTACAGAAAGTGTAAGGGCATTTTGCCCAGTGATAGTTGCCGAAGTTACCGGGCTTGTAAAGCCTTCATCACTTGAAAATTGAATGGCATAGTTCACCGCGGCTTGTTGACCATAAGTAGCAGATTTCCAGTTTAAGGTAATTGCTGGGTTATTTGTGTTTACGGCGTCTAACTCTAAATTAGTCGTCGTTAATTCTGATAAAACAGGAGCCGTTGGAGTGCTAATGTTATACATTTCAGACGTATCATCACACGCATTAAAGAAAAGTAAAACCAAACCAAGAATGCTCAATATTGATGTTCTTTTAATATTTTTCATCATTTGTCTATTTTTAAAATTTTAGTACCCTGTGTTTTGGGTTAAGTTTGGATTAGAGGCAATACTTGCATTTGGAATTGGATACAAGGCTAGGTGTGCAGGTAAAGAAATTCCATTGCTCCCATTTCCTTTCCATGCCCAGTTATAACTTCCTCCAGTAAACTTACCAAAGCGAATTAAATCTTGACGTCTATGTGCTTCCCAGTGCAATTCTCTTGCTCTTTCATCTAAAATGAAGTCTAAGGTAATGTCTGAGATGGTGAGATTATCTTGTGGGTTGTTTGCTCTTGCTCTTAAAGCATTTACATACCCTGCGGCATCGGCATCGGTACCACCAGCACCTCCTCTTATATGCGCTTCTGCATACATTAAATACACATCTCCTAATCTAAATAATGGAAAATCGGTGTCTGCAAATGTTTGATTAATTCCAGTATCTCCCATAGAGGTAAGGTTTGAATATTTTTCAAGAATATACCCTGTATCTTTATCTGAAATATCTAAAATATCGATAGGTCTATTTTCTGAAATGATGGTATTTCTAGCATCATCGGTAAAAATTCCTCCATCAAATAAGTTGGCAAATTCCTTTCTTATTCTCAGCGCTCCACCCCAGCCATCTTGACCAATACCTAAATTCTCACCATTGCGTTCTAAACTTCCAACTTCCCCATTAATCATTACCGTGGTAGGTCCATAGTTTTGAGTTAATAATCCATCAGAAACAAAAGGAAAAATAATTTCATTGTTCGCCGTGCTTACATCATTATCTGCCATAAATAAGTGTTCATAATTCGAAGCTAAAGAATAGCCACCGCCAATTATTTTCTGACAATAGGTAATACACTCGGTATTTTTATCTTGACCTGTATACACTTCAGCATTCAAGTACAGTTTTGCTAAAACCATCCAAGCAACTGCTTTGTCTCCTCGTGCATGTTGATTTTGTCTAGGGGCTAATAAATCTCCTTCAATAGCTATTAATTCACTTTCAATAAAAGCAAATAGATCGGCTCCTTCAATTTGAGGAGGCAAATAGCCTGCTGTAGGATCATCCTCTAATACTAGAGCTGCTTTTCCAAAGATATCTAATAGATGATAATAGGCGAGCGCTCTTAATAATCTTGCTTCTGCTCTATAGGTTACAATATTCGCTTTTGTTTCTGCAGACACCCCTCGTGCGGCTAATTTTTCATTAGTAGTCTCTCTTAAAAAGTTGTTTGCAAAGGCAATAGTTACATGGCCTCTACTAAACATTCCTAAAATTAAAGGGTTTTGTGCAGTCCAAATATTACGTTGTATTTCTCTAGTACCAGGATCATTTTCATACGACCAAATCATTTGATCTGCCGACAAGGTTTGTAAGTATAATAACACACGCCCATATTGACTGGTTCCTGCATCTAATCCAGAAATATTTGAACTTCCTGGTCCATCTACACCGGTTAATGAGAAATTGGCATACACCCCTGCTAAAACTTCGAAGTATGCATTTTCATTGGCAAATAACGCTTCGCTTAATACGGTTTGGTCATCTTCTGGTACGATATCTAAATCTTTTGTACAGGAGGTAAAAATTGATAAAAGCAGTACAATTGCTAATACATTTTTAATTGTTTTCATATATGTTTTCATCGTTATATTTTTTTAAAATTTAATATTAGCCCCAACTAAAATGTTTCTAGATCTTGGGTAAATTAAATTGTCAATTCCACCAAATACTTCGGGGTCTAAACCACTATAATTTGTGATTGTAAATACATTTTGCACACCCGCCCATAAGCGAATACTGTTGGATGCAAATTTTTTGATGGGTCTATCAAAAGTATATCCGAAGGTGATATTATCCATTTTTAAGAAAGAGGCATTCTCTAAATAAATATCTGAATTAATTACATCAGAAGTTCTTAAAAAGTTGGTTTCTAATACCGAAGAAGGAACGTTTCCTAAAGCAGCATTGTCTTGTAACAATTCGAACTGCGCTCTGGATGAGTTTACATTATTATAGGCAAAATTTCCAATACTCGCTCTTAAGTTAAAAGACAAATCAAAGTTCTTATAAGTAAAGTTTGATTGAAAGCCTAAGGTAACATCGGCACTTGGATTTTCTTTTAAATAACGATCGTCATCATTTACAACGCCATCACCGTTTAAATCTACATAAGCGCCTTCAATAGGTTTTCCTGCAGTATCATACAATTGTTTATAAACATGGAAAGAATTTGGAGCAAATCCTTCTCTTAATAGTTGAATGGTATTTCCTGTTCCACCGGCAGTTCCGCCCGTTCTCACATCTTGACCGTTTGATAATTCTGTAATTTCTCTATCTAAGTAGGTTGCATTGAAGTTAAAGTCCCAATTAAAGTCTTCACTTCTAATAAGGTCTCCATTTAAGGTAAACTCGATCCCATTAATTTGCAATTCACCAATATTTTGAATGACAGAGTTCCCAAAGTTGGTTCCGTCGGGCAAAGCAGCATTAAATAATAAATCGTTAGACGTTTTATTAAATACACTCAAAGCACCATCAAACTTATTGTCGAAAAGACCATAGTCGATACCAAATTCAATCGTGGTGGTTTCTTCCCATTTCAAGTTGGGATTTACTACAGAAGGCACCGTAGATCTTACCGGCGTGCCATCGATTAAAAACTGAGAATTTTGATCTCCAAATCGGTATCTGTCTAAATAAATGTCATTAACCCCAGGTAAATTCTGTTGCCCTGTAAGTCCGTAACTCGCTCTTAATTTTAGGTTAGAAATTACGGTATTGTCTTTTAAGAAATCTTCATCACTCATTCTCCAAGCTACCGCAGCTCCAGCAAAATTACCCCATCGGTTCTCTGCACTAAAACGAGACGTACCATCTCTTCTAAAGTTAAGGGTTAGTAAGTATTTCTCTAAAAAGGTAACATTGGCTCTACCAAAAAATCCAATATTCACAACATTTGGATCAGCAAACGTGGATGAAAAAGATCCTGGATCTCTTAAATTCCCGGTATTGGCGCCGAAATTTTCAAATTTCTGATACGAATACCCCGCGGTGAAGTCTAATTTAGTATTTTGAAAGGTGTTGTTATAGTTAAAGTAGGCATCTAAAGATTTGTTTGACCGTTCTTGCGTTCCATAAGATTCAGATCCTGCAAACTGTAAGTCTGGGTCTGCATTGCCTAATTGAAAACGGTTTAAGTAGATGCTAGAACCTTCAGATTTATCAAAACCTGCGTTTACAACCGCTCTTAGTTCAGGTAAAAAATGAAATTTATAATCAAAATTTAAATTTCCATAATGTCTAAAGTTTTTTCCAGTGCTATTGGCTAAGTTTAATGCAGCGACTGGATTTTGAGAAGCATTTAAGACGGTATTGCCGTTTCTGTGTTGGTAATAACCGCCAAAAGGAGAGGTTGTATCGTATACGGGTTGCGTAGGATCATAACGCAAAGCAGCACCAATTTGCCCAGAATCTCCAAATCTACTGTCTTCAAAAGCTCTGTTGTAGTTTAAGTTGATTTTTAAATGCTCATTAAGCATGGTTGGGTTTAGAGATAAAGAAACCGTTGCTCTATCAAATTTTGAGGTTAAAACAGATCCTTCTTGATTGGCAAAGCCAACAGACAATCGTGCAGGAATTGCTTTAAATAGTTGTCCTCTCGCCGTTATATTATATAAACTAGAAACCGTTGATCTTAAAATTTCGTCTTGCCAATTGGTGTTTGCATTCCCTAATAGGCCTATGTCACCTGGTCTTCTTTCTGTTACAGCCTGTCTAAATTGATTGGCAGATAATACGCCAATTCTATCTTGGACTTCTCCAAAAGTATATTGCATGTCTACATCTAAGCTATACTCTTCTTTTCCTTTTTTGGTCGTAATAATAATCACCCCATTAGAAGCTCTCGATCCATAAATAGCACTTGCAGAGGCATCTTTTAAAACAGAGAATGAATCAATGTCATTTGGATTTATACTCGCCAAAACTCCTCTAGATCCCGTAACCCCATTTTGCTCAATAGCCAAACCATCAATCACAATTAAAGGGGCATTAGAAGCTCCAATAGAAGATCCTCCACGAATGGTGATTTCTGAACCAGATCCTGGCGCACCACTCGTGTTTACGGTAACACCAGAGATTCTACCACTTAATAAGTTTTCTGGAGTCACAATGTTTCCTTTGGTAAATTCTTTGGAGGTAATGGCTTCAACAGAACCGGTAGCGTCTTTTACTGTAGTGGTTCCATAACCCACCACAATAATTTCATCTAATTGTTCTGTAGATTCTTGTAGTGCTACTACAAGCGTAAAGTTCTCACCAACGGTTATCTGTTTGTTCTTAAACCCTAGATAGGTAAAAACCAAAACATCTCCTGTGCGAACATTTTTAATTTCGAAGTTTCCATCAAAATCTGTGGAAGTTCCCTTGGTAGTTCCTTTAAAAACTACACTTACTCCAGGCAAACCAATGCCTGTAATTTTTTCTTTTACAAACCCAGTTAATGTTTGCTGTGCAGACATTATAGATGTTGATAAAAGAATACCAATTAACAATAATTTAAATTTTTTCATGTATTTTGTTGTTAAATAATAACCGTAAATTCGCTTTTTGATTTACTTAAATTTACATTCCACGAGGCCGAATGTAGGGCTATAAGTGTATACGAACCTAGTAGTGCACCCCAACGAAACCGTTTTCGTGTTGACAACTTTATAAATTTAGTTGTAGATTGTTTAAAATTTGAGCCCTAAATGATGCAAATTTGTAAAGTATGAAGCAAAAAATTACTATTAAAACAATTTCAAAGGAATTAGGCGTTTCAACGTCAACGGTCTCTAAGGCATTAAGAGATAGTCATGAAATTAGTGTAGAGACAAAAGATAGAATTAAAGCCTATGCAGCTCATTATAATTATAAGCCCAATAGTTTAGCCTTGCAATTGCGCAATCAAAAAACAAAAGTAATTGGGGTTATTCTGCCTAAAATTGTACACCATTTTTTCTCAACGGTTATTAAAGGGGTAGAATTTGGTGCGAGTGAAAAAGGCTATCATATTATGGTTTGTTTTTCTGACGAATCCTATAGTAAAGAGGTGGAAAATTTAAAAGTCTTATCAAACGGAAGTGTAGATGGACTTATAGTTTCTATTGCCAATGAAACCTTAGAGAATAATAATTTTGACCATTTTAAGGAGTTGGTAAACGAAGAAATTCCTTTAGTGTTATTTGATAGAGTAGAAAATTCTATCTTATGTGATAAAGTAATTGTTGATGATAGCAGTGCTGGATATAAAGCCACCAAGTTTTTAATAGAAAGTGGTTGTCGTAAAATAGCGCTATTAACTACTCCAGAACACGTAAATGTAGGTGCTTTGCGAAGAGAAGGTTATGAAAAAGCCCTTCTTGAAAACCATCTTTCTTTAAATAGAAGCTTGATTTTAGAGGTGGATGAAAAATTAGCGATCAAGAAACAAGTTGAAAAGATTTTTGAGCAAAAAATTGATGCCATTTTTGCTGTGAACGAAATATATGCAGCAACAGCGATTAGAATTGCAAAGGAAAAGGGAATGAAAGTTCCTGAAGAAATTTCTGTCATTGGTTTTACAGATGGCTTAATTTCTGAGTATTCTTCGCCTTCCATTACCACTGTAGCACAACATGGTTTTACCATGGGACAGCAGGCGGTAGAGATCCTTATCGAAAGAATTGAGCAAGAAACAGAAATGTATCAACCAAAGACTATTGTGATCTCTAGTGAATTGAAATTAAGAGAATCTACGAAAACGGAGTAGTAGAAAAATACTATTTTTTAATAAATTTTAGTAAAAATTTATAACTTTACCACTTTTAATAAACGATTTATCTGAAATTTACATTCCACAAAATGAAAATTGATAAGTCTAAACGCTTATCGTACTATTAACTAATTTAATTACGATAATGAAAAAGCGTAAATTAAATTTCTGGCAAATCTGGAACATGAGTTTTGGATTTCTAGGAATACAAATGGGGTTTGCCCTTCAAAATGCAAACGCCAGTAGAATTCTACAACTGTTTGGAGCAGATGTTCACGAACTTTCTTGGTTTTGGATCATAGCCCCTTTAATGGGATTAATTGTTCAACCCATTGTGGGACATTACAGTGATAAAACCTGGGGAAGGTTTGGTCGAAGAAAACCGTACTTTTTAATTGGGGCTATTTTAGCTTCCATAGGTTTGGTGCTAATGCCGCAAGCAAATGTTTTTATTGCTTTTTTGCCCGCTCTTTGGGTGGGCGCAGGAATGCTAATGATTATGGATGCTTCTTTTAATATTGCTATGGAGCCTTTTAGAGCTTTAGTGGGCGATAATTTAAGAGCAGATCAAAGAACTTTAGGGTTTAGCGTCCAAACGGCTTTAATTGGGTTTGGCGCTGTGATTGGTTCTTGGATGCCTTATGCCTTAACCAATTGGTTTGGCATTTCGAATCAGACCATAGCGGGGGCTATTCCTTTTAATATTATTCTATCCTTTATTATTGGAGCGGTCATTTTAGTAGGTTCTATTTTGGTGACAGTTTTTACAACGAAAGAATATTCGCCTGCAGAAATGGCCCAATTTGACAACAAATCTCAGGAGGTTATTGAAAGTGAACCAGCAAAAAAATCTAGCTTATTAGATATTATAGACGACTTTAAAAAAATGCCAGCAACCATGCGTCAATTAAGTTGGGTGCAGTTTTTTTCTTGGTTTGGTCTTTTTGGTATGTGGGTGTTTGCAACACCTGCCATTGCACAACATATTTACGGATTACCTTATACAGATAGTAAAAGTGTCACCTATCAAAACGCAGGAGACTGGGTAGGTATTTTATTCGGAGTTTATAATCTGGTCTCGGCCTTCTACGCTTTTTGTTTGCCTTATATCGCAAAGAAAATTGGAAGAAAAAAAACACATGCCGTTTCATTGGTCATTGGAGGATTCGGATTGTTATCAATCTATTTTATGCCAGATGAGAATTGGTTAATCGTTTCCATGATTGGTATTGGAATTGCTTGGGCAAGTATTTTAGCAATGCCGTATGCCATTTTAGCGGGATCAATTTCACCCAAGAAGATGGGAGTTTACATGGGGATTTTTAACTTCTTTATCGTAATTCCACAAATAATTAATGCACTAATTGGTGGACCATTAGTAAAGTATGCCTACGGAAATCAAGCCATTTTTGCTTTGATGATTAGTGGCGTTAGTTTTTTAATTGCTGCAGCTTTGGTGTATAAAGTAAAAGACGCCGATGACGCGGTACAAATAAAATAGATGAAAAAAAAAGGATTTATATTCGATTTAGACGGAGTCATTGTAGACACGGCAAAATATCATTTTTTGGCTTGGAGAAGATTAGCAGATTCTATTGATGTTGATTTTACCGAAGAGTTAAACGAACAGTTAAAAGGAGTGAGCAGGATAAAATCACTGGAAAAGATTTTAGAATGGGGAAATAAATCAATTTCTAAAGAACAATTTACCGCTTTAATGGGGGCTAAAAATGAAGAGTATTTATTGCATGTCGCAAACATGGATGCCTCAGAAATTTTGCCAGATGTTCCAAAAATCCTTAACTTCTTAAAAGAAAAAGGGCAACCAATAGGCTTAGGTTCTGCAAGTAAAAACGCAAGAGGAATCTTAGAAAAAGTACAACTTTTAAACTATTTTGATGCCATTGTAGATGGAACAAACGTAGCGAATGCAAAACCAGATCCAGAAGTGTTTTTAAATGCAGCTTCATTACTAGGGGTGGCTCCAGAAAATTGTATTGTTTTTGAAGATGCGGTAGCTGGAGTTCAAGCGGCAAATGCAGCCAACATGATTTCGATTGGAATTGGAAAGAAGGAAACTTTAAAAGAAGCCGATTTTGTGTTTAACGATTTTACTGAAATAAGTAAAGATTTTATTGAGAAATTAATAAAAAGATAAAAATAATCAAACCTTTTTAAAGGTTGAAAAAAGACAGAATGAATCAAGATTATATCATACATAATGAATGGTCTATTTTAGAAAATGGATTTAATTCAGCAACGGTAAAATCATCAGAAAGCCTTTTCAGTATTGGAAATGGTGCTATGGGACAACGTGCCAATTTTGAGGAATATTATTCGGGACCTACATTTCAAGGGAATTATATCGCAGGAGTGTATTATCCAGATAAAACCAGAGTGGGTTGGTGGAAAAATGGCTATCCAGAGTATTTCGCCAAGGTGTTAAATGCACCCAATTGGATTGGAATAAATATTTTTATAAACGAGGAACCATTAGATTTATTTGCCTGTAAAGAAGTTTCAAACTTTACTAGAGAATTAAACATGAAAGAAGGTTGGTTGTCTAGAACTTTTGAAGCAACCTTGCAAAATAATATATCTATTAGAGTCTCTACAAAACGTTTTTTAAGTTTAGCCATGGATGAAGTTGGCGTCATAAAATATGCGGTAACGCCCACAAATACCCGGGCAAATATAACTTTCACCCCTTATTTAGATGGAGGAATTACCAACGAAGATACCAATTGGGACGATCAATTTTGGGATGTATTACAGGTTTCTCAACAGGAGAACCAATCATTTATCGAAGCAAAAACCATGAAAACCGAATTCCATACCTGCACATTTATGGAATCTGAACTGTTTTTAAACGAGCAAAAAATTAAGATCAAACCAATTAATAAAAAAGAAATAAAATTCGCTTCCTCATCATATGTAATGGATGTTAAAAAGGAGGAAACTTTTACTATTCATAAGTTTGGAGGCTATACAGTAGACCGAAAACATGATAAAAATAACCTTTTAGCCGCAGCCAAAACGGTGGTAGAAAAAGCAACCCACCTAGGTTTTGATAAGATGTTAGCCAATCAAAAAAAGGGATGGGCAAAAATTTGGGAAACCTCAGACATCTCTATAGAAGGAGATGTAAAAGCACAACAAGGAATTCGATTTAATATTTTTCAATTAAATCAAACCTATTCAGGTGCCGATGCAAACTTAAATATTGGTCCAAAAGGTTTTACAGGAGAAAAATATGGAGGAAGTACCTATTGGGACACAGAAGCCTATTGTATTCCGTTTTTTATGGCAACAAAAGATCAACAAGTTGCTAGGAAATTATTAGAATACCGCTTTAACCATTTAGAGAAAGCCATTGAAAATGCTGCAAAACTAGGATTTAAAAATGGTGCTGCTTTGTATCCAATGGTTACCATGAACGGAGAAGAATGTCATAACGAATGGGAAATTACTTTTGAAGAAATTCATAGAAATGGCGCTATCTCATTTGCCATTTACAACTACATCAGGTTTACTAACGACTATTCTTATATTCCAGAAAAAGGACTCGAAGTTTTAATAGGTATCGCCCGTTTCTGGCATCAAAGAGCAACTTTTTCTACACATAAAAATAAATATGTGATTCTTGGCGTCACGGGTCCTAATGAATACGAAAATAATGTAAATAACAATTTCTACACCAACTATATTGCACAGTGGTGTATAAACTATGCGGTTGAAAATATTAGTAAAGTAGAAGGAGAATACACTAGTGATTTTGCAAGAATTATGGCAAAAACAAATTTGTCGAATGCAGAAATTTCACAGTGGAAAGAGGTCGCCGATCAAATGTATTTTCCATATTCTGAAGAACATCAAGTGTATATGCAACAAGACGGGTTTTTAGATAAAGAATTGATTCCTGTTGCTAACTTGCCAAAATCGCAAAGGCCCATAAATCAGAAATGGAGTTGGGATAGAATTTTGCGCTCTCCATATATTAAACAAGCCGATACCTTGCAAGGGATGTACTTTTTTGAAAGTGATTTTACCACCGAAGAATTAGCGCGTCATTTTGATTTCTACGAACCCTTTACGGTTCATGAAAGTTCTTTGTCTTCTTGTGTTCACTGTATTCAAGCAGCAAAATTAGGCAGAATGGATCAAGCCTATGCATTCTATCTAAGAACGTCTCGCTTAGATTTAGACGACTATAATGAGGAGGTGCACGAAGGTCTTCATATTACTTCTATGGCAGGAACCTGGATGAGTATTGTAGAGGGGTTTGGCGGAATGCGCGTAATAGAAAACACCCTTTCGTTTACCCCAAAAATTCCAACACAATGGAAAGGCTATTCCTTTAAAGTTAATTTTAGAAACCAAGTGTTAACGATCTCGGTAAATCAGCAAAACACGAATTTTACCTTACAAGAAGGAAGTGATCTAACGATCTATGTAAACCAACAATTAGTTACCCTAAGCTCAAAGAATACTGTAACCGTGTAAATCCGTTATTTTAACAGGGTTTAAAATAGTTTTAACAAGAAGTAATTAAAATTTTACATTTATGAAGAAAATAATAGGGAGTACCTTTTTAAGTCTAATCTTTTTAATTACTTCTTGTGATAAAAGGGAAGAGACTTCTATAAATGTTGTTCAAAATAAAGGCATAGAATTTAATGAAATTGAATTGATAGAGCCGCCAAATTGGTGGGTTGGTTTTAAAAACAACCAAGTTCAATTGCTCGTTTATCACCCAAATATAGGTAATGCTACGCCAACTATTTCGCAGAATGGCGTCTCTATTGAGAAAGTAAACAAAGCCAAAAGCAATAATTATTTATTTATCGATGTAAACATTGATAAAACAGCAAAAGCAGGGAAATTTAATATTGTTTTTAAATTTGATAATGAGGTAAAGCTTACTCAAACCTATGAGTTAAAATCAAGAGAAAAACCTGCAGAAGCATATGTAGGTTTTGATAGCTCGGATGCCATTTATTTAATTACACCAGATCGTTTTGCAAATGCAGATGAATCGAATGATATCAATGAAAATTTACGCGAGAAAACAATAGACAGAAGCGATGGGTATAAGCGTCATGGTGGAGATTTAAAAGGAATTACCAATCATGTTAATTATATTGCTGATTTAGGTTTTACGGCAATCTGGCCAACGCCGATGTTAACCAATGATATGGAAAGTGCGTCCTATCACGGCTATGCTATGACCAATTTTTATGAAGTAGACCCGCGCTTTGGTACGTTGAGCGAATACAAAGAATTATCCGAAAAACTCAACCAAAAAGGGATGAAACTCATTATGGACCAAGTGGCAAACCATTCTGGAGTGGCACATTGGTGGATGAAAGACTTGCCCTTTAAAGACTGGGTAAATCAGCAAGAATCATTTGAGAAAAATATGCCTTTAGCCAATTCAAACCATCGTAGAACTTCAAATCAAGATGACTATGCTTCACAGATTGACAAAGATGAAATGAGTCAAGGTTGGTTTGTTGCTGCAATGCCAGACTTGAACCAGCAAAATCCCTTTATGGCAACCTACATCACACAAAATAGTATTTGGTGGATTGAGACCTTACAACTAGGGGGTATTAGACAGGACACCTATCCGTATTCAGACAAAGCATTTATGGGAAATTGGGCGGGCGCAATTATGAAAGAATATCCTAATTTTAGTATTGTTGGAGAAGAATGGAGTTTAAATCCTTTGCTTGTAGGCTACTGGCAACAGGGAGCAAACAATAAAGACGGGTACCAATCTAATTTAACGTCTACGATGGACTTTCCGATGCAAAAATTGGTGGTCGATGGCATTAAAGAAAATGAAACTTGGGGAACAGGCTTGGTAAAGATTTACGAAGGTTTGGCCAATGATTTTCACTATGCAAGACCTAAGGACCTTGTTGTTTTTCCAGACAATCATGATATGGACAGAATTTTTACCCAGTTTGATGAAAACTTTGTAAACACCAAAATGGCCTTGTCTACGTATTTGATGTTGCCAAGAATTCCGCAAATGTATTATGGAACAGAAATTTTAATGCAAAACTCGGCAAAACCTGGAGATCATGGTTTAATTAGAACCGATTTTCCTGGCGGATGGGAAGGCGATACAATCAATGCATTTGCAGGTAAAGGCTTATCGGAAAATCAAAATGAGATGCAAAACTATCTAAAAAAAATACTCAATTACAGAAAAAATAGCGAAGCAATTCACAACGGAAAAACGCTTCATTTTGCGCCATTTATGGGAACCTATTTCTTGTTTAGAATTTTAAATGATGAAATAGTAGTACATATTATTAACAAAAACAACAATCCAATTACGATCGATTTAAAACGTTTTTCAGAAGTAGGCTTACAAGGCAAAACGGTTAAGAATATAGTGACTAATGAAGAAATAATTTGGGGAAATCGTTTAAAGTTAATAAAAAAAGGAAGTGTTATATTTACCACAAAACTCAATTAAACCATGAAAAACCTAGCCCTAGTGTTTTGTGCAATCACTTTGTACTTTTCTTGTAACTCTAAAGTAGAACCAACCACCAAAGACACTTCTAAGATTATTGTAAGTAGTCTAAAAAAGACGGTTTTAGCAAGAGGTCAACTCATTCGGGTAGCGCGTTTCCCTTCAGAAAACATCACTGCAAGACCTGTGGATGTTTGGTTGCCAGGCACGTATTCTCCAGAAAAAAAATACGCAGTGGTGTATATGCATGATGGTCAGAATTTATTTGATAGCACAACCACCTGGAACCAACAGGAATGGAAAATTGACGAAATAGCCACAAAATTGATGAACAAAAAGATTACCAAGGATTTTATTGTTGTGGGCATACACAACATACCCAACTTGCGTTGGCAAGATTTATTTCCACAAAAAGTGTTGGCTTATTTAGAAGATAAGGAAAGGGAGACTTTTTTATTGGATGCAAAAGAATCAAATCTTAGTTTAAAATTTAAAGGCGATGCCTATTTAAAGTTCTTAGTAGAAGAAGTAAAACCTTATATAGATTCAGCATACGCAACTTACCCCAATAAAGAAAACACCTTTGTTGCAGGCTCATCTATGGGGGGACTCATGTCTATGTATGCCGTTGCAGAATATCCAGCGATTTTTGAAGGGGCAGCTTGTTTGTCTACGCATTGGATTGGTGGAACGGTAAAGGTAGGAAACCCATTGCCAGAAGCAATTTTTAAGTATTTGGAAGCGAAGATTCCCTCTTCTAAAAATCACAAAATGTATTTTGATTATGGCTCGGAAACGTTAGACCAATTTTACACTCAATACGCGCCAAGAGTAAATGCTATTTTTAAAAAAAATGGTTATTCAGATGAGAATTTTAAGAATCTATTCTTTGAAGGAGCAGATCATTCAGAATTATCTTGGCAGAAAAGAGTTGAGATTCCACTAACCTTTTTACTTAAAAAATAAATGAAAAAGGCCTGTATTTTTTTTTTCTTAACACTCATCACATTACTTGGTTTCTCTCAAAATAGCGAGAGAGTTTTTAAAAACGCACTATTTGATAATGGAGAAGTTTTAACTGTTGAGGTGAATGATGGAAGGTATTTGATTAAATTTTATACTTTAGAAATTGTAGAAACCACCTTTATTCCAACAGGTCAAGAAATCAAAAAAGAATCTCATGCGGTGATTTTAAAACCTGCGCATTTAGATATTGATGTTACGGAAACTAAAAAGAATGTCTTTTTTTCTTCAGAGGGGTTGCAAGTTGTGATCGATAAATTACCTTTTCAAATTTCTTATTTTTATAATGAGGTTGAAATTATCTCCGAAAAAAAGGGCTATTCCAAAGAAACTGACTTTGAAAAGATAGAATTTAATATCACACCCGATGAAGTCTTATATGGTGGTGGAGCAAGGGCTTTAGGAATGAACCGAAGAGGAAATCGATTGCAATTGTATAACAAGGCGCATTACGGCTATGAAGTGCGTTCTGAACTGATGAATTTTACTTTGCCAATAGTTGTTTCGTCTAAAAGATATCTAATTCATTTTGATAATGCACCTATTGGATATTTAGACTTAGACAGTAAAAAAGACAATTCATTAAGCTATGAAACGATCTCCGGAAGAAAAACCTATCAAATTATAGTGGGCAATTCTTGGTTAAATCTAATAGATAATTACACCCATTTAACAGGAAAACAACCGTTACCTCCACGGTGGGTTTTTGGAAATTTTTCAAGCCGATTTGGATACCACTCTCAAAAGGAAACCGAAGAGACGATTGCCAAATTTAAAGAAGAAGAAATTCCGGTGGATGCCATTATTTTAGATTTGTATTGGTTTGGTAAAGAAGTGAAAGGAACCATGGGAAATTTACAAGTAGATAAAGATTCTTTTCCAGATATGAAAGGAATGATTTCTCGCTTAAAAGATAAAGGAGTAAAAACCGTTTTAATTACAGAACCTTTTGTTTTAACCACTTCAAAACGTTGGGAAGAAGCAGTGGATAAAGAGGTGTTGGCCAAGGATTCTTTAGGAAATCCGTTTACTTATGATTTCTATTTTGGAAATACAGGTTTAATTGATATTTACCACCCCAAAGGAGGTGCATGGTTTTGGAATATTTATAAAGATCTAATACACTTAGGTGTAAAAGGCCTTTGGGGAGATTTAGGAGAGCCAGAAGTGCACCCAAGCAACTTAATTCATGCTACCGGAACTGCCGATGAGGTACATAATATTTACGGTCATGATTGGGCAAGAATCATTTTTGAGGGCTATCAAAGAGATTTTTCAAACGAAAGGCCCTTTATTTTAATGCGAGCAGGCTATTCTGGCTCTCAGCGCTTTGGCATGATTCCATGGTCTGGAGATGTAAGTAGGTCTTGGGGAGGATTGCAATCTCAACCCGAAATTGCCCTGCAAATGGGCATGCAAGGTTTGGCATATATGCATTCTGACTTAGGCGGATTTGCAGGTGATAATGTAGACGATTCATTATATACCCGTTGGTTACAATACGGTGTTTTTCAACCTATTTTTAGACCTCACGCGCAAGAAGAGGTTCCTAGTGAACCGGTGTATAGAAGTGAAAAAGCCAAAGCCTTGGCAAAAAAAGCCATAGAATTGCGCTATAAATTATTGCCTTATAATTATCATTTGGCTTTTGAGAACAATCAAAAAGGAACGCCATTTATGCGTCCTTTATTTTTTGAAGAACCCATGAATAAGCAATTAGCTACTTCGTCTAAATCCTATTTGTGGGGAAATGACTTTTTAATCACACCTATTTTAAAAGACAGTATAAAAACGAAGGAAATTTATTTTCCAAAAGAAAATGTTTGGTTTGATTTTTATACCGATAAAAGAGTTGCAGGAAATCAAACAAAAAAAATCAACGTAACAGCCAAGAGCATTCCAACTTTTGTAAGAGCAGGCGCCTTTATTCCCATGGCAAAATTGGTCCAAACAACCGACAATTACCATGCAAGAGTCTTAGAAATTCATTATTATTTTGATCAAACGATCAAAGAAAGCAGGCAAAAACTCTATAATGATGACGGTTTAACGGCCAATGCTTTTGAAAAAGGAAAATTTGAAATTTTAGAATTTGAAGCCCAACAAACAAACCGTTTTTTGAAAATTAATTTTGATGCAACCTTGGGAGAAAACTGGATAGCTACCACAAAAGATATTACACTCGTTATTCATAATATTGATTGGAAACCAAAGAAAATAAAAGTAAATCGCAAGAGACAAAAAGGCGCTACAGAAAATAATTTACTAAGGATTCTTGTAAAATGGGATCCCCATAAAGAACTAAAAATACGAATAGCAACTGAATAAGACTGAAATGAATTATAAAAATAGTTTCTTAATTGCCCTAACGATGATGGTTTTAACTAGCTGTAAAATAGATGACGTAACTGCCGAAAAAGCGCTCGAAAACAGTCATAAAAAAGTAGTGTACCAAGTTTTTACACGGTTGTTTGGAAACACAAATACCACCAATAAACCTTGGGGAACTATTGAAGAAAATGGGGTGGGTAAATTTAACGATTTCACCAATAAGGCGCTTACAGCAATTAAAGACTTGGGGGTTACGCACATTTGGTATACCGGGGTTCCTCATCATGATGTGATTCGCGATTACACCATTTTTGGGATTTCTAATGACGATCCAGATGTAGTAAAAGGAAGAGCGGGCTCTCCATATGCCGTAAAAGATTATTATACGGTAAATCCAGATTTAGCAGTAAATGTTGAAAATAAATTAGCAGAATTTGAAGCTTTGATTGCCCGTTCTCATCAAAATGGCTTAAAAGTAATCATCGATATCGTGCCAAATCACGTAGCAAGAAATTACCACAGTATTTCACATCCAGAAGGAACCGAGGATTTTGGGGCTTCAGATGATAAAAGCGTGGTTTATAACGTACATAATAATTTTTATTACAATCCGAATAAAGCATTTGAAGTACCAGATTTCTTAGAGGGATACCTGCCACTAGACGGAGAGAAAAACCCTTTAAGCGACGGGAAGTTTAATGAAAACCCGTCAAAATGGACAGGGAATGGATCTCGCGCATCAAAACCAAGTTTTAATGATTGGTATGAGACGGTAAAAGTAAATTATGGCATATCTCCTAAAGGAAAGAAAGATTTTAACGAGTTGCCAGCGGGTTTTGAAAAGGAATCGTATAAAAAACACTTTGAGTTTTGGCAAGATAAATCAGTGCCTAATTCTTGGATAAAATTTAGAGACATTGCCCTGTATTGGATTGAAAAAGGTGTAGACGGCTTTAGATATGATATGGCAGAAATGGTACCTGTAGCATTTTGGAGTTATATGAATTCGGCCATTAAAACAAAAAATCCAAACACTTTTTTATTGGCAGAAGTCTATAACCCAAAAATGTATCGAGCCTATATTAAAAAGGGGAAAATGGATTATCTATACGATAAAGTTCAATTGTACGACACTTTAAAAAGGGTGATGCAAAACAGTGGGTTAACAGACAATATTCCGCCAATTCAAGAAGATTTAGCAGATATTGAACACCAGATGTTACATTTTTTAGAGAATCATGACGAACAACGAATTGCAAGCCAGGATTTTGCAGGAGATGCGCGAAAAGGAAAGCCAGCCATGGTTGTTTCCGCAACAATTTCTACCTCCCCTACTATGATTTATTTTGCACAAGAACTTGGTGAGCCGGCAAAGGAAGATGCAGGTTTTGGAAAGCCATCAAGAACCTCTATTTTTGATTATGTGGGTGTTCCTAGCTTACAACGCTGGGTGAATAACAAACAATTTGATGGTGGGCAATCTACCAAGGAAGAAAAGGCATTAAGAGATTTTTATAAACGCTTACTAAATTTCACCATTCATTCTTCGGCATTAATGGGAGAATATCAGGATATACATCAGTTTAATAGAGAAAATACTCAAAATTACAATCACCGTGTTTTGTCTTTTGTGCGTTGGTCTAATGAAGAAAAACTCATCGTAGTTTCTAATTTTGATTCCAATAAAACCTATGAGTTTGAGCTTAAAATTCCTGTTGAGATTATTGAAAAATGGGAGTTAGAAAATCAATCTTATTTGTTAGAAGATCAATTATATCAAACTCAAAAGTTTGATTTAAACGTTTCAAAGAATCTTGGAACGATTAAAATGACCATAGCACCCTTGCAATCTTTTATCTTAAAAATTTAACCATTTAAAAATAAAAATAATGAAAAGACTTCTTTTATTTATCAGTTTTATGACTTTTTTTAGTTGTGTAAAAACATCCCCTGAAAAAAAATCAACAGAAAAAAAGAATGAAAAGATTTTTATTTGGGAAGGTGCAAATATTTACTTTTTATTAACCGATCGGTTTAATAATGGAGATACCACCAATGATATTAATTTTGATAGAACCAAAAAAACGGCCAAATTACGCGGTTTTCAGGGCGGTGATATCAAAGGAATTACTCAAAAAATTAACGAAGGATATTTTACCGAGTTGGGCATCAATGCAATTTGGTTAACGCCAATTGTAGAGCAAATTCATGGAGCAATAGATGAAGGAACAGGCCTTTCTTATGGTTTTCATGGCTATTGGGCAAGCGATTGGACGCGTTTAGATCCAAATGTTGGCACAAGAGAAGAGTTAAAAGAATTGGTAGACACTGCACACGAAAATGGCATTAGAATTGTTTTGGATGCGGTGATCAATCACACCGGACCCGTAACTAAAAAAGACCAAGTGTGGCCAAAAGATTGGGTAAGAACAGCGCCACAATGCACCTATGAGAATTACCAAAGCACGGTGCGTTGCACACTAGTTAAGAACTTGCCAGATATTAAGACCGAAAGCAATGAAAATGTATTATTACCAAAGCATTTGGTAGAAAAATGGAAAGCAGAAGGAAGATATGAACAAGAACTTTTAGAATTAAATGAGTTCTTTATTAGAACGGGCTATCCTAGAGCACCACGCTTTTATATTATAAAATGGTTAACAGATTATATCACAGAATTTGGTATTGATGGCTATAGAGTAGACACAGTAAAACATACTGAAGAGTTTGTTTGGCAAGAGTTAAGAAAAGAGTGTGATATTGCTTTCGCGACGTACAAAAAAAACAATAGAGAGGAAGTTTTAGATGACAACGGTTTTTATTTAGTGGGAGAAGTATATAATTATGGAATATCGGCAGGAAAATCCTTTGATTTTGGCGATAAAAAAGTAAATTATTTTGAGAATGCCTTTAATAGTTTAATCAATTTTGAATTGAAGTGGGATGCGGCACAACAAGATTATGAATCGGTTTTTAAGCAGTATTCAGCCATCTTAAATTCAAACTTAAAAGGATATGGCGTTTTAAATTACTTAAGTTCTCATGATGACGGGCAGCCTTTTGATCCAATGAGAGAAAAAACCTTTGAAACAGCAACAAGATTGTTATTAACTCCAGGAGCATCGCAAGTTTTTTACGGCGATGAATCTGCAAGAAGTTTGGTTGTTGAAGGCACTAATGGCGATGCAACCTTGCGATCAAATATGAATTGGGAGGCTATTAAAAAGGATAAAAATACACAGGAAATTTTAAAGCACTGGCAAAAATTAGGAAAATTTAGAGCAGATCATCCGGCAATTGGAGCAGGAGTTCATCATATGATTTCAGAAACTCCGTATGTATTTAGCAGAACCTTTTCTAAAGAGTCTTTTAGTGATAAAGTGGTGGTTGGCTTGGAATTGTCTAAAGGAGAAAAGGAAATAAGAATAGGGAATGTTTTTGCTGAAAAGGAGGAACTAAAAGAAGTGTATTCTGGAGAAATAGTTACCGTTCATAAGGGAAAAGTAATGGTTGATTCTAAGTTTACGATTGTTTTGTTAGAGAAGAACCGCTAAGGTTATTTTTTTGAGGCTTTATTGTATAAATAGATCATATAAAAAGCCCAACATCCAACCAACAGAAAAATAACAATTGAAAAGCGGAAGACAATATTATTTGTGTCCATTTTCAATAAGTTTTGCATAAATTAAAAAACCTAATAAAGTGGGTGCCCAAAGACCAATAAAAATACCGTGCAATGGCTTTCCTGTTAGAAAAATATATTCAGCTACAAGGATAATAACCACACATAACAGCAACATTAAAAAACTAAAAAGTCCTATTTTTTTGATAAAGTTCATTCAATAATTTTACTCAAAAATATATAATTAAAAATTTATAATCATGAAAAACGTATTTTTCTTCTTGTGTACTGCCTTTTTATTGATGTCATGTCAATCAAAAAAAGAAAAAATAACGAGTGTTTCCTCTCCAAATAAAGAGATTTCTTTGCATTTTAATGTATCTACAGATGGCAAACCCTCTTATCAAATTTCTTATAAAGATAAAACGGTTCTTAAACCCTCATTTTTGGGATTCGATTTTAAGGAAGCAGAGGCTTTTAATAAGAATTTCGAAATAATAAATACGCAACTTACCGAGTTTAATGAAACCTGGCAAATGCCTTGGGGCGAGCAGTTAAACGTGGTAAACCACTACAAGGAATTGCGCATTGAATTACAAGAAAATAGGTTGCTGAAAAGAAAATTAACCCTTGTTTTTAAGGTGTATAATGATGGCATAGGGTTTCGGTATGAATTTCCGAAACAAGCAAATTGGGAGGAGGTTTTAATTGCTGAGGAAAATACAGAATTTAATCTAACGCAAGATTATAAAACTTTTTGGATTCCAGGAGATTGGGACATTTATGAACATTTGTACAGTACTACAAAACTATCGGAGATAAACGCGCTCGCTTATGTAAACCATGTGAATCTAGCACAAACCTATATTCCAGAAAATGCAGTAAATACGCCCGTGACTATGGTTGGGGAAGACGGTCTTCACTTGAGCTTTCACGAAGCTTCTTTGGTAGATTATGCAGGAATGACCTTAAAAGTAGATACCCAAAATCTAGCGCTAAAGAGTCATTTAGTAGGTTCTAAAAACACCCAATATAAGGTAAAAAGAAGTTTGCCTTTTTCTACGCCTTGGCGAACTATTCAAATTTCAGACAATGCCCCAGATTTAATTGAATCAAACTTAATCGTTAACTTGAATGAACCTAATAAATTGGGCGATGTTTCTTGGTTTACTCCCATGAAATACACCGGCGTTTGGTGGGAGATGCATTTAGGAAAATCCTCTTGGGATTATGGCATGGAATTAATTAATGGACAATGGGTTGATACTGGAAAAGCACATGGAAATCATGGAGCAACCACTGAAAATGTAAAAAATTTTATCGATTTTTCTGCCAAGAATAATATGAAAGGAGTTTTGGTAGAAGGATGGAATACTGGTTGGGAACGTTGGATTGGTTTTGAGGATCGAGAAGGGGTGTTTGATTTTGTAACGCAATATCCAGATTATGATCTGGAAGAAGTGGTGCGATACGGAAAAGAAAAAGGGGTCGAAATTATTATGCATCACGAAACTTCCTCAGCAACAGCAACCTATGAAAAACAACTAGATACCGCCTATGCGTTGATGAAAAAACAGGGCATTCATGTAGTGAAATCTGGGTATGTAGGTAAAATTTTGCCAAAAGGAGAATACCATCACGGCCAATATATGGTAAACCAATATAATAATGCAGCCATCAAAGCCGCAAAGTATGAGGTGGCAGTAAATGCACACGAACCTATAAAGGCAACAGGACTGCGAAGAACCTATCCAAATATTATTTCTAGAGAAGGTTTGCGTGGCCAAGAGTTTAATGCGTGGGCGTCAGATGGTGGAAATCCACCAGAACATTTGCCAATTGTAGCTTTTACAAGAATGCTTTCGGGTCCTATTGATTTTACTCCGGGAATTTTTAATATCAAATTTGATGAATATAAAAAAGACAATCAAGTAAACACAACCTTAGCGCAGCAACTAGCGTTGTACGTGGTGATTTATAGTCCTATTCAAATGGCAGCCGATTTAGTAGCGCATTACGAAGCAAATCCTGCTCCCTTACAATTTATAAAAGACGTGGGTGTAGATTGGGGGAAAACCAAGGTTTTAAATGGAGTAGTGGGAGATTATGTAAGCATTGCAAGAATGGAACGCAACACGGGAAATTGGTTTATCGGAAGTATTACCGATCAACATAAAAGAGCCTTTACCCTAGATTTCGATTTTTTAGATGAAGGGCAAACGTATAATGCCACGATTTACAAAGACGGAAAAGAGGCGCATTGGAATGAGAATCCTTTGGGGTTAGAGATAGAAAAAAGGGAAGTGACTAAAAGCACAAAATTAGAGGTGAAATTAGCTTCTGGCGGCGGAGTTGCAATAAGTTTACTAAAAAACAACGAATAATGGCTCTTGAAAGAAAAGGGAAACAACACAATAATTTTTCACCTGCTTTTTACTAATAACTTGTTTTTTTAAAACAGAGATTACCCCCTTTTTTTTTAATAATTTTGATTTATTTTTTTAGAGATTGTACGCGCCTTTTCTTTGTGTTCATATTGAGTGTTTTAGGCTGTATCCGTTTTCTTTAAGTGAAAGACATCTTGTCTCTTTTTTAAACTTTTTCGAAAAAAAATATTGCTTTTAGCGTTTTTTTTATGCGAAACATATTTTTTTTTAAAGAACTTTTACTGAATAAGCCTCAATAAACCAAACATTACCACAACATACTGTTTTATTGTCTTTTTTCGCTGTTTTTTGAATCGCTTGAAAAGACAGTTTATACAAGGTTTTTCAATCTCCTTTTTTCGTATATTTATTGATGTATGTTTTTTGTTGCTAATTTTTAATGAATCCCTTAATTAATTGATATATTTTTAAGGAAATAATTAAAATTAGTTTTATGAGAAGAATTGTTCTATTAATTTTCTTTGCATTGAGCGGTGTTTTTGCACAGGCTCAAACCTATAATGTAAAGGGAGTTATTACAGATGCTGTTACCGGTGAAGAATTAATTGGTGTAAGCATTGTACTAAAGGGATCGCTAAGAGGCGATGTAAGTGATTTTGACGGGAATTACAAAATACCAAATGCTCCTCAAGGCGCAATTTTGGTTTTTAGTTACCTAGGTTACGAAACAAAAGAAGTTACGGTGACGAACGAAACAATCAATGTTTCTTTAGATGAAAGTGCACAGAAATTAGATGAAATTGTAGTGATTGGGTATGGTACTCAGCGTAAAAAAGAAGTTACCGGCGCCGTTTCTATTGTTTCTAGTGAAATGATAGAAAATTTAAAACCTACTAGAATTGAGCAAGCGCTTCAAGGACAAGTGGCTGGGGTAAACATTACCTCTTCTTCTGGTGCGCCTGGGGCTGCTTCAAATATTAGAATTCGTGGTATTTCTACTAATGGAAATAACAATCCTTTAATTTTAGTGGATGGGAATAGAATTGATGACTTAAGTGTGATTAATCCTTCAGATATCGAATCGATTAATGTTTTAAAAGATGCAACGGCAGGTATTTATGGAGTACAAGCGGCAAATGGGGTGATTATTATCACTACAAAATCGGGAAGAAAAAACACCGATTTTAAATTTGTGTTTAACTCCTATGCAGGGGTGCAAGAAACCTCTAGAAAAATTCCTTTGTTAAATTCAACAGAGTATGCCTTATTGGCCAATGAAGCATTTGCTGCAAATGGTGAAGCGTTGCCTTTCTCTAATGTCTCTAATTTTGGTTATGGTACAGATTGGCAGGATCAAGTGTTTAAAACAGCGATTATTTCTAATACCGACATTAATATAACCAAAGGAACAGAAAAATTAGGGTTGTCTTTTGGAGCTTCTTATTTAGACCAAGACGGAATTGTGGGCGCAGATAAAGCGAACTTCAACAGGCTTACGGCGAAAATAGGGGTGAATGCAGATTTAGTTAAAAATCTTAAATTAACATCTACTGTTCTGTATACCAATACACACAGAAAAGGACTTTCTGAAAACGTCTTAGGTTCTGTGCTGTTTAATGCCTTAAATTTTGCCCCTAACCTAGGTGTTAGAGACCAAAATGGAGAGTATACCTTAACACCAGCGAGTGGTTTTGGACAAGAAGTAATCAATCCGCTAGCGCAAATTGAAAATACATTTAACGAAACAGTGGTACATAAAATTGCACCCAACTTAGGTTTAGAATATGCTTTCTTAGATGGTTTTTCTGCACAAGCAAAAATGCAATACAATTATGCCACGGTAGTGACTAAATCATATAATGATATTATTGAATTTGGAGAAAGTTCTACCGTTTTTGACCAAACAAGAAGTGTGCTAAGTAATTATGACGTGGCGTTCGAAGATTATATTTTTGACGCTTTTGTTACTTACGAAAAAAAGTTTAATGAGATACATGATGTAAAAGTATTGTTAGGAACTTCTGTTTCTAGAGAAACCTTATACAGTAAAAAGAACTTAACAGGTTTTGATATAGTTGATGGAAATTTGAATTCTAGTTTTGATGATGCAGGGCTAGTGGAAGACAATAACTTAATAGGGAATGTACCTAGTAAAGTAGACGGTTCTAGATTGTTATCTTATTTTACAAGACTGCAATATAACTATAAAGGGAAGTATTTGTTTTCAGGAGTCTTAAGAAGAGATGGTTCTTCTAAGTTTGGTCCTGCTAATAAATTTGGTTTCTTCCCTTCTGCTTCTGTGGGGTGGGTAGTATCTGAAGAAGGTTTTTTACAAGATTCAGAGCTCATTAACTTCCTGAAAATTAGAGCAAGTTATGGGATTGTTGGAAATGATAGAATTACTGCATTTCAATTTGTTTCTCTTTTAGAAGGAGAAGCAGAATATGTGCTTAATGGCGAGCTTGTTTCGGGAGCAGGAACTTCAGCATTGTCAAACCCAGAAGTAAAATGGGAAAAGCAAAAGCCTTTAGACATTGGTTTTGATTTGGAGTTAGTAGGTAAGTTTGATATTACCTTTGATTATTTCCGCAAGAAAACAGAAGACTTATTATTAAATCCGCCTGTATCGGGTATTTTAGGAGTTAGTGCTCCAGGGGCTTTAGGTCCTACAGTAAATGCAGGAACCATTGTAAATGAAGGTTTTGAATTTTCAATTGGCTATAAAGACAGAGTTTCTGATGATTTTAGCTTCGGCGTGAATTATAATATTACGCAATTAAGAAACAATGTGCTTTCTGTAACGGGAGACAATACGTTTGTTCCTGGATTTACCTTCGGTTTAAGTCAGGAAGGTTCTTCAAGAATGGAGGCAGGTTTTCCTATTGGTTATTTCTATGGGTATAAAACCGATGGTCTTTTTCAAACACAAGCTGAGGTAGATGCACATGCAACACAGTTAAATGCCAGTCCTGGAGATTTGCGCTTTGTAGATTCTGATGGAGATGGAGAAATTACAGAAGAAGACAGAACGAGTTTGGGAGATCCTATTCCAGATGTAACCATGGGAATGAACTTTTCTTTTGATTATAAAAACTTCGACTTTAATGTCTATGCTTTTGCTTCTATTGGAAATGATATGGCGAGAAACTATGAACGAAATGTACCCTTAACGAATAGATCGGCAAATCATTTAGACCGTTGGACAGGACCAGGGACTAGTAATAGCTTTCCAAGAGTGACCACAGGAGCTACTGGAAACACCTTGTTTTCTGACTTTTATGTAGAAGATGCATCCTTTGTAAGATTACAGAATATCCAACTAGGCTATACGTTAGATAATAAAATTGCTAAAACGGTAGGTCTAGATAAATTGAGATTTTATGTAACCGCAAACAACTTGTTTACGTTAACCAAATATAAGGGGTATGATCCATCAGCATCCAACGGAACTCCCCTTTCTAGTGGGGTTGATCAAGGTTTTTACCCAGTACCAAGAACCTTTTTATTTGGTTTAAACGTTAATTTTTAAAATAGTAAGAGATGAAAAAATTAAATATAAAAATTATAAGCACTTTTTTAATTCTTACAGGGTTAAGCGTGGCTTGTAGTGATGATTTTGTAGATGTTACTTCAGAATCACAAAATTCGGAAGATTTCTTTAATTCAGAGCAAGATTACCAAGATGCCTTAATTGGCGCGTATGATTTATTACAATCTACCTACCTAAATGTTTTAGTAGGTGAAATAGCTTCAGACAATACCTTAGCGGGTGGAGAAAGTGCTACAGATGTTGTGGGAATCCAAGAAGTTGATGATATGGTGCATACCACTCAAAATGCGCAGTTAAGAGATATTTGGAATTGGATGTATGCAGGAGTGAATAGAGCCAACTATATTTTAGAATTTCAAGACAAAACAGATTTTTCTGGAAAAGAGCAAGTATTGGCTCAGGCCCGTTTTTTAAGGGCTTATTATTATTTTGAATTGGTAAAATGGTTTGGAGATGTTCCTTTAGCGGTAGATCAAAGAATTTTGTTTGGAGAGCAATTTGGTATTGATAGAACGCCCAAAGCGGCGGTATATGCTCAAATTGAGTTAGACTTAATCTATGCAGCAGAAAACTTATCATATACACAGGCCGAAGCCGGCAGAATAACCAAAGGAGCAGCACAAGCTTTATTAGGAAAAGCGTATTTATACCAAGACAAGTTTGACGAAGCTGGAGCGGTGTTAGATAATTTAATTCTAAATGGTCCCTACGATTTGGTGCCTTTATATACCGATATTTTTGAATTGGAAGATGAAAATAATATAGAATCTGTTTTTGAGGTACAATATTACGATGGACAAGGAGCTAGTTTTGGTTGCCTCCAATGTAGTGAAGGAAATGTAGCTGTTGGTTTTAGTGGGGTAAGAAGTTATGTAGCAGAGGCCGGAACGGCTGGAGATGTTTTCTCTCCTGGGTTTAGTTTTAACGTTCCTGTTCAAGAAGTAGTAGATGCTTTTGAAAATGGAGATACCAGAAAAGAGGTAGCTATTTTAGACATCGAAGCTTGGGCAACTCAAACAGGGATTTCTTTTGGAAAAGGAAATGAACATACAGGTTATTTTAATAGAAAGTATATTCCTAGAAAAAGAACCGATGATGCGGCTGGAGACAGAAATTTAACCAATCCAAACAATTATAGAGCCATTCGTTTTGCCGATGTTTTATTAATGGCATCAGAGGCTTTTAATAGAAAGACTGGAGCAGATGATAATAAAGCACAAGGCTATTTAAATAGAGTAAGACAACGTGCTTTTGGAGATATGCTGCATAATGTAGTCTCTACTGGAACTGCCTTAACAGAGGATATCTACGCTGAAAGAAGAGTGGAATTAGTAGGAGAAGGTCACCGATTTTTTGATTTGGTAAGAACAGGAAGAGCTGGGCTAGAAATAGATGGTTTTGTTACTGGAAAGCATGAATTGTTCCCAATTCCTTTAATAGAAATTCAATTAGCAGGTAACACATGGGAGCAAAATCCTAATTATTAAAAAAATAGATGATGAAAAAAATAAAATTTTTATATAAAATCTTACTAGCACTAATCATTTTTAGTGCCTGTACAGACGAGGTTAGAGATTTGACGTTCTTAACTACCTTGGAAGCGCCCTCGAACGTTGCGGCAACTTATGACATTACCCAAGACAATACGGGTTTGGTTACCATTACGCCAACAGCAGATGGTGCAGAAAGCGTCTATGTCTTCTTTGGAGATGGCACCGATGAATACGAAGCACTAAACAACGGCGAGAGTATACAGCGAGTTTATACAGAAGGAATCTTCGATCTTATTCTAGTTGCCTATAATGCCAATGGAGATCCTACAGAAGTTACCCAACAGTTAATTGTATCTTTTCAGGCACCACAAAATATGGTTGCCAGTGTAGAAAATGATATAGCGGTATCTAAACAAGTAAATATAACTGCCACTGCAGATTTTGCAACCATGTTCGATTTTTATTCTGGAGAAGTAGGAGTTACCCAACCCGCAATGACCGGTAATATCGGTGAGACCATTTCATATATTTATGCAACTGCGGGTACATACGCTGTTAAAGTGGTAGCGAAAGGAGCAGCAATAGAAACCTTGGAATATGCCGTTGATTTTGAAGTAACTGAAATCTTAGCACCAACGAAAACAGCGCCAACACCACCTAATAGAAATGATGGCGATTATATTTCTATTTTTTCAGATGCCTATACAGATGTAACACTAAATGAAATACCTACAACCTGGTCTGAAACAAATTTTGAAGTAACTACCATAGGAACAGACAATGTTTGGAAACTTTCAAATTTAGATTTTCTAGGGATGGTAACGAACTACGATACAGGGATCGATGTCTCTTTAATGGAAAAATTACATATAGATTATTGGGTGCCATCAGGAACTACTAGTGAGTTACTAGTGAAGATCGTAAATACATTAGATGGCGGAGAAGACATTGAATCTTTGGGAACTACGGTTGCTGGTTCTTGGCAAAGTATTGATCTTGACATGACCGGTTTTGACGGTGGTAACCTAGCAAATAAAGAGAAAATAACACAAATATTAATAGATGCTGATGTCAATGCGGGCATTGTTTATATAGATAATTTCTATTTCTATAAAGCAAGTTCAGCTTCGACTTTTAATGATGGATTATTAACCAACGGAGATTTTGAAAACGGAAGTGACTCTTGGTTAATAGGAACAGATGACGCTTCTTCTGTCTCATTAGGAACAAACGGAGGGAATTCATATTATTCTGTGAATGTAACGTCAGCAGGGAATCCTTACGATGTGAATATGAGTCAGAAGCTAGAAATTATAGAAGGGAATACGTATACCTTAACATTTGATGCTTGGTCTGATGTGAATAGACCTATAGTAGCAGGGATAGGCCTTAGTGCAGCTCCGTGGTCAAATAGCACAGAAACTGTAGATATAACACCAACAAGAACAACGTATTCAGTAACATTAAGCGCAACTAATTATGGCGCGTTAGATGCGCGAGTTCTTTTTGATTTAGGCGCAGCTGTGGGGGCCGTTTATTTAGATAATATCTCATTATTCATAGGAAAAGGAAATACTGTAATTAATGGCGATTTTGAAAATGGAAGTAATTCTTGGTTAATTGGAACAGATGATACTTCTTCTGCACCAGTAGTAACAGACGGAGGAAACACCTATTACTCTGTGGATGTAGCGGCAGCAGGGAATCCTTATGATGTGAATGTGAGTCAGAAGCTAGAAATTATAGAAGGAAATACCTATACCTTACGATTTGATGCTTGGTCTGATGTGAATAGACCTATAGTAGCAGGGATAGGTCTTAGTGCAGCTCCTTGGTCAAATACTACAGAAACTGTAGATATAACAGCAACAAGATCTAGCTATTCAGTTACATTAGTCGCAACTGGTTTTGGGGCAGTAGATGCGCGAGTACTTTTCGATTTAGGAGCAGCAGTTGGTGCAGTGAATATAGATGACGTTTCTTTATCTAGTAATTAAGATTGAATCGATTATTTATAGACGAGTTAACTTTATTAAAAAATAATAACATGAAAAAAATAAAATATATCAAAACCGCACTTTTTTCTCTCATCCTTGTTTTTGTTGGATGCCAGGATACTGACTATGAGTTTGGAGCGATTGTAACTCCATCAAATATTCAAATAACGGCAGAAATATTGGGGGTAGATGGGAGCAATCCAAATGGGGATGGAAGTGGAACTGTAAATTTTAATGCAACAGCAGACAACGCCCTTTCTTATAAATTTATTTATAATGGAAGTGAAAGTTCGGCGCCTTCTGGTACTATGAGGTATGATTTTAGTAATTTAGGATTAAACACCTACACAGTAACGGTCGTGGCTATAGGAACAGCAGGAGTAAGTTCTACAAAAACGATTCAAGTTGAAGTGTTATCTACCTTTGAACCAGAAGTAGATTTATTGCAAAAATTATATGGTTTTGATCCATTAGATCCAAATCCAATCGAGCCAACTTCAAGAACATGGAGAGTTAAATCGAGTGCTGCAGGACATTTTGGACTGGGCCCAGTAGCAGGAACAGTACCTACAGAATGGTATTCAGCAGGACCTAACGAAAAAGTAGATTTAGGGATGTATGATGACCGTTATGTATTTTATTCAGACGGAACCTTTACTCATATTACTGCAGGTGACATATTTGGACGTGACCCTCATATCGTAAATGATTTAGGAGCTACAACCATTGCGCCAGATGGAGCAGACATTGCAAATTATCCTTTTGACGATTATACAGAAAGCTGGTCTTTAACAGGGCCTTCGGGAATTGAAACTATTAATTTAACAGGCTTCGCTTTTATCGGGTACTATACCGGAGGTAACCATAGTTATGAAATTTTTGATAGAGAATCGTCTAATGAAATGATTTTAAGAACAACAGATGGAGCGAGCGAATTTGATTGGTGGTTTATCATGACGTCGGAATAAAATACAAAAACAACCCGTATAATTTTTTAATCATTATTACTTTTTCAACTGAAAAAGTAATAATGATTTTTTGGTTTTAGAACATCCCGAATCACCCACAAAAATATAGTTTTTCTATTCATAATATTTAGATTACTTTAGTAACCCAGCAATTCAATGGTTAAAGAAGATAAAATATCTTTCTTTTTCAAGGCTTCCTAAATTTGTTGTAGTATTATAATCTTAATCTATATTTATTTTATCATTGAAGAAACTTAAAATTTTAATAGCAATCATTTTTGCGGGAATTTTTAACCTGCAGTCACAAGAATTGCCGCCAATTAATCTATTTACTCCAAAAGAATACAGTGCTGAAAATCAAAATTGGTCCATATCACAAGCACAAAATAACTTTATTTATGTAGCAAATAATAAAGGACTACTCGAATATAATGGTGCTAAATGGCACCTATACCCGTCGCCAAACGAAACCATCTTTAGATCTGTAAAAGTTTTTAACAAAAAGATTTACACGGGCTTTTTTATGGATTTTGGGTTTTGGGAAAAAAATAATTTTGGTAGCCTAGAATATACCTCCATAGTCAAGGCTGAAAACATTCAAATGCTTGAAGATGAGCAAATATGGAATATTTTAGAGCTTGACGGTTGGATGATTTTTAAATCCTTGCAGCGCATCTACTTATACCATTTAGAATCTAAGGTAAGTAAAATAATTAATGTTGAAAACCGAATCACAAAAATTGCGAAAGTAGAGGGCGTTATTTATTTTCAGGAAATAAATAAGGGGGTTTTTAAAATAGAAAATGGCGCTGCTAAGCTTATCTCCAATAATTTAATTTTAAAGGAAAATATCTTAGTGGATATGTTTAATAAAGAAGGTAAACTGTTGCTTCTCACACAGGATAACGGGTTTTTCTTTCTTGAAAACGGACTAGTTTCAAAGTGGGAGATTTCATCAAATGCCATTTTAGAGAACCTAAAAGTATACAGTGCAAAGCAATTAAAAAACAACGATTTTGTACTTGGAACTATTTCTGATGGGATGATTAATTTAGATAATAAGGGGAATTTAAATTACCAGATAAAACAAAACTCTGGGCTTGCGAACAACACAGTCCTTTGCATTTTTGAAGATGTAGATAATAATTTGTGGTTGGGTTTAGATAATGGAATTAGCTGTGTTAATAATGTTTCTCCATTTAGAATCTACAATGAAAAAAATAATTTTTTAGGAACGGTGTATACTTCTATTGTTTTTAATGACTATTTGTACTTAGGAACCAATCAAGGAGTGTTTTATAAAAAAATAGATAGCGATCTGCCTTTTGAATTTATAGAAAAAACGGCGGGTCAAGTATGGAGTCTGTTGGAAATTGATGGAACCCTTTTTTGCGGGCACGATTCGGGAGCTTTCTATATAAAAAATCACATCGCCAATAAAATTTCAAAGGCACAAGGTGTTTGGGATTTGAAAATGGTAGATAAAAACACGATTATTCAGGGAAGTTACGATGGCTTATATGTTTTAAAGAAAAGAAACGGTCTTTGGGAAGTAAATAATAAAATAGAGGGATTTAATAATTCAAGTAGGTATTTTGTATTGGTAGATAATAATAAAATTTTTGTTAATCATGAATACAAAGGGGTTTTTAAATTAGTGGTCGATGATAACTATGAGAATTTTATTAAAGTAGAGAAAGAAAAATCGGTAGATAAAGGAATTTATTCAAGCTTAATTAACTACAAGAAACGTATTTTTTACGCAAGTAAAGAGGGCGTTTATGTCTACAAACAAGGTAAAGATCTGTTTGTTAAAGACACGGTATTTAGTGCCTTAATTTCTGAAGAAAACTTTACCTCTGGAAAATTAATTTACAATGCTTCAAATGACATGCTTTGGTCTTTTTCAGAGGACAATATTAAATACTTAACACCGGGTATATTAAGTAAGGAACCTATTATTAGAAGTATTCCTATTTTAGAGTCTCTGCGCAAAGGGGCATCTGGTTTTGAAAACATTATTCACTTTAAAAATAAAAAGCAACTAATTGGTACCTCAAACAGTTATCTAACGGTTGATTTAAGCGGGCTTAAAGAACCTAAAGATTTTAATATATCTATTAACGCAATTAATAGTTTTGAATTAGATAAACCAAAAAAACCGATCTATTTAGGTCGGGAAATTGTGTTTGAAAATAAAGAAAATAATATTGAGTTTCATTATAGTGTTACCAATTATAGCAAAATGATGACCACCAAATATCAATATCAATTATTGGGTCAAAATAAGCATTGGAGTGTGCCATCAGAGTCAAATTCAATCTTATTTGAAAACATTCCATATGGAACATATACTTTTAGAGTTAGAGGGATTATTGGAAATAAAATAAGTAAAAATGTAGAAAATTTTAGTTTTGAAATAGAGAAGCCTTGGTATTTATCAAATTTAATGATCGCTTTTTATATTTTATCTATTTCATTAGTGCTGTATGTATTTCATATTACCTCAAAAAAATACTATAAAAAACAAAGAGAGAGTCTTTTAGAAAAGGCGAAAAAGGATTCAGCACTAAAAGAATTAGAAAGTTCTCAGAAGATTGTTAGGCTTAATAATGATAAATTAAGAAATGATATTGAAAATAAAAATAGAGAATTAGCAACTTCTACGATGAATATTATTAATAAAAACAAATTCTTAAATACCATAAAAACAAGGTTAATTACGGGAGGCGAAAAAAATATTGACAGGGTCATACACATTATTGATAAAAATCTAAACAATACAGATGATTGGGAAATGTTCCAAGAAGCGTTTAATAATGCCGATAAAAAATTCCTTAAAAAAGTAAAATCAAAGCACCCAGATTTAACACCAAATGACCTCAGGTTGTGTGCTTATCTTCGATTAAATTTGTCTTCAAAAGAAATCGCTCCCATGCTTAATATCTCAACTAGAAGCGTAGAGGTTAAGAGATATCGGTTGCGTAAAAAAATGAATTTAGACCATAATTCAAACTTAACAAATTATATTCTAGAAATTTAGTACCCCATCAACCCCCACATTCACCCCTACATCACCACGACATAAGTTTTTATTGTAAATATTCTTGAAAAATATCCGAAACTATTTGGTACGTGATTAGTGACTAAAATGCTTTTTTTTGCATTGTATGTTTTTTGTAGCGGTATTTTATGATTATTTAACAATAAAATTCCGTTAGATTTATTAAAAATAAAATTAATATCATACAGGTTTTAAATTCTGTAAAGTTTCACTTTTTTAGAGGCCCTTTTAAACTATATACGATTAGGATTTTTATTTTCAAATCACCTCTTAAAAATTATAAGATTATGAAAAACAATTTGATAAGATTAAGTCTTTTCTTAGTCACTTTTAATTCTTTTGCGCAAATAGATAGAGTATCTGTTATTAAAGATGATCAGCAAGGAATGCGATTAGAGGTTAATGGAAATCCTTTTATGATTAATGGTATGAATTGGGATTATATCCCCGTTGGTACGAATACCGTAAATGCCGATTTTTGGAAAAACTCCGATGATATTATTAAGGCCGGACTCGATGCAGAAATGTCTCTTCTTAAGAATATGAACGTAAATGCAATTAGACAGTATACGGGGATTCCTGCGAGATGGATTCAATATATTTATCAAAATTATGGTATTTACACCATGCTGAATCACTCTTTTGGGCGTTATGGATTAACACTAAATGGAGTTTGGACACCAGTCACTGATTATTCAGACCCTGAAACGCGAAAGCAGCTTTTGGACGAAATAGATACGCTAGTAAAGGAATATAAAAATACTCCCGGTTTATTAATGTATTTATTGGGGAATGAAAATAATTATGGCCTTTTCTGGGCAGGCGCGGAAACGGAAGATTTTCCAGATGATGAAAAAGAAAAACAATATATAGGAGAAAAAAGAGGACGTCCTATGTATCAATTGATGAATGAGGCCGCAAAGAAAATAAAGGCGGCAGATACGAATCATCCCGTAGCCATATGTAATGGAGACGTGTTGTTTATAGATATCATTGCTGAAGAATGTAAAGATGTAGATATTTTTGGAACCAATACCTATAGAGGGGTTTCTTTTACAGACTTATTTAAAACAGTAAAGGAAAAATTAGATATGCCTTTACTATTTACAGAGTTTGGAGCAGATGCTTTTAATGCTATTGAAAACCGTGAAGATCAAAAATCACAGGCCTACTACATGGTGGGTAATTGGAAAGAAATTTATCAAAATGCCGCTGGTTTAGGAAAAGCACAGAATGCTATTGGAGGTTTTACTTTTCAATTTAGTGATGGTTGGTGGAAATATAGTTTTGACGATAGAAAGAATGCAGATGTACACGACAATAATGCTTCTTGGGCCAATGGTGGTTATGATATAGATTTAGCTCCAGGGCGAAATAACATGAATGAAGAATGGTTTGGTATCTGTGCCAAAGGGCCAACAGATTCAAAAGGACTTTATACTTTATATCCGCGTGCTGCTTATTATGCATTAAAGGAAGCACATCTGTTAAACCCTTATGGAAATGATGTTAATTTAGATTTTGTAAATACGTACTTTGACAAAATTCAATTAATGGATGCGGTCTTAAAAGCAAGAGGAGACAAAGCTGCGATTGGTGGTACCGAAAAAATTAGATTCAGTAATTTAAGAGCAGAGTTTACTACTTTTAATACTGGTGGCTCTTTACTTACAACGCCAGATTCTGCAGATCCAAACGCTACGGGGTATCCAAATCAATTGGGCTTTGATCATATGCAGTCTTATTTTATTGGTGTGGAAGGGAACCCATCCTCGAATGTACGAGCAGAAGTAAATTTCAACGTGTTAGGAAGGGTAGCAGAAAATCCTATTGATGAAATTTTTTATGAAAATAGAGCGAGACCAATCACGATAAAATCAGCCGATGGAAGTAACATAGCGTTAACCGATAATAATCGAGTACAAGTATACAACGCCTCTTTTGAATGGAATGCTGATGACTTTGAGATGAGAGGGTTTTATAGAACGGGCCATTATCATTGGGCTTATGAAGGTGATATTTTCGGGTTGTATCCTGAAGCAAACTATGGGCCAAACCTAGATATTTATAATGGTGAGATTTCTGGTATAGAAGTAGATGGAAAAGGAGTTTTAGAGGGCTTAAAAGCAGCTTTTGGACCGCAATTATGGTGGGGAGCAAACCCTGCAGTCTTATTAAAGTATCGAAGAAAAATAGGCAATTACGATCTTACAGGGGTGTTTCATGAAGATATTTCGGAAACTGCCAACGCACAAACTTCTGGGTTTATACCCTTGCCTAAGACCAGAAGACTAACCTTAGCTATAGAAAGAGAGTTTGAAAGCTTCGGCTTTCAATTAGGAGGTATTTGGGGGGGGCAACCCTTAAATGGTAGAGAATACCAAGATTTCACAGGCACTTCTGGAAATTATATTGTTTATACCGATCAAATCAAAGCATCTGATAATTGGGGAGGGAAAGCAAAAATAACTTATACCAATGGAGGTTTTAATTGGTATGCACAATCTTCAATTATGGGCTTAGTGGCCAATGGAGGTGCAGATGCAACCACCACCTTTACAGGTTGGAGATTAAAAGATTCGGGAAGCGGTAACCAAACTAATTTTTTAACAGGATTTACTTTTAATGCCGGTGATATTCAAATTGCGCCCAACTTTTTGTGGCAAAAGCCTTTAGTGGCTGCCATGCCTAACGATGGGAATGCACCAGGGAGATTAAGAAATATTCAATCAGATCCTTTTGCAGTAAGAGCCAATAGAGAAACTACGGCTGGAGAACTCTTATTAACCTTTGATCCTACACCAGGAACTTGGATGTACGAATGGGATAATGATAGAGCTGAAGATGCAAAATTTGCGATGAATTTGGGCTTTGTGTATCGTCATTTACCAACTACGCAAGATGCTTGGATTGGTTTCTTGGCAGATCGTAGTTCTTTTGCCTTTCCCACTTCGGCACCTGCTGAAGATTTATGGGAAGTAAATTCTAGAATTGTTTCTAAAATGAGTCCAAGTTTTGGATTTATTGCTAATTTATTTGCGGGTAATGGTCAATCGAATGGTAGTGATGAGCGTTTAGTGAAGCGTTTTGGAGGGGATGTAAGAATGATTTATAATAAGATGAAAATTACCGCTCAGGCAAAATTTAATGATTGGGGACCTTTTGATTATCACAGAGATTTTAACCTCACCTTTCCTGTACAATTCATGTTAGACCTATCTACTTCTGTTGGAAAACCAAATTGGTTTGTTTTACCAGATACCAAAGTAGGTATTCGTGGTACTTGGCGTTCTTTGAATGAATATTCACCTCGTTACAGTCCTAATGAAGCCCCAGCCTTTGGAGTACCCCCATTGAGTACGGTTGGCTTTGATAATGGAAGCGAATGGGAAATTAGAACATACATTCATATTAATATTGGTAAATAAATAATTAAGGAAGAGGGAACAATCAGAACAATCATTTCGATATAGAAATAAGAATAAGACGTTCTCTCCAATAAATAAAAAATAAATATATATACAGATGAAAAATATAAAATTTGTTTATTCAAAAATCGTCCTTCTTTCATTGCTGCTGGTCATTATTAGTATGAGTTGTGAAAGAGAATTATCGGAAGATGCTGTTTTAGCTACTTTTTCACCAGAACCTCAAGTTTTTGTGGATGGATTTAGTAGTGGATTAGAGTACTATCCGTATTTAGATTCTAAACAAGAAGCTTTTTCTGTAGATACAGAAGTTAAATATTCTGGTACAAATTCTATGCGGTTTGACGTTCCAAATGTGGGAGATCCAGCTGGCGCTTATGCAGGAGCTATTTTTAGAGACGAGAATGGAGGAAGAAATTTAACCCAATATGATGCGCTTACTTTTTGGGCGAAATCTACAAAAGCGGCAAAAATCAACGATATTGGTTTTGGACAAGATTTTGGTGAAAATAAGTATGAAGTTAGTAAACGAGCGCTACAATTAACCACCAATTGGGTAAAGTATATCATTCCGATTCCAGATGCATCCAAATTATTACAAGAAAAAGGAATGCTTTGGTACGCAGAAGGACCAGAAAATGACGAGGGTTATACTTTTTGGTTAGATGAAGTAAAGTTTGAAAAATTAGGCACCATAGCGCTTATACAAGCTTCAATTTTATCGATAAAAGACAAAACGGTAACGTCTTTTAATGGTGTTAAAACAAGTATCGATGGGATTTCGGCTAAATTTAATTTTGCAAGCGGATTAAATGAAACAATAGCGATATCTCCTTCTTATTTAAATTTCACCTCATCAGATACCAACGTGGCAACTGTTGATGGCTTTGGAGTTATAACAACAGTAAGTGCGGGTTCTGCAGTAATCACCGCATCCTTTAATGAGGTTCAAGCGTTAGGTAGCTTAACTATTAATTCCTTGGGGGCCTTTTCTCATGCGCCAATACCTACTCAAGCCCCTTCAAACGTGATCTCTATTTTTTCTGATACTTATACAAATGCACCTGTAAACTATTACAATGGCTATTGGGCCCCATGGCAAACAACCCTATCGGATGATTTTACCGTAGATGGAGACAACATTTTACATTATACAATTTTTAATTTTGTAGGGATGGAATTTGCTACACCTACTATCGATGCCTCTTCTATGACGCATTTTCATTTAGATGCTTATATGCCTGGAGCTATTTCTGCAGGTAGAGAATTAAGAATTATTATTGTAGATTTTGGACCAGATGGAGCCTTTGGAGGCGGAGATGATTCAAGACATTCTACCACTTTTAGAGCACCAACGTTGGTTTCTCAAGATTGGATTTCTATTGATCTTTCTTTCTCAAATTTACCAAGTTTGGCCGGTAGATCTAATTTAGGTCAACTAATTTTAGAAGGGGGAGATGGCTCTAATATCTTTATAGATAATGTTTATTTTTATAACTAATGGAGGGTTTTAAATACGTAAATCAATAAAAATGAGATTAAAAAATAAACAAAAAATAAGCACTAAAAGTAAATGTTTTCTAATTGTAATAGTTGTTATGTTATATAATTGTTCTTCAAGTGAAATCCAAACAGTAACCACCCTTAATCAATTAGTTTGGTCTGACGATTTTGATAATGGGAGTGTACCAAATCCAACATTTTGGGGGTATGAAAATGGAGATGGCACAAGCCAGGGAATTCCTGGTTGGGGAAACAATGAGCTACAATATTATACAGATCGCTTGGAAAACGTAAAAGTAGAAGGTGGCATGTTAGAAATCACAGCCATTAAGGAAGCTTATATGGGGGCTAATTATACTTCGGGAAGAATCTTAACAAAAGGATTGTTTCAAAACAAATATGGAAGATATGAAGCGCGCATTAAATTGCCTTTAGGCCAAGGAATTTGGCCTGCATTTTGGCTTTTAGGAGATAATGGCTCGGGAGCAGGATGGCCACAAATTGGCGAAATCGATATTATGGAATATCGCGGTCAAGAACCAACAGTAGTTCACGGAAGTGTTCACGGTCCTGGATATTCAGCGGGTGAAGCAATAACCAAAAGCTATCGTTTAACAAACGATAGATTTGATTCCAATTTTCACGTTTTCGGAATAGAATGGGGTCCAAAATATATCAATTTCTATGTAGATGATGTGTTGTATAATCAAATAACTCCAGCCAATGTAACAGGCAATTGGGTTTTTGATAGTAATGAATTCTATATCATTTTAAATATGGCAGTTGGAGGTTCTTTCGCAGGAAACCCTACTAGCGAAACTGTTTTTCCACAAAAAATGTATGTAGATTATGTAAGGGTATTCCAATAAAGCACAAAATGAGTTCTTTTTTTTGAAAAATTAGAATTCATTTTTTTATGAGATAAGAGTAAGATTTATAACAAAAGAACCCAATTTTTTAAAAAGAAAACATAGTTGTTTAATTATGTTTCAAGATTTATTTTTATGACAAATAATACCATTTTTTTAGGTAAGAACAAAGCTTATAGTACTGATTTAAAGGTTAGTGGAAAACAAGTAAGTATAGAGAACGAGGTATATTATAAAATATCCAATAGTAATAAAATGAGACCTTTTTTTATGAGTCTTGTGAGTAATTCAAATCATTGGATGTTTATTTCAAGTAATGGAGGCCTATCAGCGGGAAGAAAGAACGCAGACAACTCATTGTTTCCTTATTATACGGATGATAAAATTACCGAAGCGGCTGAAATAACGGGCAGTAAAACCATTATTCAAGTTCATAAAGATGATAAAACTTTTTTGTGGGAACCTTTTTCAGAGAGATATGAAGGGGTTTATGAGATTAAAAGAAATTTGTACAAAAATAATTTTGGAAACAAATTAATTTTTGAAGAAATCAACGAAGATTTAGGCCTTATATTTCAATATCAATGGAGCACTAGCAATGAATTTGGTTTTGTAAAAAAGTCTACTTTGCTAAATAATACAGCGACCAAAGTTGAAATAAGTATTTTAGATGGAATTCAAAATATCCTTCCTTATGGTATTTCGGCAGATTTTCAAAACAGCAGTAGTAATTTAGTAGATGCCTATAAAAAATGTGAATTAGAAGTTGCTGCGGGTCTAGGAATTTTTGCATTAAGCGCGGTGATTGTAGACAAGGCAGAACCTAGTGAAGCCTTAAAAGCAAATACTGTTTGGTCTATAGGGGTTAAAAACCCCATCTATTTAATTTCCTCTTTGCAATTAAACGCTTTTAGAAAAGGACAAGAAATTCATCAAGAAGTAGATATAAGGGCAGAAAAAGGTGCTTATTTTACGGTACAAAATATAACTTTAGAAGCCAATAAAAAGGATTCTTGGATGTTGATTGCGAATGTTAATCAGAACATCAGTGCGGTAGAAGAAATTAAAGAACAAATTAAAAATAATGCGGACTTAGCTGTTTTAATTCAAAAAGATATTGAAGTTGGAACAGAGAAATTAGTAAGTTTAGTAGCTGCTTCAGATGGTTTACAATTAGGCGATAATCAACCTAGAAATACCAGACACTTTGCAAATACACTTTTCAATATTATGAGAGGGGGTATTTTTGATCATAACTACCAGATTGAAAAAGAAGATTTTATAATGTATTTTTCAAAAGCAAATAAAAATGTGTACTCAGATAAAAGGAGTGTGCTAGATGATTTGCCAGAAATATTTTCTGTAAATACCATTAAGAAATTAGCAAATACAGAGGCTAACCAAGATTTTAAAAGACTTTGTTTTGAATATTTACCTCTAAAATTTAGCAGAAGGCATGGAGATCCAAGTAGGCCTTGGAACAAATTTTCGATCAATACAAGAAGTGAAGTAGATGGTTCTAAAATTTTAGATTATGAAGGGAATTGGAGAGATATTTTCCAAAACTGGGAAGCTTTAGCACATTCTTATCCTGATTTTATAGAAGGAATGATTTATAAATTTCTAAACGCCACTACGTTTGATGGATATAACCCGTATAGAGTTACCAAAGATGGTTTTGATTGGGAAATTATAGAAGAAAATGACCCTTGGTCTTATATTGGTTATTGGGGAGATCATCAGATTATTTATTTGCTGAAATTTTTAGAATTTATAGAAAATTATTATCCAAACAAGTTAGCTGAGAATTTTACGCAAGATGTATTTGTATATGCAAATGTTCCATATAAAATTAAAAGCTACGAAGAAACGCTCATAAACCCTAAAGATACCATTGATTTTGATTATCAATTAAATGAAAAAATTGATGAAAGAAGGGCGGCATTAGGAGCAGATGGCGCTTTATTAAGAGATCCAAACAACGCTATTTACAAAGTTAATTTAGTAGAGAAATTATTAGCTACGGTATTGGCTAAAGTCTCTAACTTTATTCCAGAAGGAGGTATTTGGTTAAACACACAAAGACCTGAATGGAATGATGCAAACAATGCATTAGTGGGGAACGGTGTTTCTATGGTAACGCTTTGTTACTTGCAACGTTTCTTGAATTTCTTTGAAGGAGTTGTGGGAAAATCATCTGAAGAGACCTTTATGATTTCTGAAGAGTTAGCTAGTTTCTTCCATAAAACACGTGCTACTTTAAATGATCATAAGGAGATTCTTTCTGGGAAAATTTCTAATAGGGATAAAAAAACAATTTTAGACGGTGTTGGACAAGCGGGAAGTATATTTAGAACGTCTGTTTATAAAAACGGATTTAAAAATCAAAAAGTAGCGATCACCAAAAGTGAGTTGTTAGACTTTTTTGATATCACAAAAAAATACGCAGCGCATACCATTAAGGCGAACAAGCGAGCAGATAATTTATATCATGCGTATAATCTAGTAACGGTAGAGAATAACCACGAAGTATCAATTTCTCATTTGCCAGAAATGTTAGAAGGGCAAGTAGCAGTATTGAGTGCTGGCTATTTATCGGCAAAAGAAGCATTGTCTGTGTTAGACGGCTTAAAAGCAAGTGCGCTATTTAGAGAAGACCAGTACAGCTATGTTTTATATCCAAACAAAGACTTACCAAGGTTTACAGCGAAGAATAATATTCCATCAAAAGCAGTGGCAAAATCGCCATTATTGCAGCAACTTTTAGCAGATGGAAATACGCAAGTTATTGAAAAAGATGTATTAGGTAACTATCATTTTAATGCGAATTTTAACAATGCAAAGAGAGTAAAAGAAACCTTAGATACACTTGCCGAAAAATATGAGTCTTTACTAAAAAAGGATGAGAAACGTGTTTTAGATATGTATGAAGACCTGTTCGATCATAAATCTTTTACAGGGAGATCTGGAACCTTTTTTGGGTATGAAGGTTTAGGATCTATTTACTGGCACATGGTGTCTAAATTGTTACTAGCCGTGCAAGAAAACTGCTTATTAGCCATAAATTCTAATGAAAGTGAAGAATTAATAGGGAGATTATTAGAGCACTATTATGAAATTAATGCCGGAATTGGAGCGCATAAATCTCCAGAACTATACGGTGCGTTTCCAACAGATCCATATTCTCATACACCCGCGGGAAAAGGCGCGCAACAACCAGGAATGACGGGCCAAGTTAAGGAAGATTTCTTATGTAGATTTGGCGAGATAGGGGTTTTTGTGAAAGCAGGAAAATTACAATTTAATCCAAGGTTATTAAGAAAGTCAGAGCTTTTAACTACGGCAAAAGACTTTAACTATATAGATATTGACGGAAACAAAAAGACCTTAGTTTTAGAATCAAATTCATTTTGTTTTACCTATTGTCAAATTCCTGTGATCTATAAACTGTCTGATAAAAAAGGGATAAAATTATTTTTTGATGATGAATCGACCAGAGAAATAGACCACTTAAAATTGGATGCCGAAATCAGTATGAAAATATTTAAAAGAACAGGTAACGTAAAAAAGATACTTGTATTTATATGCAAATAAGCAGTTCTAACAAGAAATTAAATTAAGAAAGTTGTATGAATCGCTGTTTTAAAGCATATATAACTTTAATTATTTTTATTTCTTGTTTTGGATGTAATTCAGAAAAGCAAAAGCAACTAGAAAAAAACATAGAAATGACAGCCTCTAAAATACTAGGAAATCCAGATTATTTAGCCATTTCTTATGGTGGTTATAGAGAAAATTCAAGAGAGATTCAGCCTACCATTTTAGAGCTTAAAGAGGATATGAAGCTTCTTTCGGCTATGGGAATTAAGGTAATAAGAACCTATAATGTTCAACCTAATTTACCACACGCCTCAAACATTTTAAAAGCCATTCGCGAACTTAAAAAAGAGGATCCGAGTTTTGAAATGTATGTAATGTTGGGTGCTTGGATTGATTGTTTACATGCTTGGACAGATCAAGCGCCAAATCACGAGGTAGAAAGTCCTCAAAATGCGGGCGAAATTCAAAGAGCTGTTGCTTTGGCAAAAGAATATCCAGACATCGTTAAAGTAATAGCAGTGGGGAATGAGGCAATGATTAGATGGGCCACAAGCTATTTTGTGCGCCCAAATGTCATTTTGAAATGGGTAAATTATGTACAAGGTTTAAAGAAAAAAGGAGCATTGCCTAAAGATTTATGGATTACGTGTTCTGATGATTTTGCTTCTTGGGGCGGTGGCGATCCAAGTTATAGAGTTAAAGAGTTAGAACAACTAATAAAAGCAGTAGACTATGTTTCGATGCATACCTATGCTTTTCATAACTCTCACTATAATCCAGCATTTTGGAAAGTACCAGAGAGTGAACTAAATCTAAGCGATATAGAAAAAGTAGACGTAGCGATGTTGCGCGCACTAGGGTTTGCAAAAGCACAGTTTAATGAGGTGTCTGCCTATGTTAAAAGTATCGATTCAACCAAGCAAATACATCTTGGGGAAACGGGTTGGGCCACAACATCGAAAGGGTTTTATGGTACAAAGGGTTCTAAAGCAGCAGATGAGTACAAACAAGGATTGTATTATAAGCACTTGCGGGAATGGACGAACAAACAAAAAATTTCATGTTTTTATTTTGAAGCTTTTGATGAAAAATGGAAAGACATTAGCCACCCTCAAGGTTCTGAAAATAACTTTGGCTTAATCAATTTAAAAGGCCAGGCAAAATATCCACTATGGGAATTGGTAGACCAAGGAGCCTTTGAAGGTTTAACTAGAAACGGAAACCCAATAACAAAAACATATATGGGCAATAAAGAGGCATTAATGGAAGATGTTTTAGTGCCACCATCATTAAATGAAATCAGGGAGAATGAATAGTGATGTTCGATAAATCAAATCAAAATGAAAACAAAAAACCACATTATTTTCGCTCTTTTAGGACTACTTATTATGCGTTGTAATCAAAAAGAAATAGAACCATTAATTGTCCAAGTTTATGAAACTTCGGCTAGTGGAAATAAACTAACAAAAATTACGCAATTTTCTAAGGCAGATTCTAGTGTTGTTATAAAAATTTCACCCGATAAAAAGTTTCAAATCATTACGGGTTTTGGAGGATCATTTACAGAATCATCGGCCTATCTTTTAAATAAGTTAAGTAAAAATAAGAGAGATACTATTTTGCAGGCTTATTTTGGAGAGCAAGGGGCCAATTATTCTTTAACTAGAACACATATGAATTCTTGCGATTTTTCATTGAGCAATTATTCCTATTCTCCGGTAGAAGGGGATAAAGAGTTAAATTATTTTTCCATTGATGAAGATAGAGATGACCTCATACCTATGATTCAAGAGGCGATGGCAATCTCTAAAGAGGGGTTTAAAATTATAGCATCACCCTGGACAGCCTCTCCTTGGATGAAAGATAATAAAAATTGGGTTGGGGGTAAGTTATTACCAGAATATTATGATACCTGGGCCTTATTCTTTTCTAAATATTTAGATGCTTATAAAGAAGAAGGCATCGATATTTGGGGGTTTACCGTAGAGAATGAACCTCATGGAAATGGGAATAATTGGGAAAGTATGCACTTCTCGCCCCAAGAAATGACAGACTTTGTTCAAAATCATTTAGGTCCTAAATTGGAAGCAGATGGGAAAGGAGATAAAATAATCTTAGGATACGACCAAAATAGAGCTGGTGTAAAAGAGTGGGTAGATGTGATGTATAAAGACGAAGCCTCTTCAAAATATTTTGATGGCACCGCTATTCATTGGTATGAAAGCACCTATGATTATTTTCCAGAAGCTCTTCAATATGCTCACAACAAAGCACCCAATAAGTATTTAATAGAAACCGAAGGATGCGTAGATTCTGAAGTGCCAAAATGGAAAGATGATCGCTGGTACTGGTCTAAAGAAGCAACTGATTGGGGCTGGGACTGGGCGTCAGAAGCAGATAAACACCTACATCCCAAGTATGCCCCTGTAAATAGGTATGCCAGAGATATAATAGGCTGCCTTAACAATTGGGTAGATGGTTGGGTAGATTGGAACATGGTGTTAGACAGACAAGGGGGCCCCAACTGGTTTAAAAATTGGTGTGTGGCACCTGTGATTGTTGATCCTGAAAAAGACGAAGTGTATTTTACACCCCTCTATTATACCATGGCTCATTTTAGCAAATATATAAGACCCGGAGCCGTCATTATTGAGGCAGAAAATCCAGATAAAGACTTGATGGTTACCGCAGCAAAAAACCCAAACGGATCTATCGCTGTAGTTGTTTTTAATGAGGGGGAAAAATCAAAATCCTTTACACTCTCCTTAGGCAAAGAAGTGAAAAACATTGTAATCAGTGCACAAGCAATACAAACTATTATCATTCCAACTAAAATTAACTAATTATGTCAACTACTAAAACCTCTAATAGAGATAAAGTCTCTTTTGGTCAAAAAGCAGCCTTTGGTTCAGGTCACCTTGTATTGAATTTACTTCCGGGTGCTTTGGCCGTGTTTATGTTCTTTTTAGTAACAGCCTATGGAATGGATCCTTTTTTAGCCGGTTTACTGGGGGGACTTCCTCGAATATTTGATGCCATTACAGATCCAATCATGGGCTTTATCTCAGATAACACCAAGTCAAAATGGGGGAGAAGAAGACCCTATATTCTGGTAGGAGCTATTTTAAGTGGTGTGCTTTTCGCATTGCTATGGCAAATGAATGAAGACAATTCTGTGGCTTTAAATTTCTGGTATTTTTTACTAATGTCTCTAGCTTTTCTTGTAGGTAATACCATGTTTGCCACTCCGTTAGTTGGTCTTGGTTATGAAATGACTTCAGACTATAATGAGCGGACACGATTAATGGCTTTTGCTAATACAATAGGTCAAATTGCATGGATGTTTGTACCCTGGTTTTGGGTGGTTATTGCAGATCCTACCGTTTTTCCCATTAGTGAGGAAACCATGCGTGCCATAGGAGAAATGGGGCTTTCTGGAGAAGAACTCATAAAGGTAACTAATGAAAAGTTACAAGCTACAGGAGTACGAAAATTATCGCTCTACGTGGGGGGAATTTGTGCTGTTCTTGGTCTTTTACCCGCCTTGTTTTGTAAAGGAATGGATGTAGGTGAAATGGAAAATAGAAAAAAAGTGAATATAAAAAGTTTAGGCTCTAGTTTTTCTGAACTCTTTCAAGGTATTAAAGAAGTTTCAAAAAATAGACCTTTTATGAAATTATGTGGTGCAACATTTTTGGTGTTCAACGGGTTTCAAATGGTGGCCTCTTTTAGCTTTTTTATTATTGTTTTTTATATTTATAATGGTGATTATGGCGCTGCAGGGGTCTGGCCAGCTTGGTTTGCCTCTTTAACGGCAATTATTACCGCATTTATGGTTATTCCAATAGTTTCTAGAATTGCTAGTAAATATGGTAAGCGAAGAGCTTTTATTATTTCTACGGTTATTTCTATTATAGGATATATTTTAAAATGGTGGGGATTTGACAATGAATTAAATAACAGTTTTAATGAATCTGGATTTGGACAATCATTAAATAATGGAATTGCTACTTTCTTTGAAGCGATCAATCCATTTTTAGACAGTGTAGGAATGTCATGGTTTAGTATGGATACAAGTCAAGGCGGACCATGGCTAATGTTCTTACCTATTCCATTTATGGCATTTGGTCTTGGAGGTCTTTTTACCTTGATGATGAGTATGACTGCAGATGTTTGTGATTTAGATGAATTAAATAACGGAATGCCACGTAAAGAAGGAACCTTTGGCGCTATTTATTGGTGGATGGTAAAACTAGGTCAAGCATTGGCGTTGGTTTTAGGAGGTTTAATTTTAAAACTTGTGGGCTTTGATGAAGGGGCCATTTCCCAAACAATAGAGACCATGAATAAGTTGCGAATTGCAGATATTGTAATTCCAGCGGTTACGGCTGCCATAGCGATTCGAATTATGTGGAGGTATAGTTTGAATGAAACTAGAGCAAGAGAAATTAAAGAAGTATTGGTAGAACGCAGAGGTGAATTATAAATTGAATCATCAAATAAGATAAAAAATGTCATATAGAGGAGAACATAATTTTTTACTAAAAGAGCTTACTCATTCAAATGATAACGGAGTTGATTTTAGTGCGTTTTCAACAGAAAAACTCCATCAACTTTGGAATGAAGCTATTAAAAATGGCATTCATGGCCTATGTTTTAGTATGTATGAAGATGGACAAGAACCGGGCGATACCATCACAGAACAACAAGTAGAACGAAGAATAAAAATTATCAAACCGTATACAAAATGGGTGCGTTCTTTTTCTTGTATCGAAGGCAATGAGCATATTGCGCGTATTGCTAGTAAAAACGGAATTAAAACCCTAGTAGGAGCCTGGTTAAGTGATGATTTAGAAAAAAATGAACAAGAAATAGAAGCGTTAATTGCTTTGGCAAATGAGGGCTGTGTAGATATTGCGGCAGTAGGAAATGAAGTGATGTATCGGGGAGATTTAACCGAGGAAGAGCTTTTAGCGTATATGTATCGAGTAAAAAAAGCTATTCCTTCGATTCCAGTGGGTTATGTAGATGCCTATTATGAATTTTCTCATCGACCAAAAATTACCGAAGCCTGCGATGTGATATTGTCTAACTGTTATCCCTATTGGGAAGGATGTCATATCGATGATTCATTAAACCATATGCAACAAATGTTTGGTCAAGCTACCGATGCAGCCAAGGGCAAAAAAGTAATTATTACAGAAACAGGTTGGCCTAGTGAAGGAGGTAGTTTAAGAGGTGCCGAATCTTCTAAGGAGAATGCGATGATGTATTTTATTAATGCCCAAGTTTGGGGAGCAAAAGAAAATATAGCTATTTTTTACTTTTCATCTTTTGATGAATCTTGGAAAACGGGTGATGAAGGAGATGTAGGCGCCTATTGGGGGCTTTGGGATAAAAACGAAAAATTAAAGTTTTAAGCAGCTATAAAAGTGTTAAGCAAGGGTTTCTAAACTTTAGAAACCCTTGCTTAACCGATAAAAGTGATGATTTTAACTCAAAAAACAATACTTTTGACAGGGCTATTCGGCACATTTTTAACGCTATAAATACATTTTGTTTTCAATATTCTATGAAAAAATTTAAATTAAATATCATTGTTTTTGTTTTAGCGAATATTTTATTTTCTTCTTGTAATACTTCAAAAAGAGACCTAAACCCTAAAGAGTTAATTGGGGGCTTTGATTTATTATCTTCAGAAAAGACTGGGATCGATTTTAATAATTCTATCACAGAAACAACCTATTTTAACCATTATTTTTTTGGTCAAATATATAATGGTGCAGGTGTTGCTATCGGAGATTTAGATAATGATGGTTTGCCAGATGTTTTCTTTGGCGGAAATCAAGTAGGTGATAGATTGTACCATAATAAAGGGGACTTTAAATTTGAAGATATTTCTAGATCATCAAAAATAGTTAGAACCCCCGGTTGGACTTGGGGTGTAACGATGGCAGATGTAAATGCAGACGGTTATTTAGATATTTATGTGAGTAGAAATGGGAATTCTATGGATATTGAAAAAAGAAGAAACGTGCTTTTTATTAACAACCAAGATTTAACCTTTACAGAATCAGCGATCGCTTATGGCCTTGCAGATATTGGTTTCTCTACACAAGCTGTTTTTTTTGATTTTGATAATGATGGTGATTTAGATATGTACCAGGTAAATCAACTTGCAGATAAAAAATTACTTTTAATACATAAAATTACCTCTAAAGACTCTGAATCATTTAGAGATAGAATGTATAGAAATGACAATAACAAATTTATAGATGTCTCGGAAGAAACGGGTATTTCTAGAGATTTAGCCTATGGTTTGGGTGTTAGTGTATCAGATTTTAATAACGATGGATTTACTGATTTATACATAGCAAATGATTATTCAGAACCCGATTTTATGTATTACAATAATGGAGATGGTACCTTCACAAATGTAATTAATGATCAATTAAAGCACATTACTAATCTAAGTATGGGTACAGATACGGGAGATATTAATAATGATGGTTTTATCGATCTTTTTACAACCGATATGGCTCCAGAAGATCATTATCGATCAAAAACGAATATGAAATCTATGAATACGCAGCTATTTAATAACATGATCGATGCGGGTGCTCATTACCAATACATGACAAATACCCTACAAATTAATTCAGGGGTGAGTACTTTTTCGGATGTAGCAAATATGGCCGGAGTTGCATTTACAGATTGGAGTTGGGCTAGTTTGTTAGTCGATGTAGATAATGACGGATGGAAAGATATTATAATATCGAATGGTGTAAAAAAGGATGTAGAGAATAATGATTACCTGAATATGTTAAATAATTTAGACAAAAACACAACGGCAGAACAATTATTTACATTAAGTAAAAACAATCCGTCGCAGCCGCTATCAAATTATGCTTTTAAAAATAAAGGGAATCTGAAATTTGAAAAAATGTCAAAAAATTGGGGTTTTAATACCCCTAGTTTTTCAAATGGAATGGCTTATGGAGATTTGGATAATGATGGAGATTTAGATATTGTAACCAACAATATGGATGCCAAAGCATTTGTCTATAAAAACAATGCTACAGGAAATTTTTTAAAAATTAAATTAGAAGGGAGTCCTAAAAATAAATTCGGATTTGGCGTTAAAGCCATTATTCATCATCATAATAAATTACAAGTAGCAGAAAACACGGTCACAAGAGGATATTTTTCATCGGTTGAACCAGGGTTGTTTTTTGGTTTAGGGAAAGATACAGAAGTAGCAAAAGTGGAAGTTATTTGGGCAGACGGTAAAAGAAGTTTCTTTCAAAATATTAGCGCAAATACAACCATTACCGCGAAGTATTCTAATGCTGAAATAAAGGTGAAAGAACCAGATCGATCGAATCCAATTTTAACCAGTATAAATCCTAAAGATATTGGACTATATTATAAACATAAAGAGAATGAATTCGATGATTTTGCGGAAGAAATTCTTTTACCTCATAAACTTTCTACCAACGGTCCTTTTTCTGCTGTAGCAGATGTAAATGGAGATGGTTTAGAAGATTTATTCATTGGAGGTGCTGCGGGGCAAGAAGGTGTTTTGTTTATACAAAAAAAAGGAGGAAAATTTGTGAAAAGTCCGCTTCAGCCTTGGCAACAAGACAAAGATTCAGAAGATTTAGAAGCTTTGTTTTTTGATGCCGATGGAGATGGAGATCAAGATTTATATGTTGTTAGTGGGGGGAGCGAATTCAAACCTGGAAATAAATTATTAAACGACAGATTGTATACAAACGAAGGTAAAAGCGTTTTTACAAAAAACTCAAGAGCATTACCAAATATTTTTGAAAGTACTCAAACGGTGAAATCTTCTGATATTGATAATGATGGAGATGTAGATTTATTCGTAGGAACAAGATTAATTGCCGGAAAATACACATTTCCAGCAACTAGCTATTTGTTGATCAATGAAAAGGGAATATTTAAAAAAGCAAATAAACAAAAAGCTCCAGATTTAGAACATATAGGAATGGTAACCGCTGCTGTTTTTTCTGATATTGATAAAGATGGAGATGAAGATTTACTAGTTGTTGGGGAATGGATGAAAATAATGGTGTTAGAGAATAAGAAGGGAACTTTTAAAGATCAGTCAGAAAAATACGGATTGAATAATGAAAGCAGAGGGTTGTGGTGGTCTATAACAGCCAATGATATAGATAATGATGGAGATGATGATTATATCATTGGTAATTTGGGTCTGAATAATAAATTTAAAGCAACCAAAGAGCACCCTTTTAAAGTTTATGCCAATGATTTTGATAATAACGGTACGAATGATGTAGTATTGGCCAAGTTCTATAAAGGTAGCTATGTTCCTTTGAGAGGTAAAGAATGTTCTACGCAACAGATGCCTTTTATCTCAGAAAAATTTGAAAACTACCACAGTTTTGCCTCCTCAAAGTTAATAGACATTTTACCAGAAGATAAAATGAATGATGCTGTTATTTATGAAATAAGTAATTTTGAAAGTATTATTTTAATCAATGATAATGGGAAATTGAACCCTCAGCCTTTAGCTGTAGAGGCACAGGTGAGTCCTATTAAAAACTCTTTTGTAGAAGATTTTAATGACGATGGATTTAAAGATATTCTACTTGTTGGGAATCATTATGGAGTAGAAGTAGAAACGGTAAGATATGACGCGGGACATGGCCTACTTCTGCTAGGTGATGGTGAAAATAATTTTAAGTCATCTAAAGCTTCATATAGTGGAGTTCATATTCCATTTGATAGTCGTTCAATTACCTCTATCAATCTCAATAACGAGAAAGACATTATTTTGGTAACCAACAATAATGGTGCTTTAACTTTACTGAAAAAAAATAGATAGTTAAAACTTACTAAACTTTTCCCTCTTATTCTTGCAATATATGAACGATAACAACTTGTTATTTGCTTTGTTCATTTAAATTCACAACGTTTTGCACTTTACTTTTTAGTTATTAAGTACAACATGACCTATACAGGTGTATTATATTAACATGTTGTTATGGTATATTAATCAATGTCTTAATAAAGAAAAAGATCTTCACCACCCTATGCTTTATTACATTTCTTGTAATAAAAGTATTTTTTTTTTGAGATGTATGTATCATGTAGCGTTTGTTTTTGCATAATTAATATATTAATGACCATAAATTAGCAAGAAAGAATTTCAAAGTTCCGATGTAGTATATCATTAATATATGGGGGTTAAAATTCAAAAAATTAATTATTAATTCAAAACAAACTTTAGTATGAAAAAAATTACCTTATTGTCATTCATTTTGCTAAGCGTAGTAGGATTTTCTCAAACAGTATTAGAAGACTTTGAAGGCACTGCGCCAACGATCGCGATTACAAATGACGGCAACGGTTCAGTTTCTATTGTAGCAGATCCAGCTACAGGAGGTACACGTGGAAATGTTTTAAAATTAGTAACGGCTTCAGGTGAATCATGGACGCAAGCGGAATTAGTGATGCAAGGAGAACATATGGATTTAAGATCAAGTCAAACCAGAACTGTTTCAGTTGATATTTACTCGACTACACCAAGAACTTTTATGGCCAAAGTAGTTGCTGGTACAAGTGCTGATTCTGCAGGTAATTCTACAGCTGCTCATGCAGGTAATGGTTGGGATACTATTATATTCGATTTTACCGTTGGACAAGATAATACATCTGCTGCAAATGGAATTTATAGTAAAATCTTCTTTTTCCCATTTAGAAACACTGCTGGTGGTAGTTGGAATGCTTCTTCAAATGATGAGTTTTACTTTGACAATATTACTGCAGTTGGTACACCAGCTCCAGAAACATGTAGCGATGGTATCCAAAATAATGGTGAAACTGCCGTAGATTGTGGTGGTCCAAACTGTGATGCTTGTCCTGTTGATCCTACAACTGCACCAACAGCACCAATTGCTAGAAATGCGTGGGATGTTATTTCTTTCTATAGTGAAGCTTATACAAGTATTGGTCTTAATAATGTTAGTTGGGATGATGGAGATGCGGTTACAACTACTATTGCAGGTAATGAAGTATTAAAGATGCAAGTGGGTAATTTTTTAGGACAGAGTTTAGGTACAGCAGCAATGGCTACGGACATGACTCATTTTCATATGGATTATTATATAACAGATGATTTTGCACCAGGTCAAGTATTAAATTCTAAATTATCGAACCATGCTGGTGGTATGGAAATTAACGGTGTAGAGTTAAATATTGCATTAGCATCAGGTGATGTTCAGGTTTGGAAGTCCTATGACGTTGAAATTCCTGCAGGTGCTGCAAGAGAAAACATTGTGCAATTTTTAATAACAGTATCTAATACGGTTAAATTAGCATATTTAGATAATATTTATTTGTACCGAGCAGCAACTGCAAGTGTAGATAAAAACAACTTATTAAACGTTAGTTTATCTCCAGTTCCTGCTAAAAACACCTTAACGATTAGTGCTAAAAATATCATTGATAAAGTTACTATTTATAATGTTTTAGGTAAAAAAGTAAAAAGTGTAATGGTAAATAAAATGAGCGATAACATTGACGTTTCTTCATTAACTACCGGAATGTATATTTTAAAGTACTCTGTAAATAATACAGTAGGTACCATGAAATTTATAAAAGAATAGTTTGTAAGAAACACGAGTTTTATACTGCAAAACGCTCAAGATGTATTTCTTGAGCGTTTTTTTGTGCTTTTACCTATTACGATACCTTAATACTCAATATAAAAGAATAATATTGCATTTATTGTTCGTTTTTCGATTAAGGAGCAATAATAAGCGTTTATCGTTCGTATTATAATGTTAAAGGGTAAACCTTTTTAGATAGACTTACTAAAATGAAAAGCATTCTAAAAAAAATGGGACAACGAATAATTATGTTTAATTTTATAAAATGATAAAAAGAAACTTTTATAGTATACTCGTTTTAATGGGGAGCATTCTTTTGTTTTTCCGCTGTACCGCTCAGGAAAAATCAGGGGTGAAAAAAGCAAATGATTTGATACATGAAACCAGTCCGTATTTATTGCAGCATGCATATAATCCAGTTAATTGGAAGGCTTGGAATACAGAAACACTAGAACTTGCAAAAAAGGAAAATAAGTTACTTATTATTTCAATAGGCTACTCGGCTTGTCATTGGTGTCATGTCATGGAAAAAGAAAGCTTTGAGAACGATTCGATTGCTAAGTTAATGAATGACAATTTTATAAGTATCAAAGTAGATCGCGAAGAAAGACCCGACATTGATCAAATTTATATGAATGCCGTTCAGTTATTAACAGGCGGCGGCGGGTGGCCATTAAACTGTATTGCGCTTCCAGATGGTAGACCCATCTTTGGAGGAACTTACTTCACCAAAGATCAATGGAGTGAAATTTTAGTAAACATTGCTAATTTATATAAAGAGAGCCCTCAAAAAGCGATAGATTTTGCAGAAAATCTTACCCGTGGAATTCGAGAATCTCAGTTGGTTCCTTATAATAAAGAAACCCCTCATTTTACCGCTAAAAACACAAGCAATGCTGTGGATCTTTGGAAAGATCAAATGGATCATGAATATGGCGGTTTTAAAGGGTCTACAAAATTTCCGATGCCAAGTTCTTTAGAGTTTTCATTAAGGTATAGCAGTCAGTTTAATGATACCATCATGCATCAATACCTTACAAATACGTTGACTAAAATTGCTTATGGCGGTATTTACGATCAGTTAGGGGGTGGGTTCTCTAGATATGCTACTGATGAGAAATGGCATATACCCCATTTTGAAAAAATGCTCTATGACAATGCACAGCTAGTAAGTTTGTATGCTAAGGCTTATAAAGAGCAGCCTAATGCTTTGTATAAGGACGTAGTTACAGAAACCCTACAATTTGTTAGTGAGGAATTAACTACCGCCAATGGCGCTTTCTACTCTTCCTTAGATGCCGACAGTAAGAATGCAAATAATGAATTGGAGGAAGGTGCTTTTTATGCATGGACTCAAAAGGAATTGCTTGCATTATTAGGAGCTGATTACCCCTTGTTTAAAGATTTTTATAATATAACTGATTATGGCCTTTGGGAAAAAGATAAATATGTATTGATCCGAACGCAATCGAAGACCAATTTTATCAAGAAACATAATCTAACGTTGAGTGAGTTAGATAAAAAAATTAATCATTGGAAAACCACGCTTCTTAAAACAAGAAATACAAGAAATAAACCAGGTTTAGACGATAAGATACTTACTTCTTGGAATGCCTTAATGTTGCAAGGGTATGTTGATGCGTATAAAGCTTTTGGAGAAGACCATTATTTAGCAGCAGCCATTAAGAATGCAAATTTTTTAATGCAGCATCAATTTAAAAATGATGGAGGACTCTATAGAAGTCATAAAAATGGAAAGAGCACCATTAATGGATATGCCAATGATTACGCAACTACCATTCAATCTTTTATGTCATTATATGAAGTTACTTTAGATGAAAAGTGGTTGATGCTTTCCAATAAATTAATGGAATATGTTTTCGACCATTTCTTTGATGAAAAAACAAAAATGTTCTTTTTTACTTCCAATAAAGATTTGGGGTTAATTGACAGAAAAATTGAAGTATTAGATAATGTGATTCCTTCGTCTAATTCTATGCTAGGGAATTGCCTTTTTAAGCTAGGACATTATTTTTCTAATCAGCGTTTTATTAAAGTTTCCGAGCAAATGCTAAATAACTTAGAAGAGGAAATTGGTGTTAATCCTTTTAGTTATTACAATTGGTTGAATTTAATGACAAATTTTACAAAACCATTTTATGAAGTGGCTGTAGTAGGCAAAGATGCCCATAAAATAAATAAAAAAATCGGCAGCCATTACTTGCCTAATATTTTAGTTGCGGGAGCTAATAAAGCATCGAAACAACCTCTATTGCTCAATAAATTTATAGAAGGAGAAACGTTTATCTATGTCTGTGTGAATGGAACGTGTAATTTACCTCAGACATCGCTTAGCAAAGCGCTAAAAACCATTCATAAATAAGGGCTTTTTAATGAAGTAAAAATAAAAAAATAAAAACAAGAATAAAAACCGAGTAATTTGCGTTCAGCTATTTTGATATTAGATTCAAAAAAAGTCTTTGATTACGTATGAAAATAGCCTGAAAAATAATAATTTTTTGTATATTTCATAAAAAAAAGATTGATAATTGTAAATTACTCTCTTTTTATTCTTTATAATTTAAAATATGGTAACACTTAAACATTTGGCAAAAGAATTAAACGTTTCTGTTTCTACAGTTTCTAAGGCGTTAAGTGATAGCCACGAAATTAGTAAAGAAACAAAAGAAAAAATCCTCGCACTATCCAAAAAGTTAAATTATATTCCAAATAACACCGCTGTTAACCTTAGAAACAGGAAAACAATGACAATTGGTGTGGTGATTCCTAATATTTTTAATCACTATTTTACGAAAATTTTACATGGCATAGAATCTGAAGGGAAAAAGAATGGCTATAAAACCATTGTAAGTATTTCTAATGAATCTTTAGAAGGAGAAAAACAAAGTTTAGATTATTTTACCAATGGAAGTGTGGACGGAATTTTATTAGCTCCATCAGATGAAACCGAGAAATCACTTTCTATAAATCATATTTTAGAACTTAAGGAGAAAAAAATTCCCTTTGTTTTCTTTGATCGATTTATTGAAGATTTACCCTGCGATAAAGTGGTAATTAACGATTTTGAATCTGCTAAGAACCTCATTAAATACTTTGTTCAAAATGGGAGGAAAAATATTGCAGTAATTTCATCTATCAAAAATTTAAGTACGGGAAAACTTAGAAAAGCGGGTGTTTTATCGATGAAAAAGGAGGTTCATTTATTAGAGTTTGAATCGGAAAAAGGATTAGAAGTAAAAGTGGAAAAATTACTCAAAAAGGAAAAGATAGACGCCTTACTGTGTTTGGATGAATTATCTGGAGTGATCTCTTTAAATATTGCAAGAAAACTAAACCTTAATATTCCAAAGGATGTTGCAATTATTTGTTACAATCAGGGAATTTTATCGAGGTATTCGTACCCTAGATTATCTACCATTAATCAGCATGCAACACAAGTAGGGGTAGAATCTTTCAAATTATTATTACAAAGGTTGGAAAATCCTAGCGAAAAAGAGTACCAAACCGTTGTTTTAGATACTACCTTAAAACATTTTCAGACCACCTAATTTTTTCAACTTCTAAAAATATGATATATATCATATTTTTAGAAAGTAATTTATTCCAGTTTTGCACCAGGCAAACGAGTAAATTATGGAAAATGTACCATGTTATCACTGTGGTTATTCTTGCAATAAGCAGATAAACTCTGAAAATGAAAAGTTTTTTTGTTGCAAGGGGTGTAAAACTGTGTATGAAATTTTTTTAGAGAATAATTTAGCGCATTATTACGATTTCCAGCAAACCCCAGGAGCAACACCAGAAGAAAATAAAGGGAAATTCGATTTCTTAAGTCAAGATAAAATTGCTGAAAAACTACTAGAATTTAACGAAGGAAATACCCAAATAACAACACTTTATATTCCTCATATCCATTGCAGTTCTTGTATTTGGATTTTAGAAAATCTTCATAAATTACAGAAAGGTATTTCTTCTTCAATGGTGAATTTTACAGAAAAAAAAGTAAGAATTACCTTTAAATCAAGTGAGGTAACTTTGCATGAAATTGCATTGCTGCTTAGCGTCATTGGTTATGAACCTTCTATTAGTTTGGATGATTATAAAGCGGGTAAAAATAAAATTGACAGAAGCTTACTCTATAAATTAGGGGTTGCTGGTTTTGCTTTTGGGAACGTTATGTTTTTGTCTTTTCCAGAATATTTTGAAGTTACAGGTTTTTGGATAGAACACTACAAAACCCTTTTTAGAGGGTTGATGTTTGTCTTTTCACTTCCTGTAGTCTTTTATGCAGCACAAGATTATTTTATTTCTGCTTATAAAGGTATAAGTGCCCATCTTTTAAATATTGACGTACCCATTGCGCTTGGAATTTTGGTGTTGTTTTTTAGAAGTTCGGTAGAAGTAATTTTTGACCTTGGAACGGGCTTTTTCGATAGTTTAACAGGGTTGGTGTTTTTCTTATTGTTGGGCAAGTATTTTCAGCAAAGAACCTATAGCTTCTTGTCTTTTGAGCGCGATTACACATCGTATTTCCCCATTGCTGTAACTAGAATTTTAGCGGGAAATAAAGAAGAAATCGTTCAGATTTATGAGGTAAAAAAAGGAGACCGCTTGCTTATAAGGAATCAAGAACTAATTCCTGTCGATGCCATTTTAATGCGTGGAAATGCACAAATAGACTACAGTTTTGTTACGGGAGAATCGTTGGCTGTTGAAAAAAAACGAGGCAATAAATTGTTTGCTGGCGGAAAACAGCTGTCGGGTATTTTAGAAATTGAAGTATTGGCATCGGTATCACAAAGCTATTTAACCCAATTATGGAGCAATGTTGTTTTTCAAAAAGAAAAAAACGCATCATTCAAAACCATTACAGATCGCATTAGTAAACACTTTACCATTTTTGTCTTACTGATGGCTTTTTCATCGGCTATTTTTTGGCTTTTTATCGATGCTTCAAAAGCATTAAACGTATTTACAGCGGTTTTAATTATTGCTTGTCCTTGTGCAATTGCTTTGGCGGCTCCATTTACTTTAGGGAATTTATTACGCATTTATGGAAAGAAAAAATTCTATTTAAAAAATGCAGCAGTTATAGAACAACTCGCCGCTATTGATACTGTTATTTTTGATAAAACAGGTACAATAACGACGAGTGTAAACAATGAGATCCACTATCATGGCGTTGTTTTGAGCACATTTGAAACAGCCTTGTTAAAAAGTTCTTTACAAGGTTCAAATCATCCATTAAGTAGAATGTTATATAAATCTTTTGAGGAGGTAGAATCACTTGAGCTTACCAATTTTAAAGAGTTTATTGGAAAGGGAATTGAAACAAGGTACCGAAAAACAACGGCAAAAATTGGTTCCTATTCTTTTGTGAAAAACGAACTGAAAAAGCACTCTTTTGACACCGCTGTACACGTAAGCTTTAACAATGATTATAAAGGAAAATTTAGTTTTAAAAATACCTACAGACCAGGGTTTTTAAACGTTTTTTCTGATCTAGGTAAAAACTATGAGTTGGCAATTCTTTCCGGAGATAATAGAGGAGAGGCCGTTTATTTAAAAGAAAATTCACCAAAAAACACCCAGTTGTTGTTCAATCAACGGCCAGAAGATAAACTTAGGTATATCGCAAAACTTCAGAAATCTGGAAAAAAAGTAATGATGATTGGCGATGGGTTAAACGACGCCGGTGCTTTGGCACAGAGTAATGTAGGGGTGTCTTTGTCGGAAAATATTAATACGTTTTCACCTGCTTGTGATGCCATTTTAGATGCCTCAAAATTTAATCAAATTAGTAAGTATATAAGGGCTTCTAAAAGTGCCATTCAAATTATTAAATATGCTTTTTTACTCTCATTTATTTATAATGTAATTGGCCTATATTTTGCTGCTACGGGGCAGTTAATGCCTATTATAGCAGCTATTTTAATGCCCTTGAGTTCTATTAGTATTGTTGTTTTTACAACCGTGACTACCAATTTTATAGGAAAAAAGCTTCAATAAAAGAGATCTTTTTTTATTATATGATATATATCATTTTATAAAAAAAACAATCAAATTACATTTGATACATCAAAAAATAGGGATAACATGAGTGTAATATATTTACTTCTAGCACTAAGTATTTTAGTGGCCATTATTTTTTTTATCGCCTTTATAATTTCGGTAAAAAATGGACAATTTGATGATGCTTATACCCCTTCTGTCCGAATGCTTTTTGATGATGAACTCGTAAAAGAAAAAAAAATAACTCAACCACCCAAATAACAGAATAGAATTATGGAAATGCAACAATTTTATTACGATAATAAAATCGTAAAGAAATTTCTTTACGCCACATTACTATGGGGTATTGTAGGTTTTAGTGTGGGGTTACTTCTTGCTTTTATGTTTCTTTTTCCCAATATAACCGATGGAATTTCCTGGTTAAGTTTTGGTCGGTTAAGACCTTTACACACCAATGCCGTTATTTTTGCCTTTGTGGGAAATGCCATTTTTGCGGGTGTTTATTATTCGCTTCAACGATTATTAAAGGCTAGGATGGCCAATGATTTTTTAAGTAATTTTAATTTTTGGGGATGGCAATTAATTATTGTGGCAGCAGCCATTACGCTTCCTTTAGGCTATTCAACATCCAAAGAGTATGCAGAATTAGAATGGCCTCTTGATATTGCTATTGCGCTTGTTTGGGTGGCCTTTGGGGTTAATATGATTTGGACAATTATCAAGAGAAGACAGCGGCATTTATACGTGGCAATTTGGTTTTATTTAGCCACGTTTGTAACGGTTGCCGTTTTGCATATCTTTAATAGTTTGGCATTGCCAGTAAGTGCTTTAAAAAGTTATTCGGTATACGCAGGGGTTCAAGATGCGTTAGTTCAATGGTGGTATGGGCATAATGCAGTGGCCTTTTTCTTAACAACGCCGTTTTTGGGCTTAATGTATTATTTTGTGCCAAAAGCAGCCAATAGGCCCGTGTATTCCTATCGCTTATCCATCGTTCATTTTTGGTCTTTAATTTTTATTTATATCTGGGCAGGCCCCCATCATTTATTGTATACTGCATTGCCCGATTGGGCGCAGAATTTAGGGGTTGCCTTTTCTATTATGTTATTAGCACCTTCGTGGGGAGGAATGATCAATGGATTGTTAACCTTAAGAGGAGCTTGGGATAAAGTAAGAATTGATCCTGTTTTAAAATTCTTTGTGGTAGCCATTACAGGGTATGGAATGGCCACTTTTGAAGGCCCTATGTTATCATTAAAAAATGTAAACGCCATCGCGCATTTTAGCGATTGGATTATTGCCCATGTTCATGTGGGCGCATTGGCTTGGAATGGGTTTTTCACCTTCGGGATGATTTATTGGATGGTTCCAAAACTATTTAAAACAAAATTACATTCTATTGCTTTAGCAAATGTTCATTTTTGGGTGGGAACTTTGGGAATCATTTTATATACATTGCCTATGTATATTGCCGGTTTTGTGCAGGCTTCTATGTGGAAACAATTTAATCCAGATGGAAGTTTAACTTATGGAAACTTCTTAGAAACCGTCAATCAAATTATACCGATGTATTGGATGCGTGCTATTGGTGGAAGCCTATTTATTTTAGGGGCATTTATCATGTTATACAACATTATAGCAACAATTAAATACGGAAGTAAGGTTACCGATGATTTGGCAGAAGCACCAGCCCTTACCAAGGTGTCTAAGTACAGAACAAAAGGAGAAGGCTATCATACTTGGTTAGAAAGAAAACCTGTGAAATTGATCATTTTTGCAACCATTGCCATTTTAATTGGAGGAATTGCCCAAATTATTCCTACGCTTTTAGTAAAGTCTAATATCCCAACCATTACCAGCGTAAAACCCTATACACCTTTGGAGCTAGAGGGCAGAGACCTGTACATTCGAGAGGGTTGTGTGGGCTGTCATTCTCAAATGGTAAGACCTTTTAGAAGCGAGGTAGAACGTTATGGGGCCTATTCTAAAGCGGGAGAATTTGTGTATGATCATCCTTTTTTATGGGGAAGTAAAAGAACAGGACCCGATTTGCATCGAATAGGAAGTAAATATTCAGACAACTGGCATTTGAATCATTTATACGATCCACAGAGTACTTCATCGGGCTCAATTATGCCCGCTTATCAATGGTTGATAAGAAACCGGCTAGATAAAAGTGATACCGAAGCAAAGATGAGAGCAATGGTCACTTTAGGGGTGCCATATACCGATCAAGAAATCGAAAATGCTCAAAAGCATATGACAGCACAAGGACTTAAAATTGAACAGAACTTGTATGCTGATCCAGATTTTGTGACCAACTATGAAGCTGATAAAAAGTATTCCCAAGAAAATAACGAAACTTTCATAGAAATGAGAGATAGAGAAATCGTTGCGCTCATTGCATACCTACAAAGATTAGGTACCGATATTAACGTAAAGGAGGTTCATAAAATTCTAACCAAAAACTAAAAGAGATGCTAAAGTTTGTTAAAAACCACATGGAGAGTATTGCGGGAATAGAAATTTATCCCATAATCTCACTTATTATATTTTTCACCTTTTTCGTGCTGTTGTTTTGGTGGGTTTTCACCACGAAAAAAGACTATATCAAAACAATGAGTCAAATTCCTTTGGATAATTAAAAGTCATACAATGAAAAAAAAGATCTTACCAATCGTTTCGTTCCTCTTTATATTTTCAATGCCATTTCTTATTCACAAGGCCATGTTGTTGTATAAAGAACCATTCAATTTTATAGATAACCCATTAATTTGGATGGGGATAGTCTTTTTTGGGTTGGTGGTGCTTTTAAAAGAAGTTCTCACTTTTACGGCGACTCAAAAAGTAGCGGAATTACAGATGAAATTGGATGGAATTGTACCAGAAGAGAAAGAAAAAGGGGCTTGGTTTACAGCCTTAATTAAAAAGTGGACCGCTGCGAAAGCCATAGAAGAGGAATCGGAAATTATTTTAGATCATAATTATGACGGAATTAAAGAATTGGATAATGCTTTACCACCTTGGTGGAAATACTTGTTTTACTTAACCATTCTTTTTGCCGCTGTTTATTTAATACGGTTTGAAGTTTTTAATGAGTATAATCAAATTGATGAATATGAAAGAGAAGAAGCAAATGCCCAATTAGAATTAGAAAAATACAAAACTACAGCGGTAGATTTTTTTGATACTAAAAATATTGTGTTGCTAACCGATAAATCTGATTTAAACAGGGGGAAGGCCATTTTTAAACTCAATTGTGTTTCCTGTCATGTTGATGATGGCGGCGGGGGAATTGGACCCAATTTAACCGACGAGTATTTTATTCTGGGCGGGGGAATTAAAAACGTGTTTAACAGTATTTATAACGGAGGAAGAGATGGAAATGGAATGGTTGCTTGGAAAAAAATACTGAAGCCAATAGATGTCGCTAAAGTAGCAAGTTATGTAGTTTCTTTACAGGGAAGTACTCCGGCAAAACCAAAAGCACCACAAGGTGATCTTTGGAAAGAATAAAATGCTAAAAAATAGCCATTCACTTTTAGTTCTTGACCATGGAAAAAATCCAAGATGAGCAATTTCGAGATCATATAGGAACCATTAATAAAGATGGAAAACGTTCTTGGGTTTTTCCTAAAAAACCAAGTGGACGATTTTATAGATACAGAACATGGGTAAGTTATGTTTTATTGATTTTTTTATTGGCGGCTCCTTTTCTCAAAATCAACGGAAATCAATTTTTATTATTTAATGTCACAGAGCGGGAGTTTAGTATTTTTGGATTTCCCTTTTGGCCACAAGATTTTTATTTATTGGTCCTTTCAATGATTATTGGTGTTGTTTTTGTCATTCTTTTTACCGTGATTTTTGGACGCATTTTTTGCGGTTGGATTTGTCCGCAAACTATTTTTTTAGAAATGGTTTTCAGAAAGATTGAGTATTGGATTGATGGCGATAGAGGAAAACAAATCCGTTTACGCAAACAAGCTTGGAATGCAGAAAAAATTAAAAAAAGGCTATTTAAGTGGGCGGTCTTTTTTATCATTTCGTTTCTCATTGCCAACGTGTTTTTGGCTTATCTCATTGGGGGAGATGTTTTAATTGCGCACATCAAGTCTCCCTTTACCAATTTAAAAACATTAAGTTCATTACTTATTTTTACGTTGGTTTTTTTCTTTGTGTTTGCCTGGTTTAGAGAGCAAGTTTGCATAATTGCTTGCCCTTATGGTAGATTGCAAGGGGTTTTATTAGACAATAAAACCATTAATATTGCCTATGATTATGTTAGAGGTGAAAAAGAGAAGGGACGTGCAAAATTTAATAAAAGAGAAGATAGAGAAGCGGCTGGAAAAGGAGATTGTATCGATTGCAAACAATGTGTGGTTGTTTGTCCTACGGGAATAGATATTAGAAACGGCACCCAATTAGAATGCATTAATTGCACGGCTTGTATGGACGAGTGCGATCATATGATGGAAAATGTGGGTTTGCCAAAAGGCTTAATTAGATACACAAGCGAGGATCATATTAAACAGAAAGTTCCTTTTAAGTTTTCTGCAAGAATAAAAGCATATTCGGCTGTTTTACTTATCTTAATTGGGTTTTTAGTGGGCATGTTATTCTTGCGAAATGATGTCGAAGCCTCTATTTTAAGATTGCCAGGTGAATTATATCAACACAAAGAAAACAATATCATTAGTAATGTATATACCTTTAAAGTGATTAATAAAACAACCAAGGAGATTGAAGATGTGAGTTTTAAGTTATTGTCTCATAAAGGAGAAATCAAAGTGGTCACTCACCGTAATTTCGTGGTAGATAGGCAAGGTTCTGCGGAAGGGACATTATTTATAGAGATCAATAGTGCCCTATTAAAAAAGGATCATCTTACTCTTAAGATCGGTGTTTTTTGTGGAAATGAATTAATAGAAACCACCAAAGCAACTTTTATAGGACCAAGAAGTTATCGATAAAAAACAACGTGTATGAAATTTAATTGGGGAACAGGAATTGTAATAACATTTATATTTTTTATTGGGTTTATCCTATATTTTGTGATCTCTATGTCTACAAATAAGAAATATAAATATGATTTGGTTACAGAAAAATATTATCAAAAAGAATTGGTCTTTCAAGAGGAAATTGATGCAGAACAAAACGCACAATCATTAGAAGAAAATATTCAAGTAATAAGAACAAGGAAAGGCTTAGAAATCTATTTTCCTTCTAATTTTGAGCCCAAAAAAATCAAGGGAACTATCTTCCTTTACAGACCATCTCATAAACAATTAGACTTTGAAATACCTATTTTTCTATCTGATGCCTATTTGCTCGTACCTAAGAAAAGCTTAGTAGGAGGGCGTTGGAATATGACGGTAGAATGGACTTTTGGTAAAGAGAAATACCTGTTTAGGAAAAATATAAATTATTAAATGATGGTCTCGGGTTTTATCTTAGGGTTTTTAGGAAGTTTGCATTGCGTTGGCATGTGTGGCCCCATTGCTTTTATGTTGCCTGTAAATAGAACACATAAGGGAATACAATTTTTTCAAGTGGGGAGTTATCATGTTGGCCGATTATTCACCTATAGTTTTTTGGGACTTATTTTCGGGCTTTTTGGCAAAGGAGTTTCTCTTTTTGGATTTCAGCAACAACTTTCTGTATTAGTGGGAATTTTAATGATTTTAAGCATTGTGCTTCCAAGGTACTTTAAGAAAATTAAGAGTAGAAATAAGATCAATCAACTGCTTTATAAGTTGAAAAGTGCTTTGGGGGACGCATTGAAAAAAAAAGGAAATGATACTTTTTTTACTATTGGCTTTTTAAACGGATTTTTACCTTGCGGATTGGTGTATATGGCTGTTTTTGGAGCGCTAACAACCAACAGCGTATTGCAGGGAAGTTTGTATATGTTTTTGTTTGGTTTAGGGACCATTCCGTTAATGACTTCGGTAGTTTATTTAGGGAATTTTACCCAAACACATTGGAAACGGAAAATTCAAAAAGCAATTCCTATCCTTGTTATTTTTATGGGGTTTTTATTTATTTTACGTGGCCTGGGATTGGGAATTCCGTATATCTCTCCCAAACCCGTTGTAGAGCTGGTCACTGCAACTAAACCTTGTTATTAAATGAAGAAGGCTCGCACTACATCCTATTAAAAAGTTATGCAATCTAACGAAGTTCATTTAAAAAGGATCTTACTTGTTTTAAGTAGTCTTTAGCCTCCCAAGATTCTTTCTTTTTAATAGAAGAGAAAAATTTGTATTTAATAGAATTTACGTGTTTTATTCAAACCATCCCTTTTGAGATTTAAAATACAAAAGAAAACAATATCTTTCGCGCTTAATAACGATTAGCAATAACAACAGAAATAACGGAAAAGTCTCATTTATAGTAAAGCAAATGAACATTAAAGATTTAGTAGGAAATTATTCTATTCTTGGAAATAATCAAAATGAAGAAGAAAGTTCTTATACAGGAGTACTAAGCTTGGGCTTAGATAGCTCCAATAGAATTGTTGCTAACTGGTTAATCAATAAAAGTCAACCACAATTTGGAACGGGTTTTTTTAAAGATAATATTTTAGTAATTAACTTTAATTATCAAGGAGATGAGCATGTAATTTACAAAGGAGTGGCAGTATACAGATGTATTTCTAAAGATATTTTAGATGGTTTTTGGTCGGAAAAATATGGAAATCCATTATTTCTTGGTGAAGAGCGCTGTTTTAGAATTAAAAAGGAGGTAGCATTAGTAAACTAGAAAGAGATGCTTTTCTAGTTCATACCCTAAAAATAGCGTGCTAAAACAGGCAAGTTTTTAATATCCAAGTAAGAGACTCGTTTAAAATAAAGGATACTATATTATTAGGGTGTTTTTTAAGCGGCGATACAATAATTATACGAAACGTATAAAAAAAAGCCCTACTTTCCAATACAGAAATTGGAAAAAATATGGCCTAATATATCTTTGTCTACATCATATTCTCCTGTAATATTTCCTAGATGTCGCAAACATTCTCTAATGTCTATCGAAAATAAGTCGGTAGAAATCCCTAAATTTATCCCCTCTTGTACAGACCTAATGGCCTCTAAGGCATGATTTAAGGCTTCGAAATGACGAGAATTGGTTACAATGGTTTCGTTATTACTTAAGGCACCTGTATTTACTAATGAAGTTAACTCTGTCTTTAATTCATCAATTCCAATTTTTTGTTTTGCTGAAAGTAAGATTAAATGGTCTATTTCCGATTGTAAAATAGCAGCATCGTGACACGATAACGTATCGATTTTATTAGCGATAACTAATAAGCGTTTATTGGGGAAACGTTCTTTGATCGTTTCAATTTCTTCTAAAAAGACATCGCTGGAATGAGAATAAGTATTCGCATCGATTAAGAAGATAATTAATTGTGCATTGGCTGCTTTTTCAAACGCTTTTTTGATGCCTATACTTTCTATAATATCGTCTGTTTCTCTAATTCCTGCGGTATCGATAAATCGAAACGCAACGCCGTCTATAATAATTTCATCTTCTATGGCATCTCTTGTAGTTCCTGCAATTTCAGAAACAATGGCTTTTTCTTCGTTTAAAAGCACGTTTAAAAGCGTAGATTTCCCAACGTTGGGTTCGCCAATAATAGCAACGGGAATTCCGTTTTTCATGGCATTCCCAAAAGAAAAAGAGTCGATTAAACGCTTTAAAACAAACGTAATTTTAGCGACTAATTCTTTAAATTTTGTTCGGTCTGCAAACTCCACATCTTCACCAGAAAAATCGAGCTCTAGTTCAATTAGGGCCGCGAAATCTAATAATTGTGCCCGCAATTCTTTTAACTCATTGGCAATGCCTCCACGCATTTGTTGAATGGCCATCTGGTGGCTCGCTGCAGAATTTGACGCAATCACATCGGCCACCGCTTCCGCCTGCGATAGATCCATTTTTCCATTGAGAAAGGCGCGCATGGTAAATTCTCCGTTATCGGCCATTCTGCAGCCATTCTTTAAAAATAATTGAAGAATTTCTTGCTGAATAAAACGACTTCCATGGCAGGAAATTTCGACCACATCTTCGCCGGTATAAGAACGCGGATTCTTGAAAATAGAGACCAAGACTTCGTCTAAAATAAGCCCATGATTTATAATATGCCCTAGATGTAGGGTATGCGATTTTTGCGGTATCAGCGATTTGTTTTCTTTCACCGATTTAAAAAAAGCATCAACAATTTGGATAGATTTTTCACCAGATAGGCGAAGTACAGAGATAGCGCCAACCCCAGAAGGAGTTGCTAAAGCAATGATGGTATCGTTTTGAATCATAGTACAAAAATACAGAAGATTCTTCGACCAGAACGAAAAGGGGCCTACAAATACAAGCTGTTTTGATAGTCCTCCTTTATAATAGTAATATATCGATACTTAGTTGCCAAAGGGGGGGCATCATCCAATAGCCGTTTCAAACTAGTAGCCAATTGTTTGTTCGAGACCTTAGATAAAAAAATGTAATAAAGGGCTGTAATGATGTGAATTCGTCATTTCGAGAGCCTCAATGACCAATTTGATGGTTGCTGAGTCTCTCTAAATACTTACAAAGCTTGTTTTATAAAATCGTCATATTCTTCATAGAAAAGTTCAAACTTAGGCATGGTGTCTATAAAGAACTCATAACAATTTCGCCAAGAATTTTTATTGTAGATACTAAATTTATTTTCGAAAGGAACATAAATTCGCCCAATGATTTTACCGTTATCTAATTCATAGGATGGATCAAAGATTGCAGTGGGAAGCTCCTTAATTAAAATGCTTTTTAAGGAGAGAAGCTGCTCAAAAAGCAGTTCGTTTGCTGTTTCATCTGTATGTTCGAAGTCTAAACACACCATGGCTTTTTTTTTGTCGGCCTGAAATTTAAAAGAGAAACCTTTAATTTGGGTCTGGTACAGCACCCATTTTCTTGGGAAGGATTTTCCAAAACTGGTCCAGAATTCTTTGCGAAGTGAGGCCGCTTCTTCTTTACTGAACATCTATTTATCCGTGAATTTTAGCGGTGTTGCCTCTTTCTTTCATCATTTCTGCTTCGAAATTCAATAAATCATTCCATTTCTTATCTACCGTTTCTCGGTCTTGATATTCACGAGCAAACCTTAAAAAAGTGGTATAATGATTGGCTTCAGAAACCATTAAATTTTTATAGAATGTAGCCAGTTCTTGATCTTCCATATTCTCGGAAAACACCTTAAACCGTTCACAACTTCTGGCTTCTATTAAAGCAGCAACGAGCAAACGTTGTACTAGTGCATTTGTTCTGTCTTTGGTTTTGGTAAAGAATTTTTGCAGTCTAATGGCATAATCATTCTTTTGTTCTCTGCCTAAAACCATTCCGCGCTTTACCATTAATAAATGGACCATTTTAAAATGCTGCATTTCTTCAATAGCAATATTGCTCATTTCTTTAACTAATTCTGTTTCTTCCGAATAGTTTATAATAATAGAAACGGCATTTGACGCTGCTTTTTGTTCTAAAAAAGCGTGGTCTGTTAATATTTGGGATAAATTATCTTTGGCAATTTCCGCCCAAGAAGTTTCGGTGTTAAACTGTAATCCTAACATGTTTATAAAATATTTTTTCGCAAACTCACCCCAAAATAAGCAAGTGATTTCATTTCTTTTACGCTAGCCAATCGTTCGCTTCCAATAATTAAAAGGCCCTTTTTAGCAGCTTCTATGTGATAGTATTTATTACTTTCAAAGAACAAAATTAAATCATCTGTAAAGAATTCTTTAATTTTTTCTTCGTTTTTTCCAGATAAGTAGAATCGTTTACTAAAATCTAGGTGATTTTCTATTTCTATATCTTTATAGCCCGCAAAATGATAGATATATTCAAAAAATCCTTCTTTATCTAGGGTAAACTTGGGAAGTTCTTCTGCCGTCTTAATATGCAACATGGTTGCTTTAATACTTTGTTTTGCAATTAGTTCACCTTCAGAGAACTGAATATCGAAGATAGTACAAGATGCATTCGAGAGTACGTTTGATATTTTATCTATTTTTCTTGTTTTAAAATAGCCAAATTCGGTTAAATCAATAGGTGCTTTAACGGGAAAAGCATGGTAATTCCAATGTAATTCGTGACTAATTTTCTCAATAGATTTTTGTCTTTTGGTAAGCACTTCTTGTTTTTGAGTGGTTTTACTAGTTAAGGTTTTGCGAAGTGCAAACGGATGATCGCTACCAGATTTTGAATCGTCTAGTCCAATAACTTCAAAATGTCCGCCTTTTCTAGAAAACGTTTCTGCATACTGGTTCATATTTTCCATCACAGAATGATCTACAAATTCACACAAAGAAAAATCGATAATAGCTTCTTGATTTTCGGGTATTTGGTCTAGCTTAGATTTTAACTTCGTAAAGTTTAAAAAGCTCGAAAAATTCTTTACGCTTACATAGTATTTTTCATCTTCTGTAAACATTAAAACATTGGGCTTTAATACATTTTTCAGAAAGAGTAAAAAATCTTTATTAATTATTATATGCATAATAAAGGTGGCTAAAATTCCAGCCAAAATTCCCGAAATTAAACTGGTGGAAATGGTGGTGAAAAGGGTCACTAGAAAAATGATTAATTGTTCTGTACCCACCTGAAAGACCTTCTTTATATTTTCTGGAGAGGCTAATTTATACCCTGTAAACACTAAAATAGCTGCCAATGCAGGCAGTGGGATTTTGCGTAGTTCGCCAGCAAATAAAACAATGAAAATGATTAAAAAAGCGGCATGAAAAAAGTTTGCCGACCTGTTTGTTCCTTTATTATTTACATTCACAGAGCTTCTTGCAATGACAGTAACCACGTTTAACCCACCTAGAAATCCACTAATTACCGTGGCTAAACCCAAAGCTCGAATATCTTTATTAATATTAGAGCGTCTTTTTAACGGGTCTAATTTATCTACTGCTTTGATGCTTAATAAACTTTCAATACTAGCAATTAACGTAATTGAAACCACCGCATTTATAAAACTTATATGACTTATTTTACCAAAATCAGGAACGGCAAAATTGGATAAAATATCATCGGGAAGAGAAATTAATAAACGGTTGTGAATGGGATAAGGGGTGGTAGAAATGATGTCGAAATAGTAATAAAGTCCTACACTTAGCACCACAATCCACATAGGAGCAGGTATTAATTGGAAATAGCGATTTCTAATTTTGCTGTAGAAAATCATAATGAACAAACTAACAATCCCTATTAAACCAGCATATAACACACTAGAGTTGTCTGTTCCTAACAAGTTGATAATTCCCTTCGGAATTCCTAAAAGTAGTTCAATGATGCTTCCTTTAGCATCAATATTGCCAAACATCACATGAATTTGTTTTGCAAAAATTCCAATGCCTATAGCGGCTAACATTCCTTGTATAGCAGAGGAAGGAAAAAAGTCGCCCAAAGACCCCAATCTTAAAAACCCAAGAACCGTTAGTAAAACACCAGAGATCACAATGGCAGCCAAGGTATATAAATATCCCTGATACATATCTCCATTTCCTAAAGTGGTAATCGCAGCAAGAAGTACCACCACCAAACCATTTCCAGGGCCTGTAATGGTTACTTTAGAACCACCAAGCAAAGAGACCACAATGCCGCCCACAATCGCGGCAATAATACCAGAAATGGGTGGAGCTCCCGAGGCAATTGCGAGTCCTAAACCTAAGGGAAGCGCAATTAAGGAAACCACAAAACCTGCAAATAGGTTTTTTGGAATTTCATAAAAAAATGTTTTAAAGGTATCTTTTCTATTCATTTATTTTACGATTAAAACATCTGTGGGTAATTCCGATAAAATATATTCGATGTCATGAGGAAAAATTCGATCCCAAAAACTTGTTTTTATGGGGGCATTCATCACCAATAAATCGGCTCTTTTTACTTTTGCATAATGCCCAATTGAATACCCTCTTTGGCCAAAAATACTTTGTGTTTTTATTGAAATATCGCTGCAATCAATATCTTTTAAAATATTTTTTATACGAAAGTCTTCTCTGCGTTTTATGCGTTCTTTAAGAACGTTAGCCCGTCTTAATGACTTGTCATCGTTTACTTTTATGTCTAATTCTGCTTGACTAATTTCTTCTACAATCGTTACTTTTTTGCACTTAAAATGATTGGAAACGATGATGGCCGTTTTAATGGTTTCTTCTGTTTTTTCATCGCGTAAGCCATTCACAACGATATGTGCACAATGCACCCGAACAATAGAAGGTTTGATCATTAAAAGAACAGAACAGGGGGCTTTTCTAGTTAATTTTCTAGCAATAGAACCCACATAATATTTAAATAAATTTTCTTGTTGAAGGGCGCCTAAAATTAATAAATCAATTTTTTGTAGCGTACAGGTTTCCAGGATAACATCAACGGGTTTTCCTTCTTGCCAAATCGTTTTGAAAGGTTTTTTTAAGGTATCTGCTTCTTGTAAAAGCTGTTCTAAACTTATTTTTTTACTTTTAGATTTTTTCCCTACATGAACGCCAACCAGCGCTGCATTAAACATGTTTGCAATTCTTACTGCCTCAAATAAGTTGGGTTTTAGATTCGGCGAAAATGCTATTCCAATAAGGATTCTATTAATTTCTTGCAAAATTTATTTTAGGGATGGGGGTTAATTGACGAAGATAGCAAACTTTTGATTAAGGAAAAAAACTATAAATTTAATTTTTGAAGGAAGGTAAACATCCTTAAATTTACTTTTTAAGAAAAGACTAAAATATGTTAGAACTAGCTGGAATTATCATCTTAGGAATCTTAGCGCAGTGGTTTGCCTGGAAATTTAAAATTCCGGCCATTTTACCTTTAATTTTAATTGGGTTATTGGTGGGACCTATTGCAGCCGAATTCTTTACAGCAGATGGTTCGAAATGGATAGAACCTATCTGGAATGGCAGCGAAGGATTATTTCCTGGAGACGGTTTGTATTCGTTTGTTTCATTGGCTATTAGCGTAATTCTTTTTGAGGGAGGCTTAACGTTAAAACGAGATGAAATTAAAGGTGTGGGGCCTGTAATTACCAAATTAATTACCTTAGGAGCTGCTATTACGTTTTTTGGATCGGGAATTTTAACCCATTTTTTGTTTGAGTTAAGTTGGCAAATATCCTTTTTGTTTGCAGGGTTAATCATTGTAACAGGACCTACGGTAATTACACCCATATTAAGAAATATTCCACTTAAAAAAGATATTTCTGCGGTATTAAAATGGGAGGGAATCCTTATCGATCCCATTGGAGCACTAGTTGCTGTATTGGTTTTTGAATTTATTAGCGTGGGTGGCGGAAGCGGGTTTACGCAAACAGCTTTGATTGAATTTGGGAAAATCTTGTTGTTTGGAACCACATTCGGATTTACATTTGCCCATGCCTTGGCCTTTTTGATCAACAAAAAAATGATTCCACATTATTTATTAAATGTGGTCTCTTTGTCAACGGTATTGCTGGTTTTTGTAGAGTCGGAAATTTTCGCACACGAATCGGGCCTTTTGGCCGTAGTGGTTATGGGTATGGTTTTGGGAAACGGAAAACTAAAAAATATAAAAGAGTTACTTTACTTTAAAGAATCATTGAGTATTTTATTAATCTCTATTCTCTTTATCTTACTCTCGGCGAGCATTAATATTAATGAGTTGATGTTGTTGTATAATTGGAATACCGTTATTCTTTTTTCTTTGGTTGTTTTTGTCATTCGGCCCTTGGCGGTATTTCTAAGCACCACCTCTTCAAAATTAAAAACCAATGAAAAACTTTTTATTAGTTGGGTAGGACCCAGGGGAATTGTAGCTGCTGGAATTGCCTCTTTGTTTGGTAGTAAATTAATTAAACAAGGCGTTGAAGGAGCAGAGTACATTACTCCGTTGGTATTTATGATTGTATTGGGAACTGTTTTACTTAACGCAACCACCGCAAGGTTATTTGCCAAACTGGCTGGCGTATTTTTAAAATCATCCAACGGAATTTTAATTGTGGGAGCTTCTAGTTTTTCTATTTTAATTGCCTCTTATTTAAAGCGAAACGGAAGAAGAGTTGTACTTATTGATAGCAATCAAGAGCATATAAGCAAAGCAAAGCAAGAGGGCTTAGAAGCAATAGAAGCCAATATTTATGGGGATGATATTACAGAAAACATCGAATTAAATGACGTTGGTTATTTAATGGCATTAACAGGGAGTTCGGTGATTAACAAGTATGCCATTACCGAATTTTCTGACGTTTTTGGAGAGCAAGGAGCGTTTCGATTAGTTACCACAGAAGAGATGAAAAATCCGGAAAAAAACGAAAAAGATGGCTTGTTTTCTCATCTGGATGATTTTCTTAATTTAAGTGAAGTGGTAAGGGATTATCCGAAAATTAATGAAATAACTTTGACCTCTAAAAAGCAATTTTTAACGGTGATAGGTTGCTTAAATTCAGAAAAAAAATCGGTTCCCATTTTTGTTAAAGACAATGAGGGAGTAATTCATATAATGCCATCTAATTCAGAAACACTAGAAATTGAAGAAGGAAATATCTTAATGTATTTGGGAAAAACGGTTGCTTTTGAGGAAAAGCCTACAAATCAAGTTTAAAGACGTCTTTTAGCTTGATGAGTGAGGGGTTTTTTAATTTTAATTGGTCAAATTTTTCTTGCGGCGTATAGGCAAACTTTTTTTCGATGGTTTTATCTACCACTGTTTGGATGCTAATTCCGTAATTATTGAGATTTTCTCTTAAGAAACGCAGCAGTTTTGGTTTTCCTTTGTGAAAACTGTCGGCCATTAATTGATTGGGAACGAGTAATTTAATTACAAAATTTTCTGATACGCTCGGAGTGCTAGAAGCAACCACTGATGCCAAATTACTTTCCCCTTTTTCCAGTAAAATCTTATGGTATTCTTTCCAAAACCTCACCAAATCCTCCTGTATAAAGACCTCTTTGGGATGCTGGTCAAAATTCTCTTCAACTATAAGTTTCTTTTCCTCTTTTTTCTGAAAAACACTTTTAAGTGTTAAGCCAGAAGTGCGCCGAGCAACATTTTTTAAAACCGGTGTAGGTACTTTCTCTTTCGGGGTCTCGTGCGTTTCTTCTTCGGGCTTTGACTCAAGAGTTGGCGGTGTTGTTAGCTTTTCAATAGGTTTTGCAATTTCTTTGATGGCCGGAGAAAGTGCTTGAAAAAAAGTAGCTGGAATTATGTAGTTAGCGGGCTTTTTTTTTTCTCCATCAAAAGTGATAGAAGCAATTTGCATAAGGCTTAATTCCACCAGCAATCGCTGATTTTTACTGGCCCTATAATTTAAATCGCATTGGTTGGCTTTTTCTATGGCTTGCAGTAAAAATGTAATACTGCATTTGGTAGCCTGTTCTAAATAGTTCTTTTTTGTGGCATCTCCAACCTCTAATAAGGCCAAGGTTGCTTTGTCTTTGGCAACCAATAAATCTCTAAAGTGACTTGCCAACCCATTTATAAAATGGTGTCCTTCAAATCCTTTAGATAAAATAGCATTAAAAGCCACTAAAACGTCCGGAATTTTATTCTCGATTAAGAGGTCTGTCATATTAAAATAAGACTCATAATCTAAAACATTTAGATTTTCTGTAACAGCTTCACGGGTTAACGTATTACCACAAAAACTAATCACCCGATCAAAAATAGATAAGGCATCTCGCATAGCGCCATCTGCTTTTTGAGCAATGATATGCAAGGCATCATCATCGGCCGTGATTCCTTCTTTTTCACAAATAACTTTTAGATAATTCTTTGCGTCTAATACCCCAATTCGCTTAAAATCAAAAATTTGACAACGAGATAAAATGGTAGGAATTATTTTATGCTTTTCGGTGGTTGCTAAAATAAAAATAGCATGTGCGGGTGGTTCTTCTAAGGTTTTTAAAAAAGCATTAAAAGCCTGTGAAGAAAGCATATGAACCTCATCTATAATATATACTTTGTAATTTCCTGTTTGTGGAGGAATACGCACTTGATCGGTTAAACTGCGAATATCATCTACCGAATTATTAGAGGCAGCATCTAACTCAAAAATATTAAAAGCAAAATCTTCATCATTGGCAATTTCTTGACCTTGCTGATTAATCTTCTTGGCCAAAATTCGTGCACATGAAGTTTTTCCAACTCCTCTTGGACCTGTAAACAAAAGCGCTTGCGCTAAATGATTGTTTTTTATTGAATTTTCTAACGTGTTGGTAATTGATTGTTGGCCAACTACATCTTCAAATACTTGAGGACGATATTTACGTGCAGAAACTATAAAATGCTCCATGAAATTTTGTTAACTTTGTGCAACAAAAGTAACTATCTAGGGGAATATTTACAACGATGAGACTTAACAAAAATGCGAAAGTTGTAAACAATTGTATGATTGACTGTTTTTTTCGACAAAAAGAATCCATGGATGTTATTTTTGAAACAGGCTTTATATAATATATAATTAAAAAAGACCTAAGAAATCAAAAGTTTAGAATGATTTGATTAGGCATTATAGACAATGAAATTATTAAAAGGAGTGTTAAGCATTAGTTGTACCCTGTTACTTTTTGCTTGTTTTGGTTTTGTAGAGACCAAGGAAGAAAACAAACAAGAAAAGGTTAAAAAGGAACAAAGGGGAGTCTTAGAAGAGACCACGGTAGCCTATTTTGCTAGCGGCTGTTTTTGGTGTGTAGAGGCCATTTTTGAAAGTCTAGTAGGGGTAGAAGAAGCGGTTTCTGGCTATGCAGGCGGATTTACCACGAATCCTACTTATAAATCTATAGGATCTGGAAAAACAGGTCATTCAGAAAGTGTTGCGGTGTATTATGATTCAGAAAAGATTTCTTTTGAAACCTTAGTTACTGTTTTTTTTGGTTCTCATGATCCCACCACGGTGAATGGGCAACATCCAGATTATGGATCGCAATACCGATCCATTGCTTTTTATGAAACCGATGAAGAAAAGGAAATTATACTTAATAAAATAAAGCAATTAAATAAGGACCTCTATAAAGGAGAAATTGTGACCGAAGTAAAAAAGTTAGACATTTTTTATGAGGCTGAAGAATACCATCAAGATTACGAGAAGAGAAACCCTTCTAATAGTTATGTGCAAAATGTTTCTATTCCGAGGTTAAACCGTTTTAAAAAGAAGTTTCCACAATTATTAAAAAGTAGCGAACATTAAACTATATGTATGTCATTAACCATCTCCAACGTTTTCCAACTCGGGGCTAAGGCACCCGATTTTACTTTATTAAATGTAGTTTCTAACCAGTTAGAATCTTTAAATACTTTAAAAGGAACCCAGGGCACGGTTGTTTTATTTATTTGCAATCACTGTCCGTTTGTAATCCATATCAATGCCGCACTGGTGAAAATGGCTAACGAATATCGGAAAAAGGGCATTCATTTTATCGCCATTAGTAGTAATGATGTAGATAACTATCCGCAAGATCATCCCACGCTTATGAAAAAAGTGGCAGCAAAAGAAAACTATCCTTTTTCGTATTTGTATGATGAAACCCAAGAAGTAGCCAAGGCTTATAAAGCGTCTTGTACGCCAGACATCTATTTGTTTGATGCCCATCTAAAGGCGATTTATCATGGCCAATTGGACGCTTCTAGACCAGGAAACGGAATGCCTGTTTCTGGAGCCGATTTAACATCCGCTATAAATCAATTACTAGAAAACAAGGCTCCTTTAGAAAATCAAAAACCAAGTATGGGCTGCAATATTAAATGGAAATCCTGATTTTTAAAAAGTAAGTGAGCTAATAAAAGCGCTCTGTAAAAGTCATTTTTGTTTCGGCAAACCTGCTTGAATTGGCGAAAAAGGCTTTTTTTTTGGTGCTTTAAGCATTAAATGGTTAAAGAATTTTTCCATAGAGTAGGTTTAAGGTATGAAAACAGCCTATTACAAAAACTGTTTAGCCGTTATAAAGTAGGGGAGCTGGGGCTAAAACAACTGAAAATTAGTGTACTAAGACAGGAACAGCTGCCATTGAAATTTTTAGAGATAAAAAGGTTATTTTTATTTATGGAGTTTAATAAGAAAATGTATATTTGCATCGCTTAAAGACAGGATACCTCTTGTTTTTAAAAAGTTCTAAAAAACTAGCAGGAATCGTATTTTAAGGAATACTTTTACGATCACAATAAGGTTGTCGTAGCAACACAAAAACTACGGGCTCTTAGCTCAGCTGGATAGAGCACCTCCCTTCTAAGGAGGCGGTCGCAGGTTCGAATCCTGCAGGGCTCAC
>Ga0307488_10000050_pt1 | contig 87897 bp, 106 predicted proteins | sample SB02metaG_FD_202248 | JGI IMG/M metagenome (GOLD analysis project Ga0307488, IMG submission 202248) | Sea-ice brine microbial communities from Beaufort Sea near Barrow, Alaska, United States - SB 0.2 | ecosystem: Environmental > Aquatic > Marine > Coastal | place: USA: Alaska | collected...
ATATGCGGAGTTTTATATTAGCATTCTGCCTTTTTCTTGTAGTCACTGTACTGGTCAATATTCGTGTGCAAGTAATCGAATACAAAGACGATAAAGGACACGTAGTGACAAGATGGGTATACCCACCCGCTCCGCCTTTTATATTGCCACAACCCAAACCCATAATGCCAATTGACCCAGGGGTCAATGTTGAACCACAAGTGTATAAAGAAAAAAAGAGTTCACTTATGACAGTGTGGCGTGTTTTTAGATTTTTTTTTCAGATTTATAATTAATTTAATTTATAATCACTACCCACACAACCCACTTTGAATGTGTCAAACTCCGTAAAGTTTGTAATGGTGTCGTGCAGATTGTAGGCCAACTTATGTGCGTGTTGATCACACACAGCAAGGGTCGGGTATGTGGCTATGTCTTCGGTCAAAAACGGAAAACAATCACCGCCCAGTGTACACACAACGGCGAGTATCTTGAACATGCAGTATTTAACCGGTAAGTACTAGCTAAGGAGAGCTTGCAATGGGTATTCACTACGATTACAAATCTACTCGAGGAAACAAAGCACAGAAGAAAGAAGCCAAGCGTAAAGCAAGGGCACAAGAGAGAAGAGCTAAAAAATCCTACAGTAGACCCAAAACCGAATCAAAACAAATGCACGATATCAATAAGACCATTACTTTGAGTGATATTCTTAAGTACTAGTATGAAAAAGAATTTTAAAGAATGGGGATTGACCTATGCAATACTCACAACTCTGACCATAGTTTTTTTATGGGGGTGGGGAATAATTTAATGCAACATTTAGAACTTTGGATACTGTTAGGTTTACTTTGTTTGTTAGCCATAGACGGCTTGCTGTTGAAATTCTTTCCTATAATGTAATATGCAAAATTGGATCTTAGGCGCAATACTTTTAATTTATCTCAGTCAATTTTTTAGCAGAAGTTGGATCTTTTGGTCAGCAGTTATCGCTTTTGCTTGTTATGCCGGTCTAAATATTTGGTAGGCACATACTGAATCAAAACTGCAAACAGTTGAGCTACTAGAGCTACAATCAAGCATCTTGTTATTGCGTCAGCACTCCATGCCACACTCCAACCTAATGCAAACGTAGTTGCTGTAATGGCTATCCATATCGCAACCTTATGCATCTGGATCCCAGTCTGAATCATCCAACCATCTCTGATTTATTTTATCCATTAACCATACTACAACAGGAATCATCAATAAAAAAGTTATTTCACCTGCACGTTGACTGCCATAGCCGTTGTGCATCAACAACCAACTAACCAAAGTGGGTGGACACACTCCTACAAAAAACATAATAGGAAGACGATAAGGCCACGCAGGTCTGTAGTGATGAATGTAGTACCAAATATATTTCCAAAGCATACAACTCGTAGTTAGTTGACTTTTTACTAAAGTGCTAATATAATAAAAATACTGAGGTGGTGGAATAATACACAGTGCGGTTTCGATCGCATGTCGCGAGAGTGATTTACAGGTATGTGTTTTCGAACACTAATCCTGTCCTCAGCACCTGAAGTGGCTGTAGACCCACCCGGATTCCTCTACAGGGGATCCGGGTTATAAACAGTTGACCTATTAGCCACTATCAGTTATAATATTGTTATATGGGATTAACACCGGTAGTAATAGAACACACATCAAAAGGAGAGAGAAGTTATGACATTTTCTCTCGTTTATTAAAAGACAGAATTATAGTAATGGACGGCACTGTTGAAGACCACGTGGCGAGTGTGCTTTGTGCTCAATTGTTGTTTGCAGAATCTCAAGACCCAAAAAAAGAAATTACAATTTACATCAACAGCAGAGGAGGCCTAGTCACAGCAGGTATGGCCATCTATGATACCATGCAATACATTAAGTGTGATATTAGAACCATTGTTATGGGACAAGCCTGTTCAATGGCATCGCTGTTAGCATCTGCAGGTACTCCTGGTAAACGAATGATGTTGCCACACGCTAGGCACATGATTCATCAACCACTAGGCGGTGCTTCGGGACAAGCCACAGATGTTCAAATACAGGCAAACGAACTACTGCGTTGGAAAAAAGAACTTACAGAAATTTATGTTAAGACTACAGGCAAAACTTTTGAGCAGTTGGCCGCTGATATGGAAAGAGACAAGTTTATGACTTCAAAAGAATCTGTAGCATACGGATTAGCAGACGAAATAATAACTACAAGAGACAAAGATGCCAAAGAACAAGACAAAGACTAAAAAACCCTACCTCAAGGTAATGATGGTTCCTGAAGATTCTAAAATGAAGGATCATGGCTACTTTTACTATGCAAAGAAACCTACTAAAGGCGAAAAGAAAAACGACAAACTAAAACAGAGAAAATACGATCCCATTACTCAAAAACACATTTGGTGGGTAGAAAAAAAGTTACCACCTCACTCTAAATAAATTTAATTTAATTCTTCTATTAATACTGATACGACAGGATATGTACCGTGTACTTGTCTTTCTTCTGGGTGAGTTTCTACTGTTGGTAGAATAAAAGTCTTGAGTTGACTAGTAGAACTACATCCACTAGCCAACACAAATATTACAATTAATCTTTGGAACATTATTTTTTTCGAAGTCGTTTAACTTTTTTAAACTTTTTTTTGTTCTTAAATTCTTTTTTAAGAATTAAAGGTTCTTCTGGCATGTAGCCTTTCACAATGTTTTTCCAAAGTTTCCTAACTGCGGTTAGCATTTTACTTTTTCCAAAACATGGCTTTAGATGCCACTGCTTTTAAATCGTCATACTTTTCATTTGCATACCATCCAGCCGCGAAGCCAATGATAAATCCGATTGTTGTAAACATAGGTATTCCTCCGTTTGTTTTACTTGATCATATTTATCTTATTTTAGTAACCAAAAAGTAGTTCTCTAACCTGCGGATCAATTGATTCTTGTGACCATGGTGGAGTCATTGTTATTCTGGTATGACATTTTTTAATACCAGGAATGCTTTCTACAGCCATTGAGATATCTTTAGGTATCTGGTCCGCCGCTGGACAGAATGCGCTAGTCAATGTGTGTAAAATAAAACAGTGTCCTAGTTCGGTTACTTTAATATCGTATATTAAACCCAATTGATATATGTCTATAGGTAACTCAGGATCAAACACAGTTTTTAATTTGTCTTTGATTGTTTCTATATATTCTAAACGTGTAGATTCGTGATCCTCAATATCGTCTAGTGTCTTTAATAATCCAATGTTGTCATTTGTGCTTGACATAATAATATTATATGCTATTATAATGATAAGTACAATATGAAAAAACTTATTTTAATAGCCCTTTTAGGATTATTTTTAACCGCTTGTTCAAAAGTCACAGACGCAGTTACCATTGGTAAAAAATGTGTAGTGAAAGATGACAAAGTTGTTTACAGCTATGTTTGGTTATACAACAAGGCTTCAGGTCTTGATGCAAACACAGAACAGTGTAAACAGATAGCAGAAAAGAAATAATGTTTAAAATTTTGATTTTGGCCTACATGATAGGCCAGGATCCTATCATCACCCAACAGACTTTCCAAATGCAAAAACAATTTGCTACAATAGAAGAGTGCAAACAAGAACTGTTACTTCAAACTAGAAACAACGGCACATACGATGTGTTGTGGGACTTTGTTAACAAAGGTCAGTTTGAGTGGGACTGGCTTGTAGCAGGTTGCAAAAATGATAAGACAGGCGAAGAATTTAGATTAGAGCCTACATATCCAAAAGGCAAACCCAAAGAGCTTGAGGGCTTAGATTTTACTAACGATAGACTAGAAGTTTAATTTTATTTTTTGTAAGACTTTAAATATTCAATATCTGCGTCAAGATATCTTTTACACTTTTCCCAAACCCAATTGTCTCTGTTTCTTATATTAAGATCGTTCCTGACTCTCAACGTTGTACCATCTTCAATTTTTTTAGTTCTCCAAACTATATTTGGTTTATAAATGCAACGCCCGGCGCCACTGGCCACTGTTTGGGTATAAGTGTCTACGTAGAAGTGCCAAAACATTGGAGGGCAAATGTATCCAAAATATTTTATCCAATCTTTAGTTACAGTAAAATGTGGACAGTTTAATTTCTCGTTTGGTTGTGGAACATATCTTTGTTGTGCCGCTATTTGCTTATCTGAGTAGCCTCTAGGCCTTCCTGTGTGAGGCACAATCATGTACATAGGATCAGGTAAGTTTTTATATTCACTTACAATTTCTGTATCCCAGTCTTTACTTTTAAATTGAACATCATCACCTACTAATGCAACTATGTTATGTTTTGCTTGGTATGCCATTTGATTCCAACTGAAACAGGTGCTTTGATGAGGACCAATAGTTGCAATATACTTTTGATCAATACGTTTCGTATATTTTTTAATTGTAATGTCATCATCATTTAGATATAAAAGTATTTCTATATGATCAGGATGCTTTGCTGTGTCTAAAGCAGTTTCTATCATTAGTTTAGCACGATGTGGCCTTCCACGACTTGGTACACACAAACTTATCATATTAATTTTTTCTTCCAGGTATCAGGAGTTTGATCATTTACAATTTCTAAAGGCAAATGATATTGAAACTTTTTTGTACCTCTAAGTCTTATGTACTCAGCAGTTTTTTGCACTGAGGTTCTAACGTTTGTAGAAGTTTTGTATCCTAATAATTTTCTTGCTTTATCACTAGAACAAACTGCAATCTTTACTTCTTGTGGTCTATCTTTATGATATTCTGGATCGAGATTTAAACCAGTTTCGTTGGAACACATTTCAGCTAGCTGATTTATTGTACAAGGTTCTTCGTCAGGTCCAATGTTGACAACTTGTCCAACAACATCTTTTTGGAATGCCAGTGCGTTCAAACAATATAAACAATCATCAATGTAGGAAAAACATCTTTGTTGTTCTCCATCGCCGTATATAATTGGCTGTTTACCTTGCAACATTCTATTCAACATTATACTCATAACATTTCTAAATGGATCATCGTATTTTTGTCTTGGTCCTACAATGTTGTGTGGCACTGCTATGACGTATTCCATACCGTGCGTATCACATAAATTTTTTAGGACATCCTCGCCTGCTTTTTTTGCTATGCCGTAAGGATCTTGTGGTCGGCATGTATAAGTTTCTTTGTAAGGCATTTCATCATGTTGGCCGTATCTTGCCATGCTTGAACAATATACAAAACGTTTTACTTTGTTTCTTATTGCCGCTGTTATTGTAGTAACACTTGCTTCAAAAATATTTTTAGTAACTAGCACAGGTGAAACTACTGAAAGTCCTTCGTAGGCCGTTGCCGCTGTGTGATAAACTATGTCACATCCTTTCATAGCATTTGATAAATTTTCTAAATCGCAACAGTCAATTTGATGAAACTCAACTCCTTGTGGCACATTGTCAGCGTAGCCACCAATCATATTATCGTTCCCTACAACTGTGTGTCCGTTTGCAATCATTAGGTCTGCAAGATGTGAACCTAAAAATCCAGCAACACCTGTTATAAAAATTTTCATATTGAATAATTATTCACAAACACAACATCAGGCCAAGTCTTTATTAATTGACTGAATCCTCTTTGAGTTAGGAATTTTGTTATTTGGCCGTTGCTTGAGCCGTATTTTTTTGAATTGTTGTTTAATTCTATCATGACATAGGTGCATTGGGATAGTGCTTCGGTTGCTCCTTTTAGCACTTCCATTTCGTATCCTTCCACATCTATCTTAATTAAGTCAATGTCGTTTATGCCAAAACTATCTATAGTTGTCATTAGTATGTCGCCATTTGGTATAACACGTTTTTCTTGTGTAAAATTTATGTCTTCCGATGTTAATGAAACTTTGGCTTTTTGTGATCCTACTGCACAATGATGTGGTACAACATTGTCTTTTATGTTTTTCATCAAACAATCATAGTGCAACTGATCAGGTTCAAAAGCGTGAACCAAATTGGTATATTTGCTTATAGCATTGCTCCATGTGCCACACCAAGCGCCAATGTCTAGTACATTATTGAAGTGTAGATCCTTACGATCCAAGTATTCAATAAATTTAAGCAAGCCTCTATTTTGTGTAAAAGGTTCACCACTTTTCCATTTATCGATATGGATGTCGTTAGATGGCACCCAATACCCGTTTACATATTCAATGTTCATTAAAACTATTTAGACTTTTCGAGGTCCTTGTCTACATTTTCCCAGTTCTCGTCTTCAGATTTTTCCTGGCAAACTTTAGGAGCAAACATACAACCCAGCAGTTTTCCTATGGTTTCCGATTGTTCAATCACAACACCTAGCGGTCCTGGCTCGTATTCTTCTTTAGGTTTTGCACATGCGGCCAAACTGATCAGAATGATCACTAGCAAAACTATAATGTATTTTTCAATTTTTTTTTCGTTCATGGAAATATTTATAGGATAGGTTGTATGGGGTAATATAGGTATACTACCCCAATACAGTTTATATTTCGTTTTTGTCTACTTTGATATGTTTCAACACTTTACCAGCATTTGGTCCTTCTTTGACCATGTAGCCAGTAGTACCATTACCATATGTGTTGACACTGCCCTTGCTTCTTTGCAGGACGTTTAGTTTCTTTTGTTTTGCTTTTTCACTTGCGTATGATTTCAACATACGAGTGTGTCTATCTTCAGTGTCCATAAGTCGCCTCCTTTTACTTTAGTTGGCCACTTTTAACTGATGTGGATCAGCCACTTTTAAACCATGTGAATGGTAGTTTTTATTGTAACAAATATTTAGTAATTGTCAACATGGATCAAGTGTATATGTTTTAATTTTACCAGTGCTGTGTGCCTTTGTGTGTGCGTTTAAACGGTAGACTAAACACCCTTTATAGTGTAATATTTAGACATGATGCTCCCATAGTTAAATGGTATAACATCTCCATGGTAAGGAGGCGTTCTAAGTTCGATTCTTGGTGGGAGCACCATCTAAATGCAAAACAAAGGACTCAACAACTTATTTGGTTCTTTTGGTAGATTTGGTGAATTTGGTAAAACAAAAGTAGGTCCCTTCGTCTATCGGTTAGGACAGCTGGTTTTCATCCTGCAAAGAGGAGTTCGATTCTCCTAGGGACCGCCAACAAAATTTAATTTTTACAATTTATACGCAACTTAAATATGGTAATGCCATGCATGTCTTACGACAAATTACAAACTATTGAGCCTGCTTATCATCCAAAATCTAAGATGGGCTTCCTGATAGATTGGTTGATAACCCTAAAATGCAATTACGATTGCTCATATTGTGGTATTGGAATTTTTGGACACGATAACAGTCTACCACATCCTGATTATGAAAAATCTTTGCGTATGTTAAAACAATTGTATGCATATACCGATGTGATGATGATTAGTAAAAAACAGCCATTCAAAGACGCCATAATGAATATGTACGGCGGAGAAGCAATATTTCATCCAAAGTTTGTTGATATAGCAGAAGCCACTACTCGAGAGTTTGAAAAGTATAGCGACAGATGGAGATTAAGAAGAAGAATTACAACAAACGGCACAGCAACAGTAAAAAACTGGAAGAACATTGTAAAACACATCGAAGGTGCAACTATGAGTTATCATAGCCAAGGTTCAAAAAAATTAAAAAATCTCTTCTACAAAAATTTAGAACACATCATAGATATAAAAATGCAATACGATGTTGTGGTCTTGATGTACCCCCACGAAGACCATTGGCAAGACTGTGTTGAGTTTATGCAGTACTGTAAGAAAAATAAAATAATAGCCAGACCAAGATTGCTTGATGGCGGGCGGGGAAAATACAATAGACAACAAATAGAAGATCTTTCCGAATTTCTAAACAAAGAAGAATTAAAAAGTATCCTACCAGGTGAAAATGTTGATGGTCAAGTTAGAGCCTGTTGCGGCGGTAGACCACTTTGTACCAATAGAGATTTAAAAACACCACAAAGACTTGTTCCGCGTGGTCCTGCAGGATACAGAGGCTGGAAGTGTTCAGCAAGTCAATTTTTTATTTTTGGCAATAATGTTAACGGTCAATATTTTACTAACAAAGACTGTCATGTGAGACTAGACCAAACAAGAGGACCAGTTGCAACTATACATACTATGGATGATTATACTGACACAATGCGGAAGCAAGTTAACAATGGTTCCGGCCCTCCAATTCTCACTTGCGTTCAAGATGAATGTCTTTGTGGAACCTGTGCACCAAAGTCAAGGTCTTTAGAAAGTTTACAAGATATTATGAAAATTTACAACACTACCAAGCGTTAGTAATAGGATTTTTTTTAATTTTATTAAGTAAATTTTTGAATTCAATAAGTTCTTCTGGTGCTTTAATTTCTGCAAAATTCTTTAATACATTCCAGTCTTGTATAGGATTGAAGTATACTGTATCTACATTATACTGACTAGCTATATCTAGCATCAAAGGCATTTCTTTCCAATTGTCTTTTTGTACAACCATATGTAGATTTAATTTAAAATTTTTTTTATTTTTTATGTCTTTAATAAATTTTAAATTTTCAATAATTTTGTTCCATTGGCCACCCCTACGTAGTTTTTCATAGGTGTTTTTAGTTGCACCGTCTATGCTGATATTAAGACTTTTAAGATTACTAAAAATGTGTTTCACTCTGTGATACATCTGTTTCACTAAAAGTCCGTTAGTTTGAAATGTGTAAGAAAGATTAGATTTTTCTGGAACATTCCTCATGAAATATCTATACACTAATGAGGCAAACGGATCACCATCAGATCCTATATGAATGTTTAAAGGACTGTTATGATCATTAATATATTTTATTATTTTATCAATGAGGTGCAATCTCATAGACAGCATTTTTCCTCCCTTTATGAATATAGTTTTACTACGACAACTAGGACAGGATAGATTGCAACTGTCGTCTATAGCCAACCTTATTTCTTTTAGTGCTTTAATAGGAGTGCTTTCTGCCCATGGCACTCTTGACATATCCATGAGATACATGCATTGGTTATTGTTACAGTATCGATAAGAACCATCTGCTATGCTATCTTGGATTTGGGTTGACATTGGTGATTTTATTATATCAACCAATGCACTGGAATTTAGATTTCCTATGCTTTGTGGCAACCATGCCTGACACTCACAAGCGTAACAAGATCCTTGCTTGTCAATTAGCACGGTATCAAACGGTCTTGGACATTTTTTTTCTAATGCCATGTTCTTGGTAGTGTCTATACCGTAATGGTCAAACATTCTTTGATTTATAATCATTTTTTCATAACACCGGGTTTCTTTAATTCAAAGTATACAGGCTGTGTTTGTAAGTTAAGCCAATTTTTATTTACTAGTCTTTCATTGAACCAGTTAGGATGTTTGTCTTGCATATTTTGAAGCCAGCTCATAGCTTTCATTAAAGTCTGCCAACCTATGCTAGATGATAGAAAACTTTGATACCGCATATGGCTTTTATAACAATCGTTTATTGATCCTGTGTTTTCTGCTGATTTATTAGGCAAAATATGATCAGCAACTTTGTTGGATTTGAATTTTAATTCAGGAACACTAGAAAGTTTTACAGACCAAATTCCGTGTTTTTGTCCGTGTATTTTTTCAATATGTCTTTTGCAAATATATGCTATCTTTAATGTTAATTCTTTATTGTCAGGATCAAAAAAGAACCATCGTTGACTTGGACAAGTAAAATTTAGATTAAAAACTCCGTCTAGGAAAGTATAAAACCAACCCTTGTCATTGTGTCCTATCTGTATGTCAGGACCAGAATATATGTTGCACACTTTCTTTAATGCTTTGTCTTTTTGTAAAATTTCTGGATAACATTCATATACCATATGACTTGACGCTGTGCCGGGATTGATTGGTTTGATACCAAAAAAATGATCAGGGTCATTTTTCACATACCAGCTGTAGTGTTGTGGAAATATTTTGTAATAATTTATTGGAACACTTGGCCAGATTTTCCTAATTTTTTTATGTTCAAGCCATGCTGTGTAGGCAACGTTTTGTTCAATATTTTGTTCGGGCGACAACGAACCAGTAAATGATTGATAGGTTACTAATTCATCAGGTTGAACTCCAGCATCTATAAAACTCTCTAATGTATGAGTGCTGTCGTTTCCGCCACTGGCCCAGACTCTCACATAGTCAAATTTACTTCTAATAGTTTCTGCCCTTTGCCTGTACAATGCCTGTATATCCTCTTTGGGTTCTTGACCTTGTACATCTACACCAAATCTAAATTTTACTCTTCCCCAAATTTCGTTTGGATCATCAGTATTGCACAACTCATATGCTTTTTTCAACGCTGATACTTTTTGATAAATTTTTTCTCCTTCAACCTCATAGTGCGGTTCTTCTGAGAATCCGTCAATTTTATTTTTTATTAATTTTATGTTTTTGTCAATAGTCATTATAGATAGAGTGCTGTAACAGTGTTAAAAATATAAAGTAGTCTTTCACCAAGTATAAATGTAAAAATTAAAGGCATAGTGTCAAATTTTCTTAGCAGATAGCCAAAAGGTGCTAGAACAAAAAACACAATCAAATAATATATTTCTTGGAAATTTTTTAAACCAACGCTATATAATGCCCAAAGCAGTATGAACCAAATTAATACTTTAAATAATTTTGCTGGCAACTTTTGTATGTACACAACATATTTGGCCAACGGCCATGCAACTATCAACGCAATAAAATTTGTTATAACTAAAACCAATGCTAAATTTTCAAAAAATATTTTTGGTGTAAAGTTTTCTCCCATTACAAATCCATTAGACATTTGTATGTCATACAATAGTGCTTCTGATGGAATCAAAGGAATTCCAAAAACCACAAGAGGTAACAACACAGTAAAAGCGGCCGCGTTGTTTGCAGTTTCCGCAGACACCAAACTTTGATAGTTTCCAAGTTTGTATTTTCCTTTTTTAGTTTGCCACCACTTTTCAATTGAATAACTTAGATTAGAACTCACTACTGTGCCTGTGCCGGGCAAAAAGCCAATAACAAACCCAATTACTGTGCCTCTTAAACTTGCACCAAAATGTTTGAAATATTTTTTTAATGCACGTAATTCAAAATTAGTTTCCAGTTTTATATTTTTATTTTTGTACCACGTGGTCTTTTTTGTTATTTGTGGAACAACATACAGAGCCGCTATAACACTGATCAATGGAAGTCCGGTTGTGAGATCAGGATTGCTAAATGTCATAAAACAAACGCCGTCTGCTTCTCTACAACCCACCTGGCTTAGGTAGTAGCCTACGCCTGCCATGACTGTTGCAATCCAAATACTTTTTTGACTAAAAATAATTAAAAAGACTACAAGCAACATTACAAACGCCATTATTTTTGTGTTGTACAATTGATAAATCTGTGAAAGTGTAGGAATAAAAAATGCCACTAGTCCTAGCACCAGTAGACTTCCTACAAAACTACCAATCGCACTGCCGCTGATTGCAATTGAGCCTTGGCCTTGCTGGAACAGTGCGTGTCCTTCTTTGACCGCCGGAAGACTACTGCTTTCACCTGGCAACCCAAATACAGTCGCAGTTATACTTCCTATGTACTGTGTAGTGCTTGCTAATGCTATGTAAAATGTTAAAAGTTGATATGGTTCTAAAGAATATAAAAAAGGCAACATTAACATCATGGATGTAAAAACACCCACTCCAGGTATAAAGCCGGCTATAATGCCAACTGTCACACCTGGAATAATGTATATAAGGTTTTCAACCATAGTAGGTTTTCAACCATCGATGAATTACTTGATCAATTTGCTAGAGTCAAGTACCCAATCGTTGATTGCCTTTTTGGTTAACTTCACTGCTTTGCTTTTTGGCATATCGTAAGTTAATTGATAAGCCTTTGCAGTTTTGTACCAAGTCGATATTTTTGAGTCCGGGTTGTCTAAAATAGATGCAACATTTTTTCTTAGTTTTTTAATATTACCACCTTTTGACAAAAACATGTCTGCTTGTACAACTGCTGACCTTTCAAAGTCAGTTACGCTTGCAAGAGCAGTTATGCCGTTTTCTCCTTTTGGATTAGTTGTATACAATCCTTTAAGCACATTCATTTTTTTATAAACAGAACTTGCTGAGTTAACAAAGCCTGCTTGAACTTCTTTGTTCATTACTGCTAGTACAACTGCTTTACTGTTTTTGTAAGGTATAAAATTCCAAGTAACGCCTTTTGATTTTGCAACAGCAGTCAGATAGTCTTTGGTTGAAGCACTGTTGTAAGCAACTGTTGTGCCGTCAGTCCAAAGTTGTTCTGCACTGATTCCATCTACGTTTGTGAAAAACATTGCATACTTTAATGCTGAGTTTACAAAATTTTTCTTAGTAGGCAACATAAAACAGTCAGCGTCTTTTTTGCCATTCAAGTTGTCTGCTGTTCTAAGTGCATTCCAGATATAAAGAACTTGTTCACCTGCTTCGGTTATTCTTTTTATGTTTGCACTGCCTTTAGCACAGCCTTTACTTTGAACAAATTCGATGTTGTAAGTGTTTGACAAATCGCTTGCCATAGCACTCAATTGTCCATTGTAACTACCGCCAGTAGACCCAGTGTTTACAATGTAAAGTTTGTCTTTTGCAAATGCCACTGTGTTTATCAATATCATTGCTAAGACTATTCCTATTGTTTTTTTCATTAGTTTTTTTCCTTTAGTTCTTAGTTTTTTTAAAAAATATAAAATAACACATTTTTTAAAGTCAGTCAACCGCGGTTGATCTATCTTATGCATTGTGTTTTTTTATTATTTGTTAGCGAGTGCTCGCATACGACACGGCCCGGTCTTTCGGCGTTCCCTCACGGTACTTGCAGGTCATTTTTTTGTCGACGTCATTGATAAATGGCGTTACAGGAATATTTATTTTGAACCCTTTACCACGAAGTAAATATTGGTATGAAACACGGATTTTATTCAGATCAAGAGATACCAGAAAGTATAGCAAAAGACAAGAAGACTATAGTAGACTATAAAACAAATTCTCATGGATACAGATGTCCAGAATGGACACCTTTACCCGTTGGTAAGAAAAACGTTGTGATACTGGGTTGCAGTCATACCTTTGGCGAAGGATTAAATGACGGAGAGGTTTGGGTAGACAAACTTTACAACAAGATTGATAAGAGTCGTCTACGTTTTTGGAACCTAGGACAACCAGGAGCGAGTGCTGACAAAGTTGTCAGAATATTATATGGCTGTGAAAAAGTTTTATTTCCTAAAATAATAATTGTGTGTTGGCCGTTTTGGAGTAGGCGTGAACGCTTAGATGGGCATGCTCAAAGTCTAATGAGTCATGACGAAAAACTTAAAAAAGAAAACAAACAAACTGATAGTAATAATTTTTTAAAAAATGTTTTCTTTGTTGAAAAATTTGCTGAAAAAACAGGTGCTACAGTGCTTCATTGCTTTGCTCAAGATGTATATCAAATAGAAGGAGTAAAGATTTACAATCAAACATCAATCAAAAAATGTTGGCCTGTCTGGTCAAAAGTTAAAACTGATCATGAAAACAGAAAATTAATCAGTACTCCAAGTTTAGCCAAAGACGGTATGCATTATGGTGTTGAACATCATAAACTGTTCAGTGAACTGTTGTTTGCTGTTTGGCAAAAATATCTAAAGTAACATTTAATTTTAGTACACTATACGGTTAATTAAATACCACGATGAAAGTTGTTATTGCAGAAGGATCAGCACACAAAGATTTATACAAAGAAAAATTAAAAAGTTTTGCTAAAGGCATTGGAATTTGCGGTGAAAAAGTTTCTTATCATGACTTTCCAAAACCATCAAGATATGATGCCGCTGTTATCTATGGCAGTTACAAAAAATTTAGATCCTCCGGCCATCATAGGATTAAAATCAATATTGCTGAATCATTTAAAAAATATGTGCAACTTGAAACTCCTGTGATTGGTAGGTCAGCAAAATCATCTGACCATGGCTATCTACGTGTTGGAGTAAACGGTTTTTTATGGGACGAAGCAGAGTGGGGGTTTGATCATATTGATAAGGAACGATATAAAAAAGTTTGGCAAGACAACGGATACAAAATAAATCAAAGATGGAAGACCAAAGGCAACCATATTTTAATACTTTTACAAAATCCCGGTGATGCTAGTTTACGTGGCACAGATATTTTTAAATGGTGCTATGAGGCTATAGAGGAAATACAGAAGTATAGTGATCGACCCATTGTTGTTAGACCACACCCATTGCCGAGAAAAGGATTTGAGGCTTTTGCAAATTCAATTTCATTGTTTGAAAACGTCACAATGGTGGAAAACGTTTTACCTCACAACTTGAGACCACTAGAGAAAGATTTTAAAAATTGTTACTGTGCAGTATCTTATGCATCAGGTTCGGCAGTTGACGCTGTACTAGCAGGCATACCAAGTTTAACTAATGACCCTGGCAACATGGCTTGGGAAGTCAGCAGGCACGAGTTCAAAGACATTGAAAACAGATACATTGGCGATAAGATTGATTGGATGAAAAAAATTGCTATGTGTCAGTGGAGTATTGCTGAATTTGAATCAGGCGAATGTTGGAATCACATTAAGAAAAGTCTTTAGTATATCCGTATTTTTCAAAAGTAATTTTTTGAGAGTCATACAAACTATCTATTTCATATTGAGAAAGTGCTTTTGTTCTCTCCATGGTGCCCATTATTTTAGCCCTGTGCATTTCTTTGCCTTTACCTAGTATCTGTGAGACGTCGTGTGGTTCATTAACTTCGTCAAGGATACGTAACAAATCTTTCTCAACAGATTCTGCTTGTCCAATTAAAATTTTATCTCCGTAAGTTCCTACGTACATATTAAAATATTCTTGTATCCAGTTTGGATTTGCACAAACATTTTTGACAAATTTATGCCAATTGTTATGACCAATTTTTTCTAAAGGAAACTTATCGCCAAACCAATGTCCATTAGTTGCATAAGCAGATTTTTTTCTCATTCTGTGATTGTGTAAACTTGCTAGCCATGTGATTGGATGTCTTACAAATGCAAAAGGTTTTTTGTTGCCAAGTTCTTGCCACGTGGGTGCGTAATGCTCGTGATTTTTTTCTCCCAGTATGCCTTTATATTCTCTGTCTGTGATGGTTGTAGATGTTTGCAGATGTTTTTTGATCCATCTGCCTGCACACTTTGGTGTGTGAACGAAACAACTTTTAGTTAGAAAAAAGGCCATTCTGTTTTACAAATTTGGTCAAGTGAGCGCCCCACTTTTTGTGTCCTTGCGGATTTGGGTGAGCATCGCTGATTGATTTGCCTAGTCCGTTTTTGGCCACGTATTCAAAATGACTCTGAGTATACTTTCCATCGAATGAATATCTGTGTTCGGAGCTTGATCTATTTTTCTGTTGCATTTCTATCATTTTTTTTGCTGTAGGTGAAGGCTCAAAATTAAAAAAATGTTTTTTGTCTATGGCATCTCTCAATGTTTTTAACTGTGGTCGTTTTATACCATTCACCGAGTCAACAGGACAGTCATTGGTCAATGCATGATACATCACGTATTTAATTTTATGTAATTTAAAAAATGTTTGTAGCATATAGATCTGTGTATAAAGTTTTACAGCATGAGTCAGCTCAAGATCCATTGAACCTTTTGTCACGCTCCAGTCCATAAAAAATCTTGAAGGTTCTGTGTCTGGCAAAGCTAGATGCCATGTTTGCCACTGCCAATCAAAACTTTTGTGTACACCCTTAAACACTTTTGCATTGTGAGCATCTTCTGGTGTAATTTTAATACAATAGTCCCAACGATAAGGAGTTGTCCACCCTATGGACACAGTAGTGTCCTTTATCCTTTCTGGGTACTGTATAAAAAATTGCATGGTTGTTTGAACAATACGATCGTTGCCTCTACCACCTTTGGCACAATTAAACATATTCTCTTTTACCACGCCGTGATTGTGAGCCAGCCACTGATGAGCACTGTATGATTTTTTCTTTGTGCTAAAACTGCAACCGTTACTGAAATGATATTTTACTGACATGCCAATATTTATTGCTTAAATAATTAGTCATGAAATTCGTAAGGGACATATTAAAAGAACAGCATGGATTTGAAATACCAGATCTAGCAGATTTTCCTGATGTATCTAAAGAAGAACGTTATCAAGAAAATCCAGAAATGGACAAATTGGTCGAGTCGTTTGAAACTGCCTTTAACAATAGCAAGCCCGTGGAAACGTTAAGAGAATGGTTTGATAAAATTATTTTGCTTTCTGAAAAGCAGATGCCACTGCATGCCGGCGAAGCAGACTATATAAAAAGTTATAAGAAAAATGCATTCAAAATATACAAATGGTATCAGAAACACGCTAGAGATAATTTTCAAGAAACAAAATTAAATAAAAATTCAGAATCTATTTACAACACAATTAGGAAGGACGGAGTACAATTTTTGAAATTTGACGAGCAAGAAGTTATAAACATTTCAGAAATGTTAGAACCAGCTGTAAATGAATTGCTAGCAAAACCAGATTGGTGTCCACCTATTGGCAATTATGACCGTAGCATGCCATTGATGAACAACAAATACGATCTTGCAGTAAGAAGAATATTAGATCAACAGTTTGCATTAAAAGGAGTCCTGACAGCCTGTGATCACTATTGGGGCAGACGAGGTGCTTCCACAAGAAAAGTTACACTGCATGTGAGCAAGCCCACAGATCAACATCTGTTTCAATATTTTCAAGACTGTGAAACTACACCAGAAACAACCAATCTACACATTGATCCCAAAGACGGACTTTTTAAGGCCTTGCTTTATCTTACACCGGTCAAAGAAGAAAATGGCCCTATATGGTTTGTGAAAGAATCTCACAGATGGCAAAGAAATGAATTCGAAATGTTATTGGCTAGAGGCATAGCCACAGGCAACTACTGTGAAAATGCAGTTGCACGTAGAGCTGTATTTAGATTGCCCAAGCGTCTAAGAAAAAGTTTACAGTTCGGCAGAAATCTTTTAGACGGTACAGAAGAGCAGAAAAAAATATTAGATCAAAGAGAAATGATGCTCTCACCAAACAATCTTGCTGTGTTTGATCCAGGAAATATAATGCACACTGGCGGTTGGGTCAAGTCTGGTCTGAGAGTAAACTTACAAATACAAATTAGGTTTTTGGATTAAAGTGATACCACTAGACCAATCAGTTTTAAACAAAAGAGTTTTTACAGAAAAAAGTTATCGTAAGGTCACCAATGGATTTCCCACAGCCCTAGAGTGTATGGGCCTTTTACAAAAAGGTGAACAGTGTATCGATGTTGGTGCCGCGGCAGGGTTGATGAGTACTTTTTTTGCAAAAAAAATGCATCACGTTCACGCCTATGAACCATCACCAAGTTTTAAACAAACTGAAAAATTAACAAAACAATTTGACAATGTATCTGTTTACAATTTGGCTGTCAGCAACACAGAAGGTAAAAAAACTTTTTACATAGACAATAAACGTTTGAGTCAAAATGGATTTTTAGATCCAGGCTGGGGCGTGCCTATGACTGTGGACACAGTTACGCTAGACAAACAAAATCACAGCAATGTTGGTCTAATCAAAATAGACACAGAAGGCACAGAGCTAGATGTGATCAAAGGAGCCACAGGCATTATAAAAAATAATTTTCCTACTTTCGTGGTTGAAATTTGGGATCGTAACACCAAAGATTCCGGAAGTTGGTTTGAATACATGGAACACATGGGTTATCAAATGTACTGGTATCATGTAAAACAAAAACAGATTAAAAGATGTCAAACTGTAGATGAGTGTGTTAGAGATGTAAGTTTACCCAACCATCCACACGATGCTGATTTTATATTTGTACACGAAAGCAGATCAACTAACGACTACACAGGTTGCCTGATAAGCCCAGTTACGATTTAGTGGCTGTACCACTCTAGAACATTCTTCAATCCATTCAACCAAGGCCTTGTACTCGTGTTGTTGCCAGTTGCTCATTTTGCTTGTCAAACGAAAATTTGCAAACTCGTCAAAAACAATTATGGTACCTGGACGTATCTGTGTGTTCAGTTCAAACAGAACTTCACGTGTGCTTGAATAGATGTCTGCGTCCATGTGTAAAAAACTTATGGGACCTGTGTGAGTCTTGCGCCACTCTGGCACAGTGTCCTTAAACCAACCTTTGTGTAGACGAACATGAGCAGGCACTTCAGGTGGATCACAGGCCATGCTGGCCACCACACCTGTGCCATGATCCCAATCTTCAGGCAGACCCTGCCAGCTGTCAAATGCATGAATGGGTTGCTCTGGATGTTCATCAATCAACCATTGTAGACTGCGACCTTCCTTGACTCCAAACTCGCACCATAGGCCATCAAACGCAGTTTCATGGGAGCTGGCAACAAGATGTTTTTGTATGCTCTGTTCGTAATTGGCCCCATCGGGCTGACCCACATAGATGGGGTCCAGGGCAATCCATTGTTGCATCAGTCGATGTCCAACACCGTCCAGCTCATGTAAAAGAGTTGTGAGATGTTCTTTGCTTTTAACTGTTTTGATTGCTTTGGCCATGTACAAGTATATAGTTGTTGAGTCCGTCATCGGCCACAAGACGATAGTTTCTTTGCTCCAGCCAACGGATGGTGTCACCGGTTTTGTATTTGTTGAGATCTTCTGCAGTGTGATTGTCTTCCACAACAATGACCGGCTGTTCTCTGGCAATGGTCTGTTCTGCTCCCTCTAGCACAGCAAGTTCGTCTCCTTCAACATCGATCTTGATCAGACCAACTCCTTTGAATTCGTAGCTGTCCAAGGTACGCACTTGTGCAGTATCGGCCACTTGTCCTGGTTGTGCTACTCCTGTGATGCCACCCCAGTGTTCAATGACTCCATTGCGATTGCCAAGAGCAACCTTATTAAATGTACTGCATGATCTGGGCACGTTTTTCCAGAACTTGCCTTTGGGTCTCATGTCAAACATATGCACATGATCAAATCGGGGACATGGATTGCGTATGCTTTTTCTGTAGTATCGGGGAGTGGCTCGTACAAGCCATTTGCTAAAGTTGCCTGATTTACTGCCCACATCCACTGCTATGCGCAGTCTAGATTGTTCAGTGGGCAGATAAGGTCTTGCTGTTTGCCAGGTGTGACGCCATGGATTGCGTATGCTTTTTCTGTAGTCAGGATCTTCGGCGCGAAATTTAAACATAAAATAATGTTGTATTTAAGGTGTCAGAGATCGTCTTACGCTAAACTAACGCTTCGCTAAAAGAAAATTTACGCTTTACGCAAACAAAAAATTTTACGCTTACGCTTTACCAAATCTAAGCTCTATTGAATTTCTCCAAACTGAAACCTTTGCTGTCATAACACTGTAAAAATTCAGAATTGTTTGAATGTCTTATAGTGCCTTGTCCCCAAATTACATCATGGTCGTGATATGAAAAAGGTTTAGGAATAGTAACGTCAATATATTGGCCATTGCCCACTCCGAGAGTCAAAAAGGTTACGTACTTGCCTTTGTCACCTCTAAACACTCTACCGTTAGCAATCATGCCTGCAAATTCAATTTTGTCAAGATATAATTCTTTTACGTACATTCCAGGCATAAAATCTTTTGTTGACCACCAGCCATACTTTCTGTATTGAAATTGTGGTGTGTCCCAACTATCAGATTTTGAAGGAGTTACAACATTTATTCCCACACGTTTGGCTTCTGTTCTATACACCCAACGTCTATAAGAACCATGGCAATGTTTCAAGCAAGCCTTCCAAAATTTTTCTGGATTGTGTGCTTTTTGATAAGCCAATGCCCAAATCAATCTACCTAAGTTTACAGCATGAGCTCTACACAAACCAAATCCTGATAAACTTTGTAACATCTCTATGATAGCATTTTTCTTAGGATGATTGCCTAGTCTAGTTGTAAATTCTAAAATTTTTTCTTCGTTCTTTTTTGCAAAAGCTCTACGATACATATCTGCTTCATACTTGTCAATTTTTAAGACTTCTGATATTCTATCAATAGCATCGTCTTCATAAACAATAGTATCTTCCATTTTTTCTTGAGCCCAATCATGAAACATTGTTGCTTTTTTTCTGCCTGACACTGCCACTGGTCTTACTAGTGCAGTTGCAAACACACAGTCTTTCATTGACTTTGGTTGTATTGCTCTAAACAGTCTTCTCATGGCCGGAGACTCTGCTTGAGTAACTCCTAGCACATCACCTCTACAAAGTAAATCAGACGTGGCTTTGTCTTCTTCAGGATAGTCTGTTAATCTTGTACAAGGATCAACTTCTAATAACTGACTAAGTCCTCTGTTGGCCAGTATGTCAACTTTTAGGTGTTCTAAATCTTCAACTTCATTTTTGTCCAGCAGGATTTGATTTTCCGCTGTGAACAAACTTTTTGGTAATTGTCTTCCAAACATTATTATGCCTCCGCAGTGTTTTGATATACATCTTTTTTTGCCCATCAGTTTACGTTCAATCCGTTTTGCTTCTACGGGATCAACACCAACTGATTCGTATGTGAATCTGCGAGGGAGTCTACCTTTTGCACCCAAACGTTTAGCCGCTTCACGCTTAGCCGACTTATCCTTATAAAGCACGTAGTTTGATATACGAGCCGAGCGTCCGGGCCATTGTTTGAATATTCTGTTCATGACTTCTCCCTGACGATAATGGGGGAAATCAATATCAACATCAGGTAAGTCATCTCTGGTAGGATTTAAGAATCGTGCAACGGGTATGCCCCACTTCACAGGATCCACATCTGTTATGCCAAGTAGATAACAGACCAAAGACGAACCAGCCGAACCACGAGTCATATGGGTGATATCTCTCGTAATTGCTAGTATGTCACATATTTGGATGAAGTAGTCTACGAAACGTAGTTGAAGGATGATGCGAGTTTCATCAGCAAGCCTTTGCGTGTATTCTTCTGTGCCTGGACATTGCCTAATAAATCTATCGTATAGCCTTGTTATGTCGTTTAGTTCTTTGTCTTTCATTTGCCTATGTTTTTTTAGTTTGCCTGTTTTTGCCTTGAGCAATATTAATTATCTAATGTAGGAATTATAGTGGAGTTTTTTGGTGATCTCGTAGTTTGCTTTTTGGAACATTGATGTCTCTTTTGTCACATACCGATTGTATTACACAATCAACACAATCAGGTGAGCTTGATCTACAAACTAGTTTGGCATGTGTTATCAACCACATATGTGCGCCGTACTTGTATTTGTCAGGTGTAGTGTCGTTTACGGTTATACTTGCTTTTGATTCGTTAAGATTATCTGCCCAACCCAATCTCCATAATAATCTAAAAACGTGTGTGTCAACTGCTATGTGTGGTTGGCCCCAAACAAATCTCATAACAATGTCAGAACTTTTTCTACCAACTCCCGGCAATGTCATTAATTCTTTTTGTGTTTGTGGCACACGTCCATTAAAATTTTCTAACAACATTTTGCTTGTAGCAAGAATGTTTTTGCTTTTAGCATTGTGTAATCCTGCAGGTCTGATTGCTTCAATAATTTCTTCTCGAGACAATTTTATCATATCATCTGGATTGTCAGCAAGGTTAAACAACTGTCTACAAGCCACAGCCGTTCTCTTGTCTTGGCTTTGTGCAGATAGCATGACCCCTATTAAACTTGTATATGCTTTAGAATAAATTTTTGCTTTTGGTTTTTTGTTTGTGTATTGCGGATAGTTTGTACTTAATTTTTCGTACAAATATAAAATATCATTACTGTTCTTCATCCGAGTGCAGTTCGTTTAACAGTTGTCTCAGTTTTCCGCCTTCTACAGTGGCTTTAACTTTTCCAATATTATCACCTTTAGTTGGATCTGGTTCTTTAGGTTTATCAGACGACACCTTGCTTTTTTGTTTTAAGGAATCGTAGATAGTTGAAGATTGTTTTTTAAACTGTTGATATTCTTGATCCTCTGCTAGGTCTCTTATTCTCAATGTGTCAACATCAAACTCCAAATCTATTTTCATACCAACACCACTAGATGATCTTGTTTTCATAAACTGTATTTGATATCTGCCACGTTCTTTCATGGCTCTTGATGTAAATATACCAAACACGTTGTCTGCTGTTTGTATTTTACTAAGACCGCCACTAATGTGAGAATGATCAAATTCAATTTCTTCAACACTAGCTCTGTTCAACTGAGATGCTGTACACATCAGCATGTTGCTTTCTGCCGCCAAATTTCTAAGTTCTTCTGACACATACTTGTCTTTAATAAACAAATCTGCTGGACTTATTCTTTTTGATTTAGGCATCATGAGATCCAAATAGTCAATCAAGATACAATCAATTTTCTTTTTGTTTTTTAGTTCTAATTCTTTAATATAAGATTTAACGTCCAACACTGTGCTTCCACTTGGCAGATATTTGATTTGTAAGTTTCCTGATTTCTTAGCCATCATTTTTACTTTCATTTCAACATTATCAATTTCTGGAAATACTTTTCTAGTTGGAATGCCTGTGATCATGGCATCTAATCTCATAGCTGTTAACGCTTCACTTAATTCAAAACTTATGTACAATGTGTTCAAACCAGTAGTGGCCCAATTCACAGCAAGATTCTGTAAGAACAAACTTTTACCTGCACCTGATCCGCCTGCAAAAATGTTTAGTTCACCTCGGTTAAATCCTCCAAACAGTTTCTTGTCTAAATTAGCCCACCCTGTGCTGACCTGACCGTTGGAGTTTTTTAAGTTCTCCAATCTACCTTTTGGATCTGCAAAGTAGTCTGTACCCATGTCACGAGTCAAGCCAATGTTGACTGCGTCTTTAACCTTGTCTTCAACAGGAGCATAATCACCTTTTTCTAGCAAGTCTGCTGACTCAAGTATTGCACGTTCAAGTGCTTTGTGTCGGGAAAATTGTTCAAATTCATCTAGTAACCAATTGAAGTGATTTGGATCTAGATCTTTTGCTGTTTTTAGTTTGATATCGTGTTTAGCATTAACTTGTTGAACTTCTGGCAACACTTTGTATTCTTCTGAATAATCTTTTATAAATGTAGCAATCGGTTGTAACTTTCTATCAAATGATTTTGGATCAAATATATTCTGAGCTCTAGCATATGATTCTGCATCTGCCAGCATCATTTCTAAATATAGTTTTTGTACGTCGAAAGTATAATCAGCCATTATTAATTCTTCATATTATTTTATAACATTTTCCTTCTAAGATCAATTTTTAATTTACTTGATTCTGTCGCTTGTAAAATTGATTTAACAGCAAACAATTTACCATACTTTGCTACTGCTTCTGCAACATCATTTACCTCTTTGTCCCAGGTTGGAAATGATACATTCCACCCAAACTCGGTTGCTTGGCTAATTAATTTTTCTCCTGGAGCATCTCTGTCTGGGATTACAATTACCGTTCTACCTAATCCGTTTATAAGTTCTTTTTGTGTTTCATTTACTTCTGATCCTAATATACTTACACCACTAACTGCTATTGCATCAAACGGTCCTTCCGTGACTAGAACAAATTTTCTTGACCAATCTTGTGCATCCATGTTGAAAACATAACCTGGTTGTACATCTGTATAGTATTTTACTTTTTCAATATTTTCAAAAAGTCTACCTGTGAATCCTACTATGTCTCCTTTCCAATAAAACGGAATTAGTAATCTTTTATCTACGTCCCAATTCTTATTGTCCGAATACATAAAGTCGTACCAGTCTGCGCCTGTGCCTCTAGTAGAAAGATAGTTCAATAAATTGTCTAAACGTTGTTGTTGTATTTCTGATAAGCTATTAAATTTTTCTAACCAGTTTTCTAATCTCTTTGCACCAATGGGCAATTCTTTTTTGTTAAAAGAAACAAATTTTTTCCTTTCGTATTTTGTATCACCTTCTTCATGGCGCATGGCTTCTATTGCAAGTTTTCTTACAGTATCGTCTGGAACACCTATGTAACTCATAAATGTTCTCATCTTTTGAGTAAGTCTTCTTCCACTCACGTAACTAGCCTTAAAGCCACAGTTAAAACAATGATAAGACACAGTACCGTCTGCACTGGTCATTATTCCGCCACGTTTTTTCTTGTCTTGTGATTCTCCATTATGTATACAACATGGAGCATTGAAAGCAATCCAACCAGAAGGAGTTTTCTTTCGGCCCGCAGGCAACGATGTCAGAATAGTAGACTGTATCAGGTTCATAGTCTATATTTTAATGTCTATAAAGTATTTTGTCAACTATGCCGGTATTACCAGAAGCATTATCCCAAGTAAATTTTACAAATTGGTAAACGCCATTAAAATTGTAATATTTTACTCCGGAAGTTGGAAGATCAGTGATTGTAGAAACAGTAAAGAAATCTGTTGTTGATGGAGTAGTATCCATTGTTGCTAAAACTTTTAATGTGCCGCTAAAGCCCTGGGTGTAAACTGCAAATGTGTGTAAAGCGTCATTATTGTTTTGTCCTGGAAAAGATTGGATTGTACCATTGCTAACATATTTTAATGGATATTGATTAGGACTTGTTTGAGCTGTAAATGAATTTATTTCAACACTTGGATTAAATTGTGGAAATCCGCCATCTGCTAATTCAGCAGACCCGGCAGAATTGTACCCTGTATCAGAGTAGGTTACTTGATAATATGTGCTTGAACCATCAGATAAAACCTCCCTCACACTATAATCATAAAACTGAGAATCTAGTGATAGTAGGTCGCCATCTGTAATGTTAACAGAAGCAGTGCCCTTTGAAGCAAACGTAGATCCATCATCTAATGTGGTCATAGTTCTTGTAAGAACTGCTTTTTTGCTGTTTCTGTCTATTAAAGCAAATTCAAAAGTTTTTGATGTAATACTCTGGGCTTTCTGATCCTCATTCTTAAATGTGAATGTCACAGGATTAGTTGCTCCTCTAAACAATTTTAAACGTCTGTCGTACACTTTAGAATTTCTCCCGTGATAACCATTTATGTAGGCTATTACCAAATTTGTAAGTAAATACCTTTGTACTGTTTGCATATAGCATATTTAACAGTATTTATTGAATAGCATGAACGAAGTTTTTGAAACATTAGGCAAGAAATTTCCATTCTTATCGTTAGTAAGAAAGGGTGATCTAGAATTTATAGGTATAATTGCCAACCAAGACAACCAAGTCACTAGTTTCTACGATTATGGCAGAATAATGATGCCTGAAGATAAAATGAAGTATCTCAAACTTGGAGAAACATGGTGGTGGGAATCAAATAGAAAAATCCCAATTAATATTTTTTTAAAAGGGGATTGGAAGTATTTCAAATCAATATTGATTTCTTTATCAACCAAAGACATAGAAATTGTGCATGGTCCTTGTGTGCGATTAAGTGATATTGCCAAAAAACGTGTGAAACGTAGAACTATTCAACTAGTTAGAAGACCTATTTAATATACCGCAAAAAAAAAGCACGATAACCACCGTGCCATTTAATTTCAACTTTTTTCTTTTTCCAAATAGTTTGCCATTCGGGCAAGCAATTGGCTACCCATAACTTTATTTCAAATTCCGGATCCACCTTACATTTTATAGGTCTTCTTGTTTTGCGAACAAGATCAAGCTGTCTGGCTAATTCAACGCCGTAGTTCCAATCATTAGGTAGGTCTGCTGTGTGAAATTTTGGTTTTTTAGTGAGATTTTTTTTCCGGTTGTACACTAAAAGTATATTTACCTGCGAGGATTAAATTCATCTGAACTACAATTGCTTGAGCATATGCAACAGCGTGAGACTTCTTAAAAAAATAACTTCCGTCAGTAGGCTTAACCCATACTTCCTTCATTATGTCGTCCCAACTCTTGTTAACTAATTGCCTTTTTGCAGGCCGTATTATAGCCAATACCGCGGCAAGTTGTTCTATGCTGGTTGGTTGTAGTTTTGATATAATGCTGAAATGTCCATTTAAATGAAACAGTTCATCAACATAACATCTTTCATTTAGTATACGCCAATCTGGTTCTTTAATCATTAATTTAACTAACTCTTGTTCACTTTTTACGTTTTTGTAGATACTAACATTTAAACAGTCAATTTTGAAATATCCACGATCCTCGGCTTTTTTATAATCAAGACTTGCATGACCGGTAACAGGATTAGTTGGAATATTGTGAAAGTATACTCCTGTTTTATGTTTTTCAGTTTTATCTTCTTTTATTATAGTTGCTGGAGTATGTTGAAATAATTTTAAAACTTTATCTCTATCTACAAAGTCTATGTCTACATCAGGCATTAGTGTAATTTTTTCTTGTTGCGTTTAATAAAATCTTTTTTGGTTCCTGGCTTTAACAACTCAAGCACTTCTAACATTTTTTTATATCCTTTTGTCTGCTGAATTTCCGGCGACATTTCTGGCAGTATCACTTTGCCAATTGATCCATCTTTTTTGATCACGACAACACTGTCTCCAATTTCCATGTCTAAAGTATCATCAATCTCAATATTAATTCTACTCAATGTGTGCCTCCTTTGCAGTTTCTTGTACAAACAAATAATCTGCTGGATAATTTTTAAATTTATTTCGCCAAAATGCTGGATCAATATAAGTTTGTATCATTTGTAATTGTTCGTCAGTAAACGATTTTAACATTTTTTTACCTGCTTCACAACCTAGCACTATCCATGGCGATATTTTTCCTGATTGTATGTGCTGTACACTTCTGCTGGTATTAACCAAACGAAAGTAATCAGACCATTGTACATTTTGTTCCTGTGCCCAATCCATCATTGTTGCAATTGATCTTCTTAGTGCGGCTTCTACAGGTTCAGTCTTAAGTGTATCCTTTAAGTATTGTTCATACAAATCATCTCTGCTCCAGTGGTCCAGTTTTACTTTTGAAAGTATTACGTAGTCAATATATTTTTCTGGATACAAAGGACCAGTGTGCATCATGTAACGACCAAATTTGACAAAAGCATTGTAGTAAGAACTGTTGCAGAAGTCATCATATGTTTTTGTTTTTGTATGCCGTTGATGTATTTCATAAAATCTTTGAAAAACAATAAATCCGTTTTGCACCCATTTCTCATCTTTTTGTAGATGTCTTCTTTTTGGTTCACACATATGCACTTGTAAAGTTCTCTCTCTTTGAAAACTTTTATTACAGTAAGTGCATTTAAAACTATTCGATACCATGTGCCTCTAATAATTCTTCAAGCTCTCTATCAGTTATAATTTTATCTAGCGTCTCTAGATCTTTTTCTTTTGCTGTAGGAAATATTAATTGTAGTTGCTTTAAACTTTTATTTGGCACACGCTTCATTGGTTTTATCCATGGATGAAATTGCTGTTTTAAGCCACCACACATTGCAGTCAACATCCAGCACATTTTTTTGTGTTTGCTAGATAATGTGAACAAGTGTTTGTTAACGCATTCGTTAATCATTTCAACATAGTGTTCTTGATAAAACTTATCTCCTGAAACACTAGAAGCATATCGCATGATCATATAAGGACTGTATAAAGATCTTTCTTTGTCGTCAATACGATCCCAATAATCTTTGTTCCTGTAATCGATTGCCTTCAAGCCATTTCTTAACTCGAAAAATTTTCTATTTGTACTCTTTGCCTTCATATATTAACCTAAATTTTGTTGCGTGTTTGTAATCTTTAAATCCTATTTTTACATACTGATGCATAAATTTTATTGTTGTTAGTTCTATTTTATACTCTTTAATTGTATCAAGCAAGTTTGGAAAAAAATCTTTTTCCATCCATACCGGCTCTTTTATATTTTTTCCTGTGTCAAGCATCATTACTGGTGCTTTTACTTTGACAAATTTGCTGTTTAATTTTTTTTTAGAAGCATTGACCATAGTCTAATTGCTCACATTGTCTCGAGATGTCTTTTACAAAATATGCACACTGAGGATCTGGACCATCGGATAACGGCACTGCTAATAACTGTCCTGCTTTAATTTTTGGAAAGTACCACTTAACTTCTGTGTAAATGTCAACTATATCCACATTTAAAAATTCTGGATGTCCACCAGTTAGTGGGTTGAATAAGAAAGCATCAAAGCCTCGGTCATTCAAACTTGTAATTGGCAAAACATGAAGTTCTCCTTGTTCTGCTTCACCTATGACCATTTTCCAATCAAGAGGCATTGAAATTTTATATTTGCCAATTTGTAAAACTGCCGCTGGTGCGTTAAAACTTTCTAAAAATATTAGAGGTATGTAAAAGTAGTCAGGATTGGTTGGATCTGAATTATCTAATACAGCAAACCGCATTTTTTCATCAACCCACTCAGGTATTTTTTCTAGTTTGTATGTTTCGTTATCCAGTGAAAGAATTTTCATAATTTATCTTTTCTATATTATACGGGTAATTTGCCTCTTTGTAAAACTTTTTTCTTTGTGTTAGGTGTCTTTTTGCAAATTTGCAACTGCTTGTTATATCCCATATTTCTACGTGATCCTTGTCTTTTGCTTTTCTTATACCACGTCCTATTGATTGAATTACTCGTACAAATGATTTTCCTGGTTCTATGAGAACAAGATTAAAAATACGAGGAATATTAATGCCAACACTGGCAACTCCATATGTGGCAATAATAATTTTATTCGTTGCTGTAGATACTTCATCATATTGTTCCTTTCTGTCGGGGTTTTTGGTTGATCCTGATATAAAAACTGAGCCAGGTAATTTTTTCTTTAGGGTTTCACCTGCACTTATTCTATCAACAAGTATAAGGGTGTTTCCTGCACTTGATATTGATTTAATAGTTTGTGCAACAAAAGACATTCTCCGATCATCAGTTGTAAGCCATTTTAGTTCTTCTTGATAGTTTGTAAACATTTTTGTTTCAATTGTTTGTATAATATTAACATTACAATTGGCAAGTACACCTTTGTCTTGCAGTGTCTTGGCCGCAATTTTGTTAACTACTTCGCCGATGGAACATTTGATTCCCATAAATTCAAAATCTGCTTTTGGCACTGTGCCTGTAAGGCCCCAACGTATACCACAATGTGCAAAAGGCCCGGTCAACATTCTTTTTAAAACATCTGCTTTAGCCATGTGTACTTCATCGATTATAATTGTATTAATACCTTTTATTGCTTCTAAAAAATCTGCTGTGTGATCGTCTTTGCTTTTCTTTTCTAGTATATTCAATGATTGCCAAGTGGCAATTGTGTTGTATCTGCCTAATTCTTTTCTATCACCGTAATAAACACCTGTGTCTAAATTACAAGCAACAAAGTCTTCTTCTGTTTGTGTAACTAGACTTTTGTTTGGAACAATAGTAAGTGTTCGACCATATGGTTCGACTAACTGGCACAGTGCCGCTGTAATAATGGTCTTGCCTGCACCAGTTGCGATCTCTTGAATACATTGTGGATTCTCAATAAATTTATTAATTGTTTCAACTTGATAATCTCTTAACACAATTGGTTGTCCATCACATGGGTGTCCTTTGGGCCAGTTTATATTACTGAGATAATCTTTATCTATTTTATTAAACTCAAAATTGTGTTTTGTTCTTTGATCTTCAAAATCAACATACACTCCGCCGTCTTCTAGAATTGGCAAAATTTGATCAACCAGGCTCAAATAAGTTGTGCCTCCTAGTCCAAAAAATGCAATCTTGCCATCCCATCGTCCAAGTTTTACTGCTGGTAAATGTCTTGCATATGGAACTTCATATTTAAATTTGTTGGAAAGTCTTTTACGCCATTCCAAGGATAAATTTTCAAATTTAACGTTTACTTCGTCTTTGATTACTAGTTTGCATGAACTCATAGTTTTTTTATAGCACGATCCTTCCACTGGTAACTTAAAGGTTGTGATGTACTATAATACAACTTTTTTGGAAGATTATCAAGTAGTCTTTTCATTCTTTCTCCGCCTGTATGGTAAAATCCTCCACCTATTGCAGTAAGCGAACACTTAAATTTAATATTTGCACGCATTAGTGATCTAGTTAATTTATTCCTTACAAAATAAACTTTAGTGTGTTGGTCTATTGTTTTAAAACTTTTACTCATTTGATATAAGTCGTAGGCATTTTGCCATACTGAATCTGCCATTTTATAAGGTTTGTTTTGTAAACCACCCTGATCAAGTTTTGTTGCCCATTTTTCGTCACTGTTTTTGTCTTTCCATTTTTTTGGTTCTTTTAATTCAAAACTAAAACCAAAGTTTTTACCTTCGTCAAATCCGTGCTTTTTAAAACATTCGAACCAGTCGTGCATGTCTATTGTATCTTCTATATTGTCTGTTATATCTCCAGACACAGGCATTACTAAAGGAAAACAATTTAGTTCTAATAGTCCTGCAACAATATTATCACGAGTGTATGTGTTTTTATCTATCCACAATGCAGTATTGTTGTTGTGAGCAATTTTATTTGCAATTTGTGTGTTTGAGTTTACTTCAATGGCACCCTGTTCAATTGCAAAGTTTTTTAAACTATCAAGTTGTAAAATTGTTTTTTGATCTGCAAAATTCGTATTCCAGTAATCTAATAATTGGCCATTTACATTTTTCAAAACAATCTTGTTGTTTTTAATTGTTGCATCTGGTTTTTTATATTGTATTTTTAATTTTTTAATTTCTTCGTATTCTTCTATTAAATTTTCATCTGTAAAAGTAAAGTCATATCTAATACCTATAAGTGTTACGTAGTATGCAGTCACATCTGATTTGGTCACTGTCCAAGTTTTATTTTCTCCATCGTACAAAAAATATCCTTCAGGCAAGTTTTTGCCTTTTAAGGTACGTATTAAAGTAACTAACTTTTTGTTATAAGGAAATTTCATAATTAATTTTTCGCCATCATCATCCAATTCAGATTCTATAGTTTTTGCAGAATTTATTATTCTAAATGGATGTGCAAATTTTGGGTCATCAGTTAATGATTTAAGGTCTATGCCATACTTTAAAAATTTTGTAAGGTATCTTTTAACAAAAAAAGTTGCTAATTTTGCCTGTCTTTCTGTCCATGGATATTGTGCTTCGGCTAATGATGTTATTGTTTTACGGTCCATGCTGTGAGGAGCCACTGACCCTATGGTCCACGCCCATTCATTATAGGCTAGTATTTTAATTGCTTCGTTAATGGTTTTTGGCATGTTGTCAGTCATATAGTGGTGTTATATTAAACTCCGTTATTACGATAATTACTAGTATAACACAACTGGTAAACTTGTCAATTGATATGAAGAAAAAACTTAAAAATACTAGAAGATCAATCAAATTTAGAGTGAAGAATGCTCTAAAAAAGAGACAACATATAAAGATATACAGACCAACTTTACCAGTAACACAGAGCTGGTTTAGAACCCTTAACAGGGGCCTTTTTAGTGGTAGACTAGTTGAACCTGAACTGTTTGTTAAACGACTTGTAGGCGATTGGGGCAGATGTGTTGCTAATTGGGACAATAGGAAAGCAAGAAGAGGAACCTATGACCAAAGAGTTATTCCATATGCAAAAGCAGATATAGAATATAGATTAGAACTGCATTGCAAATTTCCAAATTGGAAAGACTTTATTGAAACACTAGCTCATGAAATGGTGCACTTATATCAAATGCAGGTCATGGAAGATCCTTATTCAAATCACAATCACAACTTTTACAGTTTTAGATCTAGATTTAAACAGTTTGGTTTAACACTGTATCGTTAAATTCTTTGTAAGAAATAGTTTTACTGTTTCCTAAATCTGTACCTGTTTGTAAATTATTTAAAAATTCAGGTGGATTGTCATGTACTATTGTAAAATTGCAATAAGGTCTTTGTTTTATAAATCTTCTAAATTGTTTTAACCATCCATCAAAAATTGCATCGTCGTGCCTCTCTCCGTAATTAGAAGTATCCTGGTATATGTTGTTTAATTTGTCTTTGCCATATTCTCTAAAGTCAAAACCTAAGAGATATAAATTTTTATGTCCGTGGACTGTAGCGGTCCAAATTGCTTGATTGCCTGATATTACGTGTGGGTTGTTAGGTATTAGGTGTAACATTTTTTTACTGTATCTTCTATTCACTTCCAAAGAAGGCGCATAATGAATACATTTTTTTCCAACTTCATTTTGACACATTTCTAATGTAATTTTTGAATCAACACTAAAGATAAAATCTGGAATAAAATCTCTGTATAATGCATTACAGCCGTAAGTTTGTCCGGTATTTTTTAACTTGCTTAGATCAAACTTTTTCCTAGAAGGTCCATTTCCTATTATGTAAGCGTGTCCTCTTGGCACAGCATTTACCTTATCTTTAACAAACTCTTTTTCAAAGACACGTTCTCCTTTCTTTATTATTGTGTTAAGAATTATAGTTTCTCCTTTATAAGGAGTCCATTCGATAGGTTCAATTTTTTCCATCTAAATATTTTTCCTTTATTCGATTACGTATTCTTTCCCATGGTGTGCCTTCTTTAATTTCGTCAGTCCACCATTCTGTGTATGCTAATTCTTGTGTCCACAACTCTCTGTCAGGAATAAGTGGTCTTGACATAGTTGAGTAATCTGGATTGCCAACATTGTATGACAAACTTGATTTAGAAACAAATACAGGTACACCGTTGAATACTGATTGCATAGCAGGATTTGAACTATGGTTTACAACTGCCCATGCATTGTCCAATTGTTTTACAAAGTCTGTATCATCATAGGTGTTTGTGTCTCTTCTTGGCATTTGTGTTTCAACTCCAGCCATTTTAATTGAAATAGGATTTCTTGGGTGTGGTCTAATTATAATTTTTTTGTCAGTTACCTTTTTAATTGCTGTGACTTGTTCTAGTAACCAGTTGTTCATCTTTGGAAGGTCACGCCACTGTTCACTGCTGTCATGTTGTCCACAAATTATTATATTGTCACCTCTGCGTTTCCAGGGTTTTAAGTCAATGTTAAACTTTTTCCATCTTGACTCAAAGTGTGGAGCAACTGCAAAATCAGCATCACGATTCACACCGTTAATTCCAATCTTCCAGGTAAAATTTCTTTTGATACCACCAACCTCTAAAACCACTACAGGTTTTTTAAGTGCTTGAAATTCTTTCCAAATTTGTAAGTTGTTACGCATTCTACCCTGCCATAACACACTCCATATGACGGCAACATCTGTATTGTGATCGTGCTTATTAATTTGGAAATCTTCATTTTTATTTTTTAAATTTTCAATGAAAGCATCAAACACAGGTTTTGAATTTAAACTTCCGTATGCTGGAAAAACACTTATCTTCATATTTTGATTAGTTGCCTATTTTACCTTTCGCAACTTTACTTACGATGTCATTAGCTTGTTTAGGATCAAACTTGATACCACCAAACGGATCGTAGTTTTCTACGTTTTTCCAGTATCCTTCTTCTCTTTGTATTCTCAAATCACTTCGAGAACTTTTGCCTTTAATTTTTCTTTTGCCTTTCATATGGTCAATGTATTCACCTAACACACTGTTAATAAAGACATGGTGCCCTTTTGCACCAGCACCCTTGCCAATGTCAACTCCGTCATTTGGTGCAACTCTTTTTAATATCTGCCAAAAAAGATAACTGTCGTGCCATTCCAACTCTTTAAAAATAGTGTCCTTGTTGTAAAGATCTGTCCATGTTTTCATAAACTGATTAATTTTTGAATGCCTTCTATTGTAACATACCCAACCGCATTCTGGATATTTTTCACCTCTCCCTAAAAAATTTACTAGTTTGTCTTTAGGCAATAAGTCTGTAACAAATTTTTCAGTTATTGGTTTGAAAGTAAATGTATCTGCGTCAAGCCATAGTATGTAATCAACATCGATGTTTTTAATTGCATGATCTACTGCAAAAGTTTTATGACTAAATCGCACAGCGTCCCATAGATAACTGCCTTTGCCCTTGTCGTTTTTTCCTGCATTAGGATTTCGTCTAACACCTCCAGCAATCTCATTTACTTCGCCGTTAGCAACCGGATCATTTTTATACTTGTTTTTAAATCTTACAAGGTCTGGATTAGCATCTTCAATATTGACATATTCAATTTTATTGTGTTTTAAATTAGGAGTAGGTCCTTCGTGATAAGCAGTAATCTTAACATCGTTAGGCCAAAACTTTATGTGACTTTGTAACATCCTTTCCGCATAAGCATTCCATCTGTTTGGTGGAAAGGTTGTAATTACTCTAAGTGTACTCATCAAATTATTTAATAGTTTTTAACATCAAACTTATCAAACCAGGTTGCCCAAATCATGTCAATACTTGCTCTTTTACCAGTTTTTTGATTCAATTGGTGCGGCATTTCTTTTCCTGTTTTTGTTTGATAAAACTTTTTTAGGTTATTATCTTTGTTCATCCAATAGGCCATTGGCGCAGTCCACCCAGTCTTTTCCTTGCCAATAATAAATTTAGGCAAGTGATCTATATATGCTCTCCTGCTCATATTTTTTAATTCAAATTTATTATCAAGTTTTTTTTTACCAAAAAACTGTGATAGTTTATGTAATGAATGCATTGACATACAATACTTCATAAAAGTTTTTGAAGCCAATGGGTAACGTCCTTCCATACTGTATGCCATTCCAAATTTGTCATTTCTTATAAGAAACTCTTCAGGACATACTGTTGCAAGTTCTAAACAACAAAAACTGTTTAAAGGATCTGCAGGATTGTACATATCACTTCCAAATGTTTTTAAAAATTCTTCTAAAACTTCTTCTTTTGAATATTTGTTTTTGTTTACACTAGCAGTTGGTTTTTGTCCTAGTACTAGATATCGGCAAATGTCTTTCCAGTTCTTAATTTTAATTTTTCCTTGTTTAATTTCCATCATAAATCTTCTATGCCTTGGGTACCCGCAAAGCAACTCGTCGCCAAGATCTCCAGCCATTGTAATTTTGACATTATCTTCTCGCATTACTTTATTTGTGTAGATATTAGCAGGCAAGCTAGGACTTCTAATTAATTGCTCAAATGACTCTACTGATTTGTCCCAATATTCAAGATAAATTTCAGGAGTTATTGTAACTTGTCTGTGATTGTATCCTGCATGATCAGCCAACATTTTTGCAGTTCGAGAATCTGAATTATAGTCTTCATCTACTATATTAGGATCCGGGTCAAATCCATTTGTGTATGAATTAACTTCTCCGTGAATTGCTTTTAATTCATTAGATATCATACTTGAATCCATTCCGCCACTTAGAAACAAGCCAATTTTTTTATCGCCAATACTGCATCTACGAACAGCATCTTGCACTTGTTGTTTAAATTCTTTAGGATTGTAACTGTGATTATTAATTGGCAATATATTTTCTCTGGTGATTGTTAAAATTTTTTTACTTACAACTCCGTAAATAATTGTTTCGCCTGGTAAAAGTTTTTTGATGTTACTGAAAAAAGTATTTCTTAAAGGATTCACAGTCATGTAATGGAAAATACTGTGGGCCATTTTATCTAATATGCGAGATCCAGGCACTTTGTCTAGCATACCTTTTATTTCAGAACCAAAAACAAGTCCTTCTTTTACTTCTGCATAAAATACAGGTTTAATGCCTGCATGGTCTCTGCTTAAAATAAGTTGTTGTTTTTGTATATCGTAATAAGCAAACCCGTGCATTGAATCTAATTCATTTACAAAAGTGCTACCAAAGTTATCAAGACCCCAAGCAAGTAATTCTGTATCGCATTTGGTCTTTGGAGTAAAACTGTTTTTATACTTTTCTAGCAGTTCATAGTAATTAAAAATTTCACCATTGTATACTAATATGTTTCCTTTGGGTGTTTTCCAAGGCTGTCTAGCCTGACTAGGTTCTCCCATAATACTCAATAAGTTATGTCCCAACGTAACCTTATCATTGTTCCAAATATCAGAACCGTCAGGTCCTCTATGTTTGCAGATGTCAATGTACTTTGTTATAAAGTCTCTATCAACAGCAGTTATTCCGTATATTCCACACATTATTTTCCTTTAAAATATTTGTCAATTTTGTTTTCTTCATTCTGATGTTTTTCATAATCAGGCATTGGATCTTTTTTTGTTGTAATCTGTTGCCATTGTTTCGCCCATTCTCCGTTGAACTTTACCCATTCCTCCGTGCCTTCTTCGTTGTCTGACTTTATTGCGTCTTCAGGACACTCAGGTTCGCATACGCCACAATCAATACATTCATCTGGATTAATGACCAGCATATTTTCTCCTTCATAGAAACAGTCAACAGGACAAACTTCTACACAACTTGTATGTTTACATAGAATACATTTGTCGTTAACAATGTATGTCATTACAAACCTAATATGGATTTAAATCTTTTATAAACTGTGCCGTCTTTGATTTCTTTAATGCTCCACATCTTGTATCCTAAATCATGCAACCATTGCGTTCTATCAGGCATTTCTGGAGTTTCAATCTTTGTTAAATCTTTATTTGCTACAGGCCAACAAAGTGCAAGATCGCTAGTACAAAAGGTAGGAATCCCCCTAATGCAGGAGTCAGTTGAGGCAGTAGAATTGTGAGTAACAACAGCATGGCAATTAGTTATTGCTTGTTGGAAATGAAATCTATAGTGCTTTTTCTCATCTCCTTTAAAATGTTTTTCTCCAATATGCACATCAACATCACTTGGAAATTCGTTACGTCTCTGTTCAATGTTAGCAACATTATTTGGATGTGGTCGAACAATAAACTTTCTTTTTGTAAGTGGCCTTAATTTTTTATACACGTCTTTAAACCAATCTATTGGATCTAGTTCGTTCATGCTCCAGTTGTCTTTTGGTTGTAAAACAAACAATATAGGATCTTCTAAATTTGATTTTCTCCACTCTTCGTGTTTAACATTGAAAAGTTTTTTCATCATTTCCCATCTATCAGAGGGTGAATTATTTGATAAAAAGTTTCCGTTATTCATAGGAGTGTTTAAAGCAACTCTAAAATGGTGATCTGGTGATGTAGAAACATTGCCAAAGCTAGACAGCACTCCGCCATCAAAAGTAATAACGTGTGTACCTTTTTTCTTTGCTCTTTCAACTAGATCTAATCTTCTTCCTTTGGTGTGATGTCTTTGATTTGTACCACCGTAACCAAACATTACGGCTATAGGTGCTGTTGGTTCCATTTCATTTTCTACAGTTGGGCCAGTTAACCTTTCGTTTACAATTACTGGTTCGTCTCCAGCCGCTTTGACTCCTTCAGCCATTTGATACAGTAGCTCATAACTGTTGCCTCTTCTACGATCTTTAACTGTTCTTCTAAATATTTCAACCTTCATTTTTATTTACAAATACTAATTCTAGCATTGCCTTTAATCTTTTTCTATTGATGAAAACATAATTATCTTTGCTCATTTTAGCACACATTTCTCTTATGTCGTTAAAATTGTCTTCGTAACTTCCGGTTAATCCTAGCTCCACTTCTGTTGCCCATACTTTAAATTTTATCTTTTTATCTAACATTTCATTTGCAAACTCTTTCCAAAATCCTTCAATGTCTGTTTTTACTATGTCCAATTCTTGTAGATTTTTTTCCTGCATCAAAGTTTCAAGATTTTTAAATTTTACATCAACACTTTGTTTTGTGCCAGTAGGATCAAAGGCACTAAAACTTTTTGTGTGTGCTTGAACCGGAGCAAATTTGTCAGTGTTATTCATTTTAATTGCTTTATAATAAAACTTTCTTGTTCCATTAGTTGGAGCATAGCCAATTGCAGTATAGTTTATTTTTTTATTGATCCTTTTATTCCATTCTTTCCATGACGCAACTTTGTACTTTTCTACAATTTCTTGTTGAATATTTTTTAATTCTTTTTTGCCACTTGCTTTTATAATGCCATATATATTTGTTTGTGTCCACGGAGTAGGATCAAAAAGTTCAACTTCTAAGTTAGGATTATCAGTTAGTAAAAGTTTTTCAAAGCCAACATCACCTCCAACACCAAAACTCATAACGCTACTAGATTTTAAAACAATTTCTTTTGGTAAAAAATAATTTCTATAACGCTTAAAATTGTGCTTTGTTGGAGCAATCTCTTTTTCTAGTATTCTTATTTTTTCTACTATTTCTTTATGTTCGGGTTTTAATCTATCAGCCATGTAATATATTCCATGCAACTCCTTTTTGCATTTCTTCCATTGTAAAATTATTATACGCTAAATTGGAAAACAATGCAATCCTATCTTCATATTTTGGAGTTTCAATTTTACTAAAATCAGTTTCTGAAATTGGTAAAGCCGCACTGTTGTCTGTGTCACAGAACACAGGTACTCCATTAGTTAGACTCGCAATCATAGTGTTGCTGTTATAAAGCACTGTTGCAAAATAGTCATTCCAATTGATTAATCCTTGGTGGTTCGTGGGCTTATCAATTTTTACAGTGGCGCCAACATGGTCAACTGCAATTGTTGGATTGTATGGCTTTTCTCTAATGTCAATTTCTCTATCTGTGCTATTTTTTAATGTTTTTATTGTATCATCTAACCAACTTTGTGCATTGAAATGATTTGCTACTGCATTTGTAGGAGGCAAAACTAAAATTTTCTTTCCTGCTTTGTTCCACGGTTTTAAATCTCTTTTGAAATATTTTTCATATCGATCAGGTTTATCTGTTATCATTTTGTTTTGACAGTGTGCATTCTTTGTAATTCGCAACCAGTGAGGTTTATCATGAGCATTTGTAAAATAGCCATGGTCCATAAAATAAAAATCACGATTTTCTTTCTCACACCATTTATATACTTCACCGGATCCTGCAAGAATTCCGTACATTACTAAATGTTCAGGAGGCAATTCTTTAAGGTCTCTAAAGTTATAAATTTTGTATTCGCCTGGAGTGCCTTTTACAAAGGATTCTACATATCTTTGTGTTCGTGGTTTAGTTGTATGAATACCAGCAACGTTTATCATTCTTTTATCCCTGCCTCTTCCATTGAGTTTTTTAAATATGTCCATTGTAAATCAAACTTAAACAAGTCATTTAGCCGTTTTACTCCCGGGGGCTTTTTCCCATCAATCAACTCTTCTTCTTTTATATCAGGACAACGTGTAGTAAACGGCAGGTCCAAATGATGTGCTAGTACTGGATAAACTTTTTTACCTAGCATAGTATCTCTTTGAAATTCTAAAATTCTTGTGCCTGATTGGCACCATAATAAATTTGTAAGGCCAGCGCCATGTGGTGCAATTATAGATTTTGCTTCTGCAAAAATTTGCATTTGTTTTCCTATAGGTAATTTTTCTAGTTGAACAAATTCCCAACCTTTTAATTTCATAAACAGTGCTTGTTCGTTTTGTATATGTCTTGCTACAGCATTTTTTCTACTGATCCATAACTTCCTAAATGGTTTTACTTTAATTTTTGGTGAAAATTTGTGTCTTAGCCATCGCACCATGTCAGCATTTGTGATACCGTCATGAACGTTGCTCATTGATGGCACTAGTAAATGTTTGAACGCCCAAGTTTCACCTCTGGGCATTACATAATATTTTAAATTAGGAAAACAATGCTTGGCAACTTTATCAAAATAGGCACTTCTATTTGGCAATATTGGAACAATTGATTGCCAACTACGGCCATATCTTTTTTCTATCAATCTAAATTTTGATATTAAATCTATCCATATGTGCCATGGATTGCCTGCACTTTCTTTATCAATTGGCAACCACACATAGGTATCCTGTTCGTTAAACGTCTTTGAAACTTCAGGAATTTTTAGGTCAATGTGGCTTCTATTTTTTTGATTCCATGGCATGCTCCACAGGCCGTGTTTGTATGGTTTGGCCTTAAACTTAGATAGTATTGGCCAAATATGATCACTAATAATTTCATTATCTTCTGTGTGCAAGAGTGGCAACGTATGCGCTTTTACATTATTAAATTCTATCATAAAAGTTGGCGGACTACTAAAAACTCTAAAAGGTTGGTCTTTGTGGTAATCTACTTTGTAAACATCACCATTATCAATTTTGTCACCGCGCTTAAGAAACCAGTTTTTACTTTCAATTATTTTTGTGAGTGAACTCATCAACAGTAATTATCGTGCATTGCCACACCCTATTAAATAACAGCATGGACCAATTCACAGAGCGTTATGGCTCAAATAATTTTAAACGTGGCTATATACCAGAACCTTTTGGTAAAGATCAATACATCACAGATCCGTTTGAAAAACTAGATTATACAGCAAACAGTTATATCCAATGGGATAACTTTAAGGACTGTCAAATTAAAAGCAACAAATATGATTATCGAATTCTTATCAGTGGTGGTGACACTGTGTATGGCAAGGACAAATGGCCTTTTGCAGTTTTTAAAGCACTTGTTGAAAAAGAATTAAAAAATCAAATACCGTCACTTAAACGGGTGGCAATTTTTAATCTTAGTTTACCTGGTGCTGACAATGATTGGACTGCAAAATCAATCATGAATGCATATCATATTTTACATCCTGACTTTGTTTGTGCAGTATGGCAACCAGGACAGAATCAATATGAATTTGAAAAGTTGCAATATATGATGGATTGTTTCTTCTTAATGATTCAAAGAAAATACAACGCATTGAATAAACAAGATTCAAAGCAAAGAACAATAGACTATAATCCATTAATGGCCGATGACCCATTGAGAGATTATAGTACTAAAGTATTCAAATACGTAGTAGGACACATTAAGAGATTAAAAAATTTACACTTCAGTAAAGAATTGCCAGCAAAAAAACAAATAAAATTAATTGATGATGATGGAAAAAATTGTGTAATTAATGATCCTTTATTGTTTGCAAGACATTTAAAAGATTATCATATAAAACAAAAAAGAAGAAAGTGTTATGCTTTTAATGGCACATGGAGTGTAGATGAAGATCTAGTTAGAAAGGTGCAAACAAAATAAATGAAGATATTCTCAAATGGTTGTAGTTTTTTAGGGCCAAGACCAAAAGATGGCATAGAAACATATACTACTAAAGTGATTGCAGACAACTGGCAAGTTCCATTAATTGATTCAGCCGCAGGTGGTAGAGGTAACGATAGAATATGCTTTACAACAAAATTATTTTTTGCACAAAATAAAGAAAAGTTTTTTGCTATTATTGGGTGGAGCAGTGCTGAACGAATGGATTATGTAACGAATGACGGATGGAAAGCAGGACGTTTTCCTTGGAGTAAAACAACTTGGCGTACTTGGAAAGTACAAGAACCAACTGCATTAAGATTTGTAATGAAACAAAAAGGATACGATATTGAAATGACTTCTGCAAAAAGAATTGTAACACAGGTTTTAGATTTACAAAACTTTTTTAAGTTGAACGATATAGAGTATGTAATGTACAATTCACTTAAACAAAATTGGGGATTAACAAATCCTGATATGAAAATACTATACGATCAAATAGATAAAAAAAGATATTTTAAAATTGATTATTCTCAGCAGGAATACATTCACAAACACGGTTATATAAGTTCAAAAAATGATCCGCACCCAAATACACAAGGGCACACACTATGGGCAAAACAACTAATGGAGTTTATTGATGCTAACAATTTACGCACCAAGTAATAAACCACAGAGTAAATGTTGGGAAGTTTTTAAAGGCATACAAACAAGCTGGCCATCTGCAGTAAAAATTGCAGACAACAGTTTGCCTTACTATCTAAACGACGACAACGACTCTATGTTTTGGGGTCTTGTCAATAATAACACTAATCTTATACATCAAATTGCAGAACGCGGACAAACTTATTGGTTTACAGATACTCCGTATTTTGGAAGATTTGACAACAACAATTTACAACCCAACAATCATTATTGGAGATTTTGTAAGGACAATATCCATACAACAAAAATTTTAGATTGTGACTCTGATAGATTTAAAAAATTTAATATTACTGTTAAAGAACATAATCCGGGAAAAGAATATATTTTAATTTGTCCTAGTAGTGCAGGAGTTCATTTGTATCTTGGAGTGCCAAATTGGCTTGATGAGACAATCAAAGAAATAAAAAAACACACAGATCGTCCAATTAAGATTAGAAATAAACCAAGAGGAAAAGGAACCAGTGGTCCTGCTGTAGCTACCATACCCTTAGCAGAAGATCTAAAAAATGCTTACTGTTGTGTGACAAGTTGTAGTATTAGTGCTGTTGAATCTTTAGCGACAGGAATTCCTGTTATATGTAGCACAAGAAGTTTTGCTTCGCCAATTGCAGAAACAAATCTAAATAATATAGAAAAACCTCTTTATCATGAACCTACAAAATGGCTGAACAGTTTGGCTTATCAACAATTTACGCCAGAAGAATATGCAAACGGCACTGCTATATCAATTTTAAAAAATTTTAAGATTATCTAATATTTACAAAGTAAGTCTAGTCTTTTTCCAGTCTCGGGGTCAAATTCTAATCTCACATTTAATAATTTTGTACCGGCTTTGTTTTTTTTAGGATTTTTTAGTTGCCAATTTAATTTCCTCTTACACAAAAGCATATAATTTGGCGATATAGTAACATCGTGTCCGTCAATCATAATTGATACGTTAGTACGATCTGTGCGTTGTAAAAAGAAGTATGTACCATACCATGTGTCATCGTTTTCTCTATAATCCGCATGGATTTCTTCACACCAGGACAACATGGTTACGTCATTGTTTACTAAAAATTGTTCCCAAGCACCATATGTTGGCTTGCCCCAATGTTCGTATAAGGCATCGTATTTGTTAGGCTCTATAGGATGTGTGCATTTAATAAATTTATCTGTTTTTGGAGCAGTTTCTATTCTACCTAGTATTGGTGTTGTGTAACTCATATTTTTTTAACCTACAGATCCTTCCATGCTTATTTCTAGCAGTTTATTTGCTTCTGCGGCAAACTCCATTGGTAATTTTTGAAATACTTCTTTACAAAAGCCACTAACCAACATATTAATTGTGTCTTCAGTTGGTATGCCTCTTTGCATACAGTAAAACATCTGCTCGTCACTCAACTTGCTTGTGGTTGCTTCGTGTTCACAAGTTGAACTGCTGTTTCTATTTGATATCACAGGCACAGTTGAAGCACTACATCCTGATCCCATCATTAAACTGTCACACTGAGTAAAGTTTCTACTGTTGGTTGCCCGTTTCATTATCTTTACTTCTCCACGATAGGTGTTGGCACTTTTGCCTGCACTTATACCTTTTGATATGATTGTGCTTTTGGTGTTTTTGCCTATGTGTATCATTTTGGTTCCTGTGTCTGCTTGTTGTCTACCATTGGTCAAAGCCACACTGTAAAATTCTCCCACACTGTGATCACCCATTAAAATACAACTTGGATACTTCCAAGTCAATCTAGATCCTGTTTCAAACTGTGTCCAAGTTATCTTACTGTGTTTTCCTATGCACTTGCCACGTTTGGTAACAAAGTTGTAGATACCACCTTTGCCTGTGATAGGATCTCCAGGATACCAATTCTGTATAGTTGAATACTTTATTTCTGCATTATCCAACGCAACCAATTCAACATTGGCGGCATGCAATTGATTCTCATCTCTCATAGGTGCTGTACACCCTTCAAGGTAACTGACATAACTGTCTCTTTCTGCTATGATAAGTGTTCTTTCAAATTGTCCTGTGTTGGCCGCATTTATTCTAAAGTATGTTGATAATTCCATTGGGCATCTTACTCCTGGTGGAATATACACAAAGGATCCGTCTGTGAACACTGCACTGTTTAAGGCCGCAAAACTATGGTCACTGATCGGGATTACCGAACCCAAATACTTTTTTACTAGTTTAGGATGGTTCTGCACTGCTTCACTAAAACTGCAAAAGATGATTCCCATCTTTTTTAATTCATCTGAAAAGGTTGTAGCGACTGATACAGAATCAAATACAGCGTCAACAGCCACTCCAGCAAGTTTTGATCTTTCATGTAAAGGTATTCCTAGTCTTTCAAAATCCTTCTTGATCTCAGGATCAACTTCATCATATGATGCAGGGCCTTTTTTTGGTGCTGAGTAATAACTCATTGCTTGATAGTCAATGGGCTCAATGTCTAGGTTGGCCCAATTAGGTTTTTTTAAAATTTTCCATCTGTCAAATGCTTTTAGTCTAAAATTTAACAACCATTTAGGTTCTTTTTTAATTTTACTAATTTGTCTTACAGTATTTTCGTTAAGTCCAGGGGGTAAAGTTTCAGATTCTACGTTCGTAGTAAATCCTGCTTCATATTTTTTGTCTAGAGTTTTTTGAAGTACGTCCTGCATTATACTTTTTTAATAGGAAACATTTTGTATTGTCTGTCTGTAACTTCAGCAATGATGTTTATGCTTAATCTTTCTGTCTCAGAATTTAATCTTGGAGTCACTCCATGCACAGCTCTATTTGTGTTTAAGAACATTACAAAACAATTTGGCTTATATTTTATAGTTTTAACAACTTCTCTTTTTGTTTTTTCTAACAGTTCTCTACCGTTTTGTCTTGATACTTCAAACACAGGATCAGATTTGTAAATTACAAAATCTCCACCTTCTGCTTTATCTTCAGGTTTACGCATATACAATAGTCCTGCATAAATTTCAACAGGATTATCCAAATGATCAGTTCTTGTTGTTTCTTTTACTGGATTATGTATAACAAATTGTGTTTCAGTAACAACTTTGCTTTCTCCCGAACCTCTTACAGCAACTTTTTGTTGTTTTAAAAAGTCTATATGTTGTATATGTTTTTCAAACAAATTTAAAACCTTACTATAATATTCTTGGGAGGTATGAGCTTTAAAAAAGTTTTCCCAGTCTTCAGATACAGGCACAATTTTTTTATTCAATACATCATTAGACATATATCTAAAAGTGTGTCCGCCGATAATTTCAAGTTTGTCTTTTATTTCCTGTACTGGCCAATTGTTGTATAATTTTTTATATACGTCTTCGGGTAGTGCATCTTCTATTATTACGTGAGGATACGGATCTTCAAAGTAGTGTTTGGCAGGATCAAATTTGTCTAATACTGTAATCATTAACTTGAAAATAGGTTGATTAATTCTTTTTTCCACACGTCGGCATATTCGCACTCTCTGTATCCATCAAACCATGGACCACCCTCTGTGTAGTGTAGTATTTTTGGTTTGCCATCTTGTGGTTCTTTGTACCACTCAACAAGCCAATTGTATTCTAGAGGAAGTTGTCCAATTTCATTGTCTTCCAACCAACTAAATCTGTGTAAAAATTTTGCATCTTTTTCGTTTAGTAATTCTGGAGTGAGCAGTTTGTTCTTTGGATGTTCGCAGTTCCAAAGCACCATGCTTGACCAATTTTTTCTAGGATATACTGTTTGTACTTGCCCGTCCATTTTTGTGCCTTCTTTGGGTTTGTAATCGTGTTGCACACAGACAACTGCTTTCGATGGGTCACAGTATTTTACTAATTCATGACTAGGAATTTGCCATACAAAATCACAATCACAAAACACTGCCCAACCTTTAAAATCGTTTAGGTAAGGAATAAAAAATCTTGTAAATGTAAATTCTGTAGATGCTAATTTATCAACAGGTCTGGTGTACATACCCTGTTCTCTCATCTGTCTTTGTTTTAATGGTATAACTTCAGCTGATGGGTCTCTTCTTTTAATACTGTGTTCACACACTTGGTAAGCAATATCTTCTCTGCTGTCGTGTCCTACATAAACTTTCATAGTCATATTTACACTATAAATATCAGCACATGAAAATTTCCGAACGTTGTAGAGCATATGAACAAAAGTTTCCTTTTACTCCTTGTGAGGGCGATACAAAAGTTGAAACAAATACCAAAGGGTGGAGTAGGCACAAACAATACAGCATACCTAACAGCATCAGAAACGAAAGTAGAATGTTCTGGTGTTTTGGTGTATCAAGAGAAATTAGATTTGAACTAGCTTGTAGAAAGTATAATAAAAAAGCAAAAATTTTAACTTTTGATCCAACACCGTTATCACAACAAACAGTAGACAGTGCTAATAGAGGAAACTATAAAATTGAACATACACCAAAAGCATACGATACTGAAAGCGGAAAAACATTAAATTTTTATGCAATTGATGAAAGTTTAAAATGTTATCAATTAGACAAACCCGAAATATTTTACAACATAATAGAAGTAGAAACAATTAATTTAAAATCAATACTTGATACACATGGTCCTAATGTTGATGTAATTAAATTAGACATTGAAGGACGTTGGTATGAAATGCTTAAAGAAATACAAGATTTAAAATTGCAACCAATAATAGTTTTAGTTGAGTGCGAAATGTACATTGGCAACACTGATGAAGCATTTGCTAAACTAGACTCAATAGTAGAACTCTATGAACAAGCAGGGTACACTGTGCGTACTAACAGACAATTAAGAAATAATTCTAACTGTGTTGAACTTTGTTTTATTAAACAAGGACACGGAATAGAGCTTTAGTTTAGCTGTCCGCTGTCCCTCATTTTTTGTCTTATTTTAGTGGCTGATATTTTTTGAACTGCTTCTGGTAGCACAATTTCTTCTATTTTATAACCAACACCTCTGCCATAACATATATTTGTAATATTAGGCACTAAAATAATTTTAAATTGTCCAGTATATTGTTCAAGTGCAGTTTCAATGTTAGCTTTTACAGTTTCAAAATCAAATGGATTGTCATCTATCCCTTTTACATCTCTAACCATTATTAAAACTTGTCCTGTTTTCTTTAAGATTTCTTCAAATAGTTTTTGATGGCCCGCATGCCATGGTTGCCATCTGCCTAACATTTGTGCCGTTGGTTTTCTATTGTCCCAATTATTTTTCATTTTTATCTATATCCTGTTTAATTAAAAACGCCCACATCTCTGCGTCCATATGTGGTACTTTGTAATTAAAATGTTTAGGTGGTACAAACATTTTATTTGTGTCTTCAAATCTACCTTCTTTTATTGTGTCCATCCAGATTACATAATCAGCGTTAAAGTCTTCTCTTGTTTTTTCTGTTGGACAGACAAAATCAGCAATTACATTTCTGTTTTCTTTCACTGCGGCTTCTGCCATGTCTTTCATTCTGTTTGCTTGTCTAGTTCTACCTTCGGGAGAAAAATCCCAATCGTTTGCTTTTTTTCTTACTTCATCTGCATTAAGCCATACTGCATTTAGCATTGGTACCAATTTTTGTGCTAATGTAGTTTTTCCTGATCCGGGCAAGCCACAGATTAATATTTTCATTTTTGGTTTATCGCTGTGTACTTGCATTTGATATTATTTTCTTTAGGTTACTAGTTTATGTATTTCTGACCAATTATTTACTCTTGTAATATTTTCATCGTAAAATTCTTCGTTGTAACTATGGCTATAAAGTATTGGCTTCAGCCCGTACTCAAGACCTTTTTTTGCATTTGTCCACTTGTCTTCTATCCACCAAAGTCCTGTACCGTGAAATTCAGCAAGTGCAGAATCTTTGTGATCACCTGTTTTAAGTATAATAAAATTCTCAAAAACAGTGCCACCAAACAAATCTTTTAATCTTCTTTTTCTTAATTCTTGTGCTGGTATGTCCATTGTTTGTGATGTGATTGGAATAAAAGTCCAACCTTCTGCGTGTAGTAATTTTACCCATGTTTGTGAGTCAGGCATGGGTTCTTGTATCGCCATCCACGCGGATCTATTAAATTCTTCTATTAAATTTTCTTTTAAAATTTTCTTAATACCATAACGTTCCTCCATTGAATATGTTTTGTGATAACCAGATTGCAATTCAAAACCTCTCATTGTCATCCATTTACTGAAATGTTTTTCCCATTGCAGTAGTACTCCGTCAACGTCTGTAAGTATTATTCTACTTGATAGTGGCATCTTCCATTCCTGCTACTCTTAATTTTACAATGTTTGTAATTTGCCATTGTTTTTGATCTAACCCTTTGGTGATGCCTAACCAACGATTACGTAAAAGAGCAAATTCATTTATAATTTTTTCTAAATCAACAACGTCTGCTTCGCCGTCAACATATTTTTCACAATCTCTAGAACTTAATGCTCTTTGATAATTTTCTAAATATTTTTTAAATCTTTCAGCTCTTAAACGTCTACGTTCAATGTTAAGATATTCTAATATTGCTTCAATCTCTTGTAGTTGTTGAAATCTGTGTTCTACTATTCCAGGCATAGATGCACTAGCTCTTTCTAAATTGCCCCAGATACCGCATTCTTTACGTGCAGATTTATATTCGTCGTTGTAATGTATTATGCAATCAGGAATTTTAGAAATGTCTTTGCTTACTGTTGTATACCAACCCATTAATCCTCACGCCAGTTTTCGTCGTTGTCGTTATCACCGTAAGCATCGTCTGCATCGTCTTCTAGAACAATTTTGATTGCTTCGGTAAGTTTTTCGTCATATTCCATTGACGCCTTTAAAATTTGATAATCTATGCTTTGGTCAACTAATGTTTTTACAAAGTCAACTGCACAATCTAGTTTTTGTCTTTCGGGTACGTAGTGGGAAATAGTAGTCCAAATTTCTTCAATGTGCGTACTATCCATTGTCTGTTCCATCTTCTGCTGTCTCCTGGTCAGTTATATTAGCAAAGTCATGCATGACTTTTGTTAATTTATCACCTGTCCAGTTTTTTCGGAACTCTATTATCTCTACCCCTTTAGGATCAACATACTTTAATCTGTTACCTTGTTGCTTTATTATGCCTTTTTTCTCAAATAAATCAAGCAATCCTGAATACGGATTCATTCCTGTTTCGTATGGAATTTTAACTTGTACACTTTCAAAAGGTTTAGCATACCTTGTTTTCATTACTTTACAAGCCGCTCTAATACCTCGTACATCTGTAACTTTGTTGCCTGCTTCATCTTCTTTTAATTTAAGTTTCTTCATTGCAACAACAATACTAGACGCATATATAAATCCTTGTCCTCCTGATATCTTGTCGTCTGGATCAAACATATCTTGCGATGCGTATGTGTGGTTCGTAGCCATAAGTCCTACGTTCCATGAACCAAACATATTAACACAGTTTCTTACAAGAGCTGTCAATGCCTTAGGCTTACGACCCAAGTCACCTTTCATCTCACCTTTGTTAAACTGATCTACGTCAGTTGGAGTAAGCAACATACCTAACGAGTCAACTACAAATAAAACTTTTGGTGCGGCTTCTCTGTTCTCCGAGTGTTCTGCTTTGTATTCTTTCATAAACTCAGATACAGTTTTTGCTACATCATCAACCATTGATAAACTTAATTTTAATAATTTTTTTTCATCTGTGTCAACGCCTAGTGCTTTCAACCATGCTTCGTCTAGTGCATTCTCAGAATCAACTAATATTACAAATATTCCTTGATCCTGTGCATTTTTAATAATGTTGCCTGATGCAATATATGATTTACCTGCACCAGACTCACCGGCAAGTACTGATACTTTGCCTAGGGGAATTCCTTTTTCAAAGTCTCCGGATATCAAATAGTTTAAGGCAAAGTTTCCTGTTGAAATCCAATCTGTTGGATCATTAAATCCTATGCCTAATCCTTGAATACTTTTTGTAATACTTTTTCTAAATTTTGTAGCGTCAAATACTTTTGTCATGTGTGTCCTATAATATTATCCAGAGTACTATCACAACCAATATTGCCCATGCAGGAACTTGTTTGTATAATATCCAGTCAATTGCTTTTTTAATTTTGTTTTTCATACTATAATAATACTACCGTTTGGCTTCAGTGTCAATATGTTTGCTGAAGCCAATGGTAATTTGTGTTTACTTCGCTTGTCTTGATCTTATTAACTTTAAGATGTCTTCCGCTCTTTTAGCACTGTCTGTGTTTGGCTGTGCTGGAGCAGGAGTAGACTCTGCAGGTTTTGCCGCTTCTACAACTGTTTCTGCTTTTGTTTCAGTTGTTGTTGCAGTTGCTGGTGCACTAGCAACAGGTGTTCTATTACCTGTCATAGCCGCCATGCCTGCTGGTCTAAAGTATTGTCCATACTTCTCAAGATCATAAGCCTCACCGTCTACAGATTTTTCAAATAATTCTTTGATTATTTTTACTTCTGCATCGGTTGGTTCTTTGGGTCTAAAGTCCGACAAATTGTGTAAACTATTTTTGTCAATTGCGGCTCTTTCTGCTTCATCAAGTGGTCTTTCTCTTCTTGACCATTTTGATGTTGAGTAGTCTGCATAACCACCTTTTGACGTTTTAGTTATTCTAAAGTCAACACCTTTCACGTAATCAGTTGGCAGTTCTTCCATTTCTGGATCAAGTAGTGCCGCTCTGATAATGTTAAAAATTTGAGGACCAATAATAAATCTTCTTATTGGATTCTCTGGTGTTGCATCTTCATTTAATGGATTTTGTGTAACAAAACCTTGGAAAATGTATGATTTTTTCTTCCAATATTTTCTACCCATGTCTTCCATTGATTTGTCTTTGAACCATGGTCTTACCTCTGTAAGAATTGGACAAGTTTTTCCGTACATCTCCATACAAGGTACTTGTACCTGTACAGGTCTTGAATCTGTTTGTCCTTTGATCCCTGCAAATGGCAGTTTGATCATGTTCCTTTCAGTCCAGAAAAAAGTGTTTGCAGAATCCTTATCTGGTAAGAATCTTAGAACTGCTTCTTGTCCTTCCTGTATATTCCAATGTGGATATATGGCGTTGTCTCCGCCTGTGTTAGAAGTGGAGCGATTCACTTCTTGGGATTTTAACTTCGCTCTTATTTCAGCCAATGTAGCCATAATGTAAGCCTCCTTTAGTTGTGCCTATGTTTGTTTGTGCCTAAATGTATCTTAAGCATTACACTTAATATACACACTTATTTATCTAAAGTCTACTACTATTATTGGTATTTTGCTAATTTGACGATTCTGGTTAGTTCGTCCTCAACGCCTGCAATGTTTGACGCAGTGTTGTCTTCTTTGGATTCGGTTATTGATTCTTTAACTTCTGTTTCTTCTTCTTGGAAAAATTCATTTAAATTTAAGCCTGCTAGTTCAATAGCATCTTTCAGTGTGTACTCTTTGTCGCCTACTTTAAATTTATCTCCAGACTTCATGCCTGCCGCTTTGGCTTTTTGCACTGCCTGTGCAAATTCATTGCCTTCTGTTTTTGGAGTTTCTTCTGTTTCGACTGCTTCACCTTTTCTAAGCATATCGTAATTTTTATGTAAAAACTTCTCTGCCGCATCTCCGTCAGCAGTTTTCATTGCTGAGTTGCTGTGAGCATCTAATACATCGTATACCATTTTGCCGTCTTCACCCCTGTACATTGACACATAAGGTTTAATTTTTGAACCTTGTCCTTCTAGTTCAACATTGTCTGCCCAAGTTTCAAATTGTTCTGCTTCTTTGGCCTTGCCTTGTCTGTCTTTTTTAGGAGCGTAAGCACCTGGTTCCATTCTTATTTCGTCACCGTATGTAGCATCCGCTTGCATTTTTTTGTAATCATCAATATATCTTTTTGCCAATTGAATTGCAATTTTTTTATTTTTTACGTAGTCTTTAGTTGGTTTGAAAAAAGGTTGTCCTTCTCCGTCTAATTCATCTGCGACTCTTGAAGCAAAGTTTGCCACTCTGTCTTCTTCACCACCCTTTGTAAGCATTCTACTTGCAATATCAGAAAGTATAGAACTTAACATTGTGTTTTTGTTTGTAAATTTTGTAACTTTTAGCATGTTGTCAGCAGTGTCGTCTTTTCTTAAAACTAGTTTTTTTGCAGGGTCTGCTAAAAAGCCTTGTACAACTGCACCGTGATCAACTGGCGCTGGCATGTCTGCTTCTTTGTCTTTGAATTCTTTCATATCTTCAGCATCTCCGTCATTTTTAAATTTAGGTTTCAGTTCTTTGCCTTTGAACGCTGTGATTCCAGGTTGAACTTTTTCAACTTCTCCACCTTTAGCCATAAACGATTTCATCATTTTTTCTCTTTCCGCTCTTTTTTCTGGTGTGTCGTATTCTTGCATTACTCTATGAATAATTGGTAAAGCGTCTTCTACTCTATTATCTAAATTTTTTAATGTAAATTTGTCTTTGTATGAATTAGCAGTTTCGTCATCTAGTTCAACTGCTTCAGATTTTTTATAGTCTCCTATTGCTGTTTCATAATGGCCTTGTTTGCTAATATTTTTTACATACATTCTTAAGTTTTCTAATTGTAATTTTGTTTGTTCTATGATATCACCGGCTGAATCATTTAATTGATCTTTGTTTGAAACATATCTTTGAAATGAAGATAATTTTGCAATGTCTTCAGAAGTTTGTATAATGTGTTGACCAAAGTCGTCATGTGGTCTTCCACCATTGGCAACGTGTCTTGTCATTGCTCTTGCACCTGCTAAATGAATCACAGGATATTTGAATCTTTCACCGTCTTCGTTTTCAATATACATTGAATTTATGTGTCTTGATCTTGCACCAGGCACATTTTCATCAACTGGTCCTGTGTGTCTAACTATTAATCTAGTTTTGTCTAAGTTTTCGTACGAACTTTTACGTGTTCCTGTTAAACCTTCTTTGACTTCTATACCTGCTAATTTTGTGATTCTGTTTAGTTCTTCTTGCATTTCGTCAGTATTTACCGTTTTGTTTGCATCTGCAAGATTTTGATAATCCTGCTTCGTTAGGTTCGTTTTAGTAATGTCTCTAATATCAAATTCTAATTGATGTTCAACAGCAAAATCTTTTAGTTCTTTAATAAACGCATACCAATCACTTTTGTCGTCTTCTTCAATTTTAGCAACCATGTCTCGATTGTAAAACACCTTCATCGACTCGCCATCAGCTAAACTTATGCTTACTCGACCGAACTTGTCTTCGTCTTCTGTGAATTCAAAGTCAAAAAATACTGCTTGTTTTGGATCTGCTGTTGCACTACCCTCACTATCACCTATAGTAATATTGCCAAATTTGCTTCTTATTTTAGCAAAAAGGTCATTTGATGTTTTTTCTGAGATCATATTGTATTTATAGCTATTTTATGTATTTTCTACATTCTTCTAATTGTGGTATATAGGCCGCTAATTTTGAACCTCTATGTTTGTCTAAGGTATCGTTATAATAGAAGAAGTTTTTTAATTTTTCTTTGTCAAACTTATTATTTTTAGAATAATGATCGTAAAGTCCATCAACCATAGTCCTTGACCCTCTTTCTTGATGATAATAGCATTTTGTTTGTTTTGCTTTTTGTAAACTTTTTAAAATCATTTCTCTATTAGGATGGTTCAACGCTGATAAAATATCATTTCTGTACCCAGCGTAATTAAGTTGTATAGTAGCATAAGGAAACTCTTTGTCAAAAAAATTCATTGTTTCTCCTATCTCATGGACAGTGTACATAGATAATACTGATATAATGTGTATGCCTGCCCCGTTCTTTTTTAACCTGTGAATGTTTTCAATTTGTTTTTTACTTGTTGTCCCCCATCTAACATATTCTGTAGTTTTTCCTATGCCGTCTATACTGCAGGTAAACCATAATTTAGGAAACTTTGAAAAAAGATCAAAAAGTTTGTCACTTATTTTTACTGCATTTGTATTGATATTAATTTCAAAATCTGTTTTTCCTTTGGCAATACATTTACGTAAGAATGCGTAAACCGATGGCATTACCGTAGGTTCACCTCCTGCAATATAAATTCTTACCATTGAGTCTAAATTTACTAAATTAAAACTAGGAGTGTTTACAATTGGATCTGTTTCTGGTCTTACTATTGATTGAAATTTTTTGTCTTGTATTTTACTTGTCTCTTCTGCTATAAGATGACTCCATTTAGGCCTACACATTCTACATTTTAAATTACATTTGTTTGAAGGTCTAATTTCAAAATACGCAGGATCTTTAATTTTTTTGAGATCGTCTGGAGATTTTATTTTTAAACGTGTAATCCAGTCAAAAGAATCAGTCCATCTCATGTCTCTCATTCCTTTTTTTTCAAAAAAGTAACACTCCCTACAGCCAGAAATTTTTTCTCCTTTTAGCATTTTATTCCTAACTTTACTATATGCTGGATCTGTTTTCCAATTTACTATATCTTCTCTTTTTTTAATTTTATCCCAATTTCTTCCACATAAATTTGTATTGCCGTCTTGCCCATCGTGCATCAGTATCCAGGGATTCATACAAATACTCTTATTGTTACTGAAAATCTTTTCCCAATTATCAAGGTATGCCATATTATTTTTGTTAATAATTTCAAGTTTCAAACCCAACGCTTCCATGTCTTTTACAAGTTTCCACATTGCTAAAAAAATACGTGAGTGTGAAAATTGTTCTTGTGTTTGATCTAGTAAAACTATTTTGTCAAATTTTTTAGCACTTTCAATAATGTCTTTTTGTTGGGAAATAACTGGGCCTGCATAATAACAGCCTGCTTCTAATTTATTACTTTCTGGTAGGGCGCCTCTAAATGTAATACTATTTTCCTTAGCATATTTTTCAGTTAATTTGTGTCCCCACGCCTTGCCAGACGAGTTGTCAGCCAAGCATAATATTTTTTGCATATAATGTTATTTAAACTATGTGCCGAGGTTGGCAAAAATAGGCATTGGTGCTGTGTATTCAGATGTTCTATTGGTCCATTGCTCAAATATTTGTGGATCAAAATCTGCTAACACCTTAATCATACGAGTTGCTAACAAACAAGAACTTACAAGATCGTCGTGTTCGCCGGGCTTGCCTTTGTAACTTACTCCTGAAGCAACAAAGTTTTTTAATTCAGATATAAGAGGTTTTGAATTGAGCTCCATTTTATTATTTTCAACAAGTTCTTTGAATTTTGCACAGGCATCAATTTTATGTTTTGCTGTTGTGTTAAATCCTCTTCTAAACTTACGTCTGTGTCCTTTTCTAATAGGTTCACTTAAAAATGCACCCATTATGTTTTCTTCACCTATGTCCATGACTCTGTTTAATGCCGCTTCACCAAGTGTGTTATTTTCCATACTGTAAAATATACTAGGGTTGGCAGTTGAATCTTGTTCTATTATTGTTTCGTGAATATATTTTGTAATACTTTGTAAAATTCTTATTTGATGATTAGCGGGTGTGGTGTTATGATGCCATTCGGCTACCTGTTTAAATGTAGGTAGTTCAAATACCTGTATGGCCGAGTAATCACCACCTGATCCTAGTGATGGATCCAGGGCCACCATATAGGTGTGTTTAGGTTTTGGTTTTGAGTACCATCTAACTTGTCCTTGATTTAATACTGGGTCAACACCTTCAAGTTCAACTAATCTCACACTTGATATTAATGTTTCATCGTAAATTAAGAATTCACATTCGTGTTCCCTTCTAAATCTTTCATCGCCAATTCTTGACTTTTCTTGTTCTGCCCATGCTTCATCTCTGTCAGGGTGTTCCGACCAATGGGCTTTCATGGCATAAAAACCGTTTGTGCCTACAATATTGTCATTGCCAAAGTCATCATATCTTTTGCAGGCTTCTTTCCATATCAATGCAAATTGATCTTCATCTGAATTAGGCGTTGAGGTAATTAGACATTTTCCTCCTGTACTCAAAGTTGGAGACAGTGAAGTCCAAAACTCAACTGCTTTTTCAGGTGGTTGAACGAATGCAAACTCATCACAATATATTAATGTCAAGGACATACCCCGTCCTGTGTTTTCTGTTGTGGTGGTTGCCATAATTTTTGAACCGTTATCAAATTCAATACTGTTTCTGTTGTACTGTGTTACACCTGCCTTGATCCAACTAGGCAACATTTCATAGGCATAACGCACTCTTGACATGATGTCTGATGCACCTGCATATTTGTGTGCCGCAATTAGTATTTGAGAATCTGGTTTAAACATGGCGTACCAAATTAGATATCCTGATGCACAGGTTGTTTTACCAGTTTGTCTTGGTAGCATAGCAATACTAAACCTATGATCATTGTAACTTTGTATTAATCTTTTTTGATAATCAAAAGGTTTAAAAGACATTGATCCTTTAGTAGGATGTTGAATCTTCATAAAACTTTCCATAAAGAAAAGTGGACCAACTTTTTCGTCCATACATTTTTCAAGTTGTAACACTTGATCTTTTGTATATTTGTGTTTCTTGTGCGCCTTTTTAATTTGGTCGCTGTCTAATGATACATACGCCATAGTAATGTATTTAAGGTAAAATTAGCTTGCTAAAGTATTACTTTTTGCTTTTGATCTTGTCAGCAATATTGTGAGCTTTTTTAATTGTGCTTTTTTCTAAAGGTGGTTTGTCACCAGTTGATTTCATTGCTTGAGCCATACCGATTGCATAAGGTGATTGTTTTTTAGCTTCTGCTTGGTAAGTTTTTTTGAAACTTTCGTACTGTGTAGTCAAACTGTTAGCAAGGTCTTCTGCTGTAAGTTCGTTGTCGCCTGGATGGCCTTTTTTGACTTGAACTTTTTGTCTGTTTAATCCACCCGAGTGTAAATTTACTAAATCATCAATTGATTGAACTTTTTGATCACCGTGATATCCTGCTGGCGAATTTGCAAGTTCTGTTTCATCAGTTGGCATATCTGTTGGTTCTTCTGCACCCATCATTTTTGCATCAACTGGTTTTACACCTGCTAGTTTTAAAATTTGCATCATCATACCCATTTCTTGTGGACTGTCTGAGGTTACGTGAATGTCTTCTTTAATTTCTTTTTTCATTTCTTTATCCTTTGCCGCTTTTTTCATTGGCTCTGTTTTGTTACCGTCTTTGTCTAAGTCGATATAATCTGGTTTTGCTTTTGTTTCAACAGTTGGTTCTACAGTTTCTTCAACTGCTTTTCCCATGTCATCAAATTTTTCATCAACCATCTTCATTGCAGTTTCTATTTCGTAACTTTGTGGAAATGTTGCTTTGGTTTTTTCTGTAGCCATTGCTTTCATTACATCCGCTTTTGGCATTTTAAGATCACCGTTATCATCAACGTAATCTCCAATAAATTCTTGTGCACCAATGTGTACATCTGACATTCCGCCAACTTCGTCCATTTTAGGTTGAGTCATTTCAGTGCTTTTAATTGCATCACCAACACTTTGTCCTGCTCTTTCGTATTCTCTTAACTTTGCTAGTATGTCGATCATTTCCATAGTGTTATTTCCTTTTTGGGTCTGGGTGTTTGTTGTCTGATTTGCTTAATGGACTCATTGTACCTTTTGGATTTTTTTCCATTTGTGGTTGTGCAGTTTCTTTTTTCTCTGCTTCAATTTTTTCTTTTCTGTCTTTTAATAATTGTTTAAACAAACTTTGATTTGCTTGGTCGCCAAATGCTTTTTCTTTTGGAACTTCTGGTGCATCTTTGTATTCCACATCTTGTAGAACTGATTTAAATTCTGATTCGTCTTTTTCTTTAGCCATAGCGTCTTGATATTCTTCAGTTGCTTCACCTGGCTTTTTAACAACAACTTGATTTCTTGCTAGATTCATATAATTGGCAATGTATTCTGCCATTTCAAATACAGACGCTGGATAATTTGTTGTTAATTCGTAAATTGTAACATTTGTATTTTTAAATTGTGGGAAGTCTAACGGTGCTTCTTGTATTGGAGTTGTTTTACCTGCTGAAAGTTTTTCAACTTCAAATTTTTGAAGTCCTTGTTCTAATTTTGTACCAAAATCTTTGTCTAATTCGCCTGCTACTTTAATACGATAATCGTATTGTTGTGCAGATTCTGATAGATATTTTCTGAAATCACCCATAGTGCTGTATTTAGTCTTTCTTCATTAGTTTTTTCATTAATTCGTTTCGATCTGTTATTATAGTGCCCTCTGCTTCTACAGTGTCGCCTATATCGTCATTGCCATCCTTGTCAATTTTGAGCTTTTTTAACTGTAATTCTACCATTTTAAGTTTCTTATCAATCTTGTTACTTTTGGCATCTATTGCGTTCCTTAACATTGTACTTGCAACTTCAAATATTCTACCAGAATATCTAGAGTCTACGTTCATTCCTAAATCCATTAAGTTTTTATATGACTCTTCCGCCTCTAATGCTAACTTGTCTAGTTCTAGATCTGATAACTCACCCAGTCCTTTTACTTGGGGCAAAGCGGCGGCAACTTTATCAAATTCTGCATACGTTTTTTTTAAAGCTTCTTGTGTTTTAGGATCAAGATTTTTTCCTACTATGTTTTCATTAAACTTTTTTTCTTTATCTTTTTTGTCTACTTTTGAAAACTCAGCTTTAACATTTGGTAAATTAAGTATTTCTTCTAATTTTTTTGTCATGTTTTATTTACTTACGAGTTCCGTTATGAAATAAGTCTTCTTCTGACACAACTCTAAATCTAATTTTTCTTTGCTTTGCATAGGCAGTGGCCGCTTCCCATTTAGCGTAATTGATAACAACTTGCTTTCTTTTGCCCATACTTTTACCAGCCGCCTCCATGGTCATTTGCGATTTAGGTTTAACTTCAACCATCTCGGCATGTTTTTTTCCGTTCTTGTCCATGTAAACTATAAAAAAATCTGGAACATAGACTGTGTACTTTCCTGATATAGGATGTCTGTAGGGAATTTTTATAGATTCGCTAGCCCATTGATATACATTTGGGTGTTCATCACACAATCTCATAAATGAATGTTCCCAACTACTTCTGTATGTTGGTGTTTTTAAGCCAATGTATTTTCCTGTGTTTTTTGGCGAAAACTTTCCTCGAGCAAATCTTGGAAGAGTCATTAGTCAACTATGTTTCTTGATACAACGTCTTTAGCAGTTCTATTTGTTCTTACTCCTAATCTACTAGACTTGTATCTGTTGGCATTAAGAATTGTTGAAACTAATTCTGAAAGTGTTGTGGGATTAGCATAAGTCAATGAATCAAGTATTTTACCAATTGGTGTGCTATCAATTTTTGCCTGTTTAAGAATCATATATGCGGTATCTTCAGCAGTTTGTCTTGAGAATCCTCTCTTAACAAAAAAGCCAATAGTAGAATCATAATCATTTACATTAAATTGGAATTTTTCTTGATACACATTCTTGACTAAATTGTCTTGTGTCTTGTCTAAACTGTCTTTGTCTTTTTGTGGAAGATTTGAATAAAATTCACTCATTATACATTAACCTTTTCTGCTGTTATACTAACGTTTTGTGTGTTTCTACTTATTTTTAAATATCCAGTAGCAACTAAATTATTCACTTTAGTATTGACTTGATTTCTATATACATCTTTTGCAATATTACTTAGAGCGGCATATGCAATGTCACTTTCGGCTATTGTAATATTATTTCTAGATCCTACTTGTTGATAGTACAATGCGGATGCAACTTTGTCTTTTGCAATTTCATTAGTAGTAACTAAAGTTGTTGCTTCGGTAGGAGTTAAAAAATCACCGTAACTTACATTGGCTGTAGCAACAACATTTGTGTTAGTAGCGTTGTTGCTGTCAATATATCCTTTTGCTGTGGCAAGAGCCGCAACTGTTGCAACATTGGCAACTGCGGCACTTCCTACACTGAAGTTTCCTACAGGATTAGTAATTGTGCCGGCTTGTTTGCCAAAATCAATTACTCCTTCTTTTACAATTCCTTTTATTTCTTCTTTGACTGCATCTTTGGCCTTAATTTTTTTTGCATTGTTGTAAGTGTTGATGCCTCTCAAAATTGTTGCCACACTAAAATTATTGTCGTTAATATCTCTTATAACAGAACCAATACCGTCCACTATACCTCCTGGACCAAATATGCTTGTAGTGCCTCCACCTAATACTGATAAAGGAGAAGGTTCCAAGTCATAATGTATTTTTGCAAAACCAGGAACGCCGTTATTTTTTACAAGTCCCGCACCATATAGAACTGTTTCATAAAATATTTGCATAGTATTTTGCATAATCCCTTGTCCGTCTGTTTGGTCAAGATTATCATGAGACCATGATCCAATGACCGGATTAACCAGTGTGAATGATGTAAATCTTTGTTTGTGTAAACAAAATATTTCTATGTTTTTTAAGAAAGGTTTTTTTCTCTTTTGGGCACCATCTCTTCCGTATTGAGTAACCAATCCATCACTTAGTGGATCATACATATTGTCTTTAGTATTATTGCCGTTCAGGCCAAACTCTGCAGTCAGAGAATCTGCTATGTTGTATTCATAATATGCTTTCCAAAAAGCATTCACAGTATCGGCATGATCGTCATGGAATGTAATTGTCACAGGTGCGTAGCTTATTTTGGTTCCTATATAAGTTTTTTTATTGTACTGTTGCTTTTCTTCTAAGTTCATGTCAAATTTTGGAAGGTCAGCATTCTTTACTAACATATTAAGTTCTAATTGTTCGTTGTTTGTAAATGCTCTGAAAGGAATAGTATTGTCAATGTTGAAAACTGTATGAAATAAAAATTTCTGTTTTGGTAAAAGTTTAAAGTTGTCATCAAGATACAATCTCGAAGCATGACGATAATCTTTCATGCCGGGTAAACCGTTTGAAAATGAATTTAAAAAGTTGTTTATACTTGGCATAATGATATTTATGGCCATAAAAAAAGCGCCGTTAAAGGCGCTCTTTTTACTTTACAAATGCGAATTTTTTATTAGATACCACCGCCAGTTGCTAGAGTGCTTATTGTTCTAGTTACTGCTGTGCCTATTCCTGTTCCTTGTGGAGTTTGAATAGCATTGTCGTATCTGATGTTCATAGTAATTGTTGCTGGATCTGATGTAGCATACGCCAATGTGTTGTAGTTCACTGACTCAATGTAAGCACCATATAATTCAAATGTTTCTAATACATTTGGAGTACTTGCACCGTTACCACCATCAAGCATTTCAATTCTTGAAGTAAATTTGTAATCAATACCAGATGCCGCTGATGCTTGTTCAAAGAAATCAAATTGTTTCTGAACTTGTTCACCAACTAATTTAGTCACTGCGTTGTTTACGTCATCTCTTACTGTTATGGTAATTGGATCCCAAGTATGTTTGCCTGCCATGTAAACTTTTGAGTTGTAAACATCTAGTGTTATGTTGTCAAAAGTTAAATTTGGTCTTGAAGCATCTATTACTTGTTTTGTTAATTCTGACCTTGGAGTAGAAACACCAAAGTTTTCCAATATTACTCTAAAACGATACTGTAATTTTGGCATCAACAAACCTTGTGATGCTGAACTTTGGTCGTTTGCTAAAGGTACTGTAAATTTTGATAAAGTCGATATTGCCATATGTTTCTCCTATTTATTCCAAAATTAGTTCCCTAAATTTGCAATCTCTCCTGTGTTTTTAATTCTTAATGGTATGTAGATAAATTCAACTGATTTAACTGGCTCAATTGCTATGTCAACATATAGTTCATTTCTGTCTATTCTAGTAGGTGTGTTGTTTGTATCATCACAAACTACTAAGAAGTCAAATAATGCTCTTTGTCCAACAAGTTCTAACATGAACGATTCAATTGCTTGTTTAATTTCATTTCTAGTTAATTGATCATTAGGTTCGAATATGAAAGGTTTTGCAATAGCATCTAATTGTGTTCTTAAAAACACAACCAATCTTGAAACATTTATTCTGTCAAGAGCTGATGTACCCGATACTTTAGTTAAGTTTCCAAAGTTTACTATACCTGCTCCGCTAAAGAAAGTAATTGGATTTATTTTTGCTGTGTGTAATGCATCTCTAGTTGATTCAGTTAATGACACTGCTTCAAACTCGCCAGTAGCACTGTCTATGTGACCTACTCCTGTTGCATTGTCAACAATACCTCTTCTAGTACCCGCTGGTGCAAACCATGGGAAGCCAATGTTGTCGTTGTTTGCCAACACTCTTAATATCATGTGTGCTGGTGGAACAACAATTGCTGTACCTGTGTTGTCTGTAGTCTGACCTGAAGGATAAAATATTCCTAATTGGTCACTTGCAGATGTTAGGCCGTCTTCGCCGTCGCTTGTTGCGCCTGCTGAATTATTTGCCCAGTTGCTCACTGCTGTTGATGTACCTGCCAGTCTTAATGGTGTGTCACCTACTACAAACGCTGTACTGTTTCTGTCTGTGTTTAGGCCAATCATGTTAGATATAACTTCTGGGTAACCAGGACAAGCAATAACATTAAATCCTCTTTGATCTTCTCTAATGGCTTGGTTTGTATCTATCTCTGATTTTAATTGATTTACAACAACTTGTCTCTGTGCTTTTCTTCCAAAAGTTCCAGAACCGTCTGCATTATTAGTAGATTTTGTAACCCATCTGTCTGGATAGTAATTGTTTACTGTTTCGTTACTTTGTCTTACGTTTCCTAAGCCAGTTGAACCCGAACCTGGGTATACAGTTGTTGATATGTAATTGTTTTTGTATTCTTTAACATTGTATCCTGATCTTCTTGTGTTGAATAACAATATAGATTGTGGAAATAAAGCCGGATCAGGAGCATCTGGATCTAAAAAGTCATCGCTTAAAAGATCTTTTATTGAACTTGCTGTTCCTGCACCTGTAGCACTGCCTGGTTTAGCATCTGCTGTGGTATGATATCTTGCATCTGCAAATAGAACTCCGTCTTCTGTTGTTTGATCTGCTTTGTCAATTAGTTCAAATTTAGCACCTGTTGTTGTAACAGTTGTTCCATTTGAAGTGTTTGTTGAACTTATTGTTGCAGATGTGTTGTATCTGTAAAGTTGTGGATAGTTTTCTAAGTCTGACGTGTCAATCCATAAGTCATTGTTAGCCAATGCTGTACCATCTGATTGTGTAGTTGGTTCAGTTGCACTAAACTGTGGACCATTTGGATCTGTACTTGCATAAACTTCTAAGTAACCTTTGAACGTTGTACCATTGTGTACCATGATGTCAGCATCTAAGTTTGTATTGTACCATAATGTTCCGTCTGCTGGTTCATTTGTTGGTTCAGTTGTTGATGCTGTGTACGATAGACGCTTCCAATTTGTTGCAATTATTGTTGCTGGAAGTGCTGTTGAATCTTCTGTAGCACCTGCTGGTACATCATAAAGATTGTCTATTAATGTTGATGAATTTGTTGTGAATGTGCCATACGAATGAGCAGTTGAGGCACTAAAGCCTGCAGTTGCTAATGGAGTATTGGTTACATCATACATTCTAATCTCACCACCTAGTTTGTGTTTGATTTGAATTGCACCTTTGAATTGTCCTGAAGACACCACTGATGCTTCAACGTTTGTAAATCCTGCACTTGATATGCCTGCTACAAAGTCTTCTGCGTCTGCAACTGTTGAACCATCTAAGTTGGAAACTGTTACAGTCTTGCTTGAAAGTGCCGCTTGTCCTTTTATAGATTCAGCCATAACAAAAGTACCCTGTAATGCAGTTGCAAATGTAGTTTTTGAAGTTACAATTGTTTCTCCACCTTCGTATCTTAATATTTGGAAATCACCTACTGGTAATGTTACGTCAGTGTCGTTGACAGCAGTTTGTTCTGTAACATTAAATTGTGCATATAAGTCGCCTGCTGTTAATCCTGTTCCACCTAAGTTTGGATCTAAGTTGAAAATAGCAGTGTGGTTGTTAGCATACATTGGTGTACTAACTGTACTGAAAGAAGCTGTAGTTGAACTGTATAATTTTGAAATTATGTCAGTTCCACCATTAGGTGTTGTAGTTTTAAACCAAACCGATCCTGTTGGTCTGTCATCTTCTGCAGTTTTCCAAGTTGGTCTGCTAGAGTGTGCCGCTTGTAAAAATTCTGCACCTTTATAAGTGCCTGCTGTGATACCTGTTGTTGTTAAAATTGTACCTGTGCCAGCTTCGATGTCTATTGTGTTAGCACCGCCTACTGAATCACCATAGTTTGTACCGTTGTGATAAATTTCAACTTTTCCTGAAACTGCATCAACTGCCGCTGTAACACCTGGAACTGCCGCATTGTTTATTGAAGTTGCTAAGTTTGCAAAAGTTGTTCCTGATAAGGTTACTGTAACTCCATTTATAACAATCGTGTGTGCGTTTGTTAATGTGCCTGATGTTGCAGTTCCTTCAATTGTTGGATGACTAATGTGCCAATCAGTTGACCCTACTTGTACCCAACTGTTGGCGTCGTTTTTAAAATATATTGGATTAGTTACTGTTGTAGTGTTTATAGCGTATTGGCCTTTTGAACCATAACTTGTTAAAGGTGCTCCTGTAGTTGAACCTCCTACTAAGTCACTTGTTGACGTAATGTATTTTGCAGTAATTGTTGTAAATGCTTGATTAGTTGCTGACCATTCAAATAGTCCAATAGTTGAACTTGTAAGGTCAAACCAATATGTACCGTTCACTGGTCTGTCAGTTGGCGCTGTTGTTGAACCAATTAAGTCGTCAGTGTCTACATTAACTCTTAAAATAAATGCTTTGTTAGCTACTCCAAGGAATGAGTAAGCCGCTTGTAGTCCATATTCATTTAATTCATAACCGTTTAATGAGTTACCCGCCGCATCTGTATAAAATTTTGGATCACCAAATGTTTCTGTTAATTCTCTTTGTGATGATATTAAAAAAGCAGTGTTAGCGTTTGCTGTTTGTGTGCCAGACGCTGTGCCGTCACCTGCTCCGTTCTTTTTGTCTTGTCCAGATGCTACTATTATAAGTGGAGTTGTACCTGCATCTGATGGTACGTAAAAACTTTCATCTACTACTGAAACGTTTACTCCTGGACTAACTAAATTTGCCATATGTTTTAACTCCTTGCAAGTGTTCTATTGCTCTATTTATTGTAGTTTTCACAAAACAGCAAGAAACCGCCACTTATAAAGGTACCTATATAGGGCACGTAAATACAGTTAATGAAAAGACCGTTATGTAAAAACTGTAGAAACATGCCTCGTGCATATGCCTATAAAAAGGGTAAAGTTATCTATTGGAGAAGTCAATGTGATGCTTGTATCAGGAAGAAAAACAAGTTAAAAACAGGATACTCACCAAAATGGCATAAAGATGGATACCGCAAAAAAAGAAAGTGTGAATTGTGTGGATTCAAGCAAGTAAATTCAACTCAGATGGATGTATATCATGTTGATGGAAACAGAAACAACACTTCCGTATATAATTTAAAAACTATTTGTGCTAATTGCCAAAGATTGAAATCTACGCAGAATCTCGGTTGGTCTCTTGGAGATCTGGAAGTAGATAATTAGTCATATCATATATTTGCTTGTATAAAGATTCAATAGTGTTTGTATTTTCTAGAACATAATCGTAGTCAGCACCAATCCAATCCCATTCTGATTTGTGTGCGCCTGCCTCAATCATTTCTTGTTTGTTTGGCATTTTTGTACGTTTCACTAGCACAATTTTTCCGCCTTGCGCTCTTATTTGTTTTATTTCGTTTACAAATCTTGTGTCTGAAATTACTGTGTTTTTGCCTGTGTATCTAACCATGCAAGAATCTACCCAAATGGAATCTAGCATATTGCCTCTACAAACTTCTGTGCCAAAGTATTGTAATACCCATCTTGGTGTAACAGGCTTACCAAATTTTTTACTCCAAAAATCATCTGGCTGTTCTCTCCATACTCTAGATTCTTTTGTATCACCTTCAAGGAGTTCTCTATCCCAATTGAATATGTTAGCAACAGCATCTTTTAAACTTTTTGCAAATGAATCTTGTATAAACCCGTGATGAGACACCAGTCTGCTAGCCACAGTGTCTTTACCAGAACCAATCAATCCTACTAATCCTATTAACATTAAATTATATTAACAGGATTTTATACGTTTTTCAAGTTCTATTTTTGTTTGTCTAATTGTCTTAATGATTAGGTTTCGGATACTTTCATTAACTGCAATTTTAGCTATATTTTCAAGTGAAGAAACCATGTCTTCTAGTTCTTTAAAGGTAAGGTTAGATATTTTTTTTGGTAGTTGCGCCATAATGTTTGCCTGTTCGGTTTTTGTTTTATTTAATGTAGGAAGAAAAAGAATTAACCGATAACAAAACTATGTGGTGTGCCACCGTCAGCAAAGTCTTTAATTTCAAGATCAAGTCGTTCCATTTCTGCAACACCTTGTAATTTAAGTTCAGCACCATTTAATGTTGTACCACCCTGTGGTCCAGCAATAGTGTTAAATTTTCCTCTGGCTTCACCTAATATAGTTTTGCAAACTGCAAGTGTGTAATCTCTTATCCACGGTTTAGAATAGATATCTTTTAGCAGTGTAATATCAGGTCTAAAGTTATCAGTGTGCATAAGAATTGTTTCATCATCAGCTCTTGGACGCTGTGTGATTGTTAATTGTTTTGTTGCAACATCATAGTGAAACTGAATAAAACTGCCAAATAATTTCCCAACTAATTCTTGATAACTTGCAAAAGCATAGTAAGTTGCAAGGCCACCTGTGGCACCTGCTCTTAAAAGATATGTGTTTGTGTAGGCTAGGTTAAACGGTTCAAACAGTGTACCACCTTCTCCGCCTTCGGTTCTAGAGCCAACTGTTCTTCTAAACAATTTTCTCACATTAATAACTTCGTCTGGCAAAATGTATTTGTTCTGGTTCTGTTTTAAAGTTAAAAAAGCATAAGATTCTTCAACAGCATTTGATGATCTCTGTCTGTATCTGTTTATTGCTCTTTCTAGTGCAGTTTCGTAGTGTTTTGGGTCCAATTCAACCTCAATCATGCCCTCACCAAGATTATTTTTGACATAATCGAATACTTCTTGTTGCATGGTTTGTAGTTCTGACATGCACATATTTACCGTTAACATCATTACAATAAATATGTGTGATATGCCACGACTATCTATTTTTAAGCCAGAAAAAGGCCATGACTATAAATTTTTTGATCGTAACATTAAAGAGATGTTTACAGTCGGCGGTACAGATGTGCATTTCCACAAATATCTAGGACCGTATAAACAAGGTGATACTAACAAAGATGGGGCGGCATCACCAACACAACCAAATTACGCATCCAGCGAAACTAACGAAAGAACCATTCAAGATTTGTTGTTTTTAGAAAACAGGGACAGACAATATGCACCTGACATATACACAATAAGAGGCATATACAATGTGCAAGATGTTGATTTCAATTTAAGTCAATTTGGAATGTTTTTACAAAATGATACTTTGTTCATGACTGTGCATATGAACGATATAGTAGAGAGAATTGGAAGAAAACCAATGTCGGGAGATGTTGTTGAATTTCCGCACATGAAGGATGATTTCAGTTTAGATGCTAGTATACCAATTGCTTTAAAAAGGTACTATGTGATTGAAGATGTTAACAGAGCCGCTGAAGGATTTTCTCAAACTTGGTGGCCTCATTTATTAAGATTAAAATTAAAAACAATTGTTGACGCACAAGAATTTAGAGACATTATTGGCGATGCTGAAACAGAAGGTTCTTTAGCAAGTTACATGAGCACATTTAATAAAGAAAAAGATATTAATGATGCTGTTGTAAATCAAGCCGAAGAAGATGCTCCTAAGGCAGGATTCAATTATAAACAATATTATGTGGCACCTATTGATGAAAGAGGTAACATAAGAACTAAAAATATTAACGATGATCAAACATTAGCAAGTTCAGACAATACCGTAAACGCAGTGCTTGACACACCGGCCTCAAGTCATTATGGCTTTTATTTGGACGGAGATGGTGTTGCACCCAATGGTTATCCTGCAGGATTTGGAACTAGTTTTCCTACCAGCGGAGTTGATAAAGGTGACTATTTCTTAAGGACAGATTTTTTACCTAATAGGCTTTTTAGATATGACGGTTTAAGATGGGTGAAAATTGAAGACTCTGTAAGAATTACTAAAACCAACAACGATAGTAGAGCTAATTACAAAACAAAGTTTATCAATGAATCAGACACGCAAACAATTAATGGTTTGACTGTAGAACAAAGACAAGCACTGACCGACGCATTGAAACCAAAGGCTGACAATTAATGTTACATTTTTACGAAGGACAGATTAGAAAGTTTCTTACACAATTTATAAGGATTTTAAGTAATTTTTCTGTTGAGACAGGAAAAGGTAGTGATGGTGCTGTAAAACTTAGAAGTATTCCTGTGATGTATGGCGATATTACAAGACAAGTTGCTAATATTTTACGTAACAATTCAGAAAACGCTTTACAATATACACCAAGGATGGCGGCTTATGTCACTAGTTTAGATTACGACAGAGAAAGGATGCAAAATCCTTATCATATAGAAAAACAACATTTAAAAGAAAGACAGTTCGATGAGGCAACAGGTGAATATACGGATAAACTTGGTGCAGGCTATACAGTTGAAAAAGTTATGCCATCTCCTTTTAGATTGAACGTGGCGTGTGATATTTTTACAACAAATACAGATCAAAAATTACAAATTTTAGAACAAATATTATATCTTTTCAATCCAGATTTTGAAATTCAAAAGTCAGACAATTACATAGACTGGACCAGTTTAAGTTATGTAGAACTAACAGATATTTCATTTAGTTCAAGAACAATTCCTGTTGGCGCTGATTCAGAAATAGATGTTGCTAGTATAAAATTTAGTATGCCAATTTGGTTAAGTCCACCAGTTAAAATATCTAAACTAGGCGTGATACAAAAAATTATTATGAGCATATACGACGATGACGGCGGTATTACGAAAGGATTAATTGATGGTGATTTAATTTCTAGACATTATATTACTCCAAACAATTTTAATGTCCTTTTAACAGGCAATCAACTAAGACTAATTGGTTCAACCGGAACTAACACCAAATCCGGCGGAGATGGTTTTTATACAGGAGCTAAAGAACCAAGCAACTTTGACCCATTAGAGCCGTTTGGTCCTCCAGTAAATTGGAACATACTTTTAGATCAATATGGAAAAATTACAAATGGCACTAGCCAAATAAAATTACAGCAAGAAGGTGGAAACGAAATAGTAGGCACTATATCAACTACTCCCCTGGACGAAACTATATTGTTATTCAACATTGATAATGATACTATACCTGCAAACACCTTGACTGCTGTGTCAAAAATTATAAATCCTTTAACTTACAACCCAGGCACTCCAAATTCAAATGTGAGATTTTTAATCACTGATCAAATAGGTGACTCAACAAACACAATTGATGCAGAAGCATGGGGTAATTTAAGAGCTGGAATAAATGACATTATTCAATATAACACTACCGAAGGCAAATGGGAAGTTGTCTTTGATGCATCTAATCCGGACTCTACACAAAATTACGTAACAAATTCAAACACAGGTATACAATATAGATTCAATGGTACCAGCTGGGTCAAATCATACGAGGGTATCTACATTGCTGGTAAATGGACTATGGTTTTACCAGGTGGCTCTACGCAGTACAACGCTGATGAAGATGTTTCAGGACAATCAGGTTCAGGTTCAGACGTCAATCATTAAAATAATTAATACAAATGGATAATAATATTATTTGCTCAGGTGCATTATTCTATGCAACAAGCACTAAAAGATTTTTGTTTTTACAAAGAAATGATCCAAAAACAAAAGGACTTTGGGGGTTGGTTGGTGGCAGAGCAAGATGGACAGAATCAGCGTTTGATGGTTTGAAAAGAGAAATAAATGAAGAAGTTGGACAAGCTCCTGCTTTTAAAAAAGTTATTCCTTTAGAACTTTTTACATCCAACGATCAAAAGTTTCATTTTAATACGTATGTAATAGCAATCGCAAATGAATTTATCCCAAAATTGAACGGTGAGCATTCAGGATACTGTTGGACCGCATTTGGCTGTTGGCCAAAAAATCTACATGGTGGACTTAAAAATACTTTGAATAACAAAGCAATTAAAGGTAAGTTGCAAACTATACTTGATCTTATAACTTAATTAACCAGCACTAATTTTTACAGTACCGTTATCATTCCAAAGTTGACCAGAATTGCTAGGATCGCTAGTGGGCAAGTCTGTTGCCATTACTTTGCCTTTGTTGTTGATCATCAATGTACCGTTGTCATCAGGTAGATCTATGTTTCTTTTGGTAGTTGATGCACCTGACAAGAAGGTCTTATAACCGTCTTCTGTTTGCAGGCATAATGGAACATCACGATGTGCGTAGATGGCATTGTTGGCGATGGTTAATAGAGGTTTGTGCTGTCCGTCTTTTCTGCCAATTATCTGTATTATGCTCTGGTCTGCACCTTTCTTGTTGTCTTTGATGCTACCTTTGATCGAACCTATTCTGATCTCATCTCCGGCATCGTTATTGCCTTTGAATTCAAGCCAAGTGTCTGCGTGGAGTGTAATATTTTTTCCTACTTTAAACATATGTGTATGTATTTATAAAAAAAAGGGCGACCGAAGCCACCCTTTTTAACTACTTAGGAAGTGTAGATACTTATTAGTTGTTTGTTCTCACTGCACAATTTACCAAATCAACGTTGTCATCGTATTTGTTTTCTAATGCTCTGCCAATTACATGGAAAGGATTGATTGTGTCTGAATCTGTTACACCTCTTGCTGTGCCTTTAATAGACGAAGCAACAAGTCTTTGACCTTTGCTTACTGGTCCTGTAACTCTTACAGGTGTTCTTCCTGTCATTGCCACAAAAGGATGTGAATCGTTATTACCTGCACCAGCGTTCATTGCATATGCTGGTTTAGTTGATACAACGCCGTATACATCGTCTGAAAGTTCACTGTTAACTTCTGTAATTTCTTGTGAACCACCTAACATTACTACTGCGCCTTCCGCCATTGGAGCATCTGCGGCAAATCGCTCCGCAACGTCCGCATATTGAGCTGACGTTGAAATAGCATGAATTACGTTTGCACGTATATCTACTAAATCTCCTGCTTCTGGTGTTGAATCATTGTCTGCTGATCTTCTGAATGCTGTCCAAGCACCACCACTGTTTCCAAAAATTGTAGTACCGTCATCTTCAAAGCCGTTGTCCCAAGCCCAAAGCAAATTCATCGCTCCGGCAGTAGAACCTTCACCTCTGTTAACTTCCAAACCTGTGATGGCTGGCATGCCAAGGTCACTTGAAATATTTCTGTTTAGTTCAATGATGTTATCTTCAACTGATAGTGTTGAAGTGTTTATTACTGTGTTGTCACCGTCTACTGTTAAGTCACCGTGTATTCTAAGATGTCCTTCAGTAGCAGTCATGTTTGTTACACCAGCAACAGTGGTTGTGACTGATCCTGCCGCCGCTGTTACGTTGGTTGTGCCAGCTACAATAAATGTTGCTAGATCAATTTGATCGTCTACATATTTTTTATTGGCAAATTGTCCATCAGCTGATGGCGCCGCTGTTGCACCGCCTACGATGGTGTTGGCAGAAGCAGATATTACTATATCTCCTACTTCTAAGCCGTTGTTAACTCTAAAGTTACGTGTTGTCATGGTTCCATTTCTCCCGCATGATTGTTGTTAAAATGTAAAACATTGTTTTACAATAGTATTTAGCTGGCTAATAGGTTTATTCTGTAGGCGTTAACCACTGTGGAAGCACCCGATGTTGATGCTGATTTCAGTTCAAATGTGTTGTGAACACTGGTTGAAAATCCTGCTGTAAATTCTAATTGAGTTGTTTCTTTGCTTGATACAAAACCACCATTTCCTACTGAAGCAATTGTGAACGATGCCGCTGTGAAAATTTCCTGCACACTGAACACCCCTTCTGTGGCATTTTTTCCGACCACATAATATACTGCTCCTGTTGTTTCGTCTAGATTATAAGTGTCCAATGATGTTGCACTTGAACTGACTGTTGTTGCTCCAATGACTTTTTGATTGCTGTTTTCCGCCGCGGTCATGCTGTCTGATAATAAAATTTTATGCACTGTCACATTTAAATTTGTTGTCAAGCCAGCGGCACTTAATACAACGTTATCACCGCTTATAGCCGCAGACAAAGTGATCATGTCATTGTTTCCTGTATTGACATTTCCGTATTGTGACACAAATGCATTGGTTCCATCGTGTACAACCAAAGCTTCTGTAACTCCTGATTCTGTTTTTGCATTATCATCTATTAAGATTGTGTATTTTGCCGCTCGGAAACTAGCATGAGCAAAAGTATCAATACTTTCAGTTGAAGAATCAACATCGGTGTTACTAGTGGTCACAGTATTACCTCTTGTGGCATCTGCTGTGTTAGCAGTTGATAAAGGAATTTTGTACATACTAACTTTCGTATTAGCAGAAGGACCAGCCAATTTTAGTCTGACCATGTTACTTGAACTGTCTGCAGTGAATGTAGAAAAATTATTTGATGTGTGTGTTCCTGAACCTCTTATTGATCCTACAAAACCTGTTGTATCGTTGTGTACTAGATTGAAACTCATTGTGCTAACTCTGTCATTTGTTATATCGTTCTGAACCATTACGTAATGAACAGCATCTGTAACGGCTTCGCTGAATGAATCAACTACTTGGGCATCTGTGCCTATTGCTTTGTTTGACTTCACAGAAGCCAACGTGTCATCAGAAAATGTACTGGTTACTGTGCCAAAACTTAGTGTACCAGAACCATCAGTAATTAATGCTTGACCACTATCTCCATCTGCTACTGGCAGACCAAATGCTGTACCACCCGATGTGATTGTAAGTTTAGAACCATCTGATTCAATTTTTTCATTTGCATCTGTAAAGTGCAAACCTATATTGGTTGGAATGATAACATCTGCCGCGGCAGTTAGTTTTATATTGTTACCTGTGATAATAAGGTCTGTGCCGTCACCTTCAATTTTTTCGTCATCAGTACCAAAAGTTAATCCAATGTTTGCTGGTATGTTGATATCACCATTTGCTCCTACACTGATTGATATGTCTGTGCCATCTGATTCTATTTTTTCTGCACCTGCGCCATCTAAAACTATACCAATGTTTACAGGTATTACAACATCAGCTCCTGCCGTCAAATTAATATTACCTGTGCCTGTTGGGTCTAATGTGATGTCCGCGTTTGAACCATTAGATACAATTTCGTTTGTTGTTACTGCACCGATCGTAGCATTACCTACAATAGTCGTGTTCGTAATAGTTGGACTGTTAATTGTTGGACTTGTTAATACTTTGTTTGTTAGCGTTTGTGAACCATCCAATGTTGCCACTGTGCTATCAATGTTTAATGTAACTGTTTGACTGCCTGCTACAGATGCCAACCCAGTACCACCTGCAATGGTAAGTGATTGTGAATCAAGATCTACTGCTCCAGTTCCGCTGTCGCCTGCTAAATCTAAATCTTGTGCGGTAACCTGTGCATCAACATAAGTTTTAATTGCTTTTGCTGATGCCAATGTTGTGTCTGTGCCTGCAACACTTGATATGTCTGTGTCTAAAACACCTGATTTAAGATTATCAACTTCAATATTGGTTATTGTGTTGTTGTCAAAATCTATACTTTTATTTGTAAGTGTTTGTGAATCTGTTAATGTTGCAACTGTTGAGTCAATTGTAAATGTTACAGTGTTAGTTGAAGAGCTTGTTGTTATGCCTGTACCACCAGCAAAATGTAAAGTTTCACTATCTAGATCAATAGATAAAGCTGTAGAATCGTCTGTGCTAAAATCCAAGTCGGATGCTGTAACCTGTGCATCAACATAAGTTTTAATTGCTTTTGCGGAAGCCAATGTGTCATCACTGCCAGATACAGAACTAATGTTTGTATCAAGTACACCAGATTTTAAGTCTGCAACATCAATGTTAGAAATACTGTTGCCAGTAGCTTCAACGTCAAAAGTTTTATTTGTAAATGTTAATGTGTCAGATGCAATATTGGCATCGTGTGTATCTACATATGCTTTGATTGCTTTTGCTGATGCCAAGGTATCATCACTGCCAGATACAGAACTAATGTCTGTATCAAGTACACCAGATTTTAAATCTGCAACATCAATATTACTAATACTGTTACCTGTGCCTTCAACGTCAAAAGTTTTATTTGTAAATGTTAATGTGTCAGATGCAATATTGGCATCGTGTGTATCTACATATGCTTTTATAGATTGTTGTGTGGCAAGTGATGTAGCACTATCACTGCCCATTGCATCTTCATCCAAAATTGTTGTAACTGTGGCACCGCTAGTACCTACTTTTAAATTTTCTAATTGTACCGTGCCTGTACCGCTGGCGCTGAGTTTAAGATCATCGTTGGATCTGTTGGTTGTAATTGTATTGTCATTGATACTAATATCATTTAAAATTATGTTTCCTGTACCTGCTGTAAGGATTGTAAAATCTGCGTTCGAAGGTGCTGTTAAAGTTGAGCCAATTGATCCAATATCACCTAGATCTTCAAGTGTGCTAAATTCAAGTCCACTACCTGCGGCGTTTACTCTTAAAATCTGTAATGAAGAACCTATACTAGACAGTCCTGTACCACCAAAGGCCGTTCCTACGGTCTCTCCGGATTGGAATTCTGCCATTCCTGTGGCTACATTTGAGGCGTTAAAGACGACTCGTACTGGTGTTTTATCTGCCATAGTTTAGTTCTGTGCTCCGCCTTGTTAAACTTACGGAATGCATTTCCTTTTAACTTATGTGTATTTAAGTAATTTTAATTAAAATTGAAACAGAGTGATGCCTGCGGCAGTAGCAGAAAGATCACTTCCGTTGGCAAGGGTGAATGTTTGTCCTGCATCAGTATACACAGGTACGTCTTCTACTGTAGCATTAAACTCCAGTTCTAAGTTTGCTGTACCCGCCAGCAGTTGATCATCTGTGAATGTTGTACTGCCATCGCTTACAAATATGCCAACTTTTTGCACTGGTCTAGACGCAGTACCTGCTGTGGCACCATTGAGAGCTATGGGTTGAGCCGCTACTTTTGATCCTATAGGTAAAGTTGCACCGGTGGCCGCTATAGTTAATGCTCCAGAACCATCTGACTTGATTGTGGCTCCGCCTAAGTCAATTGTTTCCGCGGCAACAAATACAGTTTGCCATCTACGGGTGGTACTACCAAGTGTGAAAACACCGTTTTGACTTGGAATTAAGTTTCCTGCTATTTCTATACCCGGAGTTGAATCTTCTGTGGCTATTGTAGTGCCTGCTATCCTAATGCCTTCAATTACAACATTACCGTTGCTTGATGTCAAAGTTAAATCTGCATTACTAGGAGCGGCTATTGTTGAACCTATTACTGATAAATCTCCAACGTGTGTATCAGAAATGTGTGCGTCAACATATGCTTTTATTGATTGTTGCGTGGCCAATGCTGTGGCTGAGTTTGTGCTAAAACTGTCTTCGTCTAAAATTGTTGTCACACTTGCTCCGGTGCCAATTTTAAATGTATCGTCTACAACAACAACTCCTACACCTGAAGTTTTTAGGGTCAGGTCCGCACTTGATGGTGCAAAAAGAGTTGAGCCTACTGCTGTAATATCACCTAAACCGCCTGTGCTTATTGCGATACCGCCGGGTGTAGTACCGTCTCCTAATACTAAACTTCCTGTGTCAACGTCTACTGCAAGATAGCCGTCTTCGATAACTGTTGTTGATAAAGTGTAATCTTTGTATGAACCTACTAGTTTTCTGAATGCCATTTACGCTCTCCTATTGTTGGCCAGATAATTTTTTTAATGTTTGAATAAATTCACTCTCGTTTTTTGGTTCTTTATTTTTCATTGACGCTGGTATACCGGGTTGTTGTGCGTCAGTAACTTCTGGCGTCTGTACTAATGGCTCTTCTTCTTTTACTTCTGGTCCTTTGTCCTGTTGATCTTTTGTAACATTGGCAATAGTTTCTGAATCTTTGCCTAGTTCTGCTTTTTTCATTTCAATTTCTTGTTGTAAAGGATAAACTGCTGGAGCGTCGTTGGGATCATCTGATGCTACTTTTCCTGGATTGTCTTCTGGTCCTGTGCTTTGTGAATTTTGTACGTCTGTGTCTGTAGAAACTGTGGCACCTTTGGCACCAATTAATTGTTGTAATAATGCTTCATCTTCTTTGTCGGGTGATGCTTTGATGTTAATTTCTATATCTTTAAATCTCATTTTAATTAAATCCTACGTGGGTACTTCCTTGTTTTTTAAATTTATTTGCTTCTATGTTGTACATTTCAATTTCATCATAGGCCTGTGTGTCTTTGTCAGCAACGTTTTTGTTTAGCCAATCCATACTTGTTTGAATAAAATCATCAATTGCTATAGGCATAGTGTTTTCAAAATTTGTTTCAAGTCTTAGTCTTTTTAAAACTTCACGAGCCGCAAAATTACTTCTGTGTGGTGTGGTTGTTTGCAAGTTATCTGTTACCCGATAGGTGTTGTCTTTTTTAGTATAACCACTGAAGTCTGCGCCTTCTTTAATGTTTGTTATTTCGTTTATTTTCATATCTAAATTTCAATATCATTTGAAAAATATCTCCACACGCCACCACTATAGTAAACAGGACGATCTTGAGTAGAGTCACCGTCTGATGCCATTGCAATCATGCCATCTGCTAGATCTGATCTTGCATTTAATTGTGTCTTTGTCTGTGGATTTAACTTGATTACTGATTCAAATGTAGTCAATCCTGAGCCACTTGATATGGTATATGCGCCTGATGTTCGTAATATTTTTGTCATTTGTAATATTTATATGAAAAATGGGGGAAGTAAAAACTCCCCCCACCTTATAAGCACGTGATCGAATATATTACTGATCTGTAATAACGTCGATGTTACCAACACCCGATACATTGGCTTCGTCAGTACCCTCTGTATTCAATTGATACACGATTGTACCCGTTGTGCCTGCCGCTGTCACATAGTGAACAGTGTTGTTGAAGAATTTTTCAACATAAGCTACGGTTGAGTCGTCTAATATCATCTGTACACAGAACTGATTAGAAGTATTTGCTAATGATCCTGGTGCAACTGCTTTAAGTTCGTAAATTCCAGTAGATGAATCATCTAATGATATTTTGAACAGTTTAGAACCTCTTTGGTTTATAATATAAGCCGTGGTTGAATCAACTTTAGCCGCACCAGATGGTCTGTACGCAGTTACCGCAATGTTACCTGCAACACCTGAAGCGTTGTTGGCCATTTTTGTCTTTTTTATAGGTCGTCCCATTTGTTTTCTCCTTAATAGGAGTCCAATCCTAGTTCTCCTAGGTACGCGGTTGTTATCCGCATAAGTCTTTTACTTAGATGTAAAAGCACGTTTGAACTGTAGATATTTATTTGTATTTGGTAATTTTTAAAGCGGGTGTTTTTCCATGAGCTGTTCAGAGTCGATGTAACGTTGCAATAATTTTGCGTATTTTTTAACGCCTATCTCACTTGCATGGCCATCGTTATGTAACTCCATATTTCTACTTACACAAAAGTTTCTGTGAACCCACCTAGGATCATCAAACTTGAAAAATCTTTTTTTAAGAACATATTCTTTGAATGCTACAAATTCTATTGCATCAGTATCTAGGTCATTTTCTAATCCGTTGTACATCAAATAAGGTATATTGTGTATTTTAAAAAAGTTTTGTAAATTTATGACACAACTAAAATATTTTTGTTGTAACCAGGCAGGTAAGTCCATCTTGGCAAAGTGTTCAAAAGTTTCTTTTCCGTGTTTGCCATCTTTCAAGACATTGATTGATCGCCATTGTAGATCAAACCCTTCAAAAATATCTTCTTTTTTGATGTTGGTCCTAGGATAATCAAATCTTGCGGCAGAAGACCATTGTATCAATGCAAAACTATTTTTCATACGTGAAGAGTTTTGTAAAAACCAGTTCATTGTAGTGGTCACTATACGATCATTGCCTTTGCCACCAGCTGACATATTAGTCAAATCTAGGTTATAGTGTTTGGCTATCTCTTGTCCTACACATGTTTGTACGTTGTGTGGTGCAACTGTTCTCCATTGATTGTAAGAACATCCGTTTGTAAAAAGATTTTGCATTGCTATATTTAACTATTTGCTTGGGCGATGTAAGAACTACACCGCCCCGTGTACTAAGTGACTACTTCTTCTGGTAGATTGAGTATAATATGTATACTGCAACTAGGCCTGTCAAGCCTTCAGCAGAAAATGTTTTCACCATTCCTGTGATCCCCTCGATAACTTGAATGTTCGGCCAGAACGGAATGTTTTGACCTTTAAACAGTATCTCGAGTACGATACCCAGGGCGATAAGACCTACGCCAACTTCTGATAAAGATTTAGCCCAGCCTTTTATTTTATTAAGAATGTCCATATTGGATCTCCTTTTGTTATACGATTCTTATTGAATCGCAGAATTATTTAGAACTATTACAGTGAAGTAAAACGGCCTTATTTGGATTGGCTGTATTATGACGGTGAAAAAAATTCTTTAACTACTTACAAAACTGTTCATAAAGTTTATAATCATAGTTGTTATAACTCCTATGCCATAATTTAAATTCGTCGGTGCAGTCGGAAATATTTTTTAATTTTTTGTAATCTTTTCCTGACCTATTAGATTGTAGTCTAGGTTCTTTATCAATTTTTAGTTCTGCACAAATTTTGTCCCACGATTCTTCAAATTTGTCAGAATCATACACAGTTACTTTTTCTTTTTTTAAAGTTTCAACCACAGTATTGTATCTGTGTTCCATTGACACTGAGTCGTGTTTACCTAAATATTTTCCATATAGCCATAAAACTAAAAAATTTCCAGACATCATTGATAAGTGGTTTGTAAAATTATCATCCAAGGTATTTTTATATTTTGCGTCATAATTGTAGTGACTGACATCTCTTGCGAGAGGTTCTCTTAACCATAAAAAATGCTTGCCTGGTTGTTTAATGTTTGTGTAATGCCCACAAACAATTGATGCAGTACCATCACTACTAGAATTTTTATGTGTGCGTAAGAATGCTTCTTTGATGGGTTTATCAGCATCAAATCCGGGGTCTTCGCTTACTCTATAGAAGCTCATTTCGTTGTACATAGGATACACAACTAGTGTTGACCCTTTAGGTAATTGTCCTATATGCTCTCTGTGTGCAAGGCGTAATTGTAATGAACTGCCTGCTGTTTTTGGTACATGATGAAAACAATATTCCATGTGTTATTATACAATACTTTGTTAAAAACTCCAAATTTGATCTGGAAATCTTTTGTAAATCCTTTTCAAGCCTAGTTCTTTAAACAATTGATACACCGCTTGTTTATGGCTTTTTTTAATTTCAACCTGTATTAGAGGTTTATTGCTTTTAATAGTTTCTATTGCACCCATTAACACATCATGTTCGTGGCCTTCAACATCAATTTTTATTATATCCACTTCTTTAAAATTGTAATGATCTAGTGTCTGTGTCTGCACTTTGTTTCCATAATTTTTTCCGAAAAAAATTTTTCTTTTCATTCCATAAGTGCCAGAGTGTGTTTCCGGTCCCATGTAACCAATTCCTTGTTGACTTGATAGTGCAACATTGTGTATTTCAACGTTTGAATATTCCTTTAAATTTTCTGCAAGTAGTGGCTGTATGTCAACATTGGCTTCAAAACATTTTACATTTTCAGCAGTGCTTAACATTTCAAGAGTCCACGGACCCCACCAAGCACCTATGTCAATTACTGTTCTAATTTTTCTAGAAGCAACTAAACGTTGTAGATCCGCAACGTTTTTTGAATTGTACTGTGTGGTTGGGCAACCGTTGTACATTGGCACAATTAGGGTTTTTGTTTGTGGCATGCTTTATTTAAGGTAAAAAAAAAGGGGACAATAAATGCCCCCTTTTTGAAATTGAAGTAAAAGACTTACTTGAATTTTAGGTTCGTTGAGTTCACACCTACTAAACCTACGTAGTCAGCCGCGTTACCAAGAGATGATGCAGTGTTAGTTAACTCTACATAACCGTATCTTGTTAAGAAGCCTACTACTGGTTCGAAAGTAGCTGGATCTAGAACAACACCTGAGCTCATTAAAGGTATGTAAGGACAATAAAATGCCGGAGCATCTGCCTCACTTGCACCTTTGTAACCTACAAGTATTGAAGTGTTATCAGAAGCGTATGCATCAACGTATACTCTCATCGCCGCATTTAAAGTACCTACAAATTTTGTATTTGTTGGTGACTCAAATGTACCTTCAGTTGATCTTGCGAACGCTGAAGTTGTAGCAGATTGAAGAATAGTTAAAGCTGTTGGAGATACTACTGCGTAGTTTCCAGCGCCTCTTCTTGTTCTAGTTGCGATTTGGTTTGCAACTCTGTTGATTAATACTGCTAATGCCGCGTGTTCATCACCCACGAATGTTGCAGTACCTGATACAGCACTTTGGTCAAAAGACTCAGAAGCAGTTCCTGCTAATGTTCTTAATGATCCAATGATTTCTTGGTCGATTTCTGCAGTAATCTCTTGAGCTAATGCCGCCATGATTTCTGCTTCTACATCGATACCTTGTTGTGCTTGTGCATCTTGAGCCGCTTCAAAAGTCCATCTAGCTGATAGTTTTCTTGATTTAGCTTCAACAGGTTGTTTCAAGATTTGAATTGATAATCTTTTACCAGCAGTACCTTCTAAAGATGCTGTTGAAGCCGCTTTAGGAGTTGTGTTGTTGGTATTACCAGAGTATGCTTTCGCAATCTTGAATGGAGATAATGCTTCTTCACCAGCTGTCGCGTTTGACGCTACTGTGTCTGCATATCTTATTCTTAATGTGTGGATTTGTCCTACAGGACCAGACATTGGTTGTACACCTACGATCTCGTTCGCGATCACAGTTGGCATAACCCTTCTGATTACTGGAAGAATAACCCTGTTTAACGTAGCAACGTTACCAGCAGATGTCGCACCTGCAGTGGCTTGCTCAGACAAATGTCTTTTTGTGTTTTCTAACACAACGTCCATTGTCTTTTTCTTGTTGCCTGCTAAACCTTCAGTTAATGCGGCTTTTGTTTCGCCCCATTTAGATTCAAATATATCTGACATTTGATCTTTCCCCTTATGTTTGTTATATACCCGCTAATTTACGGATACTGTTAATATCAGCATCTCCTCTAGTCTGTCTGACATCCGCTTTGTCGCCTGAAGACTCGGAAATAATTTTCTTTGCCTGTGCAACTGGTTTGTCATCCATAACTGCTGGAAGATACTTGTCGTATGCAGATTTAAGTTTCCCTGTTTGAACTGATTCTAACAGTTGAGACATTACTTCTGCTTTTTCCTTACTTAGAGGTCTAAGTAAAGAACCCATCGTTTCCTTACGTTCCATCAAATCGTTTGCAATAGAAATTTCTTTCTGCTTGGATTCAATCACCGCGTTCTTTTCTTCGATGGCTTTCTCTGCGTCTTTAAGTTTCAAAGTGCTTTCGTCAACAACTTTCATGAGTTTAGACGTTTCCGACTTCTCATTCAAGTATGATGCTTGGTACTCTGAAGCAAACGCTTCGAATATTTTCTTACCAAAGTTAATTTCTCTAGCATTTCCAATATCTTCTTTTAATTGATCAATTTCTTGACCTAATTTTTTGGAAACTGCAGATTCTACAACTTTAGCAGATCTCTTAATGAAAGTTTCTTTTAGTTTTGCCAATTGTACTTTGGCTTCTTTCACTAGTTTGACTTTTGTTTCTACAACACCTTTTTTGTCTTCAGCAAATTCTTTAATTTCTGTAGCAAGAGCTTTTACTACAAACTCTTCTAATTTTTTAAAGTTTTCGTGAACACCTTGTCTGTCAGTGTGTAATTCCTTAAGCTCATTAGTTAATTTGCTTAATACAAACTCTTCTAATTTGCCTGAGTGTTTGCCTACGCTTTCTTTGTAAGCAATTTTTTCTTGTGCAAGTGACTTTCTGTCCTCAACAAATTTGCTAATTTCTTCAGATAATTTTTCTGACATCATCTTATCAATGGCTTCCACCATGTTTCCTTTGTCATGCTCATATCTTTTAGCAAACTCTTCTCTAAGTTCAGCAGTTACTTGATCTCTGTTCTCTTTAACTTGCGAGTTCCATGCTTCTTCGATTGAAACTTTTGTTTCTTCTCCAATAACACCTGACTCAACTAGTTTTGATATTGCGTCGATCATTATTTTAGTCCTTTTATTACGTTGGTTATTGCATCCTTAAGATACCTTTGAGCTTTTTTGTCATTTCTAACTTCAGCCGCCATGCCCAATATCTTGTTTCCGCCTCTTGAATTCATCAAGTGTTCGTAAATTGGTGTTGGGTAAGCTCCTGGTGCCGAAGGTTGGGCCACAACATCTACAGTGATGATCTCAAAGTCTGATACTTGTCCGCCGCCGTATTCGGAAATGTTTCCACTTCCTCTAGAGCTAACTCCAAGTTTCACACCTGATTCCAACATTGTTCTGACAAGTTGACCCATTGGTGTCGGCAAAATTTTCATTTTGCCATATCCATTTGGACCGTCCATCCACATTTCAGTGATCATGTGGGACACTCGGTCCAAATTAATTTTTAAATCATCGGGATGATCTACTTCTCCAAGAACTGAATAACCAGAACCGATCTGATCATTGAGTGTTTTTACTGCTGTTTGTATTTCGTTAACAGGGTAAACTCTTTGATTAGCGTTCTTGATTCCACCTTGAATACAGATACCTTTCATGTACAAATCCTTGCCGTCTTTGCCTTCGTGCAAAACCTGTACTCTAGCCTGATCATAGGTTAAATGTTCTCTTAGATATATTGATGACATCCGATGCTCCTTAATGGTTGTCTACAATCAATAGCAATTACTTGCCAGAGATTGGAGATTTTCCTGATTTATCTGATCCGTCAGCAGTATTAGGTTTCATCTCTTTTTTGAAAGATGTTCCTTTGTCTTTACCGCCACTGTTTTCAAACTCACCCATTTTTTCTGCATTTGGTGCGGCTCTGCCTTTTTCGTCAGCTCCACCTTTAGCTATATTAGAACCTCTTGTGGTTTTCATATCAGCTCCACCTTTTTGCGTGATTGGAGAAGCTCCTGCATCGCTGTGGTCAGCGTTATCAGCATTTTTTTGGATTTTGTATTCTTTTACTTCTTCCTTTTTCATGCCTTTATCTTTATGCATTGCTTCCATGGATAAATCAGCGTTAACATCAGCTATTGGTTGTTCCATAGACTCCTCTTTGTCCATTTCTTCACCGTCTTCGTCGCCTTTGCCACCCATCATTTTCTCGAATTCTGCTTTTAGTTCATCTAAAGCATCTTCTAAATCAGCCACTCTTTCTTCAGTTTCGCCTTCTTCACCATCTGCGTCCATGTCTTTTTCCATGTCATCAGCGGCATGTTCTGCTTCACCTGTTTCGTCTGCGGCGATATCTTTGACTAATTCGTCAGTTGCATCTCCACCTACTTCTTCGATTGACTCTTCTTCTTTAGTTTCTGCTTCGTCAGTTTTCTCGTCTTCGATTGCTACTTCTACGTCTTCGCCTTCGTTAGCTTCATCTGACTTAGATTCTTCAGTTTCTTTAACTGCTTCATCTTTAGACTCTTCTTTTACTGCTTCGTCTTTTGACGCTTCAGTTTCTTCTACTTTAGCTTCTTCTTTAGCTTCAGTTTTTGTTTCGTCTGCTAATCCTTCGTAGATGTCTCTAGACTTCTCTACTACGATTTCATGAAATAACGCTTCCGCTTTTTCATTTTCTTCGTTTATTAGCAATTCTAATAATTGTTCAAATTTATTTGACATTGCACGTGCTCCTTTTATTGTTTTGCAAGGTTTGTTGCTTATAAGTGAAGTATTTACGCCAAAAGACTAATTTTGGGCAATTATTGGGCTAAAACTGTAACTTTTTTACTTTTGTTGAGTTAAATTATATATCTTCAGGAATTTTTCAATATCTATGTGTTTAAAGTTTTTATTAAATTCTAGATCATGAGGTTTGAATGAATTATTTCCTGCTACTCTACGAAACTGAATGTGATCATAATCTCTCAAAACACGTTTGGTTTGATTCATCCAGTTGCCATAAAATGTGGCTTCATCGACTGATCTTTTGTAATTTCTAGAATCGCCAAACAGGTTGTTTAATTTAAATCTGTTTTTTCCTTCTTCTCGTTCAATTCCTATAAAATCAAAACCTAAAATATAAATTGTTTTGTAGTCTTTGTCAGCGGCCATTTTAAGGGCTGTAGGGCCACTGCTCCAACCCAGACTTGGTTTGAACCAATTTACATGGTCAAGAATATTTGGCTTTTTATTGTATTGATGATTGAAATTGGACCAAACCTGATGTTTTGCAGGATAATCTGTTTCTCCTATCTCATAAATCATTTTTGGATCAACTGCTACAAGGTAATCTGGAGTTTCTGTTCTGAAGACTGCATTACATGCAAACACCGTGCCGTGTTCTTGCAAGTCGGCGATTTTTATCCCCTTACGAGAAGTCCCATTCCCGAGTACAAATGCTGTGTCTTTCATTACAATGTTAAATTATCGTCTGTGGTAGGTTGTCCATACATCTTTTGGACAAAAAGTGCTTCTTCTTGTTGCTCTGCTTCGTGTTGTTCTGAAGCAAGCCTCATTTTATTGATGTTTTTTAAAGTAAGTCTTGTTTTTCGTGTGTCTGCTTTATCAAGTACAGAAATGTCATCTTCAGCATTATAGTTTTTTTGCTGTTCAAGACCCTGTTCACCTGCTGTAAAAAATTCTTTAAGTATCATCGTTGTATTTATTTTATGTTCGGCCTCCGCCGCCGCCTGTTGTTGTGCCTGGAATTGGTGGTTGTCCTGGAGTTGCTCCTGGAGTCTGTGCTGGTGGTTCAGCAATATCTGGTGCTTGTGGATCTTCAAAGTTATCTAGATCAGAACTAATACCCGATTGTGTTACCCCGCCCTGTCTCAGTTCAGCTGACTTGGTGGCTTGTTTTTGTTTGATTGCATTTTCTTCTGCCCATGCACCTGCATTCTCACTCATTTCTTCTTCAGTTAGACCAAGGTATCTCTTTAACGCAAATCTTTTTGACATATATGGCAGTTCTGCTACCTGTACAAATGTACCAACTCGTTGTTGATCCATTTCTGTCTGTCTGTATTGTGCAAAGTTTTGTGGTGGATTCAGTTTCAATTCAAATAAAGAATTGTCAATGCTGTAACCTTTGTTGTGTATCCATAATTTAAATTCTTCATCAAACACTGGACTTATGTTTCTTTGTAGTCTTTCACAGTATTTGTTAAATCTTAATTCTTGAATGTATGCTGTACCAACTCTGCCATCATTGTATTGTTGTGCTCCGTCGTCTGCTCCTGTAGGCAAGTAAGAACTTGGAATTCTCAAACCTCTAAACAGTTTGTTAGTAAAGAATCTTAAGTCATCAATTTCACCTAGGTTAGTACCACCCGGAAGTGTGTCTACTTTAGATCCTCTTCCTTCTGCTGTCTGTGGGAAGAAGTAATCTTCATTTATACTCATGGGATTGTAAGTGGCATCAACATAGTTCATACCGCCCGATGTACTTGGAATTCTTCTTTGGTTGATTTCGTTCTTAACTCTTTCAACAAATTGCATTGCCAAGTGTGTAGGCATATTACCTACGTCAATGTAAAACACTCTTCTTTCAGGTGCTCTTTGAACTCTGTAAATGATTATTGCGTCTTCTAGCAATTCTTTTTGTTTGTAAACTTTGAAAACTTGTTCTAGTACTGATTGGCCAAAAGGAAATAAATTATCTAGTCCATCACTCATTGACATATGGACTACGTGTTCAGCATTTATACTATATTGATTCATTGCTCTGTAGAATCTTCCACCTGCTCCTGCTGATCCCATGTTGGCATTGGTCATTGTAGTGCCTTGGCCTGCACCTGCATAGTTTTGATTGTAAGTTCCACCTGTTGTACCACCTCCACCATAAGTTTGATTTGGTGTTATTTGTGTTGCACTTAATCTTTGTAAGTTAGGATTGATATCTCTAACAACATATTGTTCTGGCATTTTGCCTTCTGATTCGTTTACAATAATTCTGTCTACTTTGGCAGGGTCAATATAAAGTAATCTGTTTGTTTCAGGATCTCTTACAAAGAAACAGTCACCGTATTTTAATGTGTTTCTAAAAATTCTAAATACTCTTTTTTGAAATTTGTTAGACTTGGTCCATTGTTGTAGAGCCTTCTTTAATAATTTTGTTTCTGAATCTGTAACATCGCCTTTGAACACAATGTCAAAAGGAGTTTCATTTTCTTTATTGCTTTGTGTGCAAAATTCTGCAAGAATATCTAGTGCCGCATTTACTTCTGAATCTGAATCCATTTGGTCGTATTGAAAGTATCTTTGAATTCTGTTTGGGTGTCCTGTGTAAACATCAGGAAGATATGATGAGTAGTTTCTTTTTGCAAACTGTGGACTACGATCTCCTGCTAATGGAGACATGTTCGCATCTTTAAAATATTTTTTCCAAGCCATTTGTTATATTATACAAGATTACTGTTCAGATTTGCAAGTTTTCTTGTACTATTTTCCGTATTTTTTTCTGTTTTGGCACTAATGCCTACAAGTGTATTTAAATGTTTTTCCATTTTAGCAGAAACTTCTGTAAATGACCTTAAATTGGTATTTTGTTCAGTTGCTAGTGTTTCAAGTCTAGCAAAACTGCCACCACCTGCTGGTTCTGCTGTTACTCCGGTTGATGCACTTTTAATTACCATAGGTTCAACGTTGCCTGCTGTATTAGGTAAAAATAGTTCAGGTCCTCTTTCACCAACCAATGCTGGTTGACCTTGTGATAACGGACCACCAAACTGTTTCTTGTCTAATCCTGCTCCTATCAGTCCTCCACCAAAACCACCTATCGTGGCTCCAACACCAGCACCAATCAAAGTGCCAACTCCTGGGATAAAAGATCCTGCCAAAGCACCTGCCGCCGCACCTGCCAACATACCTGTACCTTGCTTGTTGTTGCCTGCGTCGTCGTCCATTAACATTCGAGCGCCTGTAAATGCTGTCAACAGTCCAGCCAACGGTGCCAGTACTCTTCCAAAAACTGCAAGTCCTCTACCTATTCTTCCCAACGGACCTAACAATGCTTTGTTGGTTCCTATTTGAGTACCTAGTGCTACTATGCCTACTTCTTTTGCAAAGTTGGCTGTGTATTTTAATAATGAAGCACCTGCCACTGCCGCGGCCATGGTGCCTGGAGCATTATTAGTAAATCTTTCTAAGGCTCCGCCTATTACGCCTATGCCTTTTCCTGTTATTCCCAATGCTGATGCAATCCTAACACTGAACACTTCTAAAAAATTTGTTTGTAAACCTTCAATTTGACTTTTGAACACTCTGAAGCCTTCTTGAGTTATACCGATTTGTTTGGTCAATTCATCGCCAGCCGCAGTTTGCTGTTTTACAATAGCATCAAGGTCACCAAATCTGTTTCTAACACTGATTAATGCATTACCCACTTCGCCCACGTTGCCTGCCGCTCTTAGCACAGCGGGATCAAAATTGTTTAAGAATGTGTTACCGCCTTGTTCCAATGTTTTGGCAAACTGTGCTGTTGATATGTTTCCTTCTCTCAATGCAAGAATATTATCTAAAAGTCCATCAGTGGTTCCTACAAGTGTTTGTTCAAATTCTCCCAGAGGAAATCCTGTTGCTAAAATGTTTTTTACTGCACTGCCTAATGCAGGATTGATATTGTCAAGTCCTGCTGAAAATATTTGCAACTGGTCTGCTCTGGTCTTTTCTAGTCCTTGTAAAAATGTTGAAAACACTGCATCTGCTTTTTGTGCTCGTACAGCCTCGTTCAATTGTTCTCTTTGTATGCCAGTCAGTTTGGCTACTTGATCAATTTCTGCGGTGTAGTTTCTTAATGCTTCAGTTGTTGCCGCTTGACTTCTAAAATCTTCTCTTCCTTGTGTTCTTTGTTGGTCTAAAAATGTTGAAAAGAAATCTAAATATTGTTCTGTGGTTATTCCCAAACCAGCAAATTGTGGTATAAGTTCATCTCTAACCTGTGAAGCCAATCTACCAATCTGTACTGCTCCGGTTGTGGCATCACCAAATAAGCCTGCTAGTACTTCGTTGTTGCCTGCAATGAAATCTGTAAATTCTAACAACGGCAATCTGCTGTCTCTGGCCGCAATTCTTAAGCCAACTAAACTTTGATTAAAGTCAGCGCCAATACTTGCCAATGCTCTGAAGTTGTTGATGTTAAAGTCTAGACTTTTGCCTAGGTCATTTATTGCAGGTCCAAGTATAGGAAACTGTTTTAGGCCACTGGTAAAAAATTCAATTTGTTC